>Ga0126377_10002772_pt1 | contig 12210 bp, 7 predicted proteins | sample PanSoiMetPlot_22_FD_92647 | JGI IMG/M metagenome (GOLD analysis project Ga0126377, IMG submission 92647) | Tropical forest soil microbial communities from Panama - MetaG Plot_22 | ecosystem: Environmental > Terrestrial > Soil > Tropical forest > Bulk soil | place: Panama | collected 2016-02-17
GTGTTCAGCATTCCCTCGGATCGACGAGACCCTCGCTCCGCGCGACAATCTCGAAATGTCCGTTCTTCGCGACGGCCGTATACATGTTCATCTTGCAGTGACGCTTACCTGGCACCATTTCAGTAGGCCCGCCGGGTCCCTCGCTGATCTTGGCATGGTCGAGTGCCGCGGCGACATGCTCGCGGTCGAGATTGCCAGCCTCCCTCACCGCCAGTTCCCACAGCTTCAGGCCGCGATACATGCCCGTGGCAGCGCCCGCAAGGAGGACTTTGCCGGGGAATTGTTCGTCGTATAGCGCTTGGATCCTTGCGCTGGCCGGATCCCGGGCTGTCACTGCGCGGTAGTAGTCGAGGCAGCTGGCCAGCCCTTCAATCTCGTGGGGTGCGTTGAGGTTCAGTGCGTTCTCGTCATAAAAGACGCAGGCGAGCCGCCCGCCGCGCTTGCCGAAGCCAGCCTGGTAGAGCTGCTTGAAGAAGGGTCCTAAACCCGGCGCAATAATGGTGTTAAACACCACTTCGACGTTGTTGGTCATGATATTGTTGACCGTGGCGCTGTATTCCACTTGGTCGAGTGGATAATACTCCTCGAAAATCACCTCACCCTCCTTCTTCTCGATGAGCTCGCGGGCGTACTTATTGACGACGTGCGGCCAGACGTAATTTGCAGACGGGAGCGCAAAGCGCTTGCCGCCGTTCTTTATCAGCCAGGGGATGATCTGGTCGCATTGTTGCGCCGGGGTCGGTCCGGTGCAAAAGAGGTAGGGCGTGCATTCCTTCCCCTCGTATTGCTCTGGATAAATGTAGAGCGTCTTCCCGCGCGTGACGATGACGTCCTTGATGGCGTTGCGCATCGAACTGGTGATGCCGCCCAGCACGACGTCGACCTTGTCGCGCTGGATAAGTCTGCGGACATTGGCGACGGCGACCGATTCGGTGGAAGCCGTGTCTGTGATGAACAGTTCAATCGGCCGACCCAGAATGCCGCCGGCATTATTGATGTCCTTCACCACCATCTTGGCGACGTTGGCGCAGGCGTTGCCTACGTAGGCAATGGGGCCAGTAAGGTCAGTTGCGATACCGACCTTGATCGGTGCCGCCGCCGCATTCGCCCAATCGGGCTGGACGGACCAGCTGCTGACGCCCGTCGCGATCGCGCCGCTCATCCAGGCGACGCTCTGTAGAAAGCACCGTCGGCCCATCGTGGGAGCGATTCGGTCGTCCGTGGTCTCCTCGCGCATGGTCACACTCTCCTCCCCGCAACCAGGCCTCCTGGCCGGAACTTGATAAAGACGATGGCGATGACGAAGACGAGGATGTCAGCCAGCACCGGCGCCACCGCCCAGGGCAGCGCCGCGCTCAAGACGCCGACGACGGCGGCGCCCGCCACCGACCCTTCGAAGGTGCCGATGCCGCCGAGCATGATCGCGAGGAAGCCCAGGATGAGGAAGCGGATGCCGAGATCGGCGAAAAGCGAGAACACCGGCACCACCAGCGCGCCCGCGAGCCCGGCAAGGGCCGCGCCGAAGGTGAAAGTGACGGCATAGATGGCGTTGGTCGAGATGCCCGAGACGCGCGCGAGAGACGGGTTCTCGAGCGCCGCGCGGACGCGCAGGCCGAAGGAAGTTCTGGTCAGCACCAGGTAGGTGGCGACCATCACTACGGCAGTGATGATGACGATGGCCAGCCGCCAGCGGGAGAGAGGCACGCCCGCGATGGTCAGCGAGCCGGCGATCGGCTCAGGCACCGAGATATAGAGGCCGCCGATAAGGCTGCGCACGCCCTCCCGGATGACAAGGCCAAGCGCGTAGGTTCCGAGCATGGCGGCGACGGGGGCGGCATAGAAGCGCCGGATGACAAGGCGCTCGACAACGAAGCCGATTGCCGCCACCACGAGCGGTGCCACGAGCATGCCGAGCCAAACTGGCAGCCCGAAACTGTAAACGAGATACGTGGTGTAGGCACCGAGCAGCACGAACTCCCCATGGGCGAAGTTGAAGATGCCCATCATGCTGGCGATGATGCCGAGTCCGAGCACCACGAGGACGATGATGGCCCCGAAGCTCAGGACTTCGAAAGTGGCGTTCAGCGCGCTTTCCATGCCGCGTCACCTGCGAACCGACCGCAGTGGTTCGTGCCAAGTCTTCCTGCTTGTCAATCGCGGCGATCGCGCCCGTCTCGACTTCTGGACTCCGCGATTACCAAGCGTCGCCGGGGGACTTCAGCGGGAAGGTATCACTGTGCGTGTTGGAAACCACATTTCGAAGCGCCGCCCGCCTGCGAAAGCGTCCTTCAAGGGAGCCGCCTTCGGACCCGGAAAATAATCCCTGCCTGCGCTCGCCTCCGCGAGGGCAGCAAGGACATTCAAATTGGAGCAATAATGTTCAAGCGATCCAGCGCAAAACCAGCCACATTGGCGGGCATCTTCGCGAGACGCCGTAAATTAACGGCGCAATTTGACGAAGGAGATGGACCAGCAATCCACAAGCTCGGCAGAGCGCACGATTCCGTCCGGCTCGCGATCCACTTGGTTCAGTGGTGATGGCGATACCAGCGCAGACGTGTTGTGGGAGGACGGCGAACGCCTCCTCTGCAGAACATGGTGCAATTGTGCCAATAGCGACCGGCACGCTGTCCTGGTAACGCTTCCCGTCACGGACCAGCCGACGCCCGGCAGCCTCAATCGTCTCACACACGAATATGAGCTGAAGGACGATCTGGACGATGCGTGGGCGGCGCGACCGTTGGAGCTCGTGCGCGAGCGCGGGAAAACCATACTCGTGCTTAAGGACCCGGGGGGCGAGCCGCTTGATCGCCGTATCTGCCCGCCCATGGAGGTCGGACAATTTCTGCGGCTCGCGGTCGCCTTAGCAATAGCGCTTGGCGGGTTACACGAACGTGGTCTCGTTCACAAGGACATCAAGCCAGCCAATGTCCTTGTCAATTTCGCGACTGGCCAGGTCTGGCTAACGGGCTTTGGCATCGCTTCGCGTCATCTGCGCGAGCGCCAGTCACCGGACCCGCCCGAGTTCATCGCCGGAACACTCGCTTACATGGCGCCCGAACAAACCGGACGGATGAACCGTTCGATCGATTCCCGCAGCGATCTCTACTCGCTTGGGATCACGTTCTACCAAATGCTGACCGGCAGCCTTCCGTTCACGGCCTCCGATCCCATGGAGTGGGTTCACTGCCATATCGCGAGAAAGCCGACGCCGCCGAGCGAACGATCGGAGAGAATTCCGGCTCCTGTCTCCGCCATCATCATGAAGCTGCTCGCCAAGACGGCCGAGGAACGCTACCAGACGGCAGCCGGCGTTGAGCATGACCTTCGGCGCTGTCTTGCCGAATGGCAAAGCCAGGGCCGCATCGATGACTTCCCGCCCGGCGAGCACGACACGCCAGATCGGCTACTGATTCCCGAGAAATTGTACGGGCGGGCATCCGAAACCGACACCCTGCTGGCCTCCTTCGACCGCGTGGTAGCAAGTGGCACGCCGGAATTGGCGCTCGTCTCCGGATATTCCGGCATCGGCAAGTCGTCCGTCGTCAACGAGCTGCATAAGGTGCTCGTGCCGCCGCGCGGCCTTTTTGCCTCGGGCAAGTTCGACCAGTACAAGCGTGACATCCCTTACGCCACTTTGGCGCAAGCGTTTCAGGGGCTTGTGCGTCCTCTCCTGGGCAAGAGCGAAGCCGAGCTGCGGAACTGGCGCGATACCATTCAAGAGGCACTCGGCCCGAACGCACTGCTTATCGTCGACCTGGTTCCCGAATTGAAACTCATCATCGGAGAACAGCCGCCGGTCCCTGTTCTTCCGCCACAGGACGCGCAGCGCCGCTTCCAGCTCGTCTTTCGGCGCTTCATCAGCGTATTCGCGCGACCGGAGCATCCGCTTGCTCTCTTCCTCGACGACTTGCAATGGCTCGATTTGGCAACACTCGATGTGCTCGAGGATCTCCTGACTCAGCCGGATCTGCGGCACCTGATGCTTATTGGTGCTTATCGAGACAACGAAGTCGATTCCACCCATCCCCTGATGCGCAAACTCGAAGCGATTCGCAAAACTGGAGCGGCAGTGCAAGAGATCGTTCTTGCACCGCTGGCCTGCGACGATCTCAAACAGTTGATTGAAGACTCTCTTCGCCGCGAGCCTGAGTGCGCTGCTTCATTGGCGCAATTGGTCCACCAGAAAACTGAGGGCAATCCATTTTTCTCGATTCAGTTTATCTATTCGCTTGCTGAGGAGGGCTTGCTCGCCTTCGATCATCGCGAAGCGCGATGGTCTTGGGATCTCAAACGGATTCACGCCAAGGGTTATACCGATAACGTCGTGGATCTCATGGTGGGGAAGCTGAGCCGCCTGCCCGTCGAAACCCAGAAGGCATTGCAGCAGCTTGCCTGCCTGGGCAACGGCGCGGAATTCGCCCTGCTGACGATGGTTTATGAGGGCGAAAACGATAAAATGCACAGTGACCTGCGCGAAGCGGTCCGAACGGGCCTTGTCTTCCGCTCGGAAGATTCATACAGGTTTCTTCACGACCGGGTCCAGGAAGCCGCCTATTCCTTGATCCCGGAAGAATTGCGCGCCGCGGCTCATCTCCAAATAGGGAGACTGCTCGTGGCGCACATCCCGCCAGAGAAGCGGCAGGAGGCAATCTTCGAGATCGTCAATCAGCTCAACCTCGGGGCGGGATTGATCACCGGACGAGGGGAACGCGAGCATCTGGCCGAGCTCAACCTGATCGCAGGCCAGCGCGCGAAGGCTTCTACGGCCTACGTCTCGGGGCTCAAGTATCTCGTCGCTGGCGCAGCACTGTTGGTGGACGGCTCTTGGGAGCGCCGACATGACCTCACCTTCCCGCTGGAATTGGAGCGAGCCGAATGCGAGTTTCTGACCGGCCAGTCGGCGGCGGCCGAAGAGCGCTTGAGTATCCTCTCATCGCGCGCCGCGAACACGGTCGAATTGGCGACCGTCACCTGCTTGCGTGTTGATCTGTACACGGCCCTCGATAGGAGCGATCGCGCGGTTGCCGTCTGCCTCGACTACCTCCGCCATCTGGGCGTTGAATGCTCGCTGCATCCGACAGAAGAGGACGCAGAACGAGAATACGAGCGGATCTGGTCCCAGCTGGGAAGCCGCAAGATCGAGGAGCTCATCGAGCTGCCCTTGATGGGCGATCCGGCGTCCCTGGCGACGCTGGATGTTCTCACCAAGGCTTTCCCCGCGGCATTGTTTACGGATGCGAATCTTATTTCCCTGATCGCCTGCAAGGCGGTCAATCTCAGCCTCGAGCGCGGCAATGGTGATGGTTCGTGTGTCGCCTATGTATACTTTGCGATGATAGCCGGACCACGCTTCGGCAACTACAAGGCTGGCTCTCGATTCGGTCGGCTCGGCTATGACCTGGTCGAAAAGCGCGGATTGAAGCGGTTTCAGGCTCGGACCTATATGGTTTTTGGCGACAACGTCACCCCATGGACGCGCCATGTCCAGGCCCGCCGCGATCTGATCCGTCGCGCCTTCGATGCCGCGAACGAAATCGGTGACCTGACCTATGCGGCTTACAGCTGCAACCACCTGATCACGAACCTTCTCGCCGGGGGAGATCAGCTCGCGGAGGTGCAACGTGAAGCCGAGAATGGTCTCGAGTTTGCGCGCAAGATTCGGTTCGGCCTCGTCATTGGCCAAGTCACCGCACAACTCGGACTGATCCGGACGCTTCGCGGGTTGACCCCGAAATTTGGCTCGTTCGACGATGAGGGATTCGACGAGCTTCGATTCGAGCGCCATCTGTCCAATAGACCGGCTTTGGCGGAAGTCGAGTGCTGGTACTCGATCCGAAAGCTGCAAGCCCGCTTCTTTGCCGGGGAATATGCTTCGGCCGTCGATGCCTTATCGAGGGCGCAACGGGTACTTTGGACATCGCCGTCACAGTTCGAAACGGCAGAGTTTCATTTCTACGGTGCGCTTTCCCACGCGGCATCCTGGGATTCTGCAATTCCCGACCAGAGGCGGCAGCATTTCGAGGCTCTGGCCGCCCACCACAAGCAGCTCGAAGTATGGGCGGAGGTTTGCCCCGAGAATTTTGAAAACCGCGCCGCACTCGTAGGCGCAGAGATCGCACGCATTCAAGGCCGCGAGCTCGATGCCGAGCGGCTGTACGAACAAGCCATCCGCTCGGCGCAGGCGAACGGATTTGTGCACAATGAGGCGCTGGCCAATGAGCTCGCCGCGCGCTTCTATGCGGCACGTGGCTTTGAGAAGATCGCGCATACGTACCGGCGGGACGCCCGGGACTGCTATCTCCGCTGGGGCGCCGACGGCAAGGTGCGGCAACTCGATGAGCTCTATCCCCAGCTCAGGGAGGAAAGGCCGCCCGGTCCCACGAGCACGATCCTGGCACCGGTCGAACACCTGGATCTCGCAACGGTCATCAAGGTTTCACAAGCAGTGTCCGGCGAGATCGTGCTGGAGAGACTGATCGACACACTCATGCGCACCGCGATTGAGCACGCGGGCGCTGAGCGAGGTCTGTTGATTCTTCCGCGAGGTGATGAGCTGCGAATAGAGGCGGAGGCCACGACCAGCGGTGATGTGGTGGCAGTTGATCTCCAACAGGCGAGCGTAACCGCTGCGGATGTGCCCGAGTCGGTCCTCCACTACGTTGTCCGAACGAAAGGGAGCGTTCTCCTCCACGATGCCTCGCGCGAGAATCCGTTTGCCGCCGATGAGTACGTGCATCGGCATCACGCACGTTCAATTCTCTGCTTGCCATTGCTCAAGGAAGCCAGACCGGTTGGAGTGCTTTACCTCGAGAACAACTTGGCCCCACACGTCTTCACGCCCGACCGGATCGTCGTCCTCAAACTTTTAGCGTCCGAGGCGGCGATCTCGCTGGAAAATACCCGTCTGTACCGCGATCTCGCACAACGCGAAGCGAAGATACGGCGCCTGGTCGAGGCCAACATCATCGGCATCGGCACCTGGGACTCCGAAGGTCGGGTTGTCGAGGCCAATGACGCGTTTCTCCGCATGATCGGATACGACCGTGAGGACCTAATCGCGGGTCGCATCCACTGGAGCAAGCTGACGACGCCGGAATGGCGTGACGGCAGCAGACGGGCGATTTTCGCGGAAGAGCTGAAGATGACCGGAACCGCGCAAACACAGTGGGAGTATTTCCGGAAAGACGGCAGCCGCGTGCCCGTGCTGCTCGGCGCCGCGACGTTCGAGGAACATGGGAACGAGGGTGTCGCATTCGTGCTCGACTTGACAGAGCGCAAGCGGGCAGAAGCCGCCGCACGCGAAAGCGAGCGGCGATACCACGAGGCACAGATGGAGCTCGCACACGCGAACCGCGTCGCAGCGATGGGGCAACTGTCGGCTTCGATTGCCCACGAGATCAATCAGCCGATCACGGCGGCAGTCACCTTCGCCGATGCCGCGCTGCGCTGGCTCTGCTCCCAACCGCCCAATCTGGACGAGGTCCGGCAGGCGCTCGGTCTGATCCGGGAGAGCGGCGTTCGCGCGGGCGACGTGATCGACCGGGTCCGTGCCCTCGTCAAAAAGGCGCCTCCGCGGACGGACAGCTTGGAGATCAACGAAGTGATCCTGGAGGTCATCGCGTTGACCCGGCGCGAAATGGCGAAGAACGGGATTTCGGTGCAGACGCAGCTTATCGAGAGCCTGCCGGCCATTCGCGGCGATCGCGTCCAGTTGCAGCAAGTCATTCTCAATTTGCTCATCAACGCCAGCGAGGCGATGAGCGCAACGAGCGAGGGACCACGGGAATTGCTGATCAGCACCGCAAGCACCGACGCCGGCGTGCTCGTCGCGGTGCGGGATTCGGGTCCGGGATTCGCTCCCGAGAGCGTCGACCGGTTGTTCGAGTCCTTCTACACCACGAAACCGGGCGGCTTGGGGATGGGATTGTCGATCTGCCGCTCGATCATCGAAACGCATCAGGGACGATTGTGGGCGAGCGCAAACACTCCCCGAGGCGCCGTATTTCAATTCACGTTGCCCACATAGCGGGTGCTTATCTCGCCGCTTTGGCGAATTCCTGCCGCTGTCGCCGCTGCCGCCGCGGTGTGCCTTCCTGGCTCGACGCGTCGCGCTGCGCTTTGGGCGGGAGGATGATGCGGAAGAGCACTTCCTTTCGGTTTGTTCGCCACCCGGGAGCCGCCTATGCCGGGCGCACCAGCCGGCTCATCGGACACCGGATGGAAGAGCGCCTGTCAGCTGCTGGCGCATGCCATGCAACCGGCAGAGAAGCGGGCGAGGTGGAGTGCGCGTCACGTGAAGTCTCTGCGAAATTCTTTTGGCGTCCGCCCGGTGTTCTTGCGAAAGGCGACACTGAATGCGCTCGGTTGAGAGTAGCCGAGAGCCAATGCGATCTGCATGACCGAATTGGCTCGATCCGCCAACAGGACCTTGGCCCGCGCGATACGTCGTTGGACGTGGTATTGATGGGGGGGAATTCCACACGATTGCTTGAATGCTCGACAGAGATGATGCTGGCTCAGGCGAGCGAGCCGAGCGAGCGTGAGGAGAGATATTTGCTCGCCCACGTGTTCTTCGATGTAGGCAGTGACGGCGCGTATTTGCCAGCTGGCGAGGCCGCCGCGTCTCAGCGGTGAGCTTCGAACGAAGCCCCGGCCCGAACGCAGGAGTTCGTGCGCAAGCACCTTCGCGAGCGCTTCCGAGTAGAATATGCCTCCCGCTTCACCGGCCTCGATCGCGCTCTTCAACTTGGCTGCCGTCTCCCAAACGACAGAATCCTCGAAGAAAGCCCTCGGCGCATAAGTGTCATCCTGATCGCCTGGCCTCTGCAGCTTCGCTGGATCCAAGTATAGATATGTGACGCGCGTGGTCGTACTGATTTCATGCCATTCATGATACCCGTGGCGGGCCGGCACGAACGTCAGCTTGTGCGAGAAATTTCGAAGCCTCGATGGAGCCAGCCCATCGATCAATGTCTCGCCCTCGACGCGCGCGCCCTTATCATACATCACGAGCAGGTGCACGGGAGCCTCGAACCGCAATTCAATCCTGCTTCCGGGCGCGGCATAGATGCTCTCGGTCAGCAAACCTTGCCATCCGGTGCAGTGGCGTTTGACCGACTCCATTGGAGAAATCCGGACGGCTGCATCCAACAGACCGCATGCGGCTGCACCGCCCGGTGCAAGATCAGAGCGCAATTCAGATCGTTGCAAATGAATCTTCTCGAGCACATCCTGACTCGCAGCCTGCCAGGGGTCTCGTGCTTCGTCGGAGTCTTGTGCCGGCGTGCCAAGCAATGAGACAAGGACCGTCATCGTTATACCCACGGGCCATTCGCGAGCTGAGCGTTCCGGGCCGAACGGTAGTGTCACAGGCGCAAGGGCCGCTATCCGACATAGGTCACTCCGCGTTTTTCCTTGGTTTTAACCACTCATACCAAGGTTTGTGTTCCGCTCCGCAGGTGCGCCGGGCGACGTCTCGATAGGTGCATGAGAATACGTTTAATCCGATCCGCCCCGCCCTCAACGATCAGGAAGCGGAACGTCCTTTCGAAGAGATTGCTGGGTACAACCCAGCACGAATGGCTTACTATGAACCAGGAGGTTTACTCCCGGTCATGCATCGGGTTGTCCCTCCCGATCGCCAGAGCCGACCACACCCGCTGGAGCATGTTCAAGCGAAGTGAGCACCGGTTGGCGTTAAGAAAATGCGAAAAACCACAAATCTAGCGTGCCGACCCTCTGCCTCTCTCAATTGCAGCATGAAGGGAATCGATAAGGCGTTGGCCGTGCGTCTCAAGTGGCTTGTGCAGGAAGTCGACGGCTCCGGCATCCAACACGCGCGCGCTGACGGCTTCGTTTGGATATGCCGTCACGAAGATGATCGGTATGTCAAGACCAAGAGAGGACAGATGACTCTGGAGCTCGACACCGCTCATGTTCGGCATTTGCACATCCAATATCAGGCATTTGGTTTCCGACACCGATGACGAGCGCAGAAACGACTCGGCTGACAAGAATGTGCGGGCTGCATACCCGAGCGAGCGCACGAGACTTCCTGTCGCTGCGCAGACCGCCTCGTCGTCGTCCACGATCGATATCAGCGGAATTTCCGTCAAACATTCCTTCCAATCCGCCGAGGCAAAAACGGCTAGCGCTCTCCATTCGACGAAACGGCCGGCCACGATGCCACGGGACAGGTGCCCAAGAAATACGACCTAGGTGCTAGTGCTTCAATTCGATGGGAACTTCAAATCCACCGCACTCGTGTGGCGAGGGGACCGAAGTCACATCGTCGTGCCCTGGAGGGGGCGATGATGGCGTCTGGGACCGGTTTGCCGAGCGCTCGAATGGAGGCTGGGTCCCGTAGCTCAGGACAGTTCAGCTTGCGGCTCCTCTCGTCCACGGATTCCGAGACGTTCTGCGATCAGGACCAGATTGGCCAGCGATTTTGCGCGCATTTTTTGCATGACACGGCCGCGATGGATCTTCACCGTCGGCTCGGTGATGCCCATCTTGGCTGCGATCTGCTTGTTCATCAGGCCCCCGGTGACCAGCGCCATGACTTGCCGCTCGCGGGGGGTGAGTGACGCGAACCGGGCACGATCATCAGCGCTGGATTTATCTTCGCTCAGACGCTTTCGATCGCGCTCGAGCGCCTCGGTTACGGCATCGAGGATCTCCTGGTCGCGAAACGGCTTGGTCAGGAAGTTGATCGCGCCGGCTCTCATGGCCTTGACGGACATCGGGATGTCGCCATGCCCTGTGATGAAGATGATCGGTATCATCACCCTCGAACCGCGAAGTTGGCTTTGCAAGTCGAGCCCACTCAGCCGCGGCAACCTGACGTCTACGACCAGGCAGCTCGGAACGGCAGGCAGCGGCTTTTGCAGCAGCTCGGTTGCCGACGCGAACGCATCTACGCGTAGGCCCACCGAACGGAAGAGGCTGCTCAGCGCCTCCCGGACGAGCGGATCATCGTCAATCACGAATACCACCGCGTCTTCCGCAGAGGTAGCACGCGGGCGTGGTCTCATGGCTTGACCTCCCGGCGCAAACAAAAGCATGGTCATTCTAGCAGGGTGAGGCATCCGCAGTCAGCCCTGACGTGCCCGCCGCTACGGACATGCCGGGGAGACGTGGCGGGCGCCGCGCACCCCATCAGCAGCCGCAATTCTACTCGAGCCCTCCGGGGGCCGATTGCGGCCGCTTGCCGCGATTTTTTCGATCTTGCCGGAATTTAGAGTCGGGCCAATCGATCTGTCATCCGAGAGCGCCCAAAGAGCTTAATGCCTCAGCAGGATGAGACCGTCGCGCGAAAGTCTATCGAGTCGGACGCTGCATCCATGCGCGTGCGCTGTCAGGTTGGCTGCGCTCTTCCGGAGGAGTTTGTTGAACGGGCCCAATCCGCCTCCCCCCTTGTGAGCATACCGCGGCATGAACATCACGACGCTCCCAGATGATGCGCAAAGGCTGCGCATCGTCCGCCGATCACCGATTAGATCGCTCCATAGCGCCGCATATCGAGTCGTCACGAAGGCGCTGAAACATGCTTGCGAGCACCGGCCTCACTCAGCAAGATCTTGCTGCCCGTCTCAAGCGACCTCAGTCCTTCATGGCGAAATACGAACTCGGTATGGGGCGCGTCGATGTCGTGGAGTTCGTCGTAATGACGGAGGCAATTGGTGAAATCCGAGTCCGTTGTTCTCCGAAGATTTTCAAGATTTCTGATGCAGCCGGAGCGAAAATCTTGCAAGCCAGAAATGTGCGGGGCGTCACCTTCCTTTCGTTGGTAGAAGAGCCGACGGAATATCAATGCGTGATCAATCAAAAAATAATGGGCGGGTCAGCGGCGGCTCCCAAAGGTTAGTTTCTCACTCATGTCGCGATCATGTCGCGTGGACGCACCGGGACACATTGGAAGTCCTTGAAATCATATGGTAGAGATTTGCAACATGCGCGACATGAAAAACGGCGTCGGAATAGCCGTAAGTCATTGAAAAGCTTGGTAGCGGAGGAGGGATTTGAACCCCCGACACACGGATTATGATTCCGCTGCTCTAACCAGCTGAGCTACTCCGCCGCCGTCAAGGCCGGCACATCCAAGATAGACATCCGGCCCGTTATCGGCACGCCGGCCCAAAAGGATTTTCGCGCACGCGACGTCCCGGCAAGGCCCGGGATATAAGGAACGGCGCGAAAAGGTGTCAA
>Ga0126377_10002773_pt1 | contig 12210 bp, 4 predicted proteins | sample PanSoiMetPlot_22_FD_92647 | JGI IMG/M metagenome (GOLD analysis project Ga0126377, IMG submission 92647) | Tropical forest soil microbial communities from Panama - MetaG Plot_22 | ecosystem: Environmental > Terrestrial > Soil > Tropical forest > Bulk soil | place: Panama | collected 2016-02-17
CTAGCCGGTCAGAGCGCCACGCCCGAGCAGAGCATCGGCCAGCAGATGAACGCGGAGATGTTCGGGCAGACGCCGCAGCAGTGGGCAACCCAGCAGCAGAAGCAGTGGAGCGCGGCCCAGGCTCCGCAGGTCAAGCAGTCCCAGGGCATCTCGGCCACCGGCCCCACTGGCGCGGCAGCCACGCCTGAGCAACAATTCGGCCTGTAATGGCCATCGACTTCCGCTCCGACCCCACGGAGCGGCGGATCAAGGGCTGGATCACCCGGCCGCACGACCCGCGTCCCCGGCTGGTGCCGGGCTGGGAGCCGCGCCCCGAGTTCGGCGTCGGGCAGGAAGAGATGCTCGTGCCCGAAGCGGGCGTGGCCTACTCGCCGCCGCAGAAGCCCGAACCAGAGCCCGAAGCGGAGCCAGCGCCCGCGCCTGAGCCCGCGCCGCCATACGACTGGGGCGCGCAGCGTGTCGCGGCCTTTGGCAACACGCCTGGCGCGGTGTATGATCAACCACAGACGAGCGCGCTGTCCTCGGGTTCGTCTACGCCTGCACCACCCAACCCCCCGCGTCCGGCGGCTGCGCCCAGCGTTGCGTCTCCGAGTGCTCGGCCAGCGTCCGCGCCCAGCCCCAGCGCGGGGAGTGCAGGCGACCCGACCTCGCACACGCCGCCGCGCCGCACGACCGCGCAGCAGTCATTCGTCGACACGCTGCTGCCGCAGGCGCAGAAGGTGGCCCAGGACACGGGCATCCCGTGGCAGGTGCTGATGGCTATCCCAGCTAACGAGACGGGCTGGGGCGCGGCGGTCTTCCACAACAACTACTTTGGCATCAAGGGGCCGGGTGCTGCCGCGCGCACGTGGGAGGTGATCAACGGCCAGCGGGTCGACATCACCGACAGCTTCAGGACGTTCGACAGCGCGGAGCAGAGCATGCGCGCGTTCGCGTCCTTCCTGCGCGAGAACTCGCGCTACGCGCCCGCGCTGCAGTACCTGAAAGACAACCCATCTGACTGGCCCGGCTTTGTCAAGCAGATCCACCAGGCCGGCTACGCGACCGACCCGGCCTGGTCGGACAAGATTGCCAGCATCGGCCACGCCCTGGAAGGTGTGCGCGTCGAGAACACCCAGTCGCCTGTGGTGCCGACGGGCAGCGCGGTCAACGCGGCGCGCTCGGCGGTCGGCACCCAGAAGGTGTGGGGCGGCACCTCACGGGCCATCCCGACCGCCAGCCAGCAGAGCCAGTTCGGGGATCCCACGCTCAGCGAGGCCGAAGCCTACGCGGCGTGCGGGCCGGCTGCGGCCGTGCGGTTTGCACAGGCGTACGGCCGCAACCCGACTCTGCGCGAGGCGGTCGACCTGGCCAAGGAGGTCGGCTGGACGACCCGCGCAGGCATGGCTGGCATCGGCTCGCAGCAGAAATTGCTGGCCAACCTGGGCATTCCGACCAAACTGGTCATGGGCGCGCAGTGGGGGGCGTTCGCTCAGGAGGCGGCTAGCGGCAACCCGGTCACCATCTCCACACCGGGCCACTACTTCTACGCCGACGGCTACGACGCGCAGAAGGGCTTCCACGTCGGCAAGAGCGGCACCGACCTCAAGGGCGGCAGCGAGTGGATGACGCCGCAGCAGATGGAAGCGCGCATGGGCAAGGTGCAGGGCGCGCTGTTCGCGGACAGCCCGACCATCGCCGCGCCCAGTAGCGCCAGCGAGCCCGACGCGAGCTACGTCGTCTGGGCGCTGCGCAACGGCCAGGGCGTCCGGTTGGCCCCGTCGGTCGGCGCGCTGAACACCATCTCGCAGCCGATCAGCGCCGACCAGGCCCGACCAGGCGATCTGGTCTTCTTCACCGACAACGACCAGCAGCACGTCGGCCTGTACTCGGGCGGCGGGATGATGCTGTACGACAACGGGCGGGCGATGGAGGTGCCGCTCATCGGCGGGGCCGAGTTCCGCCGCCTGCCAGCGGCGCTCATCCCCGCGCCGCGCCCCGCGCCGCGCGCGCCGGTGCCGACTGCCCCCCGACCGACCGCGCGCGTGCTGCAGACGCGCACCGCCCAGACGCGCAAGCTGGGTGGCGGTCAGGAAGAAGCCAACCCGACTCAGGCGCTGGTCGACGACCCCGCCGCGCGGGCGCAGACGCTGCGCGACCAGGGCTGGACCGAGGACGCCATCGCGCGCGTGCTGGAGGTGCCCACGCAGACGGTCGAGACGATCCCGTCGAACGTGCTGGGCGGCTATGGCCGCCGGCCTGGGGCGAGCCTGGGCGACACGCTGGTCGGCATCTTCGTCGACGACCCGGCCGTCGGCGCGCAGCGCAGCATCGACCTGTACCCCGGCAACATCGAACGCTTTCAGGCCACGGGCGGACACATGGTCGGCAACCGGGGCGGGAACGTTTCACCGGAAACGGTGTACGAGCACGAGGCACACCACGCCATCAACGACCTCCAGCCCGACGTGCGCAACCGGTTGTACAACCGCAACTTCGACGCGGCGACCGTCTTTGCCGACATCAACACGCTGCGCCAGTACGCCGCCACGCGCGGCGACGCGCAACTCTACGACGCGGCCAACCAGGCGCTCGACGCGTACCAGAAGGATCCGGCCCACATCAACCACTGGCTGTACTACACCGGCGCGCTGGAGACGGCCCCCGAGTGGTATCGCAAACGCTACTTCGACTACCTGATGGCCACGCCCGACTGGCAAGGCGTGCAGGAGCAGAGCCCGCCGCTGGACCGCCGCAGTCCTCGCCTGTCAGGCGGCGCGGGTCAGGAAGGCTTCACCGACGGTGGCGGCGGTGGTGGGATCCCAGACGAGAGCGACTTGCTGCAAGGCAATCGGATCGTTGATAACCCGCCCGAACAGCCGACCGACTTCGGCGCGCTGGCGGGTCAGATCGTCGACGACTGGCTGGCCGAGCCGATCCGCCAGGAGTTCCAGCAGGCGACGCGGACCAGCGCGCCCAGGGACGTGGGCGAGGCGATGAGCCAGGCCGCGTACGACGTGACCCACCGCAGCTACCCGAGTGTGGGCCCAGGTGGCCTGGGCCTGGTCGACCCGCGCATGGTGCCGCCCGAGGCGGGACCGGACGACCTCGACCTCAACCTGCCGTTCGGCAAGAAGGTGGCCGACGAGGAGAAGCCGATCACGTCGGACGTGGCCCGAATCAGCAGCGCAGGCGACCTGCCGCCTGCCGGCTCAGGATTGTATGGCTACGCACCCAACCCCCAGGACAAGTACATAGCCCAGGTCACGCTGCCTGACGGCAGCCCGGCCAAGGTGATCAAGAACGAGCACGCCACGGGCCTCACGCAGTACCTGTACGTGGACGAGCAGGGCAACATCGTCTGGAAGAACTTCAGCGGCAGCCAGCCGTCCAGCGCCCAGGCGCAACAGTTGCTGGACAACCACCTGGCGGGCGGCGGCTTCATCAACACGCCGTCTGGGTCGAGCGGCGCGCCGTCGGCGGCGCAGCAGAACGCGGCGCAGAACGCGCAGGTGCTGGGCGCGGCCACGCCGCCGGGTACCCAGTACCCCAACCCGCAGGGCTTCTCGGGCCAGCTTCTTGAGCCGTTCAACGCTGGGCCCGGGCATGCCTACGTGGGCGAGTTCGACGACCAGCACGGCAACCCCATCGACATCTACCGCATCGACAACCCGGCTGGTACGGGCTACGTGTATCAGGTCGTCGACATCACCGGCGGCAATGGCCACGGGCCCATCGTGCACGAGGTCTTCGCCAGCCACAAGGCGGGCGGCAGCGCGATTGTCGACGCGCTCAACGCGGGCGTGCACGACATGGCCGACATGCCCGGCGCGACGCACCACATGGGGCAGCCGTTCGACCCGCACTCGGGTTCGCAAAGCCACCAGTTCTGGACGCCCGCATCGGGCGTGAACACGCCGTACATACAAGGCCCGAACGACAGGGAGCACCTGTCGTTCTTCGACCAGAACCACAAGTACATCGTCGTCGTCAAGCGCGAGAAACCCGACGGGACGATGGACTATCTGTTCGTCGAGTCGGCTAGCGGCACGTACACCGTGAAGGGCATCGCCTGGGGGACCAACCCGCCGACGGTCGAGGAGGCCAAGAAGCTCTACCAGAATCACGTCACCAACGCCGCACCGCCCGCCGCGCCGCCGAACACGCCGACGGTCGGCCAGCCGCCGCCGCAGTGGGTCAACAACTCGTACTCGAACTGGAGCTTCACCGATCACGCGGGCAACGACATCGAGGTGTTCCACAAGTGGAACAGCAGCACCAACCAGTACGACCTCGTGTACGTGAACAAGACCAGCGGGCTGGTCGACCACATCTCGCACAGCCCGAACACGTACCTCAACGAGTCGCAGTTGAAGGTGGCTCACCACCAGGCGAACTACCCAAACGTGCCCGTCCAGATCGACCCGCACCAGCCCGGCGGACCGCACGGCAAACCCGGCTGGGTGCCGCCCGGACACGACGAGACGGCCCAGATGCACCTGTTCAGCGGGCTGAGCGACGCGGAGCACAAGGTTACCGATGCGCTGTGGAAGGACTTGCAAGGCCAGATCGAGGGCGACGAACTGGCCCAGGCGCTGGGCTTCCCGGACGAGGCCAGCATCGACCCGGATCAGATCGGCCAGTACGCCATCGAGCAGGCCGAGCAGGGCCGGCCGCAGTTCATGTGGGAGTTACCCAAGGTCGCGGTGCATCAGTTCTCGCACATGACCGACAACGTGTACCAGCACCTGCGCTACCTGATGTCGCTGGGCGAGGACGGCATCCACATCAGCCACGCCTATGGCAGCAGCGACCCGGTGTGGCAGCCGGGACACCTGGCGCTGGGCGATGACACGGGCGGGCACGGCGAGATCCACGTCGCGGGGCGCTACACCGACACCGACGCGGCAACGGCCGAAGACCGCATGGGCGGCAACACGCCCGCGCGGCTGTACGTCATGCCCGAGATCCCCCGGGAGCAGGTCGTCGATCTGGTCAACGACCCGCACGCGGCGCAGATGATTGCCGACGCGCACGACTGGGCCGATCAGGTCTGGCAGGGACGCTTCGACGACTGGAATCGCAAGCTGAACGACCACTATAGCGATCCGAACAACGTGCCCCACCCTGGCCCGCAGCCGTCCAAGACGCGCCTGCAGCGCGAGTACCTGCTGGATCGGGGCAAGGTGGTCGTTTACGGCGGCGGCTTCAGCAACGAGCGCGGCGAGGCACTATGGCTGAAGGATCCACAGGAGATTGGCATGCTCGTCGCGGAGGGCCAGGCGCGCGACGTGCTGTCACTGATGAAGCGCCACTCCGGCTGGAACCCCAAGCTGACCGTCCCGGGCGGCATGGTCATCTTCGCCATAGCACCCTGGGAGGCGCAGCAGTTCCAGCAGCAACGGCAGCAGATCCAGCAACAGGCAGCCGGCGCGGGCCAGGAGGAGGCCGAGGAAGACCCCGCGCCGACGATGTCCAAGAAGGAGGCCAGCTACACCAAGAAGGCCGAGGACGACTTCTGCGGCGACTGCTCGATGTTCCGTTCGGGCGCGTGCACGCTGGTCAAAGGCACGATCAACCCCAGGGGCTCGTGTGACTATTTCGAGCCGAAGCAGGACATGGGCTCCGGCCAGGAAGGCTTCACCGACGGTGGTGGCGGGGGCATGGCATTCAACCTGGCGCTGCCCGATCAGGAGCCCGACGACAACCCGTTCCTGCGCGCCGCCGACACGACCATCAGGAACTGGCTGTTCGAGGGATCCCAGCAGCAGCCGAGCGAGCCAGGCATGGTCGAGCGGGTCCAGGGGCGGGACATCGTGGGCGATGTCGGCAACCTGCTCAGCAGCGTTGGGCAGACCGTGCAGGATGTGCTGCCCACGCAGGCGCAGAAGGACGCCGCCGCTGCGCTGCCACCGCCCGCGCCGCCTCCGCGCAAGCCCATCGCAAAAACCATGCCCGAGGACGTGACGCGCCCGACCCAGGAGCCGCTCACGCCTACGGCACCCATCGAGACGCCCAGCCAGCCCGTCACGCCCGAACCCGCGCCTGCTGGCCCGAACGCGGACATTGGCGGGCCGGAGAGCAACGTCCAGCGCATGACGCGCGGCCAGCCCGTCAATCCGATGGAGTTGAACACGGACATCGGGCGCTACGCGGCGCGCCAGTTCATCCCGCAGGACACGCTCAAGCAGGGCGTGCAGGTGCCCGTGATCGGGCCGGTCACCGTCGAGGACGTGGCCGCGCAGATCCTCTCGCCTGGGGCGCTGATAAACACGGCCGCCGGTCCTGGCACGGGAATCATCGGACGGGTCGGTCAGAGCGTGGCCGACGAGGCGGTTGGCCTGGCCACACAGAAAGCCATCGGCATCGCCGTGCCACGCCTGGGGCGTGTGGTCGCGCCGCTCGTGCAGGCCGCCAGCCAGCGTCTCGGACCGGCCGTCGACGCGCTGACCGACCGACTTGCGCCGGTCATTGTCAAGTACGCTGAGTCACCCGTCGGCAAGTTCCTGCTCGAAGAGGAGGGCGCGTCGGCCGTCGAGCACTCGCTGGCCGTCGCGCGCAACACGCTCATCGCCAGCCAGGTCGGCGGCATCATGGGCGCGGCTCCCGACATTGGCGAAGCCATGTCACGCAGCGGCACCGGCCGCGACGACCCGGACTGGTGGGGCAAGGTCGTCGACGACTACGTACACGGGGCCAAGGCAGGCGCGGTGCTTGGCGCGGGTTTCTCGGCCGCTAAGCCGGCCGCGTCGTGGGCGCTCAGCAAGAGCGTCGGTCCGAAGGTCATGCACGAGTTCAACGCCTTCTTCCGACCGCTCAACAACCTCGACGATCTGGTCACCCGTGAGGCGCTCGCCACGCGCGCCAACGGCATCCACCTGGCCAGCGCCCGCTCGCGCATCGCGGGCCTGAACGCGCGCGTCTACCTGGGCAAGCCGGGTGAGGGGCTGAACACGGCCGAGGCGGCGGCGTACTTCGAGACGGAGCGCACGCTGGTCGGCTTCAAAGGCAAGAACGGCGAGACGATCTCGGCGCAGGGCGAGCAGTGGATCCAGAGGATGGCCCAGTATGCCGACGACCTGGGCGACACGATGCGCGGGATGGGCATTCTGGGGCCGACCCAGGACGTGCGCACGCCGGTCGGTCAGCCCGGACCGAGCGTGCACGTTATGCACCTGTACGACACCACGGTCAAGCAGGCCCAGGCGGGCGAGCAGCGCGGCGGGCTGGGCTGGAAGGACACGGCCACCCATCAGCGCAACAAGACGATCAACCCGAACATCGACCCGAACACGCCGCGCACCATCCGCGAGGCCATCGACGAGCACATCCGCGACGACCTCAACAACCCCAAGCCGCTCGACAACTTCAGCCAGCGCCTGGAGGCGGCCATCTACCAGAGCGAGAAGGCGATTGCCAATCGCGGCTTCTACGACACCATCCGACCCGGCAAGGTCAAGCGGCCCGGCCAGATGATGGTGCACCGCGACGACCCGGATAAGCCCGCCGATTGGCGCTTCTACAACGAGAAGTGGCGCTTCGGGCGACGCGCGATGGATTACGCCTACCACCCCGACCTGGCCGACGCGCTCGACAACCTGTCGTACGTGCACCCCGCCCCGACGTGGCTGCGCAACTGGGGCGAGTACGTGGCCGCGCCGCTCAAGAAGGGCGTCTTCAGCGGCACGCCGGCGCACGCATTCAACATCTCGTGGCGCATGCTGAGCACGCTGCACCCGCTGGAGACGGCCGACCTGATCGGCAACTACATCATGCCGACCATGTTCCACGGCGGGGTGGGCAACCTGATCCTCAACAATCAGGCGAAGTTCGAGCGGGCGGCGGCTGCGGGGGTGACCTTCGGCAGCCGCGCGTTTGCCGACTCCATCTCGCACGAGGGCGGCCTCACCAGCCGGCTGAGTCAGTTCGGCTGGGGCGGTATGACCGGCGCGGCGGCGGGCTGGAAGATGGCCAAGGACCGCAACGAGACGGACGAGGAGGCGCTCAAGCAGGCGTGGTTCGGGGCCATGCTGGGCGCGGCTCCGGCGGTGCCCGGTACGGGCCGGCTGATCAAGGTGCTGGGCAAGGACGTGCCGCTGCAGAACGCGGCCAGTTGGGCCGACGTGATGCACCACGCCATCTTCAACGAGGCGCTGCCAGCGGCCAAGCTGGGCATGTTCGACATCCTGACGCGAGCCAATCCACGCGCCGACGTGGGCGAGATCGCCACGTTCGTCAACCGCTCGATGGGCGGCATCGACACGCTCAAGCTGGCTCGCTCGCCGTGGGCGCAAGACCTGATGCGCTTCTCGCTGATCGCCTCTGACTGGACCGAGGGCATCGTCAGCCAGTCGGTCAGCCTGGCCATGCCCAGCGCGCAGGGCAGCCTGACTCGCTGGCAGATGGTCAAGGGGCTGGCCACGTTCATGGGCTTCGTCGAGCTACTCAACAAGGCGACCACCGGCCACTACACGTGGGACAACCCGGACGGCAAGGAGTTCCAGCTAGAGGACACAGGCATCCGCAACGGGCTGGCCGATGCGATGGGCCGCCCCGACCTCAAGGCGACGGACACCGACGGCCGCCAGATCCGCACCACGTCCGACGTGGTGCCGCCGATGCGCGGGGCGATGGAGGTCATTGGCGAATGGGCGCGCGAGGCTGAACTGACGCTCGGCCAGGTCGAGTACGGGCTGGGCGACAAGGAGGCCGGGCAGCGGCTGATCACGCGCGCCAGCGGCGACCTGACCAGGGGCGAGGTGCCGCCGCAGCCGATCCACAAGACGGCCGAGTTCATCGGCAACCGCATCGGTCCCGGGCTGGGCTTCCTGGGCGCGGCGGGCGAAGCCATTCGGCACAAGCAGTCCGACTTCATGGGCAAGCCGCTCGACAAGCCGACGCCCGACGACCCCGCCTCGTGGGCCACGTTCGTCTCGCACGTGTTCGCGCCGAGCGCGCCGGCGATGGCCCAGTCGACCATGCAGAACGTCGATCTGAACCGCCCGTACAACCAGAAGTGGGTCGACGGGCTGATCGAGGCGCTGGGCTTCACGCGCACCTCGTACGTCAAGGAGACGAGCGAGAGCATCGGCGCGGCCGAGCGGCTCAAGGAGTTGGGGCTGGGCGTCTCGCCCGAGATGCAGGCGCACAACGAGGAGACGTACCAGCGCCGACGCAAAGAGCTTGACGCTCAGGAAGCCGACCTGTACGCCCAGCTACAGGCTCCCGGCTCCGACATGTCGCACGCCAAGTTCGACGAGAAGCGCCAGGAAATCTCGCACGCGCGGCGCATCCTGACCCGCCGCCAGGAGATCAAGGAGGACTACGCCAGCCTGGCCCCGGAGTGGGCGCGCGCGGGCGTGCAGGACTTCCTGATGAACGTGTTCAACTCGAACATCGGCGGCAGCCCCAGGTCGGCTGACGTGCCGCGCGAGCTACCGCTGCAGGACATCTACGACCAGTACTGGACGCCGGCCGGCGTGAACATGAGCAACGAGAAGCAGGTCAAGGCGGCCCAGTTGAACATGATCCGCGAGTGGGCGCTGCAGCACGATCAGGATCCACAGGCGGTCGAGGACATGATCAAGTGGCGCGTCCAGCATCAGGATCTGCGCTCGGGCTCCGTGCCGCCCGTGCCGACGCTGCCCAACGTCACGTCCGGCGACCTGGCCAACGCGGCCGACAAGTTCCTCGAATCGGCCGAGGATCCGAACGACCGCAGCAAGCTGATCAGCGATGTGGAGAAGCGCGCCGACGCGCAGCGCGTGTACCTGAAAGCGGAGGCCAGGCGGCTGGGTACCACGCCCGAGGTGCTGCTGGCGCGGATCAACCTGCGCCTGTCGGACGTGAAACAACTCAGCCCGATGGAGAAGAGCTACAACAACGCGCTGCAGACGTACTTCACCTCGCGCGACGACGACCTGCACCCGCGCTACCTGAACCCGGACGGCACGCCGCTGGGCAACCAGGCGATGTGGGACGACTGGGATCTGAACATCAAGAACATCGGCCTGTCGAACGCGCTGGTCAACAAGGAGTGGCGCGAGCGCGCCACGGCGCAGGCGCGCGGCACGGCGGCGCGCGAGCGGTACCTGCTGACGAACGAGAACAACACCGCGTTCGAGCAGTTCTTCGGCTCTGGCCGAGGCATGACCGAGACGGGCTGGAAGGACTATGTCGCGGGTCGCCTGGTCGGCTACTCGGACCTCAATCGTCTGTCGGCCAAGCAGCCGCCCAAAAACGAGACGATCAACCGGGACAAGATTCAGGAGTGGTACCGCGCGTCCAGCCCGCAGGAGCGCCAGCAGGTCAGGGTGCCGATCTGGATCAACGGCCAGATGCGCCAGTTGCCGCTCCAGGCGGCGGCCGGCTACGCCCGCCGGAATATGATCAACACGGCTGGCCGGACACTGGCGACGATGGCCGCGCACGACGACCCGAACCCTAACGAAGCACCCACCGAGGAGAGTACAGTAGGAGCCGACAATGGCTAAGTCCAACAAGTTCTCCGCACCGGCCCAGAAATACGTGGGCAAGATCGGCGTGCTGGAGGGGACGATCCAGCTTCAGCAATGGCACCGGCCGTACCTCAAGAACCAGCACGAGTCGTACGGCCAGCAGGGTGTGGATCTGCGCCCCGAGCGCAAGCCCAAAGGGCCGAGCGTGCCGGCTCCGGTCAAGAAGCACGACGCAGACCGCAACAAGGGAGGTGGCTGATCCATGTTGTTCCGTGGCAAGCGCGGCGGGCGCAAGTGTTAGGAGGGATCTGAGATGGCGAGCATTCAGAGCAAGCACCAGAAGGTGTCCGGCCAGAGCACCGGCACCAACGCCGACTTCAAGAAAGACGGCTACGCGTCCGGCCCGGTGCCCAAGAGCATGATCGGCACCAAGGTCGGCCTGACCAACCACGTCGGCTACAGCGGCCCGGACGTGGCCAAGGGAACGCACAACGGGTAAGCGATGACCACCACCGATCTCGACCCGACTGCCGACGCCGATCAAGAGGCTCCCCCGTCGCAGGAATCCGACGGTAGTGAGTCGGCGTATCCAGAAGGCGATGAGAACGAGCGCGAACGAGAACTGCAGCGACGGCTGACCCAGCAGGGGCGTGAGGCTGCGGACGCCCGCCGACAGGCGGCATTCGCCCAGCAGCAAGCGTCTTCCCTGCAGGGCACCGTCACCGAGTTGCAGGCACAGGTCCGCCTTCTGACCGCGTCCATGACCGAGCAGCAGCGCGCCGACGAGACGCGCAAGCAGCAGGAGTTGGACGCCTACCTCAAGACCCTCCCACCCGAGCAGCGCCTGGATCGCAAGATCGAGATCCTGGGCGAGCAGATCAAGCAACTGCAGACTGCCGCGACGCCGTCACGACCAGTGCAGCCGGCTCAGGCTCAGCCCCGCCAGGCCAGCGAACAGGACTCCCTGGAGTACATGAAGCGGCGCGCCATCGAAATCGTTGGCGAGGCCGAGCGTGACTTCGGCGTCAAGGTCGACGTGAGTGCGTTCGACGACGGCGCGTGGGAGACGGAGGACAGCTTCTACAAGGCGGTCATGCGGACCGCCGCGCGCCAGAGTCAGAACGGAGGAACCGACGTGCCCCGCAAACCCCCCGCCAACGAGACTCCGCAGCAGATGCAGCAGCGCATTCGACGTGAGGTCGAGGAGCAGTTGGGCGTTTCGTCCCCCAACGGCCCCAAGGGCACCCCGCGTAAGGCTGGCAAGCCGACCGAGGCCGACGTGAAGTCGCTCGTCGGCGGCTACCAGTCCGCCAAGGGGCCCAAGGCGCAGGTTGCCAAGCTGAAGGAGATGCGCGAGCGCATGGGGTGACGCAAGGCAGCACGGGGACGCAAGCTATCGGCGCTCAGGTGAAGCCTCTCTACGGCGGGCGGAAGAAGCCCCCAAAGCGGAAGCCGCCGAAGACTTCATCTAGGAGACGCTAATGCCACAGGGCACTACCGGTACGGTCGCACTGGCCCCCGAGGTCAAGGCGATGTACGACGCCGACTTTTACCTGCAGGGGCAGTCGATGGTCTACTGGGATCAGTTCGCTGATCTCAAGGGGCCGGTCATGAACGGGCAGCGCGGCATCAGCCAGAACTTCCCGATCATCGAAAACATGCCGCCCAACTTCACCGTGCTCGACGAGTTGATCGACGTTGCGCCCAATCAGATGCGCGGGGCCGAGGTCGTGGTCACGCTCAGCGAGTTCGGCGGCGCGATTGAGGTGACCAA
>Ga0126377_10002774_pt1 | contig 12209 bp, 12 predicted proteins | sample PanSoiMetPlot_22_FD_92647 | JGI IMG/M metagenome (GOLD analysis project Ga0126377, IMG submission 92647) | Tropical forest soil microbial communities from Panama - MetaG Plot_22 | ecosystem: Environmental > Terrestrial > Soil > Tropical forest > Bulk soil | place: Panama | collected 2016-02-17
GACGAGACCCCGGTACTCGGGGCTCTCGACCAGGTGGAAGCCCGAGTAGGGGCCGGCGTACTCCCGCAGGGTGCAGGCGCCGGCGCCGAACACCTCCTCGTGGCCGGTGCCGTGCAGGCGGGGTGGCCACGGCTCGCCGTCGACGAACACCATGTCGTCGCCCTCGCCGTACCAACCGCCCGCCCGGTTCTCGACCTCCAGCACCAGGCCGACCATCTGGCCGGTGCCCTCGGCCTCCAGCGCCACGTAGTTGGCGGCGCCGTCCAGGTTGACGCCGCCGTGGAGCTGGACGTCGGCCGGCTCCATGGCCGGGACCGTCGGCCGCTCCTGGCGGTACTGGGCGTGGAAGCGCAGCACGTCGCCGGGCGGCGGGTCGGCGTAGGTCTCGTACTCGACGTGGAACCAGCAGGCCCCGAGCGGCCCGCCCAGGGTGGCGTCGGAGCGGTTCTCCAGGGCGATGCGGGCGCCGGCGGCGAAGGGCATGGGGAAGTAGGCGTTGAGGCCCGACGAGGCGCCCATGCCCGGGTTCACGGCGGTGAAGAAGCTGGCGTACTCGCGCATGCGGCCGTGGGCCACGCCGAAGAAGTCGCCCAGCGGGACCTCGACCGACGGGGTGTCCTCGCCGTCCCACCAGCAGCGCAGGATCGCGTCGCGGTAGTCGGTGGGCTCGGGGGCGACCATGGCCACGTAGATCCGGGTCACGCAGCCGGGCCCGGCCACGTCGAGCAGGTCGCAGGTCTCGCCCGGGGCGATGCGGACGTAGTCGTCGTTGCCGCCGCTGCGGTCCCACGACGACGACCGCCGCGTCGCGGCCCGCGGCGCCCGGAACAGCGAGCGGAGCGGGTGGTCGTCGAGGGGGTGGCCCACCGGGTCGGCTCCCCGGCTACTCCGCGATGGGACTGGCGGCCGGGTGGAACGGCCCGAAGGTGAACAGGGCCAGGGCGGCGTTGTCGGGGACGCCGAGCGCCCGCAGCTGGTCGGGGCTGCGCCGGCCGGTCAGGGCCCGCAGCAGCTCGAACTCGTCGCCCCGGACCACCATCGGCGCATCCGTGGGGCCGACGGCCTCGCCGCCCTCGGGCTCCAGCCGGACGGCCAGGCCCCGGCCCTCGCAGCTGGCCACGAAGGCGCGGGCGATCATGCCGAGCCCGATGTGCACCGCGTCGCTGTCCCGCTCGCCGGGGCGGCCGAGGGCACAGCGGATGTCGTGCTCGTGGGTGGCGACGTCGGCCACCGCCTGGCGGCCGGGCTCGCCGATGCCGTCGAGCAGCGACTCGAAGCCGGGGGCGTGCTCGTCCCACTCGGCCAGGATCTCGGCCACCGACCGGGCGCGGCGGGCGTCGACCTGGGCCGCGGTCCACGGGTCGGTGGTGATGCCGTCCAGGTTGCCGTTGGCCACGTCGACCACGACGCCGCTCAGGTGGGCGACCACGTCGTGGACGGTCCAGGCCGGGCACGTCGGCACCGCCGTCGCCGCCCCGGCGGCGTCCAGGTCCCGGGTCAGCCCGGCGATACGCGCCCGGCACCCTGCATAGGCGTCCGCTACCTCTCCCACGGCGTCTCCCTCCCTCGCCGGCGCCTCGTCGGGGGCGAGCCTAGGGCCGGGGGACGATGCGGCGGGCCTTGCCGGTGGCCGGGTCCCGGGCGATGGCCTCGACCAGCCGCACCCGGACCCGGGGCGCGTCCACGCCGGCGGCGGCCAGGGCCGCGGCGACTTCGTCGCCGACGGACCCCTCGTCGCACGGCCCGGCGGGGACGGCGTCGACGTCGGCGCCCCGTGCGGTCTGGCGGACCTGGTACTCGGCCACGCCGGGGAACCGGGCCAGGGCGGCCCGCAGCACGATGGGCTCCACCGTCACGGCGCCGTAGGCCAGGACCTCGTCGGCCCGGCCCTCGACGCTCACCCGCAGGTAGCCGTGGTCGGGGGCCGGCGGGTGGGCCAGCATGCGGTCGGTCAGCTCGTAGCGGACGAGCGGCTGGGCCAGGTTGGCCAGGTTGGTGATCAGCGCCCGGTCGGCGGCCACGCCGGGCGGCACCGGGCGGCCGGCGGCGTCGACCAGCTCGACGATGGTCATGTCGGTGGCCAGGTCGATGGGGTCCTCGCCCGGCAGGGCCGAGCCGCCCAGGCCCTCGGTGGTGCCGTAGACGTTGGCGGGCGCCACGCCGAACGCCTCGGCCACCGCGGCCCGGGCCTCGGGCGGGAAGGCCTCGCTGCTGCCGGTCACCGCCAGCGGGGCGGCGTCGAGTCGACCGGCCCGGCGCTCCTCGGCCAGCCGCACCAGGACCGACGGGTAGGCGGTCAGCGCCAGCGGGCGGGCGGCCTCGACCGCGGCCACGATGCGGGCCAGCGGCCAGGTGGCGCTGGCGGCGTGGACGTCGATCAGCGTGCCCGAGAACAGCTCGGCCATGGCCCGGGTGGCGTGGACGGCGCTGGGCGCGGCCACCAGCGCGTACGGGAACCCGCCCGGCGGCGGGCCCAGGGCCCGGGCGGCCAGGAGGCTGCGCCGCAGGCAGCCGAGGGCGAGGTCGGTCAGTGCGTCCCAGCGCCAGGCGAACACGCCCCGCACCCCGGAGCTGCCGCCGGAGGCCAGCACGACGTGGTCGCCGGCGAGGAAGCGCAGTGGGCCGCCGGCCGCGGCCACCTGCTGGAGGTGGTCCTCGACCGCGGCCCGGGTGAGCCGGGGGTCGGTGACCACCTCGTCGTAGTGGGCCATCATCTCGGGCTTGCGCATGACCGGCAGGCGGGGCAGGTCGGCCAGCGTGGCGGTGGCGGGATCGACGCCGGCGGCGGCGATGCGGGCCCGGTGCCAGGGTGAGTGCTCGTGGGCGTGGGCGAGGAGGGTGCGCAGCCCGGCCTGCTGGTGGGCACGGATGCGGGCAGCGTCCCAGCCGACGCGCTCGGCGTGGGCGGGCAGCTTGGCCAGCAGGTCGGCGTGGCTGCGGGCCCGGAGGTCGGCGACGAGCGTCATCCGGGCACCCCGAGCAGGCGCCGCAGGGCGGCGGCCAGGGGCGCCCCGCTCAGCCCGCCGCCGGCGGCGGCCTCCAGGCTCACGCCGTAGCCGAAGGCGGCGACGCCGGCCGCGACCTCGGCGGGCGGTGCCGGCGGCTCGACCCCGGTCCGCACGTACAGCCGCCCGAGGACGGCGGCCAGCTCGTCCAGCGTGACCTGGTGCAGGGCCCGGTACCGCTCCCGCAGCCCGGGATCCCGGGCGGCGACGACCCGGAACTCGATCGACACCAGGATCCAGGCGGGGTCCCGGTCCTGCGCGGCGATGAGCAGGTCGACCAGGGCGTCCCACGACTCGGCCCGGTCGAGCCCGTCGACCAGCGTGCGCTGCTCGGCCGCCCGGGCGTCCCTCCGCCGCTCCAGCGCGGCGAGGAACAGGTCGGCCTTGCTGGCGAACTGCGAGTAGGTGACCCCCCGCGAGAACCCGGCCGCCGCCCCCACGGCCTCCAGGCTGGTCCCGGCGTAACCCCGCCGCCGGAACACCCCGAGCGCCGCGTCGAGCACCACCCCCCGATTCCGCCGCACCTGCTCGTCCCGGGTGACCCGCACCGCCGTCGCCATGCGGTCAATCAAATGTCATCGACATCTGGATGTCAATGACATTTGGATCACCTCCTGCCCTGCCGATCGGCGAGCCGCGTGAGCTGGGCGTTGGCTCGCAACCACTCGCGGCCGACGCTGTCGACGAAGCGTAGGGCGACGTATCTGGCGGGGTGGTTGGTCTCCACGCGGGTCCCGGCCTGGACACGCGGGCCCCCGCCCCGCGCCTGCTCCGTGCCGTCGTCCGCGTCGAGGGGAACCCGGAGCACGCGCCGAGGCCGCAGCGGGCTTGCGTCGTGGTCGAGCACGCTGATCGAGGCCGCGACCTGCATGTGGCCGCTCGGCACCACCCTGGCGGTCCAGTCGAAGATGGCATCGTCGGTGTAGTTGCCGACGGCCAGGCGGAGCGCGCCGCGCCTGAACTCCAGCCACGCCGAGATGCCACCGACGCCCGCCCGATCTGCCTCCTCGAGTCGCCGGCGACTCTCCTCGCGTGGCGGCCGGCGTCGCGCCGCACAGACCGCCCTGCGGACCGGCGCGGTGGTCACCGGCGGCCATCGACAGGCGCGTGGCGCAGCCCTACGGATCGTGCGCTTTGCTGGTCCGGCTGTCGTCGCCGCGAAGAGTTCATGGCGCCGTTGCCCACGGTTCGGCGGCTCGGCGGCACGGAACGCGTTAGCGTGCACGACTGCGCATCCGCCGGGGGGCTTGCGCGACCTCAGGCTGCCCGGCCTCAACCAGGAGGAAGGCAGTTGAAGAACGCACGCCTCAAGTTGGTCGCTGTCGCCGTCGCCGCAGTCGGGGTGGTCGGCATGGGGACCGCTGCTGTGGCCAGCGGCAACCACGACCGTGAGCACCTGACCGGGTACGAGGAGACCCCGGCCCTGTCGACGCCCGGTGCGGGCGACTTCCGCATCGACATCCACAGGGACTCGATCGACTACAAGCTGTCGTTCAGCGGGCTGGAGAGCGACGTCACCCAGGCGCACATCCACTTCGAGAACCGCACCAACGCCGGCCCGATCGTCGTGTTCCTGTGCTCCAACCTGGGCAACGGCCCCGCCGGCACCCAGGCGTGCCCGGCCGCCGGTGGCACCATCACCGGCACCATCACGGCCGCCGACGTCGGCAACGGCGCCGTCGCCCAGGGCCTGGCCGCGGGTGAGTTCCAGGAGTTCGTGCAGGCGCTCCGCTCCGGCGCGACCTACGTGAACGTCCACTCGACGACCCGCCCCGCCGGCGAGATCCGTGCCCAGATCGACGACGACCACGACCACTGACAACTGAGCTGCACGACGGGCCCGGGCCGCGCTGCGGTCCGGGCCCGTGCGCGCTCCCGGGCGGCGAGGGTCAGGTCGCCGGGGACCGCCGCTCGCGGGCCTTGTCCCGGGCCCGGCGGGCGGCGTCGTAGAGGGCGGGCGGCACCCAGCGGGCGGCGACGTCCTGCCAGCTGCGGGAGCGGGTGATCGACTCGTCGGGCCGGGCCTTGAACAGCGTCGTGTGGGTGTACGACACCTCCGAGGCCGGCCGCCCGTTGCTGTAGTAGTAGAGCGCCATCGACCGCCGGGCCCGGTCGGGCGGGCAGGTCAACGGGTCGGGGTGCCCGTGGTTGGCGAAGTCGGTCGTGGCGAACACGACCATGCGGTTGAACACCGGCAGCACCCGCTGCTCGCACGTGCTCATCGTGCGGTCCCACAGCTCGAGATGGCCGCCGTAGCTCTCGGGCCAGTCGCGGTTGAGGTAGAGCAGGACGTTGAGGCGCCGGTCGAGGGGCAGCGTGCCGTGCCGGTTGAAGTCGGCGTGGACCTTCAGGAACCCGCCGGTACGGATCTGGTGAAGGCCACCGCCCTCGTAGTGGGGGTCGGGGATGAGCGCCGGGATGCCGGTCAGCCGCTCGAGGAACTCGACGAACACCTGCCCGTTGAGCTCGGCCAGCAGGTGGCGGGTGGCGGGCCCCATGATCTCGGTGTCGGCCAGGGCCAGCTTGACCTCGGCCGGCGAGTCGAACTGCTGCCAGGGGGCGTCCTCGGGCTCGGGGTACTCGGCCAGCACGTCGTCCAGCACGGCCTCGGGGAACAGCCCGTCCACCACGACGTGCGGGAAGGGCGCGGCGTGCTGGAAGCTGTCGGCCAGCTCATCGGCCTTGGCCAGCAGCGTCGCGCGATCGAGCTGGAACGTTGCGCTCGTGTCTTGCATCGGGGCTCCTGCCTCCCTCGACGCACACGCCGAAGCGTGCGGGACGGCTCCAACCGATGCCCACACCGATCCGCCCTGACCCGTCCGACCGCAGAGGCTACGAGGTGGCGCCGGGCCGGACAAGGGAGGGAGCCCCTGCCCGACCCGGCGCCGACCCCCGGCCGCCGCGGCCGGGGATCACGACGCGTCCAGCCACTCCCGGAAGGTCGGGCCGACGAGGATGGCGTCGGGGCCGGGGAGCAGGCCGCCGCTCTCCGACATCACCTGGTCGGCGTCGTCGGGGTCGCCGACGCCCTCGACCCGGGCCGGGTGCCCGCGCCGGGCCACCAGCAGGCGGGCCAGCTCGACCAGGTCCTCGGGCTGCGGCCCGGCCACCTCGGTGTACGGCCCCGGCGGCAGCGACGGGGCGGTGGCCACGTCGGCCAGCACCTCGGCCACGCTGCGGGCCGCCACCGCCTGGGTGCGCATGCGGCCCATGTAGGCGACGTCGCCCTGGGTGCCCCAGTCGACCAGCTGCTCCACGAACTCGTGGAACTGGGCCGCCCGCACCACGTGCACGGGCAGCGGGCCGGCCTCGGCCGCCTTCTCGTGGGCGACCTTGGCGGCGCCGTAGCCCCCGGCGAACCGGTCGGTCCCGACGATCGACACGATCACCATCCGGGTCGCCCCGGCCGCCGCCCCCGCCTCGGACAGGTTGCGGGCGGCCGTGGTGAAGAACTCGCTGGCCGGGCCCTCCTCCGGCGACGGCCCGGTGGCGGCGTCGACGATGACGTCCACGCCGGCCAGCGCCCCCGCCAGGCCCTCGCCGGTGATGACGTCGACGCCGCGGGACCGGGCGATCGGCACGACCTCGTGGCCGCGCTCGGTGAGCACGTCGACGATGTGGCGGCCGACCCGCCCGGTGGCCCCGGCGACGGCGACCTTCTGCTTCTGCGTTGCGTCCATGGTTCCTCCATCTCGGATGCGTCGTTGCCCCCATGACCCGCCGGGGCACGAGAATGTGACAGTGCGAGACGACGAGCTGTTGGCCGACCGGTTCGAGGCCCACCGCGCCCGGCTGCGGGCGGTCGCCTACCGGATGCTCGGCTCGCTGGGCGAGGCCGACGACGCCGTCCAGGAGGCGTGGCTGCGCCTCAGCCGGGCCGACGCCGACGAGGTCGAGAACCTGGGCGGCTGGCTGACCACCGTCGTCGCCCGGGTCTGCCTCAACATGCTGCGGTCGCGCACCACCCGGGGCGAGGTCCCGCTGGAGGCGCAGATCCCCGACCCCGTGGTCGAATGGGCCGGCGCGTCCGACACGCCGGGGGCGCCCGGCGCCGACCCCGCGCAGGAGGCGCTGCTGGCCGACTCGGTGGGCCTGGCGCTGCTCGTCGTCCTGGAGTCGCTGCCGCCGGCCCAGCGCCTGGCCTTCGTGCTCCACGACATGTTCGCCGTGCCCTTCGACGACATCGCCCCCATCGTCGGCGGCACCCCGACGGCGGCCCGCCAGCTGGCGAGCCGGGCGCGGCGCCGCGTCCAGGGGGCGCCGGCCCCCGACGCCGACCTGGCCCGCCAGCGGCAGGTGGTCGACGCCTTCTTCGCCGCCGCCCGCCACGGCGACTTCGACGCCCTGGTGGCGCTGCTCGACCCCGACGTCGAGCTGAGGACCGACCGTGGCGACGGCGCCGGCGCCACGCTGACCCGGGGCGCGGCCGCCGTGGCCGGCTCGGCGCTGATGTTCGCCGTGCCCGAGCGGGTCACCCACCCGGCGGTGGTCAACGGGGTGGCCGGGGCCGTGATCACGGTCGACGGCCGGCCGGTGGCGGTGATGGCCTTCACCGTGCGGAACGGCCGCGTCGTGGCCATCGACGCCCTCGGCGACGAGGACCGCCTGGCCCGGCTCGACCTCGGCTGACGCTCCGCCGCCGTGGGTACGATCGGCCCCGATGGTGGATACCGAGAGGTACGCGACCACGTTCGCGATGCTGGACAAGGACGGTGACGGGCGCGTCTCGGCCGGTGAGTTCAAGGAGCTCATGGCCACGATGGGCATCACCTTCACCGACGAGAACGCGGCCAAGGCCATCGCCATGATGGACACCGACGGCGACGGGCTCGTGTCGCTGGAGGAGCTGGCCACCTACATGAGCAGCCCGGGCGCGCCCCAGGGCGACTGAGCTCTCCCCCGTAGACTCCCCCGCCATGCGGTACCGCTTCGGCGGGGTCGTCGTCGACACCGACACCTACGAGCTGCGCTCGGGCGGGCGCCTGGTCGAGGTCGAGCCCCAGGTCTTCGGCGTGCTCGCCCACCTGCTGGCCCACCGCGACCGGGTGGTGGCCAAGGACGAGCTGCTCGACGCCGTCTGGGGCAACCGCTTCGTGTCAGAGTCGGCGCTGACCACCCGGATCAAGCAGGCCCGCCAGGCGGTGGGCGACGACGGCCAGGCCCAGCGGGTCATCCGCACCCTCCACGGCCGGGGCTACCGGCTGGTGGCGCCGGTCGAGGAGGCAGGGGGCGGCGACGCCGGCGGCGAGGCCGCGCTCGACCCGGTGCCCGCCACCCGCTACGTGCAGAACGACGGGGCCTCGATCGCCTTCCAGGTGTTCGGGGAGGGGCCCGACCTGGTGCTCATCGAGGGCTTCACCACCAACCTCGAGGTCCAGTGGGAGCACCCGGCCATCGCCCGGTTCCTGCGCCGGCTGGGCGGCTTCTGCCGGGTGACGGTGGTCGACAAGCGGGGCACCGGCCTGTCCGAGCGGCTGGGCCCGGGCGAGGCGCCGCCGCTCGAGCAGCGGGCCGACGACGTGCGGGCCGTCATGGACGCCGCCGGGATCGACCGCGCCACCGTGTTCGGCTCGTCGGAGGGCGGGGCGCTGTCCGTGCTGCTGGCCGCCGCCCACCCGGAGCGGGTCGAGCGCCTGATCCTGCACGGCACCTGGGCCCGCCACCCCTGGTACGACGACGCCGACCGGCGGGAGCCGGCGACGGTCGAGAGCCGCTGGGGCACCGGCTGGACGTTCGGCCGGCTGGCCGGGTCGATGGCGAGCACCGCGGCCGGGCGGCGGTTCTTCGGCCGCTACGAGCGCCAGTCGGCGACGCCGGGCACGGCCCGGCGTCTGGTGGAGCTCATGCAGGCCAGCGACGTGACCCCGCTGCTGGCCGGCATCTCGGCGCCGACGCTGATCATCCACCGGCACGACGACGTCTACCTCGGGCCCGACGCGCCCCGGCCCCTGGTGGACGGCATCGCCGGCGCCCGGCTGGTCGACCTGCCCGGGACCGACCACTTCCTGTTCAGCGGGGACACCGGGCCGCTGCTGGCGGCGGTGGAGGACTTCGTGGTGGGCACGGAGTCCAACCCGGCGGGGCCGCCCGACCACTTCTTGGCCACGCTGGTCGCCGTGGCGGTCGCCGGCGGGTCGCCGGAGTCCGGGGCGGCCGCCCGCCGCTGCGTCGAGGACCACCGGGGCACGGTGGTCCCCCCGGGCGGCCTGGCCGGCGTCGACCTGCTCGCCACCTTCGACGGGCCGGGCCGGGCGGTGCGGGCCGCCTGCGCGCTGCGGGACGCGCTCGCCCCGCTGGGGGCCGAGGTCCGCGCGGGGGTGCACACGGCGGAGGTCGAGCGGCGCGACGACGGCGTCGCGGGCGCCGGTGTCGCGGTGGCCGCCGGCATCGCCGGGGCGGCCGAGCCGGGGGCGGTGTGGGTGTCCCGCACGGTCACCGACCTGGTGGCCGGCTCGGGGCTGGCGTTCGTCCCCCGCGGCGAGCTGTTCGAGGTCGCCGTCTGACGAGGTGCTTGCGCGCGGGGCGCCGGTCGTGCACTGTCGGGGCGTGGCGGAGAGCTGGTTCCTCAAGATCGACGGCATCGAGGGCGACTCGAACCATGAGGGCCACAAGGGCGAGATCGACATCGAGGCCTGGAACTGGGGCGTCACCCAGAGCGGCACCGCCCACGGCGGCGGCGGAGGGGCAGGCCGGGCCACCTTCCAGGACATGAGCTTCGTGGCCCGCATCTCCAAGGCGTCGCCCAAGCTGTTCATGTCGTGCGCCACGGGGCTGCACCACAAGTCGGCCCAGCTCACCGGTGCGGCGGCCGGGGAGAAGATGCGCCCGTTCCTCACCTACAAGCTCTCCGACGTGCTGGTGTCCAGCGTCCAGGAGAGCGGCAGCGAGGCCGGCCCGCCCCAGGAGCACTTCTCGCTGAACTACGCCAAGATCGAGATGAGCTTCACCCCACAGGACGCCACGGGCGCGGCCGGGGCGCCGATCGTCGCGGGCTTCGACGTCAAGCACAACAAGAAGCTCTGAGCGTCACGCCGGCGACGGCAGCAGGAAGCCCTGCTCGACCAGCCGGGCCACCACCGGCAGCGCCACTCCGGCCGGGACGTCGGGCGCGGCCTCGGCCAGCACGGCGGCGAGCGGCCGGGTGCCGTCGCACGCGGCCACCAGGGCCGCCAGGGGCTCGTCGACCTCGCCCTCACGGCAGAGGCCGGCGGTCTGGCGCAGCCGGCGGTCGCCGGGGGCCCAGCCTCCGCCGTCGCCGGGCCGGGCCCGCTCGTCGAGCACGACGTCGGGGGCGACGGCCAGGACGACGCCGAGCAGGCGGTCGCCGGGGTGGTCGGCCACGAAGTCGGCCAGCTCGAAGGCGGCGCCGAGGTGGTCGCCGCAGGGCATGGCGAAGTCCTGGGGCGCCTCCTCGGCCCGGAACCAGCCGTCGCCGCCCTCCGGCCCGCCGGGCCGGCGGCGCAGCGAGATCAGGCCGAGGGCGACGGCCTCGACGCCGTGCCGCTCGTAGTGGTCCATCCACTCGTCGTACTGCGGCTGCCAGGCGTCCGGCGGGTCGGTCTGGCGCAGCCAGCCGGCAGCGTGGGCCGCGGGGTCCAGCACCTCGCGCTGGAGGACGAGGGCGTCGCAGCCGGTGCCGGCGCACCAGCCGGCGAGGCGGTCGCGCCAGTCCTCGCCGGCCACGTGGGCCCACGAGCCGAGGAACTGGCAGTGGCCGCCCGGCGCCAGGTGGTCGGGCACGGCCCGGACCAGGTCGCGGCACACCTCGTCCAGGGCGGCCGGGGCGTCCCGGAACAGGTAGCGGCGGGACGGCGAGATCACGAAGGGCGGGTTGCTGACGACGAGGTCGAAGGTCTCCCCCGCCACCGGGGCCAGCATGTCGCCCTCCCGGACCTCGACGCCGGCGGCCCCGTTGAGCGCCATCGTCAGCCGGCACAGGGCCGCGGCCCGGGGGTTGAGGTCGGTGGCGACGACCCGGTCGGCGTGGGTGGCGGCGAACAGGGCCTGGGCGCCGCCCCCCGTGCCGAGGTCGAGGGCGGCGCCGATCGGCCGGCGGATGGTCGCCCCGGCCAGCGCCATGGTCGAGGGACTGACGCCGAGCACGTGGTCGGGCCGCACGCCGCCGGCCGGCCGGCCGAGGTCGTGGGCCACGACCCACGGCGCCGGCCCGTCCAACGGCCGCAGCCCGACGAGCCCGACCATGTCGCCGCCGTCGAGGCCGACGATCCCGGCGCCGGCGAGCGCGTCGATCCCGGCCGGCGCCAGCGCCGCCTCCGCCGCGCCCCGCCCGACGGGCACCCCCGCCACGAACAGCCGCACGAGCACGTCGAGGTGGTCCCCGCCCCGGGTCGCTCGCACCAGCGGCGCGATCTCGCGGGCCGCGAGGTGGAGGAACGCATGCGGCCCGAGCCGCTCGGACAGCCCGGCGGTGGTGTACCCGGCCCGGTCCAGCGCCTCCCGCAGCCCCCCGGCCACCCCCGCCCCGTCGCTCTCCGGCACGGCCCCATGCTGCCCCCTGGCACGCGGTGACACGGCCACGCCCGCCGGCCGGGCGATCCGCCGTGGTATCCCGGCCCCATGGCGGACTACAGACCGATCGACCCGGCCCTGCTGTGGAAGCACCTCGACGACGACCGCACCCCCCGGCGGCTGGCCGACTACTACACCTCGGGGCGCTACACCGGCGGCCGGTTCGAGCTGTTCGCCGGCGGGGGCGACCGGCCCGAGGTCGCCGACCGGTTCACGACCGAGGACATCGTGGCGGTCTCGCTGCTCGGGGTCGAGATCCCGGGCGACGCCGCGCTCGAGGTCCTCGAGGGGGCCCAGGGCCGCCTGGCCGAGCGCCTGGCGGGCGTCCCGACCGACCTCGACCTGGCCGAGGCCGGCGACGACGCCGTGGGCCCGGGCTCGGCGGCGGCCCACGCCTTCGACCTGCTCGACCGCATCCCCGGCATCGCCTGGGTCACGGCCGGGAAGCTGCTCGCCCGCAAGCGCCCGCGGCTGATCCCCGTCTACGACAGCGTCGTGCACCTGGCCCTGGACCGCACCCCCGACGACGAGTTCTGGCGCCCCCTGCGGGACACGCTGCGGGACGAGCCGAGCCTCGTCGACCGGCTCCGCGAGCTGCGGGGCGCCGCCGGGATCGACGGACGGGTCTCCGTCATCCGCGTGCTCGACGTGGCGATCTGGATGAGCGGCCGCGAC
>Ga0126377_10002775_pt1 | contig 12206 bp, 8 predicted proteins | sample PanSoiMetPlot_22_FD_92647 | JGI IMG/M metagenome (GOLD analysis project Ga0126377, IMG submission 92647) | Tropical forest soil microbial communities from Panama - MetaG Plot_22 | ecosystem: Environmental > Terrestrial > Soil > Tropical forest > Bulk soil | place: Panama | collected 2016-02-17
GCCGCGACCCGCCGCGACCCGCCGCGACCCGCCGCGATCGCACCGCGCTCCCCGATGCTGCGCGTCGACCGGCACGACCGGTCCGCCGCGACCTCATCACCACGCCGCCACCACCGACGGTGACCGCGCCCGCCGAGCTGACCGTCGGGCCATGACGCACCGCATCAGCCGGGCGCCGCTGCCAGTCGTCCCCATCGTGGCCGGCGACTGGACTGGCCGCTGCAACCTCGATGGCCTCCGTCCCACGACCCCGCCGCGCGCGATTTCCGGCGGATATCACATCGCGGCTGCAAGCCTGCGCCTTGCATGTGAAAGCCGCGTGCTGACGCGCCCCGCTCTCGCCGCATCCGGACTGGCCATCGCCACCCTCACCGCGGCCGCCGCCCCGGTGCACGCCCAGCCCGCTCGTGCGCCCTACGACGTGCACGGGTACGTCTCCGCCAGCGGGCTCGACTTCATCGCCGCCCAGGTGCCGTCGCTGGTGCCGGGCGAGCTCGATGCGCCCGAGCTGAGCCAGGACCTGGCCTGCATCACCGCCACCCAGCGCGACACCCACGTGGTGCTCGACGTCGACGACTTCTCGCTGACCATCCCCAAGGAGGGGCAGCTGCGCCTCTCGATCGCGCTCAGCGCCCAGGCCGACGGCCAGCTGTTCGTCGACAACGCCATCGCCTGCTTCGGCTCGCTCACCTGCCAGGACCACGTCTCGGTCACCGACGCGCGCGCCACCATCGACTTCGACCTGGCGGTGGCCGACGGCAAGCCCACGGTCACCTTCAACTCGGTCGACCTCGACCTCAGCAAGGACAACATCGACATCCAGTTCTCCGGCTGCGTCGTGGGCGACATCGCCGAGACGGTGATCGACTTCGCCAAGCAGTTCGTGTTCGACTTCCTGGTCAGCAAGGCCGAGGAGCTCGCAGTCTCGGAGCTCGGCCCTCTGGTCGAGTCGACCCTGGCCGGCTTCACCAGCTTCTCGGGCTCGTTCCCCACCCCGTTCGGCACCTTCGACGTCGGCGCCTCGCTCGACGACCTCGTGGTCCAGGCCGGCGGCATCGGGCTGGGCGCCAGCATCGACCTGTCGAGCTCCGACCCGCCCGCCGAGTGCGTCGCCGACTACGACGCCGGCGTGCCCACCTCGCACGAGGGCGACGCGCCCGACCTGACCTCGTCGGTCAGCCACCTGGCGCTCGGCGTCAACCTGGGCCTGGTCGAGGACGCGCTCTACAACGTGTGGCGCGCCGGCCTCACCTGCATCACCGGCGACCAGCTCGAGGCGCTCGGCATCGAGCTGCCTGTCGACAAGATCACCGAGCTCATGCCCGGGTTCCCGCCCGGCACCGAGCTCACCATCGAGGCCCAGCTCACCCAGCCGCCGCGCCTGGCCGGCGCCGGCCAGGGCGAGGAGGGGGTGGCGATGACCATGGCGGTCGACGGCGTCGTCGCGCGCCTGCGCGGGGCGCTGCCCGGCGGCGGCGAGCGCGTGGTCGAGGTCGTGGTCGACGCCGAGGCCACCGCCGCGGTCGGAGTCGACCCGGCGTCCAACGCCCTGGTCGCCACGCCGGGGCAGGTCACGCTCAAGCGCCTCGAGATGGATCAGGTGTCGGTCCAGGAGACCGGCTTCGACGTGGCCCGCATGAGCGAGGTCCTGCGCGATCAGATGATGCCCAAGCTCCTGGCCCAGCTCGGCCAGGTGCCGCTGACCGGCCCGGTCTTCCGCGCCGGACCGCTGCCGTTCGCCGTCATCCTGCGCGACATGGACAACAGCGACGCCTACATGACGGTCCACGCCGACCTCTTCCGCATCCCCGACGAGGACCCGGGCGCGCCCGAGACCAGCATCATCGACTATCCGTCGAACCTGGTGTCGCCGGCCGATGCGGTCGTGCAGGTGAGCGGCGTCGACGGCCTCATCCCGACCGAGCTCCTCCAGTATCAGGTCACGGTCGACGGCGAGGCGCGGCCGCCCAGCTACATCAAGCGCTTCACCGTCGGAGAGGCGGGCGCGAGCGGCACCTACGACGTCCAGGTGGCGGCGCTCGACCTGGCCGGCAACGTCGACGGGACCCCGGCCAGCGTGCAGATCGAGGTCGACGGCATCTCGCCCGAGGTGGTGGTCGACGGCGAGCGCGTGCGCGACATGCGCGACGGGGAGAGCGAGCACACGACCGACCTCACCTGGCGCATGAGCGACGACCACACCGACGCCGGCCAGCTGGTGCCGCGCATCGAGATCTACCAGGTCACCGATCCGACCGACCTCCTGTCGGCCGAGCACATCGACACCATCGAGCTGGCCCCCGGCGCCACCTCCGGCACGGTCGCGCTGAGCGGCAACGCCCTCTACCGGGCCGAGCTCCACGTGGTCGACTCGGTGGGCAACGAATCGGTGTCGGCCGTGCTGCTCGACGCCTCCAGCGAGGACGGCGGCGGCTGCAGCGCGGCCGGCGGCACGGGCGGCGGCGCGGGCGCCGCGCTCCTCCTGGCCGCGCTCGCCTGGCTGGCCGCGCGCGCCCGCCTCAGCGCAGCGCGTTCACGATCTCGAGGGTGATGAGCCCGATGATCACCCACTCGAGCAGCTCGGCGCGGCGCGACGAGGTCTGATCGAGAAACACGCCCTGGATGCTCCACAGGCTGCTCAGCTTGCGCGCGATGCCCTCGCGGAAGGGGCGCAGGTCGAGCCGCTCCACGGTGAGCCGGTAGATGCGCGCCAGGTAGTGGTCGCCGGTCAGCTTGATCGCGTTCTCGACCGCCTCGAACTCGGCGGCGGCGTCGAAGGTGAGCTGGGTCAGCCGCCGCACGTCGCGCCCCCACGGCGAGATGAGCCGCTTGATGCGCCACGCGCGCGAGCGCAGGAGGCTGCTGGCCTCGGCGATGGCGTGGTCGAGGTCGTCGTCGAGCGCGCGCATCGCCAGCCGCTCGCAGTTGGCGAAGTCGATGACCGCCAGCGTGTCGTCGAACTCGTCGTCGACGATGAAGGCGGCGCCGCCGTCGATGACGACCACGTCCTGGGTCGAGTAGCTGATGCGCCGGGCCAGCGCCTCGGCCACCTCCTCGTCGGCCAGGGTGACCGTGTCGCCGCGCAGGACCTGGGCGATGCTGGAGGCGTCGTCGCGCACCCACTCCCCCGCGCTCGCGGCCGCGACCCGGTCGAGCTGGAACACCGTGTACTGCTGGACCTCGTCGGGCCGGCGCGGGTCCTCGATCGCGCCGCCGGCCAGGTCGAGGAGCCGGTCGAGGACGCGGCGGGCCACCTCGCGCAGCGCGGGCGGGTTGCGCAGCGCCTCGGCGATGTGGCGCCAGGCGGCGACCGGGCCGGGCAGGCGGCAGCCGAGCGCGACCGACACGCTGCCGAAGTCGTAGATGATGGTGCGCGGCTGGAAGACCAGCTCCATCCCGGCCAGCTCGATCGTCTCCGGCTCGGCGCTCCACACCAGCGGGCGCTCATCGAGGCCGAACAGGTGCGGCCACTCCGGGCGGCGCCCCGCGGTCACCTCCTCGGTGTGGAGGGCGGTGCGGCAGGCGGGCAGCGAGATGGCTCGGGCGACATCGAACGCGTTCAGGACCCAGCATCGTGCAGACGGCTCACTCACTTCGCAACAACGTACCGGAAGCTGTCAGATCCGCCTAGCCGCTCGGAAAAGGTGCCGGGAACGCCTCAGATTGCACGCGCAGAATGCCGGCTGTCACAGGGGGTAGACTTTCCGAATCATGGAGATCCTGTTCGGGCTGGTGGCTGCCGGTGTGCTTCTCATCATCTCCGGCGTGCGCGTCTACAAGGAGTACGAGCGCGCGGTCGTGTTCCGTCTCGGGCGTGCGCTGCCCAAGCCGCTCGGCCCCGGCGTGCGCCTGCTCTTGCCGTTCGGCATCGATCGCACCGTCGTGGTCGATACCCGCACCAAGGTGATCCAGATCCCGACCCAGGACGTCATCAGCCGCGACAACATCTCGATCGGCGTGGACGCGGTCGTGTACGCCGACGTGGCCTCGCCGGCCGACGCCGTTCTGCGGGTCGAGCACTACCTGCCGGCGACGCTGCAGCTGGCCGCGACCACCCTGCGCTCGGTGCTGGGGCGCATGGAGCTGGACGACATCCTGGCCAAGCGCGCCGAGATCAACGACGAGATCCGGCAGATCCTCGACGAGCGCACCGAGCAGTGGGGCGTCGAGATCACGGCGGTCGAGATCAAGGACATCTCGCTGCCGCAGGAGATGAAGCGCGCGCTGGCCCGCCAGGCCGAGGCCGAGCGCGAGCGGCGCGCCAAGATCATCGTGTCGGAGGGCGAGCTGCAGTCGGCCGAGAAGCTGACCCAGGCAGCGGCCATGATCTCCAGCCAGCCGGCGGCGCTCCAGCTGCGCACGCTGCAGACCCTGGTCGAGGTCTCGGCCGAGCGCAACAACACCATCATCTTCCCGATCCCGATCGAGCTCATGCCGCGCGCCGGCGAGGCGGTGTCGCCCGCGATCGCCAACCTGGCGACCAGCGCCGCCACCGCCGTGGCCGCCTCCCAGCTCAAGTCGGCCGAGCGCGCGGAGCTTCCGCCCGCCGAGCCGGCTCGCCGTCGCGTGCGCGGCGACGAGATGGAGCCGGAGACCTCGGAGTTCGAGCGGATGAGGGAGCAGTTCGAGGCGCTGGCCGAGGCGGTCAAGCGCGAGAAGTAGGCACGGCCCGGGCGGCCGGACTACATCTCGGCCTTCTCCGTCTCGCTGCGGGCCAGCATGCGCTTGATCGGCCTGGACAGGATGAAGAAGACGACCGCGGTGCCCCAGGGCAGGATCACCTGGTAGAGGAGCAGCTTGTCGAGCGGGAAGGAGCTGTACAGACCGCCCAGGCGCCCGGCGATGTAGTTGCCGACTCCGGCCCCGAGGAACCAGATGCCCATGACCATGCCGCCGATGGCGGGCGGAGCCAGCCGGGTCATGGCGCTCAGCCCGACCGGGCTGATGCAGAGCTCGGCCCACGTGTGCAGGAGATAGACGCCGACCAGCCACATCGGGCTGACCTTGATGCCGCCCATCGACATCTCGGCCGCCGGCACCAGGAGCAGCATCCCGGCGCCGAGCAGCACCTGGCCGATGGCGAACTTGATCGCCGTCGACGGATCGCGGCGCTTCTTGGCCAGCCGCAGCCAGATGAACGCGAACACCGGCGCGAACGCGATGACCATGATCGCGTTGATCGACTGGAACCAGCTGGCCTGGAGGTTGAGCCCCAGCCAGTGGAGGTTGGTCGCGCGGCTGGCGAACAGGGTGAACGTCGTGCCGGCCTGCTCGAACACCGCCCACAGCACGATCGCGCCCCAGAAGCAGAGCATGATGACGAGGAGCCGGCGGCGCTCGTCCCTGCTCCACTTGCCCAGCCCGAGCAGGCCGCCGAACAGGCCGAACACGAGGATGAGCAGCATCGTGCTGAACCAGAGGCCGATGCGACTCTCGTTGACCACCAGCATCCCGGTCGCGGCGAGCACGCCGACGAGCGTCGGGATGCCGAACACCGCGATGAGAATGCCGACCAGGATGAAGCGATTCCGGCTGGCCTGCGCCTCGTTCTTCGCCGGGTAGGGGCGCGCGCCGACGTCGCCCATGTGGCGCCAGCCGGCCACGTACTGGACGAGTCCGAAGGCCATGCCCACGGCGGCGGCGCCGAAGCCGAAGTGCCAGCTCATGTGCGCCGGGATGCCGACGCCGCCGAGGAAGGTCTTGAACGACGGCGACTCGGCCAGGTAGCCGCAGACCAGCGGCGACAGGAAGGCGCCGATGTTGATGCCCATGTAGTAGATGGAGAAGCCGGCGTCGCGTCGCACGTCCTCGGGGGCGTACAGCCCGCCCACCATGGTGCTGATGTTCGGCTTGAGGAGGCCCGTGCCGATCATGACCAGCCCCAGACCGAGGAAGAATGTGGGCTCGGCCGGGATCGCGAGGCTGATGTGCCCCAGCATGATGAGGACGCCGCCGTAGAGCACCGCCTTGCGCAGGCCGAGGAACTTGTCGGCGATGAAGCCGCCCGGCACGCCCAGGAGGTAGACCATGGCGGTGTACACGCCGTAGATCAGCCCCGACTTGGAGTCGGAGTAGCCCATGCCTCCGGCGGCGATCGGCGCCACCATGAACAGCGTGAGGATGGCCCGCATCCCGTAGTACGAGAAGCGCTCCCACATCTCGCTGAAGAAGAGGACCGACAGCCCGCGCGGATGGCCGAAGAAGGCCGTGTCCACGTCGCGTGCCGGGCGCAGGACGGCGGAATCGTCGGGCGTCTGGGCCATACGCTCGCGAACGTACACCGAGATATCGACCGGCCACCACCCGTCTCGCCCGCGACGGAGCGGGGCGAACCGATTGCGCGGTCGGCGTGCCGCGGTCGCGGAGGGCCGCGATTATCGCAGGGCGCGGGCCGCCTCGGCCGAGTAGTGCTCGCGGAAGGCCGCGCACGAGGAGACCGCCCCGAGCACGGCGGTCGCGATCGCCGGCAGCTGGCCGCCCTGGGCCAGGACGCGGCGCAGCACGTCCTCCACCTCGGCTTTCGCCGCACCGCGGCACGCGCCGGCGAACACGACCGCGGACCGGAGCCTGTCGGCCTGGGGCAGGCGCGCGACCAGCGCCGGGTACGCGGCGATCGCGACCGGCAGCGCCTGGTCGCGTGTGACACCGTCACGCACCAGCGCGGACAGGACGCCGAGCGCGTGCGGGCCGGCGCGGTCCTCGCGCACCGCGGCGAGCGCGCGCGCGACCAGCTCGGGCTGGCGGAAGCCGGCCATCGCGAGGGACGCCCGCTCGCGCCCGCGCTCGGCCCCGGCGGCCAGCACGCGGTCGAACAGCGCCGCGTCGCCGGCCAGCGGCGCGACGGCGGCCAGGACGGCGAGCTCGCCGCCGCCGATGTCGTCGTGCGGGGAGGGCGCGACCGGCCGGTCGAGCCAGCGGGTCAGCTGCTCGAGCGCCTCGCGCTGGAGCGCGCGGTCGTCGCCCTCGCGGGCGACCAGCGGCACCAGGTCCTCGCGCAGCTGGCCGTCGAGCGAGCTCTCGCCCGCGCGCGCGGCCACGCCGAGCCGGTGGGCGAGCGGGCCGTAGGCGGTGCGCAGACGGGCGGCGAAGCGGCGGCGATGGCGCGGATCGATGACGCTGCGCGCGACCAGGTCGAGCGCCTGGCTGGCGCGCTGCGCGGCGAGCTCGTCCTGCCCGCGCGCCAGCGACCACAGCGCGTCGAGCGCGGCGTCGAGCGGGACGCGCCCGGCCGCGAGCAGCGCGGCGACGTCGTCGGCCAGACCGGCCTGCTCGCGCGGGGTGAGGCCGGCCGCCGACGCCAGCGCGCGCAGCTGCTCGGGCGGCAGCGCGTAGACGTAGTAGCCGCGCTCGCCGGCGTTGGGGTGGATCCAGGCCGGGCAACGGTCGGCCGGCAGCTCGAGCGACCCCTCGTCGCCGGCGAGCAGCGTGCAGACCGGCGCCGCTCCCCCCTGCCACGACACGCAGACGGGGACCTGCCAGCGCCGGGCCGCGCGCGCGGCCGGGTCGTCGCTGCCGAGCGCGGTGTAGCCGGTCTGGCGCAGCGCGACGGTCGGGCGGCCGCGCCCGCAGCGCAGCGACGCCTCGACCAGCGGCACGCCGGGCTGGTCGAGGAAGCTGGACAGCGCGGGCGCCAGATCGCGGCCGGCGGCGGCCGACAGGCCGGCGGCCAGGAGCTCGGTGGTGACCGAGCCGCGCGCGCTCGCGGCCAGGTAGCGGCGCAGCCCGTCGCGCATGCGCTCATCGCCCAGGTAGGCCTCGAACATGCCGGCGATGGCGCCGCCCTTGCGATAGGTGAGCGGGCTGAAGACGTCGTCGATGTCGGGCGGTTTATCGACCGCGCGGCGCACCGGCACGGTGGTGCCGCGGCGGTCGAGCTCGAGCCCCTGGCGCTTGTCGGCGATGTCGAGCACGAGCTGTGCGTCGGCGGGATAGACCGCGGCCATCAGCCGATCCGACATCCACGTGGCCAGGCCCTCGTTGAGCCAGAGCTCGTTCCACCAGCGCATGGTGACGAGGTCGCCGAACCAGAGGTGCGCGAGCTCGTGGGCGACGACGCCGGCCATGAGGCGATGGCGGTCGCGCCACGCGCCGGTCGGTTTCGGGCCGGGCGCGTCGACCAGGAGGATGGGGGCCGCGAACGTCATGAGCCCCGGGTTCTCCATCGCCCCGTTGAAGGTGGGCACCGCGACCAGGTCGAGCTTGGGGAACGGCACCGCGCTGCCCAGGTAGCGCTCGAGCTCGACGAGCATGGGCGCGGCGGCGGCCAGCGCGGCGGCGCCCAGGGCGGCGCGGCCGCGGGTGGCGATGACGCGGATCGGCACCGGCCGGCGCGCCCCTTCGAGCACGTCGAACGGGCCGGCGGCGAAGGCGAGCAGGTAGGTGGGGATGGCCGGCGTGGCGGCGAACTCGACGCGGCGCCAGCCGCGCCCGGCCGGGGTCGAGCGCACCTCCGGCGCGTTGGCGAACGCGCGCATCCCGGCCGGCACGCGCAGGCTCACCCGCCACGGGATCTTGAAGCGCGGGTCGTCGAAGCAGGGCAGCGCCAGGCGCGCGTCGGTCGGCTCGAAGTCGGTGAACGCGTACCACACGCCGTCGACTTTCTGGCGGAAGAGGCCGTTCTGGGCGCCCAGCGCGCCGCGGTAGTCGATCGCGAGGCGGGCGGGGCCGGGGCCCATCTTCTGGCCCACGGCGAAGCCGAGCAGATCGCGGCGCGCGTCGCCCACCTGGCGCGGCGTGAGCGCGCGCCCCCCGACGGTGAGCGTGGCGTGATCGATCGACAGCTCGCGCGAGGCGTGCAGCCAGATGGTCGAGACCGGCCGGGTCAGCTCGACGTCCAGCACCACGCGGCCGCTGAAGCGGGGCTCGCGCGGGTCGACGTCGACCTCGAGCGCACCGGCGCGCGGCTGCACGTCGTCGCCGAGGCGTCCGGCCGGCGGCGGCTCCGGCGCGACATCGGGCGGCGGGGCGGGACGCGCGGGCGCGGTCGTCGACTCGCCGGTGGGTGCGCGGCACCCGGTGCTCGCGGCCAGCGCCGCGGCCGCGGCCAGCGCGGCCGTCGTGGCGATCGCGGCGATCGCGGCGATGCGCGCGGCGGCGAGCGTGGTGCCGGCCCGCGGCGCGGCGTGGGCGTTCCGAGGTGTCCCGGCTCGACTCCTCATCGTGAGGATGGCGATACCACGGCCGCGCCTCCGATGGCGGCGCTGGCCGCGACCGAGCGCAGGTGGATGCGACCCGCGCTTCCGCCGCCGCCGCCGCCGCCGGCCAGGTCCGCCGGTGTCGAGGCGCCGGGCAGCCCGTCCGCGCCGCCATCGGCCCCGAGCGCGCCGCCGTCGCCGCCGTCACCGCCCTCGCCGCCGCCCGCGCCGCCGGGCGCAGGGTCGCCCCGGTCGTCGAATCCGTTGGCGCCGTTGATCGTGGTGTTGCCCGTGCGCGTGCCTTCGCCGCCGCTGCCGCCGTTGGCCGTGACCTTGCCGTCCACGCGCAGGGCCATGGCCTCGAACAGGAGCCCGCCGCCCGCGCCGCCGCCCCCGCCGCCGCCGCCGTCCAGCACCGAGTTGATGCCGGCGCCGCCGCCGCCGCGCGCGGTGACGATGCCGCCCTCCGCGACGGTGAGCGCGCCGCCGGCCACCAGCTGGAGCGCGCCGCCCGCGCCGCCGCCCGCTCCGCCCAGCGCGCCGCCATCGCCGCCGGCGCAGCCGCCGCGCAGCGGCACCAGGTCCTCGGCGCCGCCCGCGCCGCCGCCGCCCGACGGGTCGGCCGCCGTGGCGCCGTCGACCGGCGCGCCGTCGCCGCCGGTGGTGGCGAAGCCGCCGCCGCCGCCGCCCGAGCCGGCCACCAGCAGGGCGAGCGCCTGCACCTCGCCGTCGGCGCCGCGGCCGGCCGCGCAGGCCTCGTCGTCGTCGCCGCCCGCGCCGCTGTTGGTCCCGCCCGCCCCGACGCTGATGATGCCCGGGATGTCCACGTCGCCGGTGGCGACCAGGACGAGGGCGCGCGGTCCGACCACGCCCAGCGCCGCGCCCCCTTCCATCGAGAAGGACTCGGTCGCGACCAGCAGCAGGTCGGGCGCCCCGGTCTGGCCGAGCACCACGGAGAGGAGCGGCGACTCGACGCCGCCGGGATCGAGGAGGACGCCGGTCCCGGTGTCCAGGTGGTACGCGCCGCTGGTGTCGTCGAGCGCGAGCGGTGGGTTGACCGCGGCGATGTCGCAGGCCTCGAAGTTGGACGGCTGGAACGGCAGGAGGTCCTGGCACCGTCCGCCGTCGCCGGCGACGGACCCGCCGCCGGCGTCGAGGATGCCGCTACCCGGCCCGGCATCGGCGCCGGTGCCACCGCGGACGCTGGCGAGCCCGCTGGGATCGAATCCGCACGCGGCCGAGGCCGCGATGAGGACACAGAGGGGAAGGAGCGACTCAGGGCGCGACCGCGATGCCAAACCTCACCATCCTGCTCGGACCCCGGCGGATCTGGCCGCAGCTTACCGTCAGTGCCCGCCGCGGTGGAGATCGATCTCCACATACAGCGCGCCGGTCGCGTCGACCCGGACCTGGAACCGGCGCAGGCGCAGGCCCGCATCGTGGGCGCAGCGGCCGGTCGCGAGATCGAAGTCGTAGCCGTGGCCCGGACATGTCAGCACCTGTCCGCGCAGCTCGCCGTCCAGCAGGGACACATCCTCGTGCGGGCAGATGCTGGTCGAGGCCAGGTAGCGGCCGTCCACGTGCGCGATCAGGATCGGAAACGTGAAGATGGGGACGCGGAACCCGCGCACCTCGCCCGGCGGCACCTCGCTCGCATCGCAGATTCGCACCCAGGCGGCCATGGCGATCGACTCGATCTACTCGATCGCCTGGCGCCGGGGGTCGAAGCGGTCGCGCAGACCGTCGCCGACCAGGTTCGAGCCCAGCACCACGACCATGATCGCGGCGCCGGGCACCAGGGCCAGTCGCTGCGTCTTCCACAGATAGGTGGTGCCCTGGCCGAGCAGGGCGCCCCAGGTGTAGTTGACCTGTGGCCCCAGCCCGAGGAACGACAGCGACGCCTCGACCAGGATGATGCCGCCGAAGGCAAAGCTCATCTGGACCAGGATCGGCGAGAGCAGGTTGGGAAAGATGTGGCGCCACATGATGCGCGCCGGCCGCGCCCCCATCGCGCGGGCGGCGATCACGTAGTCGCGCTCGCGCAGGCTGAGCACCTGGCCGCGCGCCAGCCGCGCGTAGGACACCCAGCCGTTCAGGGTGAGCGCGAAGATCATCACGCCCACCCCGGGGCGCGCGATGAGCGCGACGATGGCGATGTTGAGCAGGATGCCGGGGAAGGCGAGCAGGACGTCGACCACGCGCATCACGATCTCGTCGACCGCGCCGCGGTAGTAGCCGGCCGCGATGCCGATCGCGGTGCCGAGCGCGGCGCAGACCGCGACCACGACGCCGCTGATGAGGAGCGCGAGCCGCGCCCCGTGGAGCAGCTCCGACAGGAGATCGACGCCGTTCTCGTCGGTGCCGAGCCAGTGCGCGGCCGACGGCGCGGCCAGGATGTGGTCGAGGTCCTGCTGGCGCGGCGAGGAGGGGGCGGCGAGCGGTCCGACCAGCGCGGTCAGCACGAACAGCGCGATGAGGCCCAGGCCGATCCAGGTGGCCGGCGTGAGCGGCCGCGCGCGCCGGTTCATGGTCATGCCCGCCTCACGCGCGGGTCGGCCAGCCCGTAGGTCAGGTCGACGAGCAGGTTGACCGCCACGTACGAGACGGCGATGACCAGGACGGCGCCCTGCACCACCGGGTAGTTGCGCTCGCTGATGCCGTCGAGGAGGAGCGTGCCCAGCCCCGGCCGCGCGAACACCTTCTCGGTGATGATGGCGCCGCCGAGCAGCGCGCCGAACTGGAGGCCGGCCACGGTGATGACCGGCAGGAGCGCGTTGCGCAGGCCGTGCCGGGCGATGACCAGCCACTCGGGCAGCCCCTTGGCGCGCGCGGTGGTCATGAAGTCCTCGCCCAGCACCTCGACCAGCGACGAGCGGGTCATGCGCGAGAGCATCGCCATGAGGTGGGTGCCGACGACGACCGACGGCATGACCAGCGCGAACGCGGCGTCGGGCTCGGCCGGCCCCGGCAGCCAGCCCAGCTCGATGGTGAAGATCGAGATGAGGATGGGACCCATCCACATGGTGGGGATGGAGATGCCGGACAGCGAGACCACCGCGGCCACCGCGTCGA
>Ga0126377_10002776_pt1 | contig 12205 bp, 5 predicted proteins | sample PanSoiMetPlot_22_FD_92647 | JGI IMG/M metagenome (GOLD analysis project Ga0126377, IMG submission 92647) | Tropical forest soil microbial communities from Panama - MetaG Plot_22 | ecosystem: Environmental > Terrestrial > Soil > Tropical forest > Bulk soil | place: Panama | collected 2016-02-17
GTTGAAATGGAGCGATGGCGATCAGACGGCGCTCGATCAACTGATGCCTCTGGTCTATAACGAGTTGCGACAAATGGCCCGCATCTACCTTCGACAGCGCGGCAATCGCCACTCGCTAGAACCAACTGCGCTCGTCAACGAAGCCTATCTGCGACTGGTCAATCAACGCCAGGTCAACTGGCAAAATCGCGCGCAGTTCTTCGGCTTGGCGGCGAAGCTGATGCGTAACCTGCTGGTGGATTACGTTCGCGAGCGCCGCGCCGCGAAACGCGGCGGCGGTCAATATAACCTTTCATTGACGTACGCCGATCGGACCGGGCCACGACCGCAATCGGAGATTGATCTGATCGCGCTCGATGAGGCTTTGAACAGACTCTCCGCCCTGAGCGCGCAGCAAACCCGGATCGTCGAATTGCGGTTCTTTGGTGGGTTGACCATCCCTGAAACAGCGACGGAGTTGGGTATTTCGCACGCGACCGTAGAGCGCGAATGGAGCGCGGCGAGAGCCTGGCTCTACAACGAGTTGACCCGTTGACCCCTGACAGGACCTCGGCCATGACTTCAGAAAGATACCATCAAGTCAATCGGCTTTTTCACGAGGCGCTGGCACAGTCCCGCGAAGATCGAGCCGATTTCCTCACGCAAGCCTGCGGCGCCGATGACGTCTTGCGGTTCGAAGTCGAACGGATGCTCACCGCCCACGAGCAGGCGGGAAGCTTTCTCGAATCTCCCGCCGTCGCCGATTCGTTCGTTAAACAAACTGATTCCCTCTTCGGGCGGGAGTTCGGGCGCTACCGGATTCTCTCGCGCCTGGGGGCGGGCGGAATGGGTGAGGTCTTCCTGGCTGAGGATACCACGCTCGGACGCCATGTCGCGTTCAAATTGCTGCCGCCGGAATTCACAACGAATCGCGACCGCGTGCGCCGATTCGAGCAAGAGGCGAAAGCCGCGTCCGCGCTCAATCATCCGAACATTGTTACTATCCACGAAATCGGCCGGGTAGAGAGCGAAACCGGCGCCCTGCATTTCATCGCCGAAGAATTCATCGAGGGCCAGACTTTGCGCCATCTAATCAAGCAAGGCAAGCTGCCGTTACCGGACGCGCTCGATGTCTCTATTCAAGCCGCGAACGCCCTTCAGATGGCGCACACGGCAGGCATCGTGCATCGCGATATCAAGCCTGAAAACATCATGCTGCGGCCTGATGGCTTCATCAAAATCGTGGACTTCGGCTTGGCCAAGTTGACCGAGCTCCATACGGAGATAGCCGGCCCAGATTCGGAAGCGCCGACAATCGCCAGGACGATGCCTGGGACGATCCTCGGCACTCCTTTCTATCTGTCGCCCGAACAGGCGCGCGGCTTGGATGTTGACGCGCGCGGCGACGTCTGGAGCCTGGGCGTCGTGCTTTATGAAATGCTGACTGGACACACGCCGTTCAAGGGAGCGACGGTCACCGACGTCATCGTTTCGATCATTGATCATGAGCCGCAGCCGATTTCTCAATCGCTCGCCAAAGCGCCGCCTGAGCTCGAACGGATCGTGATGAAAACCTTGGCCAAGAATCGCGATGAGCGTTACCAAACGACCAAGGATTTCGCGATTGATCTGAAGAGCTTGAAACGCCGGTTGGAATTCGACGCCGAACTCGAGCGGTTTTCACGGCCCGCAACGACAAATGAACCCGTCGGCGCGCAACTCCAGCCCGAAGAACACGTTGTGCGCCAGACCGCCGGGCGAGTTCCGAGCGTCTCCCCGGCCTTGACGCGCGCATTGCTCATAGCAGCAATTCTTCTGTCTGGGTCCGTGGCCGTTTTTTTTGCATGGTCGTTATTGCGCCCCAAATCTTCAACGCCAACTCCACCGTCCGCGCCCGAACGTCAGATCAGTTACTCGCTGACGATTCAGAAAATGCGTGATGATAAACCGTATCAGGCGCCTTTTGAATCCACCGGGCAGGAGATCTTCGAGAACGGCTGGAAGTTCAAGCTGAATTTCTCAAGCCCGCAACTCGGATATTTGTACCTGCTCAACGAAGGCCCGACCTCAGGCGGCGCAATCAGCTTTAGCCTTCTCTTCCCCTTCCCATCAATCAACAGCGGCTCGGCGCAGATCGCCGCCGGTCAGCGCGTTCAAACCGGATGGTATGTCTTGAGCGAGCATCAAGGGACGGAGAGGCTCTGGCTCGTCTGGGCTGCGCAACCCGTGGGTGGGTTGGAAGCGGTAAAAGGCGTGGTTAACCCTCGCGACAAAGGCGTGATAAGCGATCCGGCGCAACTCGACGCAGTGCGCAGATTGCTGAGCGACTATCCTGCGGCCAGGCCCGAAAAGGACTCGGTGAAGGAGCAAATGAACGTGCGAGGCCGCAGCGAGGTTCTACTTAACCTGGTCGAGCTAAAGCATCGCTGAGCAGTCAGGAGACCGATACGAACCAGATGGAAAAGCAAGGCGGATTGTCTTAGGGGATTCGGGCGGGATTTCCGTAGAACAACCGAATACCGCTCCAATTCCTCACTGACTCTGCTTACTGTGTGAGATAGATTTGTTTATTTGAAACGGGCGGTAGAAATTAGACCGAAGCAGCGCCGGGGCGGGCGTGACGCCGCCCCGGCGTACCCCTGCTGATAATCGAATATCCCTCCAACTCATAATTGACTCTCCCTTCCACCAAAAATAGAATCGGCCAGTCTTAAGAGACGAGATGTTTGGATCAATAAAGTGACGTCGGTCCAATAGCGATTCCGCACCTCGTCTCGTGGTCGTCGGTGGGGGGATTACAGTGGCCCGACAAATCGAATATCATCCGCGCAGACCTCATTTGCCTTATTGTATTGCGCTCTGCTTGACCGCCCTGTGGCCGATGGCGGCTAGCGGCTTCCAACAGACTGTAACAGCTCAGGAAAAACTTCCGACACTGGAAGAAGGCAAAATTGTTGAGCGGCAATTAACGGGCGGTAAAACGCATTCCTATCAAGTCTCACTTGCCGCGGGTCAGTACCTACGTGTGTCTGCAGACCAGCGGGGTATTGATTTCGAGATAAGGATCTTCGGCCCCGAGGGACAAGGGCTGATTAGAATGGACACCCTCAACAGCACGCAGGGGCCAGAGATTGTCTCAGTTATCGCCGAGCAATCGGGCAGTTATCGCGTGGAGATCGTCTCGCCGGACACAGCGGTTCCGGATGGACGGTATGAAGTGAAGATCGAAGCCCTACGCGCAGCTACAGAGCAGGATCGAAAATGGATTGTAGCGCAGCTAGCCTACGCCGAGGGGGGGCGGTTAAGGGCCCAACAGACGGCGGAAACTCGCCGCCAGGCTATCCAACGGTTCGAAGAGGCTGCGCGACAATGGCGGGCGATTGGTGACCGGTTGATGGTGGCCCACTCGCTTTACTATCTCTCCTCATGCTATCGGTTTCTCGGCCAACAGCAGCAGGCGCTCACACACTTGAATCAGGCGCTTCAATTGCTGCGGGACGCGGGAGAACGACGGGAGGAAGCTCCGGCCCTGACCAGTCTTGGAATTGTGTATACCGAACTCGGCGAGCCGCGAAAATCACTTGAGTTCTATGACCAGGCGCTCTTGCGGTGGCGACATGCCAAAGACGTCTACGGCGAGGCTCGGACACTCATAAACCTTGGGTTGGCGTATACATCGCTTGGCGAGGCCCGTACGGCGTTGGAGAACTACAACCAGGCGCTTTCGGTATGGCAAAAGCTGGAGAACCGTCAGCAAGCGGCCGACACACTTACTAGCATCGGGCGAGCTTATGACATTCTCGGCGAATGGCAGAAGGCGATGGAGAATTACGAGCAAGCGCTCTCGCTTTACAGTGCGATGGCAAATCGTCGAGGAGAAGCGTCTGCGCTAAACAATATCGGTATTGTTCATGGGAGACTTGGTGAACCTCATAAGGAGTTGGAATATTACAACAGATCGCTTGAGTTGTGGCGAACGATGGGTGACCGCCGCGAGGAGGCCAATACACTTATCAACATTGGCTCTGCTGAAGCTTCATTGAACAATCCGCAGACGGCTCTGTCGCATTACACCCAGGCGCTCCAACTCTGGCGCGAAGCGGGAGATCGGCGAGGCGAGGCGATCGCGCTCCAATATATCGGAGAGTTTCACGCCTCGTCGGCTGATCCGCGTAAGGCGCTTGAATATTACGATCAAGCGTTGCCACTGCTCAGAACCGCGGGGGATCGTTGGAGAGAGGCCTGCGTGCTGCGCAACCTGGGTTACCTACACCTCCGGCTTGGCGAGTCGCAACGGGCGATGGAATATTCGAGCCAAGCGTTGACGCTTTTTCGTTCGATCGGAGATCGAAGCGGCGAAGCGCAGGCGCTTTACGGTGTCGCACGCGCCGAACGGAACCGGGGCAGCCTCGTCGAAGCCCGCCGGCAAATCGAATTGGCAATCACTCTTGTAGAAGCCGTGCGCGCGGACGTCCGCAGCAGGCAATTGCGCGCTTCATACCTGGCCTCGGCGCAGAAATATTACGAGTTCAACATCGACCTGCTGATGCGGCTCAACCAAGCGCGTCCCGCGGAGGGTTTCGACGCCCTGGCAGTACAGATGAGCGAACGCGCCCGCGCGCGGGGCCTGATTGAGACGCTCACTGAATCGGGCGCGCGCATCCGAGAAGGAGCGGATGCGGCGCTGCTCGAACGCGAACGCGGTCTTTCGCAACAGCTCAACGCGAAAGCGGCGAGCATGATGCAATTGACCGGCCACCCCCACAAGCCGGAACAAGCTGAAGCGTTGAAACTCGAAATCAGCCAGCTCGAGAGCGAATATGAACAGGCGCAGGCCGCTATACGCCGCGCCAGCCCGCATTACGCAGCGATCACTCAGCCGCCGCCTCTAAAGCTTACCGAAATTCAGCGGCAACTCGACCCGGACACACTGCTGCTCGAATACTCGCTTGGCGAAGAGCGAAGCTTTCTGTGGGCGATCACCAACAATTCGCTCACCAGTTATGAATTGCCGAAACAGGAACAGATCGAGGAGGAAGCGCGACGAGTCTATGACCTGCTGACGGCGCGCGCGCGCTCGTTCAAGGGCGAAACCAGGACTGGCTCTCGCGCCCGACTCGCCCGGGCCGAAGCGCAATTGCCGGCAGCCGCCATGAGATTGGGCCGGACGCTGCTCGCGCCTGTCGCAGCCGATCTCGGCAATAAACGTTTGGCCATCGTCGCTGACGGAGCGTTGCAATATCTGCCGTTCGCGATGCTTCCCGCTCCCGAGACGGCAGAACTGGGGAGAGATAGAGTCAAACCGCAAACGGCAAACAGCAATTCACGATCCCTAACGCCGCTTGTCGTCAATCACGAAGTGATCAGTTTGCCATCAGCTTCGGCGCTCGCCGCGCTGCGCCAGGAACTGAATGGGCGCAAGCCCGCTCCCAACAATGTCGCCGTGATCGCCGATCCGGTCTTCGCCGCCGGCGACGAGCGGGTGAAAATCCTTGACATGGGCGGCTCCTCTCAGAAAGATGAAACGAAGGGCGCTCCACAAGCCGACGCGCCGGTGGCGAGCGTTGGAAATACGCGCATCATCGAGCACCTGGCCGAAGACTCGGGCAAGACCAAAACCGGAAAGCTTGTCATCCCCCGCTTGCTTTTCACGCGCCAGGAGGCGGATCGGATTATAGCCGTCGCCTCAGTCGCGCTCGGCGCGACCAACCTCAGCGCACTGGACTTCAAGGCCAATCGCGCAATCGCGACTGGCGCGGAGCTCGGCCAGTACCGGTATATCCACTTCGCCACTCACGGGCTGCTCGACAGTGAGCGGCCCGGGCTGTCGGCGCTCGTGCTTTCGCTCGTGGATGAAAAGGGCAAGCCGCAGGACGGATTCCTGCGCGCGCACGAAATCTACAACCTGAACCTGCCCGCCGAGCTCGTTGTCTTGAGCGCCTGCCAGACGGGACTCGGCAAGGAGATCAAAGGCGAAGGCCTGGTCGGGATGACGCGCGGGTTTATGTATGCCGGGGCGGCGCGGGTGATGGTCAGCCTCTGGAACGTCAACGACAAAGCTACCGCGGAACTGATGGCGAAGTTCTACGGGAAAATGTTCAAAGAAGGGCAGCGGCCGGCATCGGCGTTGCGCGCGGCGCAGGTGGAGATGTGGCGAAACTCTCAGTGGCGGTCGCCATATTTCTGGGCGGCGTTCGTGTTGCAGGGCGAGTGGAAGTGAGGAAAAGATTCATTCGTCCTTGAGGAGATTGGCTCCCGGAATCCGTTTGCCCAGATAGGAGGAAAGATGCTGAATCGCAACCTGTTTGTTTTACCTTTCGCGCTCAGCTTGCTGTTTAGTCTGGGGTGGGCGCAAGAACCGATTTCACTTGAACCGGGCAAACCGATTGAGCGCGAGATCGCGGGCGGGCAAACGCACACTTTCCAGATCACACTTGCGGCGGGCCAGTTTCTGCGCGTCGTGGTTGAGCAGAAAGCCATTGACGTGATTCTGGCGCTCGCGGCCCCGGACGGGAGGCAACTCGTCGAAGTCAACCTCACCGGGGCAGGTGGGCTGGAGTCGCTATCAGAGGAAGCGGCGGCGAGTGGGGATTATCGGCTCACGGTCCGCGCCATCGGCTTGGCCACGCTGGCCGGGGAATACCAGATGCGGCTGGAGGTAAAGGCAGCCACGGCGCAGGACAAGCAGCGGGTCGCGGCTGAGCGGTTTCTGATTGAGGCTAATGAGTTGATCAGAAAGGGGTCTGCTGCTCAGCAAGTGGTCGAGAAGTCCGAGCAAGCGCTGGCGATCTTTCGTGGAGTGAAGGATCGCGCGAGCGAAGGGCTGGTACTCAACAATCTAGGCATTGCCTCTGCTAGTCTGAGCCGGTACGAGAAGGCAGTAGAATACTTTGAGCAGGCGCTGGTCATCAGACGTGAGGTAAAGGATCGTGCTGGCGAAGCAGTAACACTCAACGGGCTGGGCGTCGCCTATCGTAATCTGAGCCGATACGATAAGGCGGTAGAGTACTTTGAGCAGGCGCTGGTCATCAGGCGCGAGGTTAGAGATATACTTGGTGAGGGAGTCACGCTCGCCAATCTAGGCGCTGCCTATAACGATCTAGGCCGCTATGACAAAGCGATTGAGTATTACGAGCGGGCGCTGGCGATCCATCGCGAGGTGAAGAATCAAGCCAACGAAGGACGTACACTCAACAATCTAGGCCTTGCCTATAACGATTTGGGCCGCTACGAGAAAGCGATTGAATACTTGGAGCAGGCGCTGGCGATCCATCGTGAGGTGAAGAATCGAGCCGGTGAAGGACTCGCGCTCGGCAATATAGGCATTGTCTATAACGATCTGGGCCGTTACGAGAAAGCGATTGAGTATTACGAGCAAGCGCTCGCCATTAGCCGCGAGATCAAGAACCGGAGTGGTGAAGGACTCACGCTCAGCAATCTGGGCCTTGCACATTACTCGCTGAGCCGCTATGAGAAGGCAATTGAGTATTACGAGCAAGCGCTCGCCATCAGCCGTGAAACCAAGAACCGGCGTATTGAGGGAATTGCCCTCGAAAATCTGGGCGAAGTGTATGACGCACTAAGCCGTCACGAGAAAGCGATTGAGTATTACGAGCAAGCGCTCGCCATCAGCCGCGAGATCAAGAACCGGAGTGGGGAGGAAACTGCGCTTCTCGATCTCGGCAATGCCTGGCGTTCGCTCAGCCGCGCTGACAAAGCCACTGATTATCACGAGCAAGCGCTGCAAATCGCGCGTGAGTTGAAAGGCCGTGCTGACGAAGCATCTTCTCTCAATAATTTGATGCTCGATTGGAAGGTCCGCAACCAGCCGCGCCTCGCCATCTTCTTCGGCAAGCAGTCCGTTAACGCATACCAGGAAATCCGCGGCAACATCCGCTCGCTCGATCGAGAATCCCAACAGAGCTTCCTCAAATCTAAAGAGGAGACCTACCGCAATCTCGCCGACCTGCTCATCGCCCAGGGCCGCTTGCCCGAAGCCGAGCAGGTCATCAACATGCTCAAGCAGGAAGAGTATTTCGAGTTCATTCGCCGCGATCAAGCTGCTGCCCCACAAGCCGACAAGGCCCAACTCACGCCGGAAGAGCAGGCGCTGGAAAAACGCTATCGCGAAATCGCAGACCAACTGGCGACGCTTGGCGCAGAACGCGGCTCGCTGCTCGAAAAAAAGACGCGCACCCCTGAAGAAGAGCAACGTCTGGCGAAACTGGAAACCGACTTGGTCATTGCCGGACAGGCTTTTCAAAAATTCCTCGATCAGTTGAGAAGCGAACTCGGCAGCAACAAAGAAGCGAGCGGCCAGGTTTATCAACTGCGCGAATCGCAAGGCCTGATGGAAGACCTCCGCGAATTGGGCGAAGGCGTCGTCGCGCTCTACACGCTGGTCGGCGAAAATAAGTATCGCGTCATCCTGACCACGCCTGATTTCCAGAAAGGCTACGAGTATCCGATCAACGCCGCCGACCTCAACCGCAAGGTGGTCGAATTCCGCAGTGTGGCGCAAAACCCGAAACTCGATCCGCTGCCGCTGGCGCAGGAACTCTACAAAATCCTGGTTGATCCGGTGGCTAAAGACTTGAAAGCGGCGAAGGCGCAGACCTTGATGTGGTCGCTGGACGGCGTGCTGCGCTATGTGCCTGTCGCGGCGTTGCATGACGGCAAGCAGTATCTGGTCGAACGCTACCGCAACGTGGTGTTCACGCCAGCGAGCCAGTCCAGATTGAAAGACGCGCCGAGCCGCAACTGGCGCGCGCTTGGACTCGGCGTAACTAAGGCGCACGGCGACCGCATCCCGGCGCTGCCCGGCGTAGCGGAAGAAATGCGCGGCATTATTCGGGATGAAACGAATCCCACAGGTGCGCTGCCTGGCATGCTCAAACTGGATGAGCAATTCACGCAGGAGGCAATGTTGGCGGGCTTACGCGCGCGTCCACCGGTCGTGCACGTGGCTTCGCATTTTCAATTCCAACCCGGCAACGAGACCAACTCCGCGCTGCTCCTCGGCGACGGCAATTTCCTGAGTTTGGCGCAGATCAAGACATTGCCCAACGTCTTCGGCGGAGTCGAACTGCTGACGCTCTCGGCATGTAATACAGCCACTGGCGGCAGTGGCGCGAATGGCAAAGAGGTTGAAGGCTTTGGCGTGTTGGCGCAACGACAGGGCGCGAAGGCGGTGGTGGCCAGCCTCTGGCCAGTCGCGGATCGCAGCACGAAAGTATTGATGCAGGAGTTCTATCGGCTGCGCGAAGCGAACGCGAATACGACGAAATCGGAAGCGTTGCGGCAGGCGCAGTTGAAATTGCTGCACGGCGATGTCGCCATCGAGCCTGCGACGCTGGCCGCCAGCCGCCAGATCGTTCACGAGGAAGACAAATCTACCACCGCGAACAAGCCGCGCTTCACACCCGATCCGAAGAGGCCGTATGCGCATCCGTACTACTGGGCGCCGTTCATTCTGATTGGCAACTGGAGGTGAATATGATTAGACAGCCAGGAATCGGAAGTTGCGACAGTATCGCCCGGCAGACTTACGATCCCACGGTTACCCTTCACCTGATTGAAGGAATTCTTTTCAAATTCCGTCAGTCTAGGCAGGGGAAATCGTGACATGCATCGTATCGATTTTGCCTTACGCATTTTGGCTGTTCACTTTGGTTCAGGATCAGGGCGCGCGACAAATCATCCCCGAAGAGTTCGTTAAATTTCGTCCCGCCAGATCAAATAAGGCTGGAGCGTCTTCAACTTCGGCCAGGCGAACAAGCTACAGGCTGGCGTCGCCGAATCCTTCGGCCAGCAAACCCAAATCCGCAATGTCTGGCCAGCCTGGCCCATCGGACGCGATGCAACTGGGGCTCACCATCTGGCGGCTGCGCCCCTCGAGCCCGGCTGACCGTCGGTACACGCCAACTCACTCAGGATGACCCCGGGCCACAGACGATCTATCACGTCGCGGTCAACCCCGGATCCCCTCTGCTGGTCAAAATTGGATTGCGCTACAGCCAGACCAGAACAAAAACTCGACGAACAAATCGTTAGCGCGAATATTCATCGTTTCCTGAGGATTATTGGAACATAATTTGATGAGTAAAAATCGAATTTAGCCCCATTGCTAAAGGCTCTGATGGCTCGTAGCATAGGGATTCATTGTGTAGGGAATCAATTCAGCTCTGCCTAATCCTATAATGATGGGGCTCGCAGGCAAGGACGCCTGCGCTTCCAGGTCCAGAGGTGTGGAAATGATGGGATTCGGAAAACGTTTGTCATACGCCTTTCAGTGTTTCTTCTCGGTGCTTTCAAAAGGAGAAATCCCGGCGGAGATCACCCCGGAGTTGGTTCCGGGGTTGGCCCAACCCGCGCCGGTTTTTGAACGGGCGCCGGAAATTGAGACGCCAGCGCCGGAGTCGGCTGACCGGGCCGTGCAGATGCTCGCTTTGTTGCAGCGCGACGGGCGCTTAATAGATTTCATCGCCGAGGACATTGCGCCCTATCAAGACGCGCAGGTCGGCGCCGCAGCGCGCGATGTGCATGAAAGTTGCCGGAAGGCGATTGATCACTATCTCACGCTCGAACCGGTGATCGCCTCAGAAGAAGGGCAGCCGGTGACCGTCGAGCCAGGCTTTGACCCGGCGGCGATCAAGTTAATTGGTAACGTAACAGGCCGTCCGCCCCTCCGGGGGCTGTTGCGCCATCGCGGATGGCGCGTCGCGCGGGTGAATCTGCCGCCGCTTCCCGAGAGCGATGGGCGAACGATTATTGCGCCTGCAGAAGTGGAGATTATTTAGAACTCTGAACGGCTTGGTGTACCGTAGGTTGTCTAACCTGCGGAGGCTTCATCACCAAGCTGCTTGGCGTTGACTGAACAGCTCATTAATCGAGTCAACCGCAGGTTAGACAACCTACGGTACATTTACTGGGGAAAAGTTTTGAACACGCGATACACAGTTGGTATTGATCTGGGCACAACCAATTCTGCCCTGGCTTATGTCGATAACGCCGCGCCTGAAGAAGGGGCGCGCATCGAGCTCGGCGGCGTCCCGCAACTCGTCAATCCCGGCGAGGTGGAAGACCGCTCGCTGCTGCCTTCGTTCCTCTTCATCCCGGGCGAGATGGATTTCCCGAAGGGCAGTTTGAATCTGCCCTGGGATCGGAATCCACAGTTCGTAATCGGAGAGCTGGCGCGCAAACGCGGCGCCGAGAACCCGGCGCGGCTGATCTCGTCCGCAAAGTCCTGGCTCTCATTCGCCGCGGTCAACCGCGCCGCGCCGATCCTGCCCTGGCAGTCGCCGGACGAGGTTCCGAAGCTCTCTCCAGTTGACGCTTCGGCGCGCTACCTCGAATACCTTCGCAGCATGTGGGACAACCGGATAGCGAAAAAGGCTCCGGATCTGGCGCTCAGCGAGCAGGAGATATTCCTGACCGTCCCGGCCTCGTTCGACGAACAGGCGCGCGAATTGACGCTGCGCGCCGCCGAGCAGGCCGGGATGCGTCGAGTCACGCTGTTGGAAGAGCCGCAGGCCGCTTTCTACGCCTGGATCGAGACTCACGGCGACGCGTGGCGCAAACGCGTCAAGGTCGGCGACCTGATCCTGGTTTGCGACGTGGGCGGCGGCACAACCGACTTCAGCCTGATCACCGTATCGGAAGAGGGCGGGGAATTGGCGCTCCGCCGCGTCGCGGTGGGCGATCACATCCTGCTCGGAGGTGACAACATGGATTTGTCGCTCGCCCGGATGTTACAGCAGCGATTGGAAGACGACGGCCATCGCATAGACACCTGGCAGTTGCAATCGCTCTGGCACCAGGCGCGGATGGCGAAAGAAAAGCTCTTCTCGGAGCCGAGGACCAAGAAGCATCCGATCACCGTGCTCGGCAAAGGCACAAAGCTGGTCGGCGGAACTATCAAGACCGAACTGCTGCGCGAAGATGTCGAACAGGCGCTGGTCGAGGGCTTTTTCCCTCTCGTGGCGAATACCGAGATGCCTGTGCGCCAGCGCAGAATCGGATTTCAGGAACTCGGCCTGCCTTACGCGGCTGATCCCGCGATCACAAAACATCTGGCCCGCTTCCTCGCGCAACAGGCCGCCAACAACCCTGACGCGGCGGCGATCAGGCGTGGCAAGAGCGGGTTCGCCTGCCCGACGCACATTCTTTTCAACGGCGGCGTGATGAAAGCGTCGTTGCTGCGCGATCGTCTGGTCGAGGCGCTCAA
>Ga0126377_10002777_pt1 | contig 12205 bp, 8 predicted proteins | sample PanSoiMetPlot_22_FD_92647 | JGI IMG/M metagenome (GOLD analysis project Ga0126377, IMG submission 92647) | Tropical forest soil microbial communities from Panama - MetaG Plot_22 | ecosystem: Environmental > Terrestrial > Soil > Tropical forest > Bulk soil | place: Panama | collected 2016-02-17
CCGGGGTTCTCGACCTTGAGATAGCCGAGCATCACGTTCGGGCCGCGCACGTAGAGCCGCCCGCCCTCCTCGACCCCTTCGACCTTCTCCAGCCGCGCCTCCATGCCGGGCAGGATGCGCCCGACGGTGCCGAACCTGTTGAACATCGGCGTGTTCAAGGCGAGCGCCGGCGCGGTCTCGGTGACCCCGTAGCCTTCGAAGATGCGCAGGCCGAATTTCTCCATGTAGGTCCGGCGGGTCGATTCCTTCACCGGCTCGGCGCCGGCGATGATGTAGCGCAGCGAGCGGAAGTCATAGGCATGCGCGACCCGCGCATAGCCGTTGAGGAAGGTGTCGGTGCCGAACATGATGGTGGCGTTCACGCCGTAGATCAGCTCCGCCACCGTGCGATAATGCAGCGGCGACGGATAGAGATAGATGCGCACGCCCGACACCAGCGGCAGGATCAGCCCGACCGTCAGCCCGAACGAGTGGAACACCGGCAGCACGTTGAACACCTTGTCCTCGCGACCGAAGTCGATGCGCGCGGCAGCCTGCGCGGCGTTCGACAGCATGTTGCGGTGGGAGAGCACGACGCCTTTCGGTACGCCTTCCGAACCCGAAGTAAATAGGATCGCCGCCCAGTCGTCGGGCTTGCGCGCGACCAGCGGCTTGTTGGCGTTGAGGAGGCCGCGAATCTTGTCGCTCGCGGTGACCGCGGCGCGGGTGTCCTCGAGATAGACGATCTTGATCACCTTCTCGAGCTCGGCGACGAGGTTGGTCAGCTTGCCTTTCTCGATGAAGGTGCGCGACGAGACGATGGTCTCGATCTGCGCCGCCTTGCAGGCGGCGAGAATGTTGGCGGCACCGGCGGTGAAATTGATCATGGCTGGCACGCGGCCCGCGCTCATGAGGCCCAGAATGGTGAGCGCGGCGCCGTTCGCGTTCGGCAGCATGACGCCGATGGCGCGACCTTCGGCCGCGAGCGGCATCAGCTTGGCGCCGAGGACGGCGGCACCGACCAGCACGCGCTTGTAGCTGAGCGCCCCGGTCACGGGGTCCTCGATCGCGATCGTGCTGCGGCCATGGGTATCGGCGGCTTGGATCAGCGCTTGCGTCACGGTGCGGTCGGTCGAGGTGGTGCGGAACACCAGATCGGACATGATGCCGTAGAGCGCGGCACCCGCCGCCAGCCGCCGCTTGCGGCCCTTGAGCGCGGGATCGACGGTGAGCTTCACCGGCTCGAGGATCGTGACCTTGACCTTGGGGAACCACCTGCGGCGGACCTGGCTCTTCGACAGCCGGCTGAACGGGGTCTGCTCCAGGCCTTCGATGCGCACCGGGACGATCTCGGCATCGGACTTGTCGGCGACCATGGCAGCGCCGTCATAGACCTTCATCAGGTTGCCGGTGACGGTGATGCGGCCTTCCGGAAAGATGATCAGCGTGTTGCCGGCCTTGACCGCGTCGATCAACGAGCGCACCGCCATCGGCTTCATGGGGTCGAGCGGCATCGCGTTGGTGAGCTTCAGGAACGGCCTTACCCACCACATCTTCGAGATGCCGACGTCGATGGCGAAGACCGGCTTGCGGTTGCTCAGCGCGAGCGACAGCCCGGCATCGAGGAAGCTCACGTGGTTGAGCGCGATGATGAGGTTCTTGCCGGCATTGTTGAGGTTGTCGATGCCCTGCACCTCGAGGCGGAACAATGCGCGATAGAGAATTGACAGCGCATCGGCGAACGCGCTCGCCGGCATGGTGCGGCCGATCGCGACGGCGACCAGCAGGCTGCACAGCCCGAGCATGAGAAACAGCTGTGGCGTCGTCATGCCGAGCATTTGCAGCAGCGCGACGATGAGCGCGCTGGCGGTCATGAAGGCAGCGTTGAGCACGTTGACGGCAGCCACGACGCGCGCGCGGCGGTCGGCGCCGGCCCAGGATTGCACCGCGGCGAACACCGGCACGATGAACAGGCCGCCGGCGATCGCGAGGCCGGCCAGGTCTACCGCCAGCCGGATGCCGCGCAGCGAACTGAACAAGGCCCCGAATCCGGAGAAGCCGGCGATTGGCGCGACACCCCAGGTTGACCAGCCGAGGTCGATCGCGAACACGCCGAGCAGGAAGGCGCCGATGACCGTCGGCAGCAGGATGATGCGCCCGGCCGCGAGCCAGGCCGCGAGGCCCGAGCCGATCGCGATCGAGATCGAGAAGATGGCGAGGCAGGTGGTCACGACCTCCTCGTCGCCGCCGAGCACCTTCTTGACCAATGGCGCCATCAGCGAGAGCGCGACCGCGCCGACCAGCCAGAACCAGCTGGTCACGATACCGCCCCAGAGCAGCCTCGGATCCTCGCGCAGGTATTTGAGCAGCCCGCCGGTCGAGGCGAGGATGTTCTTCTGCACGACGAGGTCGGGCGCCGCCTGTCCGGTGCGCGGGATGAACAGGCTCGCGCCCCAGCACATCAGCGAGAACACGATCATCAGCAGGGCAAACTTGGCGGGGTCGCCGCCGTCCTTGGCGGCAAGCCCACCGACGATGGTGCCGAGCAGGATGGCGATGAAGGTGGCGCTTTCGACCAGCGCGTTGCCGGCTGGCAGTTCCGAGCGCTGCAGATGATCGGGCAGGATGCCGTACTTGATCGGGCCGAACAGCGAGGCGATCACGCCGAACAGGAACAGCGCGACGAACAAGATCGGCACGGAATGCAGTGAAAAGCCCAGGACGGCAATGAGCGCGATGCCGATCTCGCAAGCCTTGAGGCGCTGGGCCACCACGGCCTTGTCGTAGCGGTCGGCCATCTGGCCCCCGAGCGCCGACAGAAAGAAGTAGGGAGCGATGAAAACCGCCGCGGCAAGCGTGACCAGCGCGTCGCCTTGCGATCCGCTGATCTCGGGGTGGAACACGATCAGAAAAACCAGTGCGTTCTTCAGGAAATTGTCGCTGAACGCGGAAAAGAACTGGGTCCAGAACAAGGGCGCGAAGCGTCGCGTCGTAAGCAGGGACGAGGACATGGCGATTTCCGGTGGTTTGAGGCGGGCGTGGCCGCTCCAGATACCTAACAGCCTACACGTGCCGACCACCTAAGAGACGACAATTCGGGCAAAAGGACAATCGGCGCCTTTCAGCCCGCGCCGACGAGCCCGGTTCAGGGCGAGTGCCCGGCGCGGGTACTTATAGAAAGTAGCCGCGCTGGCCGCTCGCTGCGCTCGCCAGCGCGGCGGCCGAAATAGGCCCGATCGGGTGAAAGGACTGTGAAACCGCTAAAAAAACAAAACGGGCGGCCCGGGGCCGCCCGTCTTCGAGTTCTGCCGAAATTGGCTCGCTAAACTACGGCGTCCGCTGCCGTGCCGGCTGCTGGATCATGACCGCCGCAATGCTCAGGCAAACGGCGGCAGCCGCCGCGAATGTGAAGAGCGAGATCCACATGGCGTGATTCCCTCGTTCGTTTTTGCGTTGCCTTGATCGTGTTGGGAGTGCGCAGTCAACGCCGGCTGCGACAATCCGTTCCCGGAACTTCTACTTATTTTTGCGGTATATTAATACCATCATAGCCCAGAAGCGGTGCGCTTCCACCGACTGCAGCCCGGCGGCGCACAAACCCCGCCGGCGGCCATCCCGACCGGCGGCAACCATGCGGCCGGTGCATTGCTACTTTTGACGTCCTCGTATCTATGCGCGACTATCCGTTGCGGCCCGCAGCTTTCCCTTCCCGTCCGCTGCCGAGGCTGCTCCGCCGGGGTTCGTCATTCGCGTACAAGCGACATCAGGGCCGACAACAACGCCACGCGCCACCTCGGACGTTGCGGTGACGGGCGACGGCACGCGCATCGCCTACACGCTCCATGGCAACGGCGAGGACGGCATTGCACTGATCCATTCGCTGGCGATGGACCGCCGGTTCTGGCAACCGGTGGTCGAACGGCTCGCTGGCGAGATGCCGGTGCTCACATTCGACTGCCGCGGCCACGGCCGGTCGGACAAGCCGCGAGGCCCCTACTCGGTCGAGCTCTGCGCCCGCGATCTCGCCGACCTGCTCGATCATGTCGGCTGGCGCCGGGCGCTGGTGGCGGGCGCATCCATGGGCGGCTGCATCACGCTCGCCTTCGCTGCCGCCTACCCGGCACGCACGTCGGCGATCGGCCTGGTCGATACCACCGCGTGGTACGGGGCCGCGGCGCCGGAGCAGTGGGCCGAGCGCGCAGGCAAAGCCGCCAAAGACGGCATGGGCGCGCTGGTCGATTTCCAGACCACCCGCTGGTTCGGCGATGAATTCCGCGCGCGCCGGCCGGACGTCGTCGCGGACTGCGTCGATGTGTTCCTCGCCAACGACGTGCAAGCCTATGTCGAGACCTGCAAGATGCTCGGCGCCGCCGACCTGCGGGCGGCGCTGCCGGCGTTGACCATGCCCGCTGCCGTGGTCGTCGGCGACGAGGACTATGCGACACCGGTAGAAATGGCAGAAGCCTTGCACCGCGGCATCAGGGGCTCGACCTTGACGGTGCTCAAAGGCGGCCGACACCTCACCCCACTCGAAGCGCCCGAGCGCATTGCAGACGAATTGCTGGCGCTGAAGGAACGCACGACGAAAAAATGAAATTCACTGGCGAAATCTCGATTCCCGCTCCGCGCGACGCGGTCTATTCGAAGGTGCGCGACGCGCGCTTCTTCGCCTCCTGCGTCGAGGGCGTGCAGGATCTCAACGAGATCGATTCCGATCACTACACCGCGGTGCTGGAGACCAAGGTCGCCTATCTCAAATTCAAGTTCAACGTCGCGGTCGAGGTGGTGCGCGCCGATCCGCCCCGTGAGATCGAGGCCAAGATCGAAGGCACGCCGCTCGGGATCGTCGGGCGGCTGACCGCGAGCTCGCTGACGCGGCTCATGGACGACAACGGGGGAACCAAGGTGAGCTACGAGATCGACGCCGCGCTGACCGGCAAGCTCGGCAGCCTCGGCCAGCCGGTGCTGCGCTCCAAGGCCAAGGAGATGGAACGTTTGTTCGCCGAGCGCATGCGCGCGGCCTTTGCGACTTCAGAGATCTCGACATGACCCCGTTCGAACTGCTGGAACCGACCTCCCTGCACGAGGCCATCGCGGCGCTCGATCCCGATGATGCGACGGTGCGGCCGATCGCCGGCGGCACCGCACTGATGCTGATGATGAAAGCCGGCGTCTTCCGGCCGACGCGGCTGGTCAGCCTGCGCAATCTCGGCGACCGCTTCTCGGCGATCGCGGCCGGACCCGACGGGCATCTCAATATCGGTGCGCTCACGCCCCTGTCCGTCGTCGAGCGTTCGCCCGAGGTGGCGCGCGTGGCGCCGGTCATCCCGCGCGCGATGCGGCGGCTCTCCAACATCCGCGTGCGCAATGTCGCGACCGTCGGTGGCAATCTCGCCCACGGCGATCCGCACATGGACCTGCCGCCGGTGCTCATCGCGCTCGGCGCCAGCGTTTCGGTCGCCGGCGCGAAGGGCGAGCGCGATGTCGCGGTCGAGGATCTGTTCGCGGGCTATTTCGAGACCGTGCTGGCCAAGAACGAGCTGATCGCAGCGCTGCGCATCCCGCCGCAGGGGAAATCCCGCGCCGGCTACCTCAAGGTCACCACCGGCTCGGCCGAGGACTGGCCGGCGCTCGGCGTCGCGGTGGCGATCGAGGCCGAGGGCACGGCGATCAAGTCGGCCCGCGTCGTGGTCAGCGCCGCGACCGAGAAGGCCGCCCGCCTCAAGACCGCGGAACAAGCGCTCGCCGGGGCGACATTGGACGACAAGACGCTGGCGCGCGCCGGCGACGCGGCCGCGGACGAAGCGGAATGCATCTCCGACGTACGCGGCTCGGCCGCCTACAAGCGTGAGCTCATCCGCGTCTATGTCGGGCGCGCCATGCGGCAGGCCCTCAACACCGGAGCGACCCACTGATGGCAACCACCACCCTGCAAGGCGGTCAGGTCGGGGCGCAGGTCGGACGCTCGCTGCCCCGACTGGAAGCGCGCGAGAAGGTCACCGGCCGCGCCGAATACACCCACACCATGCGGCTCCCCGGCATGCTGTACGCGAAGATCTTCCGCAGCACCGTAGCGCACGGCCGCATCAAGTCGATCGATACGAGCGCGGCCAAGAAGGTGCCCGGCGTCTTTCGCGTCGTCACCTCCGAGGACGTGCGCAAGGTCATCCCGGAGCCCTATTACGGCCCGGCGTTCCACGACCAGCCGATCCTCGCCATCGGCAAGGTGCACTATGTCGGTGAGCCGGTGGCGGCGGTGCTCGCTACCGATCCGCACGTCGCCGAGGAGGCGGCGCAGCTGATCGTCGCGGAATACGAGGAACTGCCGGCGATCTTCGACGAGGTCGAGGCCGCCGACAACCAGACGCTGGTGCACGAGGAGCTCAAGCCGGCCGGCACCTTCGCCGACCTCAAGCATCTCAAGGGCCGCAAGGGCACCAACATCGCGCTCGATTTCAAGCTGCGGCGCGGCGACGTGGACAAGGCCTTCGCCGAGGCCGCACAGGTGTTCGAGCACACCTTCCGCACCCAGAAGGTGCTGCACCTCGCGCTCGAGCCCTACGCCTCGATCGCCGACTGGAAGGAATCGGGCGTCACCATCTACAGCGGCGCCCAGGGCCCCTCGTTCGTGCGCACCGAGATCGCGCGGCTGCTGGGATGGCCCGAGAACCGCGTCCGCATCAAGGTGCCTTATCTCGGCGGCGGCTTCGGCGGCAAGCTCTACATCAAGCTCGAAGCGCTGGTGACGGCGCTCTCCATGATCGCGCGGCGTCCGGTGAAGGTGGCGCTCACCATGGAGGAGCAGTTCTACACCATCACCAAGCATCCCTCGACCTTCCGCATCAAGACCGGCCTGGACAAGAACGGGCGCATCACCGCGCGCAAATGCGAGGTGTGGTGGAACGGCGGCGCCTATGCCGATATCGGACCACGGGTCACGCAGAAATCGGGCTTCACCGCGTCTGGCCCCTACGACATCGACAACGTCTGGGTCGATTCCTACGCCCTCTACACCAACCTGCCGCCGGCCGGCGCGCTGCGTGGCTTCGGCATCCCGCAACTGGTGTGGGCCTACGAAAGCCACACCGACATGATGGCGCGCGCGCTCGGGCAGGACCCGATCGAGTTCCGCCGCAAGAACCTGCTGCGCGAAGGCCGTCCGCACGCCACCGGCCAGGTCCTGCAGAGCTGCAAGCACGAGCAGGCGCTCGACCGTGTCGTCGAACGATTGAACTGGAGCAAGCCGCTCGATCGCGGCACCGGTCCGGTGAAGCGTGGACGTGGCGTCGCGGTCGCGATCAAGGCGGTGATCTCGCCCACCACGTCGGTCGCCAACATCATGATCTCCGGCGACGGCAGCACCACGCTCTATTGCGGCACCGTGGACATGGGCCAGGGCTCCGACACCGCCATGGCGCAGATGGTCGGCGAGGTGCTCAACATCCCGGCCGAAACCGTCAAGGTCGTGCCGCGCGACACCGACGTGACGCCCTACGACATGGGCACGCTCGGCTCGCGCTCGCTGTTCCACATGGGCCACGCGGTGCGGCTCGCCGCCGAGGACGCACGCGCCAAGATCAAGGCGATGATGCGCGAGGTGGGCGAGCCCGAGGGCAGCAACATCCCGCTCGCCGATCTGTTCAAGAAGAAATACGGCATGCAGGCCGGCAACATCGTCGGCACTGGCAGCTACAAGCCCGACTACATCCCGCCCGCGCCGGAAACCGGCCTCACCACCAACGTGACGCCGTTCTGGATGTCAGCGGCGTCAGGCGCCGAGGTCGAGGTCGATACCGAGACCGGCCATGTGAAGATCACACGGCTGATCACTGTCGTGGACTGCGGCAAGCCGGTGAACCCGAAAATCGTCGAGACCCAGATTTCCGGCGGCTCGCTGATGCAGCTCGGCTTCACCATGTTCGAGAAGATGCATATCGACGCCGGCCAGGTGACCAATGCATCGCTCGCCGACTACAAGATCCCGGGCATCCTCGACGTGCCCGTGATGGAGAACGAGGCGGTCGCGGCCGAGCAGGCGAACGGCCCGTTCGGCGCCAAAGGCGTGGGCGAGACCGCAACCTTCTGCGTGTCGCCGGCAATCTCCAACGCCATCGCGGACGCCTGCAGCGTGCGCCTGATGGAGTTGCCGCTCAACGCCGAGGCCGTGTTCCGGGCGCTGCGCGCCCAGGCCAACAAGCCGCTCGCCGACGAATAGATCAGAGACGAACGATGACGCGCACGATCAGTTTCACGCTCAACGGCGAGCCCGTCGCGGCCGAGATCAAGCCGCACCACAATATCGTCGAGCTGCTGCAGCGCGACTTCAACCTGATGGGCGCGCGCGAGAGCTGCGGCCAGGGGATGTGCGGCTGCTGCACCGTGCTCGTGAACGGCGCGGCCGTCTCCGGCTGCCTCTACCTCGCCGCCTTCGTCGACGGCGCCGACGTGCGCACGGTCGAGTCGCTCGCGACCGGCGATGCCCTGAGCCCGGTGCAGGAGGCGTTCATCGAGGCCGGCGCCTTCCAGTGCGGCTACTGTACCCCCGGGTTCCTGCTGATGGCGACGCAATTGCTCGAGGCGCATCCCGATCCGAACGACGACCAGATCCGGCACTATCTCTCCGGCAATCTCTGTCGCTGCGCCGCCTATCCGGAGATCGTCAACGCCGTGAAGATCGCGGCCCGCAAGCGCAAGGCCGCAGCCGCAGCCGCGTAGCTTCGGTATAATGCCGGAGATGGACAAGCACCGGCATGCAAGCTGAGCCCATGCACGTCGACACCGACGTCCTGATCATCGGATCGGGCGGCGCCGGCATGTATGCGGCGATCGAGGCGGCGCAGGCCGGCTGCGAGGTCTTCCTGGCCGACCGCAGTCTGATCGGACGCGGCGGCGCCACCGTCATGGCGCAGATGACGGTCGCGGTCGCGCTCGGGTCGGAGACCCCCGATCACTGGAGCCACCACTACGACGACACGCTCGAGGCCGGCCGCGGGCTATGCGACGAGCGCCTCGCGCGACTGCTGTGCGAGGAAGGCCCGGACTGCATTCTGCAAATGGATGCGTGGGGCATCGGCTGGGCGCGCAAGGACGGCCGCATCACCCAGGCCTTCGCCCCCGGCCACGACCGGCCGCGTTGCGTCTATGTGGATTTCCTCAATACCGGGCCGGCGGTGTCGAAGACGCTGCGCACCGTGGTCACGCGTACGAAGGCAATCCGCAAGGCCGGCGACCTCTTGATCGTGGATTTGGTACGCGTTGACGGCGAGGTGGCGGGCGCCGTGGCGCTGCACCTGCCGACCGGCGCACCCGTCACCATCGCGGCCAAGGCCACGATCATCGCCACCGGCGGGCTCACGCGGCTCTACCGCAGGAACAGCGCGTCCGCCAACATGGGCGGCGACGGCTACGCGCTGGCGCTGCGCGCGGGCGCGCCACTGACCGACATGGAATTCGTGCAGTTCTTCCCGATCGGGCACCTTGCCCCGCGGCTGATCGGCATGGACCCGATCATGTGGGATCCGTTCCGCTACAAGCTCGGCGGGCGTCTGCTCAACAGCCAGGGCGAGGAGTTCACCGCGCGCTACGGCGTGAGCGAGGACGGCCGCTACGTCGTCACCCGCGACGTCGCGACCTATGCCATCGCCAAGGAGGTCGAGGCCGAACGCGGCTCGCCTCACGGCGGCGCCTATCTGAGCTTCCAGCACTGCTCGGAGGCGGAGCTGCGCGACGCGTTCGGCCCGGTGATCGACCGGCTGGCGAAGAACAATATCGATCTCACCCGGATGCCGGTCGAGGTGGCGCCGATCGCGCACTACCACATGGGCGGCGTCATCGCCGACGAGCGCATGGAGACCGAGGTGCCCGGCCTGTTCGTGGCCGGCGAGGCGGTCGGCGGCGCCAACGGCGCCAACCGTCTCTCCGGCAACGCCATCACCGAGGCGCTGGTGTTCGGCCGCCGCGCCGGGCGAAGTGCTTCCGAACGCGTGAAACGCGCCGGCACCCAGCCGTTCCGGCCGCAGGTGGCACAGGCCACGCTCGATCTGCTCGACGCCCGCCAGGATCGCGACGACATCAACACCGCGGCGATGATCCAACGGCTGCAGGGCACCATGGCGGATGACGTGGGCCCGTTCCGCACGCAGGACAAACTCGCGCGGGCGCTTGCCGCGATCGCGGACATGAGCAACGCACTCGGCGAGCGGCCGATCGGCCGCGCCGCTTTCGACCTCCGTCTGCTTGAATGGTTCGATCTGCGCAACATGCTGCTGGTCGCGCGCACGGTTGCGATGGCGGCGCTCGCGCGCACCGAAAGCCGCGGCGCCCATCAGCGCGAGGATTTCCCCGGCATGCTGCCGGAGTGGCGGGTCAACCAGGTGGCGCGGCTCGGCAGCGGCATCTCGCTCACTCGCTCATCCACCCTCGCCCAGGCGGCCGCGCAATGAGCGCCATGGCAAGGCTCAAGGTCTGGCGCGGCGACGCCGCCGATGCCGGCCGCTGGGAACGCTATGACGTGCCGTTCGAGCCCGGCCAGTCCGTGCTCGACGGCCTGCGCTGGATCCGCGCCAATCGCGATCCCTCGCTCGCCATCCGATTCTCCTGCATCAACGCCAATGCCTGCAAGGAATGCATGATGGAGCTCGACGGCAAAACGGTTTATGCCTGCACCGCGCGCCTGGAGGCCCGCGAGATGACGCTGGCGCCGCTCTCCAACAAGCGCCTCGTGCGAGACCTCGTCACCGAGATCGCGCCGCCGGCGGAACGATTTGTGAGTGAAAGACGATAGCGATGTACCAAACCCGGACAGACAGCATGTCGGTTGAACGCAAGCCCACCGCCTTCGGCGACCTGCGCGGCTGGATCGCGGCGCTCCATGCACAAGGCGAATTGCAGACCATCGCCGCCGAGGTCGATTGGAACATCGAGCTCGGCACCATCATGCGGCTGGCGCAGGGGCCCGGCACCGGCAAGGCGCTGATGTTCACCAATATCAAGGATTACAACAAGCCGGGAAGCCGCTGCCGCCGCGTGTTCGGCTCCGCGCTCAACAGCTACCGACGCATCGCCATGATGCTGGGGCTACCGCCCGACACGCATCCGCGCGAGCTGGTGAAGATCGGCCGCAACATCCTGGTGGGGAGCATCCCGCCGAAGATCGTCAAGACGGGTCCGGCAAAAGAGGTCGTCATCAAGGGCGACGACATCGATCTCTACGAGTTTCCCGCGCCCTATTGGAATCGGCTCGATGGCGGGCGCTATCTCATGACTTACGGCGGCTGCGTCACCAAGGATCCGGAAACCGGCGTGATGAATGTCGGAGTCTATCGCGGCATGGTCGCCGACAAGACCCACATCCCGATCCTGATGTGGCGTGCGCAGCATATCGGCCATCACGTCACCGCCTGGCAAAACGGCGGCGCCGCCGAAATGCCGATCGCGGTCGCCATGGGCAACGAGCCGTCGCTCGAGTTCGTCGCCGGCGCCCCGGTGCCGAAAGGCGTCTGCGAGTACGACGTCATGGGCTCGATCCGCGGCGCGCCGGTCGAGCTCGTCAAGTGCGAGACGGTCGACCTCTACGTCCCCGCCAGCGCCGAGATCGTGATCGAGGGCTATCTGCAGATCGATCCTGCGAAATACATGCAGGAAGGGCCGTTCGCGGAGTTCACCGGCTATATCGCCGGAGATCCGGCGCCGAAGCCGCCAATCCGCGTCACTTGCATCACCCACCGCAAGGACCCGATCCTGCGCGGCACGATCGAGGGCGCGCTGCCCGGCAGCTACTCCGAGAACGCGGTCACCTCCTCGATCATGCGCGCGGCGACCGCCTGGAACGTGCTCGACCGCGCCGGCGTGCCGGGGATCACCGACGTGTGGTGCCCACCGGTGCATGCCGGGGTGAACCTGCTGATCCAGATGAAGCAGAGCTATCGCAACCAGGCGAAGCAGGCGGCCAACGCGATCTGGGGCTCGTCGGCCGCGCACGTGCGCTACAAGCACATCACCGTGGTCGATGACGACATCGACATTCACGACTACGCCGCGGTCGATTGGGCGATCGCTTACCGCGTGAACGCCGGCGAGGACGACATCGTGATCATGCCGTCGACCTTCGGGCTAGGATTGGACCCGTCGGTGCGCAAGCGTGACCGCAATCCCGCGCTGTTCGGCACCGGCAAATGGAATCGGGTGCTGATCGACGCCACCATGAACCTCGACTACGACCCCGACC
>Ga0126377_10002778_pt1 | contig 12205 bp, 11 predicted proteins | sample PanSoiMetPlot_22_FD_92647 | JGI IMG/M metagenome (GOLD analysis project Ga0126377, IMG submission 92647) | Tropical forest soil microbial communities from Panama - MetaG Plot_22 | ecosystem: Environmental > Terrestrial > Soil > Tropical forest > Bulk soil | place: Panama | collected 2016-02-17
CCGTCTCGGCCGAGACCCCATGACGTCCTTCGGCCGGGACGGTGTAATCCTGCTTCGCAGCCGCGCGCGTTACGGTGACCGTTGTCGTTGTCCCCTTGTCCGCCACCGGTTCGTGGTTCGCGAGGTCGTCAAGCGTGACCTTGCGGGTCCGCACTTCGGCGGTTTCGCCGGCCTTGCGCAGCATGAGAGAAAGGCTACCGACAGACGACGCGAGCCAGAGTTTCTGTGCGTCGACCGTATCGACTTCCAGCGTTACCGATTTTGCGACGGTTGCTTTCTGCGCACGCTCGTCGGCGATTTGATCTACGGCGAGCACACGCGTGTTTTGCAAAACAACCTGAGTCGTCGCCGAGCCCTTGTCGATTTGGCGTGTGAGCACAACGTCGACGTGATCGCCGGGCAGCACAAAGCCGCCGACTCCCTCGACGTCGTTGACGCGGATAGTCACAGCCTTCATGCCCGGCTTAACGAGCGCAGAGAGCGTCGCTCGTTGACCAGGGCCGGTAATCTTTAGCGAGAGCACTGGCTCATTCGCTTCGATGGCGGCGAGCACGACGCGGCGGCCACCGGCCATGATGTCGTGGATCTTTGCGAACGCGCCGTTCGGCAGCGCGTCAGAGGGCCACGGCACTTCCTGGAGCATCGCCGCAGTGAGCTCGGTGCCGAATCTTAGCGGCTGCTTCGCGACCACGACGGTTTGCGACGCAATCGTCTTCGCCGGTTCGACCTTCGCACGGAGGCTGGCCTGATTGTTCAGCCAGACCTGGGCGATGAACACAGCGAGCAAGCCGAACACGACGGCAAACCCGATCATTACGATGGTACTGGCACGCACGGTGGTAAGCCCCGTTTGACGCGACCGAACTCTTCCCCGGTCTATTCGTCGGAACACTAGGGGCGAGGCAGTATTGAATTACTAATATCGCTGTCGCAATTGTGCCTATGCTGAAGGGCGCATGAACTCGTAGCGTTTAAATGTGGTATCCGAAATTCGATCAACTTTAGGGTAACCTTGCACGGCGTTAAGAATACTGGTTCGCAACCAATCGTGTTCGGTAAGGATCGATTCAGCGTGATGCGCGCCGCGGGATTCGAAAAGTGCCCGCCAATCAAGGGCTACGGCGGCACACATCCCACAACACAACATCCACCTGGAGGACGATCGCGACTAAAGGCACGGTTACCGAAATACGCTCGCGCGCCGTTGCCCGTGCACCGACGTTGCGGCAACATGCGCGGCCATCGCAACCGGCCAGTGCCGAGGTGCGGTGGTGATTTTTTCCGGGAGAGTCACTGACGATGTCGAAACCTCGTATTAGCTATGTCGATCCCTCAACGACCGACGACCCTGCCATGATCGCTGAGTACGAGTGCTGCGCGCGTGAGAGAACGTCCCGCCCGGAAAGTCTCAATTCGAAATCCGCAAGACAGGCAGCAGAGTGACAAGTCAAGCAACAGCCGCTTCCACTATCCGCAAGGCGTCCGGGCCGCAGGCTTCCAAGAGCGAGCCACGCATTCGTGTCCGTGGCCTTGGCAAGAACTACGGTGCGCTCGAAGTTTTTCGCAAAATCGACTTTGATGTCGGTGAACGGGAAATCGTGGCAATTGTCGGCCCTTCTGGCTGTGGCAAGACCACATTGCTTCGTTGCATAGACGGTCTGTTGCCACACGATGTCGGGGAGATCTGGGTCGGGCAGGAGCGTGTTACTGAGCCGATCGCGGGCGTCGCCATGGTCTTTCAGCATTTCGGACTGTTTCCCTGGAAGACGGTATTCGAAAATGTCGCCTATGGACTTCGGATGGCCGGTGCGCCGAAGGCAGAAATCGAACGCAAAGTGCCAGAGTTCATCAAGTTGGTTGGACTTGGCGGCTTCGAAAATGCATTTCCGTACCAGATGTCGGGCGGGATGCAGCAACGTTGCGGCCTCGCCCGCGCGCTTGCGGTTGAGCCCAATGTTCTGTTGATGGATGAGCCGTTCGCAGCGGTGGACGCTCAGACTCGCGAAATTCTGCAGTTCGAGTTGTTGCGTATTTGGGACCAACGCCCGACCGCGATGATCTTCGTCACGCACTCGATCGAAGAGGCCGTGCTGCTAGGCCATCGCGTAATCGTCCTCAAGGGACGCCCCTCGAGCATCCATGAGACGATCACAATCGACCTCCCAACTCCACGCACACGCGAAACGCTGCGTGAGCCGCGTTTTGCGGAGCTCCGCGAAAGAGTGTGGAATACGTTGATGCGCGAAGCGCGCGAAGCCGAATTCCAACTCGAACGCTGAAGCGCATGTCATCCGATCCTCGCCTCAAGGCTGCCGTCGCACACTGGGGCCCGCGTTTCGTCGCAAACGGCGTGGTTCTCACCGACTTCGAGGAAGTCACGAGTTCAATCTCGTCCTACGACGAGTGGTGCAGCGCGTGGTCGAAACGCGCAGCACACCACGAAGAGCTCGGCCGCGAAGCGCTTGCGAAGAAACGCCTGCTGACCGCTGGCGAGTGCCTGCAGCGCGCCGGCGTCTATTATCACTTTGCGTCATTCCTGTTTGTACACGATCAAGGGCAGATGAAGGCCGCGCACAAGAAGCAGATCGAATGCCGGCACGCCGCCCTTCCTTATCTACGGCCACCCGGCGACCGCGTTGAAATTCCCTATCAGGGCAAGACGCTGGCCGGCATTCTGCGCAAGCCGGCAGACATCGAAAGACCGCCTGTTCTCGTCATGGCGGTCGGGCTCGATTCGACGAAGGAGGAAGGCGACGCTTACGAAGCACCGTTTTTGGCACGCGGAATTGCGACCTTGATGTTCGAAGGGCCCGGGCAAGGTGAAGCGCAATATGACTTTGCTATCCGCGGCGACTATGAAGTGCCTGTAAAAGCAGTGCTCGACTTTGTCGAAAAGCGCGGCGATCTCGATGCCTCGCGCACTGGTATGTGGGGCGTCAGCCTCGGCGGTTATTATGCGCCACGTGCGGCGGCCTTCGAAAAGCGTATCAAGGCCTGCATTGCGCTGGGCGGACCCTTCAACTGGGGCGCGGCCTGGGATGGCCTGCCGGAGCTCACGCGTGAAGCGTTCCGAGTGCGCAGCCACTGCAAGACGCAAGACGAGGCACGCAAGAACGCGGCCACTCTATCTTTGGAAGGGGTCGCGCAAAATATCACCTGTCCGCTCTTCATCGTGAACGGTCGGCTCGATCGCATCGTGCCGGCGAAGGATGCCGAGCGTCTTGCACGCGAAGCAAAGGGACCGGTGGAATTGATGATGATCGAGGACGGCAACCACATTGCGACGAATCGCGCCTACCGCTGGCGATCGCAAAGCGCGGACTGGATGGCGGAACAGCTCAAATAGTCTGAAAGCCGCGCGGCAATGTGTGCATCCGCTCGATTCCGGCTTCGGTGATCAGAACCATCTCGCCGGTCTGCACGCCAGCCTTCCCGTCACGCGTCACCACGTTGGGCTGAATCACGACCGTTTGCCCGGCCCGAAACGGATCATCCGGTACCCGACCCGCCGGACGGCTCTTGGTGCCGAGAATTGGCGGCAAATAGCCTCCGCCATAGCCATGCAGAAGATCGTCGATAATTGTGAAGCCGGCGTCCTCGATGACACCGGACGCCTCGATGACCTGCGCCGGAGTCGCGCCTGCCTTGAGCACCGACGCAATCGCATCGAAGGCGGCATCGGCCGCCGCATGCAGGTCGCGGTAAAGCCGATTCGGCTCGCCGAGCGCAAAACTGCGCAGCACCTGACCGGGATGATCCCAGAACGCCGCGGTGATCTCTGCCACCGCGACGTCACCGGGCTGGACCCGGCGCATGCGTGGAAATTGGCGCGGCACGCCCAGATCAGGCGCCTGCATCGACGTGACACCGAAGTAGTGAATGACGTGAACAGCGCCATGCCGAATGTAGGCGCGCTCGACCAGGTCCCCGAGCTCCCTTTCGTTCAGGCCCGGCTTCACTCCATCGCGCAACGCCGCCATGCCCAAATCGCTGAAGTACGCGCCGATTCGCAGCCAATCGAGCTCCTCGGCCGATTTCACTTGCCGCAGGCGGATGTATTCTCGGTTGAAGCTTTTGAGCGTTCCAAATTTTGCAGACAACGCCGCGTGCTGTTCGGCCGTCATCGGCCCCAGCGTGGCGACGCGATCGGACCGCGCACCGCGACGTTCGAGCGTTCTTATCGCCGCTGCGATTGATGACTCCCCGCCCCAAGCCACATCGGCCTTCTCAGCAAGAATGCTGGCCTGCGGTGTGTGATTGACAAACTGCACGAACAACGCGTCCCGCTCGCGCGGCGTAAGCACGCCGACGGCCTCAGCGGTTACCGGCCACTGCGTGAGCCACTGCACGGCCGAGCCGAAACGGTTGGCGCCGCAAAATACCAGATGGTCGCATTCGGCCTGCGTCAGCAGCGCTTCGATGGCGGCACGACGCCGCGCCATCTCGTGCTCGGAGAAGCGCGGATATTCGGCTTCGACAATGCGCGCGAGATGCGGAGGAAGCGTCACGTCGCCTTCTTGGGCAGTGCAACGATCATGTCAAGCTCGACGCGCGCGCCCGGAGATGACAGCTGGTTGATGCAGACTGTCGTGCTGGCCGGCCGCCAATCGCCGAAATACTTGCCCATGGTGCGATGCATGGCATCGGCATCACGGAAGTCGGTAAGATACTTCGTGATTTTGACGACGTCGCGCCAGCTCGCACCGACATGGTCGAGGATGGATTTGATCGCGGCCATCGCACGCTCGGTCTGTTCCTCGATCGCATGCGGCTGAACGTGCTCTTCGTCGACATGCGGATGCTTGTGATAGAGCGGCGAAGATGTTGCGCCCGAAACGAACATCAGATCGCAGGCGCCGACGATATGAATGGCCGGTGCATAGGGCATCGTGTGTGCCTCTTCCGGCTTTGGATGTACCGGATCGAGACGGAACGTTTTTTCCGGCTTGGTCATAACGGTCATGTGAGCACTCCTTCCAATTCTCCGATTCTTCAATCCACGCGCCAGTTGCTGAGCGCAGCGTCGACCGCATCCTGAGCTTTGGTCACGATGATACCTAACATCGCGAGCACAATCAGTATGGCAAATACCTGCTCGGTTTCGAGGATTTGCCCGGCGAGGTACAGCCGCGCCCCGAGCCCGGCCTTTCCGACAACCATTTCGGCCGCCACCACAAGAATGATCGAAACGCCGAGTCCAAGCCGCACGCCCGCGAAGATCGACGGGATCGCGCTCGGCAAGAGCACGCGCCGCATGATCTGCTGCGGTCTGGCGCCGAGATCGCGCGCCGCAAGCACAAGACCGGGATCGCATTGGCTGACCCCGAGAACAGTATTGATCACGATGGGGAAGATGGCACCGAGGAAGCTGATCGTGAGCATGAACGGCCCGCCTGTCCCGAGCCAGATAATCAGGAGTGGAATGAGCGTGATTTTAGGAAGCGGATAGAGCGCGGCAATAAACATGTCCGCCACAGCACGCGCGCGAAAAGATGTCGCGATCCAGAGCCCAAGAAGTGTTCCGCTCACCAGCGCAATGGCAAAGCCTGCGAAAATACGCCACAGCGTGACGCCAAGATCGTAGGCAAGGTTTCCACTTCCGAACAAAGTTATCAGGGCGACGACGATCTGCGAGGGCCGTGGCAAATACAGCGCCGAGACATTGAACAGACGCGCGGTAAGTTCCCAAACGATCAGCACCAGGATGATTGAACCCCAGCCAAGCACGCGCGGATCGTCAAGAAGCGCGTAACCAGTCTTGGTCCGCCCAGGCGCATCGCTTTTTGTAACGGGCGAAATGCTCATTGGGACATCCCCTGCCCGCCGACCATCGCCCGCATGACTTCATCGCGCAGCAGCCCGTAAATCCGGTCAAATAGCGCCGAAAAGCCAGGATCGCGTGTGGTTGCAACACTGCGTGGCCTTGGTAAATCGACCTCAATACAAGCAGCGATACGGCCCGGCCGCGCCGTCATTACCAAGATGGTATCGGCGAGCAGGATCGCCTCCTCGATCGAGTGCGTGACCAGGATCGCGGTGGTACCGCTGGTTTCCACCAATCGCGCCAACTGCTCCTGTAAGACAAGCCTCGTCTGGGCGTCGAGCGCGCCGAACGGCTCATCGAGCAGCAAGACCTCCGGCTCCATCACAAGCGCGCGCGCGAGACCCACCCGCTGACGCATGCCGCCTGACAGCTGGCGCGGGTACCTGTCTTCAAAACCGGTGAGATCCACTGCGGCTATTGCGCGCCTCGCCCGCGAGTCACGCTCTTCCTTTGTAACTCCGGCCAGGTCGAGACCAAACGCGACGTTGTCGATGACCGTGAGCCACGGGAACAAATTGAATGCCTGCCATACCGTGGACATAGCCGGCCGCGCTGTCGCTTTGCCGTTCGCCCGCTCGAGAAAGCGCAACGTTCCGTGCGTCGGTTCAAGGAAGCCGCGCGCAATCTGCAGCAGCGTGCTCTTGCCGCAACCGCTGGGGCCGATCAATGCGGTCACCTTACCGGGCTCGAAGCCGCAGGTGACCGCATCGAGTGCGGTCGTGGGCGTGGTAGACGCTGGCGCGAACGTCAACCCTATTTCGTCAAACTCGATCGCAACCGCCGGCATAATTTGCGGCAATCACGTGAACGGATTGCTCTTGCTCAACCTTGCGTCGGCTTCGGCTGCTGGCGACAAGTCAAACAGCTGCTCTTTCGTCACCGTGGCGTTCACGAGCTTGATCTTGTTCCAGAACTTGCCTTGCTCAACGCAGGACTCGACGTTGGGCATTCCTTTTTCGTCAAACCAGGTCCAGCGTGGCGCCGCCCGTTCGATCAAAGGCGCCGGCACTTTGGTGGCGTCCGAGATTATTTTGATCACGTCAGCATCCTTCGCCGCCGCGGCCTTGTTGAAGAGACGGCCGGCATAAGTGTGCACCATCGCGAAACGCACAGCCGCGGACTTGTTTTCCGCGAGGAATTTCGACGACATGACCCAGCAGGCAAGTTGCGCATTGGGCTCGATATCGGAACCGGCGCCGATGATTTTCCCGACATTGTTCTTCTCTGCGAGATAAGCGAGCGGCACCGGAATGTTGGCGGCGTCCGCCTGCCCCGCACCCATCAGCTTGATCATGTCGGGATAAGGCATGCCGCTCGACCAGTTGAGATCCTGTGTCGGGTCAAGGCCCGCTTTTTCAGCGGCGCGGCCGAACAAATACTGGTCGATGCTGCCGGGCGCCTGGATCGCAATCTTTTTGCCTTTGAGCAACTTGGCTTTGTCGGTTGAGGTGTATCCGGCCTCATGCATCGCATTGCTGGCGACGATCGTCATTGAGCCCGAGCCTGGCTTTTCGATACCCCGATCAAGGATGAGCTTGTAAGGCGCGCCTTTCGCGACCGCGTTGAACAGGCCAGCATTGAGCGTCGACGCCGTGAGGTCGAGCTCACCAGCGACGAGCGCCGGCATGGCCAGAGCGCCGTCCGCAAAATATTTCAGCTCCACGTCGAGATTGACCTTTTCGAAAAAGTTCTTTGCCTCGGCGATGAAGATGGGACCCGATGAGATCAGCCGCACCAGACCAACGCGTATCTTCGTCCGCGGCTCCTGTGCTTGAAGACGGCGTGGAAACGTGCCGGCTAAGCCAACAGCTGCGCTGCCTCCAAGCAGCCCGCGACGATCGATGGAAATCGGCATGGCTGGTCCTCCCGTTTTGTTTGTTTGAAGTCGTTTGAATCAGCGTAGCAATGCCCCTGCTTGGCCGCAACGGCGCGTCCACGCGACGCCTAGTCGCGACATGCGCTTGATCGGACGGGCCGAAAGGCTAACGTGCAACCGACAGGAGAATATCGAATGCCCTCAACGATCCTCGATTCCGCTGTGTTCCGCGACATCTTCACGACAGAGGCGATGCGGAATGTTTTCTCGGATGAAAGTCGGGTGCAGAAATATCTGGATTTCGAGGCCGCGCTTGCACGTGCGCAGGCCAAGCTCGGCATCATTCCGGAGGAGGCCGCCGCTGAAATCGTCCGTCACTGTTCGGTTGACAAGATTGACATGGCGAAACTGAAGGAGGCCACCGAGAAGATCGGCTATCCGGTTCTGCCTGTCGTGCAGCAGCTTGTGAAGCTCTGCAAGAATGGGCTCGGGGAGTGGTCGCATTGGGGCGCCACCACCCAGGACATCACTGACACCGCCACGATCATGCAGATTCGCGAGGCGCTCGCGATCGTCGAGAAGGACATCGATGGAATTTGCGATGGCCTCGCCTTGCTTGCGAAAAAATACCGCGACACGCCGATGGCCGGGCGAAGCAACCTGCAGCAGGCCGTACCGATCACGTTTGGATACAAGATGGCGACGATGCTGGCCGCGTTTGAACGGCACAAGCAGCGCCTGAAGGAAATGAAGCCGCGTGTCCTCGTCGGCGAATTCGGCGGCGCCGCCGGAACGCTGTCCTCGCTCGGCAAGGATGGCCTGAAAGTACAGGACGAGCTGATGAAGGAACTCAAACTCGGCCAGCCGGAAATCTCCTGGCACACCGTACGCGACCGCATCGCGGAGGTTGGATGTTTCCTCGGGCTCGTCACCGGAAGCTGCGGCAAGATCGCATTCGACGTGAAGCTTCTGATGCAGACTGAAGTCGAAGAGGTCTACGAGCCGTTCCACGCCGGCCGGGGCTCGTCATCGACAATGCCGCAGAAACGGAACCCGATTTCATCGGTCTACATCACCGCGCAGACCGCAATGGTCCGCCAACTCACCGCCGCCCTGCTTGAGGCGCAGGTCGAGGACCACGAGCGCGCGACGGGACCTTGGGAAATCGAATGGATCGCCCTGCCTGAAATCTTCATGCTGTCAGCGGGCGCGCTGGCGCAAACACGCTTCCTTGTTGAGGGCCTTCAGGTCAATGAGAAGAGGATGCGCGAAAATCTGGACATCACCAAAGGATTGATCATGTCGGAAGCGGTGATGATGGGCCTGGGCGCCGACCTCGGACGCAACAAGGCGCACGATCTCGTCTACGACATCTGCCGTGACGTCGTGAAGACTGGACGGCCACTGATCGACCTGCTCGCGGAGAACAAGGAGATCGCCAAGCACGCCGATCGCAAGAAACTTGAAAAGCTGACCGACCCGGCGAACTATCTCGGTGTCGCCGGCGAGATGGTTGATCGCGTGTTGAAGATGCGGAAGTGAGCTATTCGGATTTCGGCATCGTTTTCCAGATTGCCAGCGCAACCAGGAGCGTCAAGGTTCCGATCAGCAAAAACAGCGCGGGGATGGTTGCTCCGAGCTTCTGCATAGTTGCCACAAGGACTGTCGCGCCGGTCATGAAAGCCGCATTGAGCACATTGACCGCGGCGATGGTGCGGGCGCGGTAGTCCACATCGCTCCAGGCCTGCACCGCCGAAAAAGCCGGCACGATAAAAAGACCGCCCGCAACCGCAAGACCGCACAGGTCCGCCGCCACGCGGATCCCGATTTCCGATGCAAAGACCGCAGCGGGCCCTTGCGGCAACGCAGCGGGCGCGACGCCAACTGTCGCCGCGCCGAGATCAATTGCAAAGACGCCCAATAGCACGGCGCCGACAAGCGTCGTCCTGAGCACAATCCGGCCACGGGCGATTGCCGCGGCGAGACCAGAGCCGGCGCCAACCGCAATCGTGAATATCGCAAGGTAAGTGGTGACTGTGTCTTCGTTCCCACCGATGAGGGTCTTGATCATCGGTGGCAGCAACGACAACACAACAATGCCGACCAGCCAAAACCAACTCGTCACCATCGCGCCCCACCACAACCGCCGGTCGACGCGCAAGTGGCGAATCATCGCGGCCGTCGAGCTGGCGATATTGGCCGAGATCCTGAGATCCGGCGCAGCCTCGCCGGTCGCAGGGATCAGCTGCGCCGCCAGCCAGCAGGCGAGCGCAAAACCCATGACCAAGGTTGCAAAGAGGGCATGGCTCCCTTCGCCCCGTGCAGCGAGGCCGCCGGCAATGGTCCCCAAAAGAATGGCCACAAAGGTGGCGCCTTCCACCAATGCATTGCCGGCCGGCAACTGCTCGCGGCGCAAATGGTCCGGAAGAATTCCATACTTGATGGGCCCAAACAGCGCGGCGAGCACGCCAAACCCGAATAGCGCGCCGTATAACAGCGGTAGAGAAGCCTGCACGTATCCCCACGCGGCGAGCGCAGCTACGAAGATTTCAACGAATTTCAGCCGCTGCGCGACCTTCGCCTTGTCGTAGCGATCGGCCAACTCACCGCCGAGCGCGGAAAGAAAAAAATAGGGAGCGATGAAGATTGCGCTCGCGAGTGTAATCAATGCTTCGGCGTTGCGCGGGCTCAAATGGAACAGAACAACGAAGACCAGGGCGGTCTTTAGAAAATTGTCATTGAAGGCCGCGAAAAACTGGCACCAGAAGAGGGGCGCAAAGCGCCTCGACAACATTATCGGTGGCGGCATGCCGGCATTATTGCAAAGTTCCGGAATGCCTGCTCAGGCAAAAAAAGGCGGCCCGCCGGCCGCCTGAGCCTTTCCCACCGATCCGTGTTCAAGGCCGAGCGTTCTCCTCGTAGGAATCGACAACCATCGCCCCCAAAGCGAGGCCGAGGGAGATGCTGATGACGACGCAAAACAGCGTGAGCCACATGGCGTACCTCCTAGAGCCCGGTTGCAAACGTAGAGAAGTCTGGCGGGACTAACGCGCCAGAGCGATCAGCGTTCCCAACTTTTTTGGAGGCTAAAATTGCTCGAAAACCGCGGAAATCTGCTGGCGTTATGACCCAAATCGGATTGATGAGTTCAGATCGGCCAATAGAAGGCGCAAATCGAGCTCGCGGAATTCGAGATAAATTCGGCGTAACCAGCGCTGCAATTCGATATGGGCATCGAGCGGAATATTCGTTGCATTGCCCATATTCGAATCTGCAAATGAGAATGGCGTGTTGTCGATCAATTTGCGCAGCCCGGGAGCCAATGCTGGTAATTTGACCGTCAACGCACCACCGCCGGAAACAGGATACTTGTCGCGGTGTTGCGCCGATCCGAGCATTTCATTGTGCAACGGCACCAGCGTCGCCCGCCCAAACCTTTCTCGCAGGTTCCGGTAGGCGGTGACCGATGTCTGGTCGGGCGTCACCATAAACAGGATCGCGACGGCAATCGACCGTTGTCGGGCTTCCTCGGTGAAATCGATCTGATGTGCTAGCGAAAAAAAGGGTTCGTACGATTCATGCCCTAGATCGATAATCTTGGTCGTATCATCGCCGGTGACCAGTCTGTCGAACAGAGCCATCTGTCCGTTCACATCGCGAACGGAAGCCGCGACCGTCTGCTGGGGCAAAAATTGCGAGAGCGTCCGTTCGCCTGCATTGAGGTCGAATGCGACAACCTTGCGGTTCTCACTGCGATGGAAATCGGTGAGCAGCCGCGCGACCAACGTTTTCCCCACGCGCGGGCGTGGCGATGCGACAATGGTGATGGAGCTGCGAAATGACATCACCTGACCGGGCGTCGCGCGCTCACTCGGCGCGACTTTGATCGATGCTAGCCGGCGACCTGACGGACGTTACTTTCCTTTGGCGAGACAAGATCGACCAGCTTCACCTTGTCGAATTCACCCCAGACGTTGCCAAGCCAATGGCGCACGTAACCGCGAAGAACGAATGAATAGTTTGCTCCTTCGCCTTTAGGTCCCTTGTTGCCAACAAATGAAACGAACGGCACGCTCGCCACTTCCACCTGTTCATAGGCCATTTCGTTGAGCTTCGGGATCGTGATCTCTTCGGCGCCCTTAATCTTCTTGAAGTATGAGTTGTAGGTCGCCGGATCCCATTCGAAGAATGTCGTATTGTTCACGAAATTCTTGACCAGGAAGTAGTTGGCGTCACCGACGACGCGAGCGGTCTCGGCGATCTCCTCAAGCGAAGCAATCGAGGGACCGAGGATGTGAAACACCGCGAAAGTGATCTGGCCCTTCTTAGCCGACTCCAGGAAGCCGATCTCGGTCAGCGCCTGGAGCGTCGATGACAGCAGGCCGGCGCGAACATCGATGACCGTCACTTTGGCGTCGGCGCTGCCCAGCGTGTCGAAAATCTTCATCTGATCGGAAACCGAGGTCACATCGACCACCTCGGTCAGGTCGGGATGAAAACGCTTGAGCGTGCCGCGCGGCGCTTCCGTATCGAAGGCGCGGGTTGGCGTCTGATGCGCGCCAAAA
>Ga0126377_10002779_pt1 | contig 12204 bp, 10 predicted proteins | sample PanSoiMetPlot_22_FD_92647 | JGI IMG/M metagenome (GOLD analysis project Ga0126377, IMG submission 92647) | Tropical forest soil microbial communities from Panama - MetaG Plot_22 | ecosystem: Environmental > Terrestrial > Soil > Tropical forest > Bulk soil | place: Panama | collected 2016-02-17
CCCCAGGGAAAATTGGTCGGCTTCTGGCGGATGATGGCGCCGCGTCGTTTGTAGTCCTCGTAGAGGGCGTCGACATCTTGCACGAAAACGGACAGCCACATGCCGGGCCTGCCCTGGCCGCCTTTGTTCGCCTTGGGCTTGTCTCCCGGTCCGCACAGGAAGATGGTGACCTCGTCACGTCCGACGCAGGCGAACGTGATCGGATTGCCCCAGTCCCACCTCTTCTCGAAACCGAGCTTCTCGACGTAGTAGTCGAGCGCTGCCAGCACATTCTTCACCGACAGGATCGGCGTGGCGGATTGGAATCGGTTCACATTGGCCTCCTTCGGATCGGCGCCGGCAGCGACGAGGAGATCGGCGATCGCGCGGTCGGTCGTCGATGACGCGTGGTTGAGCGATGTGTTGCCGCGGCTGTCCTTGACATGCGGATCGGCACCGAGCGCGAGCAGCAGCTCGACCATGTCAGGACGGTTCTTGAGCACCGCGAGGTGTAGCGGCGTTCGATAGTGCTCGAAGCGACTCATCTTGCGGGACGCCAGCAGCGTGGGGTCGGCGGCGACGAGCTGTCTGACCAGATCGCCACGGCCGAGCGCGACGGCCGAGAACAATGTCGGTTTTGCTCCATGCTCCAGCAGAAATTCTGCGACCTCGTCGCGCACATCGCGGAAACAGGTCGCCCAGCCGATGACACCGATCTCGTGGGCGTCGCCTTCGCCGTCGATGTCGGCGCCGGCCGCGAGCAGGCGCATGACGACGTCGAGATGTCCATCTTGTGCGGCCCAGTGCAACGCCGTGGCGTTGTCGAGCCGGTCGCGCATGTTCACATCGAAGCCGCGATCGAGCAGTACATCGACGCAGGCGCGTTGTCCGTGCGCGGCGGCAAAGTGCAACAGCGGCACTTGCCATTGTCCGGCGGTGAGCCGCAGCTTGTGCGGATGCGCGCTCAGGAGTTCGGCAAGCTCGTGCGCGTTGCCTTGGGTGATGGCCGCGGTGATGCGTCCGTCGATGCTCACCGTGTCGACATGTGCCTTGAGTGCGCGCCAGGTGTTGAAACCATAGTCGTTGGCGATGGCGCGCTGGGCTTCGTGCAGCTTGGCCGCAAGCCTGCGCGTACGCAGTTTGGTGAGCCGATCCTTGGCGGCTTTCCTGAGCCAATCGATGTTGGGATGAGGCGGGAGCGCCTTGGCCATGGGACACCTTCTTTCCCAGCGCCCGGCGTCCGCTTCTCACGGGCAAGAAAGAAGGTCGTGTCGTCAAGCCAAAGCGGGTGGGTTCAACCCTTTACGCGGACCGTCGGTCGCCTTGTCGACCGGGTCCAAGTATATCGCCGCTCCAGGCGAGGGGTCAAACCACCGGGGCGGCGTTTGTTGGAGCGGCGTTGGTCGTCGATTCACTCAGCCGGTGGCGTGGCGAGATCGCGGGTCGGTGGCATCGCGTCGGTCTTGATCCAGCGTTGCAGATAAGCGTTGGCGAGCCATACCGCGGCGGCGAGGATCAGCGCTGCCATCAGGCCCCGCATGGCGCTCGCCAGCAATGCGGCGTCGAGCGCCGGCAACGGAAACTTCGCCAGGTCCGTGCCGCGCTCGAGCATCCAGTGCCAGCCGGTGTGGGCAACCAGCGCCGAGAGGACGATGATACCCAGCCGCTCTGGAACGACGTGCCGGAACAGCAGTCCGAGCGCAGGAAGGAGCACCAGCAGCACCGCGATCTGACCGATCTCGATGCCGAGATTGAAGCCGAACAATGCGGTGAGGAGATGGTCGCCGGCGAATTGCAGCGTCTCGGCGAGGGCGAACGAGAAGCCGAAGCCATGCACAATGCCGAACACGAAGGCGATGATCCAGCGCCGTCGCATGGTGCCGCCGTCGCCGGACGCGAGCGCCGCGCAGACAATATTCTCGAGCGCCATGTAGACGATGGTGGCGGCGATCAGCATTTCGATCAACGGCGGGAACCACAGACCGTCCGGAACGAAGCCGAAGGCCGACGCGATCAGCGAGATCGAATGGCCGACGGTGAACGACGTCGCGATGATGACGAGCGGCCGCAGCCGCCGGAACGGAATGACCAGGCAGCACAGGAACAACAGATGGTCGATACCATCGAGAATGTGCCAAAAGCCGGACACGACGAACCGCAGTGCGGCGTGGTGCCAGCGCGGATCGAGCCGGATGAGGCCGGGATCGCCGTGGAACGCGAATCCCCGGACGGCGCCGTCGGGCGGCAGAAAGCGCAGCGCCGTCGAGACGTTGCGGCCGAAGCGATCGACGCGCGGATGGATGGCGAACTCGGAGCGGTCCGACATGATCGTGTATTCGAGCAGGACGTCGAGCAACTGCTGATTCCAGTAGAGATCGAGCTCGTCGGCGAGCCGCGGCCCCTCGACATGCGCGCGCGCCTGCTCGTAGGCGGCGAATGAGCGATCTGACGCGAGCGACACGCGCGCCCGCGCGACGCGTGGCGCCGGCAGCGGCGTGCCGTTCTCGTACACAATGATGTTGTCGGTCAGGTAGATCTTGACCGCGGTGCGTAGTGCGTCGTCGGCGCGCGAGATGTCGAGGTAGCCGGGACCGCGCGTTGGCACGTCCACTTCGATCATGGCAGCGAGCGGCACGCGGATGAGGAGTTCGAGGCGCTCGCCGGACGGTTTGACGAAGGCCGCGATCTTGACGTCCGAAGGAATGTCGTGGGCTGCGGCGCGCATCACAAATGCGCAAACCAGCGTTGCGACGATCGCGGTCCTCCGGCGCGGCGTCATGTCGGTCAGACCCATGATCAAGCCGATGATAACGTACGGGTTTGTTTCCCGGCCGCGCTACGGTAGGGGAACAGCCTTTGCGCTTACAAGCCCATTCACTTTGCCTATAATCAACCCAACGAGAAAGCACGCCGCGCGGTTTCCGGCGATGCTTCCAGCAGCGACAGGGAGGCGACGATGATCAAGCTCACCGACCAGCGCACACTTGTCTCCGCCGCGGCGCTTGCCGCCGCGATCATCGTCCTCGGCGCCGGCCAGGCGATGTTGCAGCGCAAAGCCGATGCGCAAGGCGTCTCCGTGCAGGCGCCGCGCTACGAGGTCGATCCGCTGTGGCCCAAGCCGCTCCCGAACAACTGGCTGCTGGGCTGGACCATCGGCGCATGGGTCGACGAGCAGGACTATGTGTGGATCATCCATCGCGGCGCCGGCGGGCTCCACAACAACGAGCGCGGCGCCGAGGTCGATCCGCCGATCGCCGAGTGCTGCCGTACTGCACCACCGATCTTGGTGTTCGATCCACAGGGGAATCTCGTGCGGTCGTGGGGCGGGCCCGGCCCGGGCTACGAGTGGCCGCAATCCAATCACGGCATCCATGTCGACTACAAAGGCAACGTCTGGATCGGCGGCAACGGCGAGAAGGACGCGCACATTCTCAAGTTTACCAAGGACGGCAAGTTCCTGTTGCAGGTCGGCGGGTTCGGCAAGAATGCCGGTAGCAACGACCTGGAGAATTTCGGCCGCGTCGCCAAGATCTGGGTCGATCCGAAGACCAACGAGGCCTATATCGCCGACGGCTATCTCAACAAGCGCGTCGCGGTGATCGACGCTGACACCGGCAAGATGAAGCGCTATTGGGGCGCCTACGGCAACAAGCCGGATGATACCAAGCTCGGCGCCTACGATCCCAAGGCACCGCCGGCCCAGCAGTTCCGCAATCCGGTTCATTGTGTCGAGCTTTCGAACGACGGCCTCGTCTATGTCTGCGACCGTGCCAACGACCGTCTGCAGGTGTTCCGGGCCGACGGCACATTCGTGAAGGAGGCGTTCTTCGCCCGCAACACGCTGGGCGCGGGATCAGTGTGGGATGTCGCGTTCTCCAAGGATCCGGAGCAGCGTTTCATCATCCTGGCGGATGGCCAGAACGAGCGCGTGCGCATCATCGTCCGCGACACGCTCGAGGAAGTGGCCTCGTTCGGCGACGGCGGACGCCAGCCTGGCCAATTCTACGGTGTGCACAGCATCGCATCCGATTCCAAGGGCAATCTCTACACGACCGAGACCTACGAGGGTAAGCGCGTGCAGAAGTTCGTCTACAAGGGCATCGGTTCGATGGCGCGCGGCTACCAGGGCGTGCCGTGGCCGCGGCTGTGACGGTAGCGAATTTCCTCGAAGCCCGATTGCCGGGAGCAAGGGCAACGCCCGAGCAAAGCGGGATCCGTAGGGCTACGACCGCGCCAATTTTTGCGCTGGTTGCCGGATCGTCGTTCCGGCTCGCACGGGCTCGCCGTCGCTCATCCGGAAAATAGGATTCGATACCATTGACCGCACGCGCCATAGATAGAACGCGGTCCAGTTAAGTTGAATCGGAAACGCGGTCCAGATTCTTGTAATCGGTCGTATTGTCTGCGGAAAAAGGCTCTCATTAATTCGTCGCTGGTTTCGCTTCCAGCGCCGCATAGGGCCTGGAGCAATCTCGCCGCCAGCGCGGCAAGTCCGATCAGCCGCGCGGCGCTGGTCTCTATCGTCGGCTCCTCCCCGAAGGGTACGTCATTGTCACGACGACGACTTATGGCGATTGAGCGGTCACCCACGCCGGCGGCGCATCACCCCGGCGCATGATGCCGATGAAGTACAGCCGTTCGTAGCGCGTCGGTTCGGGCGCGCAGTTGTGCACGAAAACGATGGCAAGCCCGGCCCCTTCGATCATCGTCCGGAACGTCTCGGCGGTGGAGCCCTGGTTGCTCTCCTGCAGGATGATGACGCCGCCCGGTTTCAGGAACTGTGCGACGTCGGCGAAGAAGTCGCGATGAATCTGCCAGCCGATGTCGCGCGAGCGCAGGTCGATGATCGACGGATCGAGATCGAAATGGGGCGGGTTGCTCACGACGAGGTCCCACTGCTCCGAGCGTGGGATACTTTTCAGATTGTCGGAGTGATAGACCGACACTTTGCCGGCCAGGCGGTTGGTCAGCACCGTGCGGCGGCAGGCCTCGACCGCCAGCGGGTTGATGTCGGCGAGGCACAGCGTCTCGGCGAGCCCGTAGGCGAGCAACGAAAATCCGATGAATCCCGGGCCGGCGCACCATTCGAACACGCGGGCCTGTTTCGGCATTTTCCGGTCGTCGAGCAACGGAATGAAGTCGCGCCCGAACGTGCGGCCGCCGCCATCAAGGCGTTTCTTATAGTGGACATGGATATCGCCGTAGCTTGCTCGCCGCCACGGCTGCAGCTTGCGCAATTGCGGCTTGAGGTGGCGATGTTCGATGTTCTTCCAGAGGCCGGCCATGAGCGCTCACGCGGATCGAGGGGAAGGGCGCTGACGCTACTCGACCGGGCGTTCAGGGGCAATGTGGGGGTTGGCCGGGGCATTTCCCGCAGCGTGTTTGCGGGTGGGCGAGTGCCGCGGCGTCGCCTCGACCAATCGAGCATGACGTTCGTCGATGGCCACCACTTCTGCGTTCACAGTCATGGTGCGGTGCCGATCAACGGCGATGACAGGAAACTGGTCCCGAGCGCCGTCTCGACCACGCGCCGCTCCTCGGCACTCAGCGGGGCCTGCGGCGGCACCGGATCGCCGACCGCATAGCCCTGGATCGCAAGGCCGGCCTTGATGCAGGCGGCGAGATTGAAGCGCGCGAACACCTCGTTGATGAGCCACAGCTTGCGCTGCAATTCCATCGCTTCGGACCAGCGGCCGGCACGGCAGAGGTCGTAGAGAACGACGCTCTGGCGCGGGATGATACAGGCCGGGCCCGCCATCCAGCCGACGCCGCCGATCAGCATAACGGCGGCGGGAATGTGCGCCGAAGCTGAGAATATGCGGATGTGCTCGCCGCAGCGGTTCATGATCGAGAGCAGACGCCCGGTGTTGGTCGAGGCGTCCTTGATGTAGCGGATGCGTGGGTGTGCGGCGAGCTGCGCGATGACGTCGAGCGAGAGGTCCGCGCGCTGGAACTGCGGATTGGTATAGAGCACGACCGGAATGTCGACGGCGTCGGCAAGGGCGCGGAAATGGCTTGCGATGCCGCTCTCCGTCACCGGAAAATAGGCTTCGAGAATGGCGAGGATGCCGTCGGCGCCGAGGCGTTGGTAGGTCCTTGCCTGTTCCACGGCATCGGCGGTCGTGGTCGACACCACGCCCGCGACCACCGGCACGCGGCCGGCCGCCGCCTCGATGGTCGCGCGTACCACGGTCGTGCGCTGGTCGCGGTCGAGATAGGCGAACTCGCCGGTGGAGCCGAGCGGCGTCAGGCCGTGCACGCCGGCGACGATCAGGTCGTTGGCGAGACGGCCGAGCACGTCGGTGAGGACGCGGCCGGATGGGTCGACCGGCGAGACGAGATAGGGAAAGACGCCGCGGAAGTCGGGCATGCGACTCTCAATCCTCATCCGCCTTGAAGCGCCCGAGACCTTTCATCACGAACGGCGCGAGGAGCGCGATCAATGCGATGCCGAGCAGCGTCGCCGAGATCGGGCTTTCCAGCAGCACCATCGGATCGCCGAGACTGATCGAGAGTGCGCGGCGCAGCTGGCTTTCGGCCACCGGTCCGAGGATCAACCCGACCACCACCGGCGCGATCGGAAAGTCGAAGCGCCGCATCAGGAAGCCGAGCACGCCGAACACCGCCAGCATGGTGAGCTCGACCACCGAAGGCTTCGCCGCGATCGTCCCCATGGTCGCGAACACCAGGATGCCGGCATAGAGCCACGGCTGCGGGATCGCGAGCAGGCGCACCCACAGGCCGACCAGCGGCAGGTTGAGGATCAGCAGCATGGTGTTGGCGATGAACAGGCTGGCGATCAGGCCCCACACGAGGTCGGGCTTCTCGGCGAACAGGAGCGGGCCGGGATTGAGGCCGTATTGTTGAAAGCCGGCGAGCATCATGGCGGCGGTGGCCGAGGTCGGCAGGCCGAGCGTGAGCAGCGGCACCAGCGTGCCTGCAGCGGAGGCGTTGTTGGCCGCTTCCGGCCCGGCCACGCCTTCGATCGCGCCCTTGCCGAATTCGTCCGGATATTTGGTCAGGCGCTTTTCGGTCGAGTAGGAGAGAAACGTCGGGATCTCGGCGCCGCCGGCCGGCAATGCACCGATCGGGAAGCCGAACAACGTGCCGCGCAGCCACGGCAGCCACGAGCGCTTCCAGTCCTGCCTGGTCATCCACAGCGAGCCGCGCACCGGTTCGAGCTTTTCGGTCGCATGATGACGGCGCGACGCGACATAGAGCGCTTCGCCGACCGCGAACAGCCCGACCGCGAGCGTTGTCACCTCGACGCCGTCGAGCAATTCCGGGATGCCGAAGGCAAGGCGGGCCTGGCCGGTGAGCTTGTCGATGCCGATGAGGCCGAGCGTGAGGCCGATAAACAAGCTGGTGAGTCCGCGTATCGGCGAGTCGCCGAATGTGGCCGACACGGTGATGAAGGCGACGCACATCAGCGCGAAATAGTCTTCCGGTCCGAACTTGACCGCGACCTCGACCAGCCAGGGCGCGAGAAACGTGAGGCCGAGCGTCGCGATGGTGCCGGCGACGAACGAGCCGATGGCGGCGGTGGCGAGCGCCGGCCCGCCGCGCCCGGCCTTCGCCATCTTGTTGCCCTCGAGCGCGGTCGCCATCGAGGCGCTTTCGCCCGGCGTGTTGATGAGGATTGCGGTGGTCGAGCCGCCATACATGCCGCCGTAGTAGATGCCGGCAAACATGATGAGCGAGCCGCCGGGATCGAGCTTGTAGGTGATCGGCAGAAGCAGCGCGACCGTCAGCGCCGGTCCGATGCCGGGAAGCACGCCGACCGCGGTGCCGAGGAAAACGCCGATCAGCGCGAACAGGAGGTTCATCGGCTGCAGGGCGACGGCCATGCCGTGCGCAAGCGCGAGGAAGGTGTCCACGGACGCTATCTCCTCACAACAGGCGTTCGAGCGGCCCGGCTGGCAGGCTGAGCGTCAACAGCTTGTCGAACATCAGGTAGATCGCAACGGCGAGCACCAGGCCGATGGCGAGATCGGTCAGGAACGCGCGGCGGCCGAATGCCGCGGCGGTGGTCGCGAACAGGATCGCGATCGGCACGATGAAGCCGCCGCCCATCCCGATCAGCGCAATGAGCACGGCGAGCCCGCCAAGGATGAGGAGGATGGCTTTGGGATCGACACTCTCGCGCGGCGGCAGGCTGCCGCGCAGCGCTTCGACGAGATTGGCGAGCGCAAGCATGGCAAGGCCGATAGCGATCACGATCGGCATCATTTTCGGGCCGACGCCGTAGGTCGAGGTGATCTCGAGCCGACTCATGTCCCACACGATCACGGCGGCGGACAGCGCCAGCAACCCGGCGATGACGATGCCGGCTGGGTCGGCTTGTCGCGTGGGCGTGTCTTGCATGGACAATTCCCCCTGGCGCTGTCGCGCGCATGGAACGCAGCGGAATGCGGGTATTGACCCGGCGATCCCGCCCCGGGCGCTTCGTCCCGGGGTCGCCATGCTCTATCCGGGCTACGTCAGCTCGGCCCCATTGACGCAAATCTCACGACTTCACGAGACCGACGGATTTGAGCACGTCGGTGACGCGCGCCTGCTCCTGCTTGAGGAACTGGGCGAAGGCGTCGCCGGGCAGATAGGCGTCGTCCCAGCCCTTCTGCTTGAGGATCTCCTTCCAGGCGGCGGACTTCACCATCTTGTCGATTGCTTCGCTCAGCGCCTTCCTCTGCTCGGCGGTAATGCCGGGCGGTGCGACCACCGAACGCCAGTTGGTGATGACGAGATCGACGCCCTGCTCCTTGAAGGTCGGGATGTCGATGCCGGGCAGTCGCTGCGGCGACGTCACGCCGACAGCGCGCAGCTTGCCGGCCTTGATCTGGCCTTCATATTCGCCGTAACCGGAAATACCCGCCGTCACCTTGGCACCGAGGATCGCGGCCAGCGACTCGCCGCCGCCCGAGAAGGGGATGTAGTTGACCTTGGTCGCGTCCGCGCCGATCGCACCGGCGAACAACGCCGCGGTGATGTGATCAACGCCGCCGGCCGAACCGCCCGCCCAGGTGACCTTGGCGACGTCGGCCTTGACCGCCGCGGCGAGATCTTTTGCGGTCTTAATCGGCGAATTGGCCGGCACGACGATGACCTGCGTTTCCTCGGTCAGCCGCGCGATCGGCGTGACCTGGTCGAGCGTCACCGGCGACTTGCTCATGGCGAGCGCGCCCACCATGACGAAGCCATTGACCATGAGCTGGTTGCCGTCGCCCTTGGCACCGTTGACGAACTGCGCGATGCCGACCGAGCCGCCGGCGCCGGCCACGTTGACGACCTGCACGCTCCTGGCGATTTTTTCCGCCACCAGGGCCTGCTGCATGGATCGCGCGGTCTGGTCCCAGCCGCCGCCCGGGGCGGCCGGCGCCATGATCTTGAGTTCCATTTGCGCCGCGGCGGGTTGTTGCGATGCGACAATGGCCACCGCGGCGGTCAGTGCGAGCCGGCGGCCTCTCGACACCATGGACATGAAATCCTCCCTGTGGACCCTCGGGCGCAAACTTCGTGGTGTGATCCAAACAGATGTTTCCCATCTGTTTGGATCACTCGCGCCATGCGTCCAATACGTTAGAGCATTTTCCGGAAAAGTGGGCACCGGTTTTCTGCACAAAATGCTGATCGACCAAACGCGCGCGCGTGCGCCGCCGATTCAACTGAACCGCGGCGCTAGCGGGTTAACCGGACTCGCCCCAACATTTGGCAACCAAATGTGAGGGTCAAGCCACTGATGTCATCAGCGATTGTTTCTTTTCGCCATTCGCTGCGGGCAATTCAGCCCTGGAAACCGCCACTGTCCAGAAAGGCCTGCTCGTCGGACGTGGTCGCGCGGCCAAGCACGGCGTTGCGGTGGGGAAAGCGGCCGAACCGGCGGATGATGTCGGCGTGGAGGTCGGCATATTTCAGGTTTTCGGGGTTGCCCAAAGCGCGATAGAGCGCGATGCAACGCTCCTGGTCCGCCAACACTTCCGAGTGCATGAACGGCAGATAGAAGAATCCCCGTTCGTGCGCCGTCACCTGCCGGTCGAAGCCGCGGGCGAGCGCCCGGTCGGCGACGGCGCGCGCTTGCGGATCGACGGCGAAGGCGCGGGCCGAATTGCGGAACATGTTGCGGGGAAACTGATCGAGCACGATGACGAGGGCGAGGGCGCCCTCCGGCGTCGCCTCCCACGGCGCGAGCCGTCCCGCCGCAGCCGCCTCGTACACGTCGAGGAACCGCGCACCGATCGCGGCATCGAAACCGTCGTCCTTGGTGAACCACTTGTCGGGACCTGCCGCGCGCCAGAAGGCCATGACATCGTCGGGACCCGGCAACGCGCTGCCGCTGGCTGGGCCTGCGCTCATATCCTGATCTGGCCGGCGATGATACGATCATAGAGGCTCTGGTCGAGGAGCTCGAAGGTGCGCGCCTGCGGATCGGCGAAATAGATCGCATCCTTGGTGGCCGTCGGATCGAAGCCCTGTTTTACCAGGTCGATCTTCTTTTGCTTGAACGTCGCCGTGACCTCGATCTCACCGCGGATGCGCACGAACAGCGGCCGGGCGTATTCCGGCAGCTGCTTGATGAGATAAACGCGGAACTTGTCCATGTCGAACTTGTCGTCGACGACGAGCGCCGCCATACCGACACGTCCCTCCTTGCCGGGGATCGCGACGCCGTAGACGTTTGCCTCCATCACGCCGGGGAACACGGTGATCGCTTCGGATACTTCGGACGTCGCGACGTTCTCGCCCTTCCAGCGATAGGTGTCGCCGATGCGGTCGACGAAGAAAAAATAACCGTCTCTGTCTTTGCGCATCAGGTCGCCGGTACGGAACCACGAGTCGCCCGGCGCGAACACGTTGCGCAAGATCTTCTTCTCGGTCTCGGCCTGCGTCGCATAGCCCTCGAAGCGCGCGCCGGGCCTGGTTGCGTCCTTGATGATCTGCCCGATCACCTCGCCGACCTCGTCGGTCTGGCATTCGATGCAGAAACCGCGCTCGTCGCGTACCGGCTGCTCGTGCTCGATGTCGAACTTCACCACCTTGGTTGGAAAGCGACGCCGCAGGAACCACGGGATGCGGCCGACGGCGCCTTCCTTGCCGTCGAAATTGAAGATCGACACGTTGCCTTCGGTCGCCGCGTAGAATTCGAGGATGAGCGGGATGCGAAAGCGTTGCTTGAAGTCGTGCCACACGTCGGGCCGCAGCCCATTGCCGCAAGCGAGCCGAATGCGATGGCTGGTTTCCTTGGGATGCGGCGGCGTGTTGTTGAGATAGCGGCAAAGCTCGCCGATATAATGGAAGATCGTGCAGTCGAAGCGCTCGATGTCGTCCCAGAACTCGCGCGCCGAAAAGCGCTCGCGGATGACCAGCGTGCCGCCGACAACCAGGACCGCGCCGGGCGCCACCACGCCGCCGACCGTATGATACATCGGTAGGCAGTTGTAGCTGCGGTCGCTCGCTTGCGTCCCCATCACGCCGGCGAAGCCGTGGCTCGCCAGCATCAGCCGGTAGTGGTTGATGTTGGCCGGCTTGGGCATGCCGGTGGTGCCGGACGTGTAGATGAACAGCGCGCGATCCTCGATGGTGAGCGCGCAACGCTCGGCCTCGGTGAGCTTGTCGCCCGAACGGATCGCCACGTCCTTGTCGATGCGCGGCAGGTTCGATGCCGCCTCGCCGTGCAGCCAGATTTTCGCGTCGCCCGTGATCTGGTCGCGGATGGTCATGACCGGATCGAGGAACTCGGCGGCGACAATGACGTGCTTGGGCTTGACGACGTTGATGCAGTGGCAGAGCGACTGGCCGGTGAGATTGGTATTGATGAGTGCGACCACCCCGCCGGCGCGCGTGACGCCGAGCCAGAGCGCCAGGAATTCCGGCCGATTGGGCATCATCAGGCAGACCGCATCGCCCTTGGCGATGTTATGCGCGCGCGCCCAGCGGGCGTAGCGGTTCGAGCGCTCGCCGAGCATGCGATAGGTGAACCGTTCGCGATCAGACAGAAGCGCCGGCCGGTCGCCGTATTTCTCCGCCAGTTCCTCGACCACAGCCGGAAACACCCGGGTCGGGTTTTTGGCGATCGGCGTGGTCAGCTTGAGCGTGCGCAGCGCACCGCGCAGGCAAATCAGGTCCGCCCTGAGCCGCTCCATCAATCTCATCTGTTTCCCTACCGGCGCGGTGCGGCCTTCTCCGGAAGCGCGTTTCTATGCAAACGTGGAGGCACTTCGCTGAACGGGC
>Ga0126377_10002781_pt1 | contig 12201 bp, 11 predicted proteins | sample PanSoiMetPlot_22_FD_92647 | JGI IMG/M metagenome (GOLD analysis project Ga0126377, IMG submission 92647) | Tropical forest soil microbial communities from Panama - MetaG Plot_22 | ecosystem: Environmental > Terrestrial > Soil > Tropical forest > Bulk soil | place: Panama | collected 2016-02-17
AGGCAAATATACGAGCGGCGAAATTGACGTGTCACCGTGGCGCGAGGATATTGAAGAGGATTTCAACGCGTGGAAAAAGGCAAATAACAAATGAACGCGCGACCTGAAGATCATGTCAATCAACATTCGCGTCCGAGCGAGTTAAAGATCACAGATATACGCGCGGCAACTGTCGGCTGGGGAGGGTGGCGGTTCCCGATCATCCGCATCGATACAAATCAGGGCCTGAGCGGTTATGGTGAGGTGCGCGATGGCGCGAGCAAGACTTATGCATTGATGCTCAAGAGCCGCCTCCTTGGCGAGAATCCATGCAATGTGGATAAAGTCTTTCGCAAGATCAAGCAGTTCGGTTATCACGCGCGGCAGGGCGGGGGAGTGTGCGGTATCGAAATGGCGTTGATGGATCTGGCTGGCAAGGCGTATGGTGTTCCCGCGTATGTTCTTGCTGGCGGAAAATTCCGCGACGCCGTTCGCATGTATTGCGATACGCCCAACGAACCGACCGGCGAGGCGATGGGGCATAAACTCAAGGAGCGACTGGCGCGCGGCTTCACAATGCTCAAAATGGATATTGGCATTCAGCCTTTGATAGGCATGAAAGATGCTCTCACGTATCCTGCCGGATTCTTGAAAACAGAAGATGGTACCGAGTTCGAGCGCATGGTGGATATCAACAAGATACAACATCCGTTCACGCATGTACGCCTCGCGCCGAAAGGCATCCAGATGTTGTGCGAATATGTCGAACAGGTGCGCGCGGTGGTGGGTTACGAAGTTCCAATTGCTGCCGATCACTTCGGTCACGTCGGCGTGGATGATTGTATTCGATTAGGCGAGGCGCTGGAGTCGTATAACCTTGCATGGCTTGAGGATTTAGTACCCTGGCAGTTTACTGATCAATGGGTGCAAATGGAGCGCGCCCTCAAGACCCCTGTTTGTACGGGTGAGGATATTTATCTCAAAGAGGGATTCATGCCCCTGCTTCAAGCGCACGCGGTCAATGTAATTCATCCTGATCTTGCCACCAGTGGTGGGATCCTAGAGACCAAAAAGATCGGCGACCTTGCACAGGATTATGGCGTGAGCATGGCGTTGCATATGGCAGGCACACCCGTCAGCACCATGGCGGCGGTTCACTGCGCCGCGGCGACCGAAAATTTCATCGCCCTGGAACACCACTTTACCGAAGTTCCATTCTGGGGCGACTTCATTGACGGTTTGCCGAAGCCGATCATTCAAAATGGATATATTCCGGTTCCGGACTCACCCGGACTTGGATTCACGCTCAATGAGGACGCCGTACGTGAGCATTTGATTCCCGAAGATCGCGGTTTCTTTGAGCAGACATCGCAATGGGATACGGAACGAAGCTGGGATCGGTTGTGGTCGTAGGAATATGTGAGGGCACATAAAATGACAATACCAACTCTCGGCACTAACAAGGTCATACAAATCGATGGGCATGGCGATAGCTTGCATCACATCGCGTTCGAAATCAAAGTCATGCAGGAAAAAACCGCCTACCTGGATTCTCAAGGTGTGCCATTGATTCAGCGTGGCGGATATACCGGTGGGCGTTATGTGTACTTTGATGGCGCGGCCAAATTGGGTGCGATACTGGAACTTTTGGAGAACGATTGAAAAGAGTCTGAAAATTTGTAGTATTTATCTTTCCAACAGGACAAACCGTATGAAAATCACTAATGTACGATCTATTCTTACCGCGCCCGATGGCATTGCACTTGTCATCGTAAAAGTTGAGACTGATCAGCCGGGCCTGTATGGCGTGGGATGCGCGACGTTCACCCAGCGCCCGACACTGGTGGCGAAGGCGGTTGAAGAATATCTTACACCGCTGTTGAAAGGGCGCGACCCGGCAAACATCGAAGACTTGTGGCATATGATGTACGTCAATTCCTATTGGCGCAATGGACCCGTGTTGAACAACGCCATCAGTGGAGTGGACGAGGCGTTATGGGACATCAAGGGCAAAGTTGCCAACATGCCGGTCTATGATCTGCTGGGCGGCAAATGCCGCGAAGCGGCGATGGTCTATCGTCACGCGGATGGGCGAGAGCCGGAGGAGGTGCTGGACAACGTGCTCAAATATCAGGCGGAGGGAGCGCTGGCTGTGCGTTTGCAAATGGGCGGCTATGGTGGTCGTGTGAAAGACTTGAACAAAAAGAATGCACGACCTGGCAAGAAAGCACCGCAGGCGACGCATCGCATGAAGTCCATGGATCATGCGCGCAGCAATTTCCCTGGCGCATATTACGACCCCGATTGGTACGCGCGTTCGATCCCGCCGTTATTCGAGTATATTCGCAGCAAGATTGGTTACGACCTGTTTCTGCTCCATGACATTCACGAACGTCTCGCGCCCATTGATGCCATCCGCATGGCGAAAGAGTTGGAACCCTATCGATTATTCTTCCTCGAAGATCCACTTGCTCCTGATCAAATTGAATGGTTCCGCCGTTTGCGCGCCCAGTGTGTCATGCCGATTGCCATGGGTGAATTGCATAACAATCCATTAGAGTGGCGACCGCTCGTCGCTGAGCAATTGATTGATTTCATCCGCGCTCACATCTCCCAGTTGGGCGGGCTTACTCCCGCGCGCAAACTCGCGTCTCTGTGTGAAGCGTTTGGCGTTCGCACTGCCTGGCATGGACCCGGTGACACGTCTCCCGTAGGTCATGCCGCGAATCTTCACCTGGATCTGGCATGTCACAATTTCGGTGTTCAGGAAATGATCTATTTCGGCGATCCTCTTAAGGAAGTCTTCCCCGGGATACCTGAATTACACGACGGATACTTGTGGCCCAACGATAGGCCCGGTCTGGGGATCGATATTGACGAGAAGAAAGCGGCGAAATATCCAATCAGTATTCCGCCAATCGAATGGACTCAAAGCCGCTGGCCCGATGGAACCATCTGGACGCCGTAATGGAAGGAAATGATGTCTTGAAAAAATAAAGCTCCCTGCAGGATATTGCTAAATCCTGTGGGGAGGAAAGTTGATCCTGTCATTGGGGGGGGATCAATGCCTGTACCAGATCTTCATGCCATTGACCGGTGGTCAAATCGTACAGCCCGAAGCCGGCACAAAATTCCCAGTAGCCCCAACTAAAATTTCGAGCCTCAGCCTCGCGCGCCATAAATGCTGTCCAGCGTACACGTGAGGCCATATCGGCTTTACTGTAAGTGCCGAACTCGCCCAAGAAAATAGGGCGCTGGTTGTCTTTGCCCCACTGTTCCGCGTTTTTTAGGTCAAATTGCAAGATTTGCTTTTCCGCGCTGGATCCCTTCCACTCTGTTCCCACCCAACTTGCACTCCCTTGTACCCATTCCGCGCCCTGGTGTGTGAATTGATAGGGATTATAGAAATGGAAGGTAACAATAATGTGCCGGTCGTCATCAGGCAGGGTTAACTCATCGAGCTCGTCAACGCTATCTCCACCTGTCGGTCCAATGACAATGTTGCGCGTCGGGTTGCTGGCGCGAATTGCTGGTAACGTAAGTGCAATGAGTTTGTTCCACTGCCTGGCGTTGAGCAAGCCATTTGGCTCATTCAACGGTTCAAATAACAGCGCGTTCGGATATGAGCGGTAATGTTCGGCGATCTGTTTCCACAAGGCGAGAAAACGTGCCTGTTGTCCCTGAGGGTCAACCGCCAGTTCTTCTTCATAATGATGGATGTTAACGATGATTGCCAGGTTATTGTCGAGGGCCTGCTCCACTGCCCAATCAACCCGTTTGAAAAATTCCGGGTCAATGGTGTACGGGGCTTCTTTCAGGGCATGCGCATTCCAACGTACTGGCAGGCGTACAGCCGTGAAACCTTTCTGGCTGATCACCTGAAAGAATTCCTTTTGAAGCGTAACACCCCATTCACCTTCGTTGGGCGCTTCAAGAGCATTGCCCAGGTTAACAGTCCGTGAGAGATGCTGGTTCATCGTGAAGGCATCCACTTCTGGTTCAGGGGTTGAAACCGAGGGCGGGGATGCAAGACAGGCGGTCACGATCAGCATTGTCATGACCAGGCAAAATGATCGAATTAACGACGTCAGCGAAAAGAAATGCATAGACATGTCTCCAATGTGGGTTCTATCTTCTGGCAATTATAACGTTTGTGTTATTGATGCTCTTTCATTCCCATCATCCTGCGACGGTCGGGCGCTTCAGCTATGAAGTTATCAATTTGTATTTTATCCGAAGTGCCGATGTCGCATCCTGAAAGATGAGATGGGCAGGTCAGTCAAACAATGAGTGCATCAATTCTTTCCACGTACAATAATCCAGTGTCGTCGCATTTGGCTGTAGTGGTTTACTGGTAAAATTCACGGCGATCATATAATATTCCCAGTCGACTCGGACATGAACCGGGTCAAGGTGGTTGTTCAATATGAAAAAAGTCTTGAACTATATCAATGGCCAATGGCGTGAGGATAATGCCGCCGAATATATGGACGTGGTCAACCCAGCTACACAGGAAGTCCTGGCCCGCACACCGCTTTCCTCAGCAGGCATCGTGGACGAGGCTGCACGAGCAGCCGGGGCGGCCTTCCCTACGTGGCGCAATACTGCGCCGGGGGATCGCATCCAGCCGCTCTTCAAACTCAAAATGCTCATGGAAGAGCATATCGAAGAACTCGCTCGCACGATTACACTGGAAAACGGCAAAATTTATAGCGAATCGGTTGCCGAATTGCGCCGTGCCATCGAGAACGTGGAAGTTGCCTGCGGTACCCCGACCATGATGATGGGCGATGTACTGGAGGATGTTGCCAGCGGCATTGACGAATACATGATCCGCCAGCCGGTTGGAGTTGTCGCGACGATTGCTCCATTTAACTTCCCGGGTATGATCCCCTTCTGGTATCTTCCATATGCGCTGGCGTGTGGCAACACTTATATTGTCAAACCCTCCGAGCGTGTGCCGTTGACCATGCAAAGGATGTTTGAGCTTATCGAGCAATGTGGTTTCCCACCTGGTGTGGTGAACATGGTTCAGGGCGGAGCTGAGGCGGTCAATGCGATCCTCGATCACCCGATCATCCGCGGCGTGACTTTTGTTGGTTCCACGAACATTGCCAAACATGTATATAGTCGCGCCTCGCTGAATGGAAAACGGGTGCAGGCACAAGGCGGAGCAAAGAACCCGACGATCATCCTCCCCGATGCGGATATGGATATGACAACTAAAATCGTAGCCGACAGCGCGTTCGGTTGCGCCGGACAGCGTTGCTTGGCCACCTCACTTGTGTTCACTGTTGGCAAGGCTGAGGAAGCCTTTACCCGCGCAATCTCCGAAGCGGCACTGAGCCGCGTGACTGGATTCGGTCTGGATGAGGGCGTACAAATGGGACCAGTGATCAGTCACCCGTCGAAGTCCCGAATCGAAGCTCTAATCCAGAAGGGAATTACTGAGGGTGCAGAGATCATCGTAGACGGGCGTGGCAAATCTGTCAAAGGATACGAAGGCGGCAGTTTTGTGCACCCAACCGTGTTGAGTGGTTTGCATCCCAAGGGTGAGGTCATCAAGACCGAAATCTTTGGGCCAGTGCTGGGTATGGTACATCTCAATACGGTGGAGGAAGCCGTTGATCTGGTCAATAGCGGGCAATATGGCAACATGGCTTGTTTGTTTACAGGCAGTGGTGCGGCGGCGCGTAAGTTCCGCCATGATGCTGACGCTGGGAACATCGGGATCAATATCGGGGTGGCCGCGCCCATGGCTTATTTCCCCTTTAGTGGCTGGAAGGACAGCTTTTTCGGTACCCTGCATGGGCAGGGCAAGCACGCCGTGGAGTTCTTTACACAGACAAAAGTCGTCGTCGAACGCTGGCCGAAGGATTGGAGCAGGCAGTTCTAATCGCTTGAGGCATATCAATGATCAAAATTACGGGACTGGCCAACGCCAGTCCCGTTTCGATTCATATATTTGATCTATTCCCAGTTACATCACTCCGACGACCAGGCTGTCCTGAAGTCGGGATATAGCACCAGACCGCCATCCACGTAAATCGTTTGCCCGGTAATGTATGCCGCTTCATCCGAACAAAGAAACGCAACGACCGCTGCCATCTCCTCGGAGGTGCCTGCGCGCCCCATCGGGATGTGACTCACCACCTGCTCGCGTTTGACCGGATCATCAATCCAGGCGCGATTGATGGGCGTGACCGTCGCGCCGGGTCCCACTGCGTTGACGCGGATGCCGCGTCCGGCGTATTCGAGTGCGAGCGTGCGGGTCAGGTTGGCCATCCCGCCTTTGCTAATAGAGTAGCTCAAGAATCGTGGCTTGGGAATGATCTGGTGAACGCTCGAAATGTTGACAATGACACCGGGCTTCTTTGCGTCAAGCCAGTGCTTGATCGCTGACTGGGCGGCGATGAAAGCGCCGCGCAAATTAACATCCAGCACCCGGTCGAAGTCCTCCAGTTTGATCTTGTCTGAGTCTTCCGGGATTTGAATCCCGGCGTTGTTGATCAAAAAATCCAGCCCGCCGAATTTTTCGATCACTTCCCGCACCATCGCCTCCACATCCTCAGGCTTGGATACATCAGCCTTGACGAGGATGTGATCCGTGCCGTGCTCTTCCATATGATGCATATAGTCTTCGTGCATATATTTGTCATGAGCTTGGTGGACGAGCGAATCCGTCTGGGCTGCATCTGACTCAGCCTTGCGATAATTGATGGCAACCTTTGCGCCTTCCTGTGCAAATCGCACAGCGATGGACTGTCCAATTCCTGATGTGCTGCCGGTGATAAGAACGACTTTATCTTTAAGACCTAACATGGTGAACTCCTCTTCCTGTCATTCCGAGTGAGGCCTCAGCGCCACGAAACAATCCTTCCCTCAGTAAGAGATTGCTTCGTCGTCGCTCCACTCCTCCTCGCAATGACACGGTTAACCCATCTTCCTCAAAAACTCCCTAATGGAGATCGAGGCCGCGGCACCTTCACCTACCGCGGAAGCGACCTGTTTGGTGCTGCCATGCCGTGCATCGCCTGCGACGAAAATTCCCGGCACACTGGTCTCAAAGGGTAACGGTTTGTGGGCGCCATGATCATCATGAGTCAGGTCATGGCCAGTCAACACAAATCCGTATTTATCCATCTCCACATCATCTTTCAGGAAGGATGTGTTTGGCATTTGCCCAATGAAGATAAAGGCCGCGGCGGGATGAACTTCCTCAATTTGGTCGCTGTCTTTGTAGTGATATTTGATGGCCTTGAGTTTCGAATCCTGCCCATCGAACGCATCCACGATGACATTGTACTTTACGTCAACGCGCGAAGTGGGCTCACTGACTTTGTCGATCGCAATTTGGCTGGCAGTCAACTTATCGCCGCGCACCAGCAGGGTGACCTTGTCTGTAAAGTTGGTCAGGTGCAGGCCTTCCTCCACCGCAGAATTTCCGCCGCCAACAACGACGATCTCTTTCGAGCCTTTGTAGAATGGGCCATCACATGTTGCACAGAAATGTATCCCTGCGCCGATATAATCATCCTCACCCGGGACTTCAAGTCTGCGATATGACGCGCCGGTGGCGATCAACACAGCCCGCGAATGATAATGCTTGCCATCGGAAGTGTAGACCTCGTGATAGCCGGCCTCCATCTCGAGTTTCTCCACATCCACGGCTTGCAGAATTTCAACGCCGAAGCGCTTGGCCTGTTGGGTGACACGCTCGGAAAACTCCTGCCCGCTGATGCCTTCTGGGAAACCAGGGAAGTTATCCAGCCCAACCGTGATACCAGCCTGCCCACCCAGCCCTGAGCGCTCAATCAGGAGCGTATCCGCGCCTTCACGTGAAGCGTAGATGGCAGCCGTCAGGCCTGCCGGTCCGCCGCCAATGATAATGAGATCGTAGTAAGTCTTCTTGGCTTCGGTCTTGAGTCCAAGCTTCTTGGCAAGCTCGGCGTTGGATGGTTCCACCAAAAATGTGTCATCTTCAAACACAATTGTTGGAATGATGCGCTTGCCGTCATTACGTTTCAGTACATATGCTTCGCCTTCCTTATCCTGTTCGATGTCCACCCACTGGTAGGGAATGAATTGCTCGCCCAGGAATTTCTTTGCCCGGCGGCAATCGGGGCACCAATAAGCGCCATAGACAGTCACTTTTGTATCAGCCATCGAGTCCTCCAAATATATAAATATATCTTTGATTAGTCATGCAACCAGCGGATTCATTACACCTGATCTATCGCTTTCCAAACACGCAGAACCTCCGCTACACTCCAGGCCTGCGCAATGCAGCCGCGCGGTGTAAATGGAGGATCGCCATCAAAGATTTCACTGATACTTCCCAATCCATATGCGGACAGGTGATCCAAAAGCGGATTCAAAAAACTCTGTGCAGCTTTCGCATCTTTATGGACCTTGAGATGGGCCTCCACAAACGGACCGATTAGCCACCCCCAAACTGTTCCCTGATGATACGCGCCATCGCGTTGTTGAAAATTGCCGCCGTAGTGACCAACATATTGACGATTGAATGGCGCGAGACTTCGTAAGCCATGGGATGTCAATAAGTGAAGAGTGCAAGCATCCACAATTGCTTTTTGTTTTTCATTGTCAAATAAGGCTGGTTCATCTTTATCTCCCGCAGGGAGCGAGACCGCAAGCAATTGATTCGGTCGCAGATAGGCTTCGTTTCCATTAGGACCATCAATCACATCGAAGCAATAGTCTGCCTCCTCATTCCAAAAGCGATGGAAATTCGCGCGTACTCTCTTAGCCGCATCTTGATAAGTCTTTACTGGCTTCCCCAGTTGTCTGGCAAAAGCCGCCATCAAACTCAGTGCGTGATACCACAAGGCATTGATCTCCACCGGCTTGCCGATGCGCGGCGTGACCACCCAATCGCCAACTTTTGCATCCATCCACGTTAATTGCACGCCAGATTCGCCTGCATAAAGCAGACCTTCCTCCGGATCAACATGGATTTGATAACGGGTGCCGTGCATGTGCCAATCAATAATGTACTTCAACACAGGAAATAATTCTTTTAGTAACACATCATCCTTTGTCGCGGCATGATGTGCGCGGACTGCTTCGAAATACCAGAGCGTCGCGTCCACGGTATTATATTCAGGCGTTTCACCCGCATCGGGGAATCGATTGGGAAGCATGCCCTGGTCAACGTAACGAGCGAAGGTTCGTAAAATGCTGCGCGCAATTTCTGTTCTACCTGTTGTGATGGTAAGACCCGGCAGACTAATCATCGTGTCGCGTCCCCAATCGCCAAACCAGTGATAGCCTGCAATAACACTGTGGCCATCTTTTTCCCCTGCAACCTCTCGTTTGACGATAAATTGGTCTGCCGCGAGAAGTAAATGCTTGATTGAGGGAGGAGCATCGCCAAACCTCACGCCTGCCTTGATGATAGCACTCGCTTCATATCTCGTGCGTTCTTCCAATGCGGACTCAGAATCGAGATTAGGATTGGTTTCCGTACTGGCAATGATGGTTACCGATTCGCCAGGTTGCAGCGCGGCCGTAAAGTCGGCTGCGTAGAAATGATCTTCCAATCCGCGAAAGCCGCGGTATTGCTCGACCACGAGAAAATAGTCCATATACCATTCACTGCGGGGTTGCACTTCTGCTTTGTCGCTCAACAAATAAATGGGGACGGCTCCGTCGTGTGCCAGGACTTTGACTCCGTGTAGGACAGACTCAACCTGCATCGGGTCGCCGAATTGAGTCTCACCATGATAGTCGCGAAAATTTACCAGCATCTTGAGAGTCAATTGAAGGGGATGCAAGCCGCGGGTGAATGTGAAGCGGATGTAAGTTGTGTTGGCGCCCTGTTGCATCCAGATCTGTTTTTCGAGCAGAGCATCCGCAATCGCAAAATTCCAGACAGGCATGGTTCCATCGAAGGTAAAGTTTTCGATGAGGCGATAACCATGCGGCTCAATTGTATTCACCCAGCGATTGGTAGATAGGTCAAACGACTCTCCATCATACTGAGCAATTTCATCCATTTTGGTGAGGAGCAACTTGCGGTCAAGCGGAGGCCTGAGCGCCGCGACCAGCAGACCATGATAGCGCCGCGTGAGCGCACCAGAGATTGTGCCCGAAGCATATCCGCCGATGCCGTTCGTCACCAGCCATTCGCGCGCTGAGGCAGATTCATAATCGCCGCAGATGTCTCTGCCGAAATGTAGAAAAGACATGTTATTTTCCTTCCAAAAGCTCTACCGTCATTGCGAGCCCGTTAGGGCGAAGCAATCTCCACCAAAGTGAAGGAGATTGCTTCGGGCAGGAGAACACCGCCCTCGCAATGACCAGAAACTTGTTTTCAATTTTTTTCCGATTAGTCAAACATTAGGCGGATTTACTACGGTTCTGGTGTGAGCATTATAATATTTGAAAACATGAACATGCCACTGACATTGAAGGAGCTAAACGATGGATGCTGATCATAACCCAGAGATTGAATACTACACTTCTGAAAACCTGAAAGGACTACCTTTTTCGGCAGCCGTTCGCGTGGGAAGGATGCTGTATCTTTCGGGACAAATTGGCATTGATAGTTCAGGTAAATTAGTGCAGGGAGGCATCGCTGCCGAGACGCGCCAGGCGATGGATAATATTCGAGCGGTTCTGGAGCAATATGGCTCGTCGCTGGATCGTGTCGTCAAAGCGACCGTTATGCTGGCTGACATGAGTGAATGGTCTGAAATGAACAAGGTTTATGTGACCTACTTTGGGGATCATCCTCCCGCACGCAGCGCTCTGGGAGCCAATGGACTTGCTATGGGAGCGCGTGTGGAAATCGAATGCATCGCCGTGTCGAAATAGATTCGCATCGTTGTTTCTAGTGGATTTGTGTGCATGAGCATTTTCTTGAGTGTTGTGTTTTCACAGGCGAAAAATAGGTGAAACGAGTTATACAACAATATCTCGGCGGCTTGTTGAGTAATCTTGCCAGGGCGCGCTCGATTATCATGAGCTTTCTCATGGCTACCCTCATGGCGTGTACAGTTCCAGCTGCGCCCAGCCCGACCCTCACCGCTGCCCCGACTCCGAACATACCTCCCTCAGCCACGCCACGTCCATCCAGCCTGTCCCCAACAATTACACATACACCTACAAGTATGCCAGGGACTCCTGTACTGGGTTTACCCGAAGATGGTGAGCTTTTGCCTCAACCTGTACCTCCTAATCATTGGGACTTTAGCTGGTCAGGGCGTACAGGTCCCTGCATAGGTATTATCGAGATTGAAGGTCCTAATAATATACACATCAGCGCCACGGTCAATTTTGGGAATTCGCAGGACGCCCCTTATCAATATACTTATACTCAAGATCAATATATTCCTAAAGATGCTTTAACACCCTGGTATTGGCAGGCAGGAATTAACTGCCCATTGGGGTCTAGTCGGAGTGAAAAGCGGACTTTTTCAGTCATGCCCCCGCCGTGATGGCAGGTAATCATTTCAAAGCTGTTGGTTAACTCAGCTCCCCTCTTTCCATAAAATATCGCGCGCAGGAGACAAACTGTTGCCTCTTCCCCGATGCGAGTGGAGGGGCACTGTGTCTTTGAAGTGAAGTCCTTATCTTTGCTCCTGCAAGTGACAGTGCTATACTGAGGATTGTAATCTTTTGCAACTTCATCTCGAGGTGGGTGATTAGTATCCTCTCATGGCGAAAGGAGATGTGCCATGCCAACCGTTTCCATCATATCCAGTATTCACATCCACGTGAAACCAGATGAAGCCTTTGCTTATGTCGCGGATCTGACTCGACATGGTGAGTGGAGTACTTGGCCTCTCAAGGTGGAGGCTGTTTCACCCGGCGCGGTGGTAGTTGGGAGTCGATACAGATCTGTCGGTCACATGCTGGGCTTGGCTCTCCATGACGAACTGCAAGTAACAGACTATCAGCCATCCTCTCTTTTTGGCTTTACGGTCAAGGATGTGGCGGGCGTACTTAGGCACGAGTTTACTTTTCAGCCACAAGAGGGTGGGACACTGGTGGTCCGCACAGTGAGTGCGCCCGTCTCGCCTTTGAGAAAGTTGCTCTCATCTCTCATCATCCCTGCCGTACAGCCTCAAAACGACAAGACTTTACAACTTCTGAAAGCTCAGTTAGAGAAGATGTATTCAAAAGCAAGTACAGTTACATAGAACATGAATGCCGCTTACCATATCATTCAAGGGCGGGCATAAACATAAACAGGCA
>Ga0126377_10002782_pt1 | contig 12201 bp, 4 predicted proteins | sample PanSoiMetPlot_22_FD_92647 | JGI IMG/M metagenome (GOLD analysis project Ga0126377, IMG submission 92647) | Tropical forest soil microbial communities from Panama - MetaG Plot_22 | ecosystem: Environmental > Terrestrial > Soil > Tropical forest > Bulk soil | place: Panama | collected 2016-02-17
AGATCAGCAGCGCCTGCCTGACCGACCTGAAGGTGGTAAAGAGCAAGACGAAGATCAGGAAGAGCGCCAGTGGAACCACGATCAGCAGCCGAGCCGAGGCTCGCCGCAGGTTCTCGAACGTCCCGCCCCAGGTCAGGTAATAACCGGGCGGGAGTTTTACCTGATCGTCGATCGCGGCCTGCGCGTCTTTGACGAAGCTGCCGATGTCGCGTCCGCGCACGTTCAGCTCGACGCCGATGCGGCGGCGTGTGTCTTCGCGCGAGATCTGGGCCGGCCCCTGGACGAGCCTGATGTCGGCGAGTTGCGCGAGCGGGATGCGCGAGCCGTTCGGCGCCGAGACGAGAAGGTTCTTGATCGTTTCCACGTCACGGCTCGACTCGTCGGCGAGGCGAACTACGAGGCTGAATCGCTTCTCGCCCTCGTAGACCAGCCCCGCCTCCTTGCCCGCGATGATTGACTCGACCAGGCTGTTCACGTCCTCTACGTTGATCCCGTAACGAGCGATGGCGGCGCGGTCGGGTTTGATTTGCAGTTGCGGGAGCCCTGAGGTCGCTTCCACCTTTACGTCCTCGGCGCCGGGAACCTTGCTCACGACCGCGCCGATCCGGTCGGCCGTTTTTTTAAGAGTGTCGAGGTCGTCGCCGAAGAGCTTGATCGCGATGTCGGAGCGCACGCCGGAGATAAGTTCCGAGACACGCAGTTCGATCGGCTGCGAGAAGCTGAAGGCGGCGTTCGGGACTTTCTTTTCCAGCGTCTCAGACATCTTCTCGACCAAGTCAGTCTTGGTGTGGGCGGTCTTCCATTCAGACGGCGACTTCAGCTCGATGTAGAGGTCGCTGAAGTCCACGCTCATCGGGTCGGTGGCGACCTCGGCGCGGCCCGTTTTCGAAACCACCTTAGTGACTTCCGGGAAGGTCTTGAGCGCCCTTTCGACTTCGGTGACGGTGCGGATGGATTGCGACAGCGAGACGCTCGGCAGTTGCTGCGCCTGCACCGCGAGCGACCCTTCATCCAGACGCGGGATGAACTCCGAGCCGAGGAACGGGAAGACGGCGCCGCTTACCACAACCAGCGCCACCGCGGCCATGAGCGCCAGCCTGCGATTGCCCGTCATTGTGGCGAGGGCCGGGCGGTACCATTTCTTCGCGTAACGGATGACGACGCTCTCCCTCTCGGCTACATGCCCGTGCAGGAGGAAGGTCATCGCCGCCGGAATGTACGTAAGCGAGAGCAGCAGCGAGCCGAGCAGCGCGAAGACGACGGTGAGCGCCATCGGCTTGAACATCTTACCCTCGATTCCGGTCAGACTGAGTATTGGCAGGTAAACGATCATAATGATCGCCACGGCGAAGACCACCGGACGCCCCACCTCCATGCAGGCGTCGAGAATCGTCCGTTCGGGCCGCTCTTTCGATTTTTCGTGTTGCGCCTCGGCCCGCCTTCGCACGGCGTTCTCGACCATCACCACCGCCCCGTCCACGATCAGCCCGAAATCGAGCGCGCCCAGACTCATCAAATTGCCCGACACGTTGAAGGCGCGCATCAGAATCGCGGCGAAGAGCATCGAGAGCGGAATTATGGTGGCCACCAGCAACGCGCCCCGCCAATTGCCGAGCAACAGGATCAGCACGATGATGACGAGGGCCGCGCCTTCGGCCAGATTCTTTACGACCGTCTTGATCGTGCGGTCGACCAGCTCAGTGCGGTCGTAAAACGGGACGAGTTCGACCCCTTTGGGTAAGGTCTTCTTGACTTGCTCGATGCGCGCTTTTACTCGATTGACCACCGTGCGCGAGTTCTCGCCCTTGAGCATCATGGCGATGCCGGCGACGATCTCGCCTTTCCCATCGGCTGTCACCGCGCCCTGCCGTACGGTCGCGCCCTCTACCACCTCGCCCAGGTCGCGCACGTAGAGTGGGACGCCCTCCTTACCAGCCTTGACGATGATATTGGCGATGTCGTTGGAAGACTCCGCCAGCCCAATGCCGCGCAGAAGGTATTGCTCGGCGCCGTGCTCGATGTAAGCGCCGCCGACGTTGGCGTTGTTGCGCGTGACAGCTTCAAGAACGTCCCGCAAGGTCAGCCCGTAAGATTGAAGTTTCGTGGGGTCGAGGCGCACCTGAAACTGCTTCTCGAGGCCGCCGAAGCTGTTGACCTCGGTCACGCCAGGCACTCCGAGCAACTGCCGCCGCACACTCCAATCCTGGATGGTGCGCAGCGCCGTCGCGTCGTACTGTTCACCTTCGGGGCCGGGCGCGGCTCTGAGCTCATACTGGTAGATTTCCCCGAGGCCCGTCGAAATCGGCCCCATCTCCGGCGAACCGATATTTGCTGGAATTTGCTCGCGCGCCTGGGACAACCGTTCCAACACGAGTTGGCGCGCGAAGTAAGTGTTCACAGAATCGGCGAAGACGACCGTCACGGCCGAGAGGCCGAACTTGGAGACGGAGCGGATCTCCTGGATGTCGGGGAGTCCCGACATCGCCACTTCGACCGGGAAAGTAATCTGCCGTTCGATTTCGAGCGGCGCGAGCGACGGCGCGGCGGTCAACACTTGCACCTGGACGTTGGTCACGTCGGGCACGGCGTCGATCGGCAGCTTGACGAGGCTGTAGATGCCGGCGCCGATCATGATCGCCACCATTAATAAGACGAGCAGGCGCTGCGAGACTGAAAAGCGAATCAACCCGTTAATCATATTGTCACCCCTCCTGAAGCCGTTCGGCTCAGTGCCCGTGCTCTCCCATTTCGCCTTTCAGAAGTTGCGTCTTGAGCGTAAAGCTGCCCTTGCTCACTATGCGTTCGCCGGACCTGAGGCCGCTGATGACCCGCTGGTATCCGCCCGCGGCTCCGCCTACCTCTATATCGCGCGCCTCGAAACGCCCCGTGGCGCCCTCATTGGGCAAAAAGACGACTGTGCGCTCGTCGATGCGCTGGACGGCCTCTTCGGGGATGACCAACTCCCTCTCCGCAGAACCGCCGGGGGCGCCCGAACCGGCTTCGAAGCCGACTTCGACGAACATTCCGACCTTGAGCCGCTCTTCCCGGTTTGTCACTTCAACGCGTACACGCGCCGTGCGCGTCTCCACGCTCAGCACGGGATCGATATAGGCCACGCGCCCGGCGATCACCCCGTCGCTTAGCGCCGCCGCCCGCACTTCGGCCGGCGTGCCCACGCGCAGGCTGCCAACCTGCGCCTCCGGCACGTTGGCGATGATCCAGAGGGTCGAAATGTCGGCGACGGTGAAGAGTGGCTTGCCGGCCTCAAAGCCCGCGCCCGGATTGATCGAACGTTCGATGACCGTGCCTGAAATAGGGGCGCGCACCGTGACCAGCGAGATGTCACAATTGCGGCAATCCTGCTCGTTCTCCGAGACGGGCGTCCCGAGCGCGCGCAGCCCGTCACGGGTGTGCTGCACGTCCACGCGCGCCGTGTCCACTTCGGCCTGCGCTTCGGTCAATTCCTTATTGAGCGAGATGTTGGTCTGGAAATCGTACTCGGCCTTCGCGGTCTTGTACGCGGTCTCGGCGGCGATCAAATCCTTACCCGCTCCCGCGCCGAGTTCTATCAGCTTCCGCGTGCGTTTCAAGGCGGCTTCGGCTTCGTCGAGCCGCGCTTTAGCCGAAAGCACAGCGGCCCGGTTTTCGGACTTCTTCACGCGCGCCAGATTGCGCTCGGCGTTATGCAGTCGGGTCTCGGATTCGTGCAGCTTGCCGTGCATCTCGGCGATCTGCGGGCTGGAGACGACGGCCAGCGGCGCGCCCGCGCGCACACGGTCGCCGAGCGCCACCAGCACGCGATCGACGCGCCCGCCGACGAGGGGCGTCACCTGCTGCACATGCTGCTGGTTGGCCTCGACAGCGCCCGTCACGCGCAGCAGCGCGACTGCCGGTCGCTCGGCCACGGTGGCGTATTCAATCCTCGCGGCCTCCAACGACTCCCCCGTAAGTTCGACTTCGTCACCCCTGGCATGTTCATCGGCGTGTACTTCAACGGCGGCCTTTTCATCCGGCTTCGCCCCCTGGTTGCGCAGCCGGAAATAGAGTACCGACGCGATGACCAGAACCAGCGCCGCGACCACAAAAAACACCGGACGGCGGTTGAACCGCGGCGCGCCCCCTTGATTCAGCATTTCATATGTTTGGTCGGACATCTTTACCTCCATTCACTCTTAATCGGCTATTCCTAGCGCCGCTCGCAGCTCGGCCATCGCGCGGTAACGTTCGGCCAGCGCTTCGGTCATCTCGCGCTGCATATCTACAAGGCGGCGCTGCTCGGCCAGCAACTCGGTGACGCGGAAGGCGCCGATCTGAAACGCGGCGCGCATCGTCTGCACGTTTTGCTCCGAACGCGCGATCACGCCCCGCTCGTATGTCCGGACCGAAGCTTGCGCGGCTTCGTAGCGGCGGTATGCGGCGGTGACTTCGGCGCGAACGACTGATTCCGTGAATTCACGCCGCCGCTGCGCCTGTGTAATTGCCAGTTGAGCCTCGGACTTCGCCCCCTGGTTGCGATTGAATATGGGCAGGGTGACCGAGACGCCGAAGCCGAGTAATCTGTCGCGGTCGTTCAACACGTCGATCGGCGTGTCGTCGAATGTACCGAGGACGTCGGAATATTTAACAAAGGCAGTGACCTGTGGGGCGGCCTGCGCTTTTGTCAGCCGGTACCCGGCCAGGGCGACATCTTCCGACAGGCGCGCGAACCTCAGGTCAGGGCGCGTGCGTAGCGCCAGCGAGACAGCCATGTCGAGCGAGGCGGGAGGATCAGGAAGCAGCGGCGCCATCAACGCCTCGCGTAATTGCAATTGTTCGTCCGGCGCTATTCCCACGAGCTGTTTCAGACGCGCCGCCGAAGACTGCAACCGCCCCTCTATCAACGCGCGACGCGCCTGTAGCCGATCAACCTCCGCTCGCAGCAAATTCAATTCCAGCGGCGAGGCGTCGCCTTCCTCCACGCGAGCCTCGACAACGCGCGCAGTCTCTACGTCGAGCGCGTACAGGTTCTGCGTGACCTCCATCTCGCGCACCGCGGCCAGTGTCTCGATGTAGGCCAGGCGAACTTCCGAAGCCAGCCGCCGCTCACGATCGGCGACATCGGCTTCGGATGCTTCAAGTTCGGCCCGCGCCAGGTCAATTCGCCGCCCGCGCTGGCCCGCCAACTCAAGAGGCACGGAAAACCCGATGGTCGTCCCTCTCTCTCCGGGCGAGTTGAGGACGCCGTTCTGCTGCTCGAAATCCAGGCTTGGATTCGGGCGCAATCCGGCCTGGCGCAGCCGCGCTCGTGCGCGGTCGATCTCCAATCTAGTGGCGGCGAGTTGCGCGTTCGCCGTGAGCGCGCGGCGCACCAGATCGATGGATGACGAACCCTGAATCGGATCGACGTAAGCCGCGATCCAATTCTCGGGCGCGTTTGATGTGTCCGCGACGCGAACTTCGACGGCAGGATTAATTGAATTCTTGCCGGAATTCGAGCCGCCGCCGGCCGCCGGGACTTGCCCATAATTGACGACTGAGGCTGCGAGACTGATGACGAACATCGAAAGAAACCGAACGGGAGCGCGCGCAATTATTCGCGTCATTTCCCGATATAAAAACAAAATCAAAGAAATGATCTGGCTCATAGTTCCATCCTGTTGGCGGTCTACTGCGAGCGCCGTGCGGGAACAACCGTCACGGCGGAAAGTGCAGGCATGGCAGGTTCAAGCCGTTTGTGGACGGCGCGATTTCACGCCCGCCGCAAATGCGGGCGCGCCGAGACGCCGAAAACGCATCGAACAAGTGAACCTGTAGGAGATCAATAGGAGAGACTAGGAGGCGCGAGGAGGGTGAAAAACGCCGTGCGGCGATGATGAGTGAAAAGGCGTGATTGCCGGATCATCCGGTCGCGGCGGGCAATTCAAGGCGGCCACGCTCACGTGTGGGCTGGGAATGATGTGAGAACAACAGCAGAAGCAATCTTCATCTGTCCCATATTTTTGTGAATCTTGAGCTGGCTGTTGGTCTTGGTTTCTGGTCGCCGCAAATTCATCGGCGATCTTTTCCGATGAATCGGCCGGGCCGGGGGCGAGAATCGACAACTGATCATCGCCGCAGAGTTGCGGGAAGAACAGGTCAACTATCGCCATATCAAAAAACGCCATCGCCAGCAGGAAGATCGCTATCCCGCGGCGGAGGCGGCCCAGCTTCATTAAGCTCTGAATCGATTTCAAAAGCATAAATGCGATTGAAAGGTAGCAGATGGCAGCGAGTCAGTCAAAAGGCCCATCTCTACGCGAACCCTGCTTCCATGAGCGCCCGACGATAAATCGGCCGCCTGGCCGCGATTTTTCAGACGAGTCTCACAGCTACCGCCATTCGCCTAGTCGAGTTTGGCTCGTTCCCGGCCATGATCGTGCGCCACACGTCACAGCGACGACGTTGGTTCGTTCGCGGTCCGGACATTCCTGACGCGATTCGGCTCAGAGTGAAGCCAAGGGCCTACACGGCAGCATATGATCTGCTGCGCGGAACCGCGATAAATGAAGGACCGACAGATGTACAGGCTGATTGGCGTTTCACCGATGATTCACCACCATGTAGAATCAACAACTTAGCGCCCCTCTGGCATAAAACTTTATTGTCAAACAAAAATCACAAGCAAGGGCTGTGTTGGCGCATCGTTTAAAACTTTAGTGCGACTGTCCCGATCAGCATCAACGTAGAATCAACAACTTAGTGGCCCTTCAGTTTGAAACTTTATGGCGCTAACGGATTTTGTGGCGCCAAGCCTGGAGGGGCGAAATGTTTTTACCCACGAATGAACACGAATGAACACGAATATTATTTCTGATCTGGTAAATTGTTTGGCTGCCATTTTCTCGCTTCCATTCGTGAATATTCGTGTTCATTCGTGGCTAAAATTCTTTCCAGGGCCAGGCGACGGCCACAAACCACAAAATCCGTTAGCGCCAGGAAACTTTATTGTCAGAGTACAGATTTGTTCTGTTTGATTTCTCACTTTCAGGGCGCGCCTTCCTGCGCGACGGCGCGTGTTGTCTCCTTACTATGAGTAAGCAATCACCATTCCATTTTTATCCCCGTGTGATCTGTTGATCGACGGCGCAAATGGGTAGCGTTCGCCCATTGCCTACGTGACGACATGCTATTATGGAATTGTCTGGACTCGAATTATCACGGCGGTGCAAATGGCTTCAAGTTAGAGGAGCCTACTTTGCCCCCAACGACGATACGAGAGTTGTCTGAAAATGAGATGGACGATTGAAAATAAGATTATGGCAGGCGCCGCGCTGGTGTTGGTGATTCTGCTCATCAACGCGCTGGTCTCGTATCGCGCCACACGCAGGCTGATCGACAACGAGCGACTGGTAGGGCGCACACACGAGGTTCTGAGCGAACTCGAGGACGTCATGTCCACGATGGATGACGCCGAGACCGGAGAGCGCGGCTATCTCCTCACGGGAGAGAAATCTTACCTCGAACCTTACCAATCCGCTGTTAGCACAATCCATGCCCGCGTCGAGAACCTAGTGCAATTGACTGCGGACAACCCGAATGAGCAGGAGCGCATTCCTGCGCTTGAACGGGAAATCGCCGACAGACTCGACAACCTCAAAAGTCAAATAGGCCGTAGAAAGAGCAGCCACGCCGATGGCGCGAAGCAAATTGTCCTGTCGGACGTCGGGAAGCGCCAGATGAATGACATCCGCCACGACATCGCAGGAATGGAGGGTGAGGAGAATGCTTTGTTAGAGCGACAGTCTGAAGAGGCGAAAGCGAGTGGCCGTTACTCCTTCCTCACCGATTTTGTCGCAAACCTGATCGCTTGCGGGCTCCTGTCGTCAGTCGCTTACGTCGTCGTTAGTGACGTCAACGCGCGCAAGCGCGCCGGAGAGGCGTTGCGCCAACAGCGCGAGTGGCTACAGGTGACGCTTTCCAGCATTGGCGACGCAGTCATCGCCACCGACACAGACGGCGATGTCACATTCCTGAACCCCGTCGCCGAGTATCTGACCGGATGGAAGCAGGAAGAGGCGCAAGGGCAGTCGCTACGGAAAGTCTTCAATATCATGAACGAACAGACGCGCGAAAAGGTCGAGAATCCGGCGCTGCGGGCGATGCAAGAAGGCTTGATTGTCGGCCTGGCAAATCACACCGTGCTGATCGCGAAGGACGGGACTGAAACGCCCATTGACGACAGCGGGGCGCCCATCAAAGGCGCCGATGGGAAGGTAATCGGCGCGGTCCTGATCTTCCGCGACATTACCGAGCGCAGGTCGGCTGAGGAAGAACGATCCATGTTGCTCGCCAGCGAGCGCGGCGCGCGTGAGAAGGCCGAGGCGGCCAGCCGTTCAAAGGACGAGTTCGTCGCCATGATCTCGCACGAAATCCGCTCCCCGCTCAACTCCATCCTCGGTTGGGCGCAATTGCTGCGCAGGGGCAAGTTTGATCAGGCGGAAACTGAGCGCGCCACCGAAATCATCGAGCGCAACGCGAAGGCGCAGTCGCAACTCATCGAGGACCTCATGGACATATCGCGAGTCATCACCGGCAAGCTGACTCTCGATGTTCGTTCGGTGGACCTTGCGCAGATCATCTAGGCCGCCATGGATTCCATTCGTCCGGCCGCCGAAGCGAAATCTATCGAACTCCTGGCGCGCATCGAGTCGAGAGGCAGCTTAGTCTCGGGCGATCCGAACCGCCTGCAGCAGATCGTCTGGAACCTGCTTTCAAACGCGGTCAAGTTCACCCCGCGACACGGGCGCGTCGAGGTGAGTTTGGGGCGTGTCGACTCTCACTTTCAGATCGAGGTGAGCGATTCTGGCGTGGGAATTCGCCCCGAGTTTCTCCCATTCGTCTTCGACCGCTTCAGTCAGGCCAACACCACCACCGAACGGAGGTATGGCGGGCTCGGACTGGGCCTGGCGATCGTGCGCCATTTAGTGGAACTGCACGGCGGGACGGCGCGAGCCGACAGTCCTGGCGAAGGACTTGGGGCGACGTTTACCGTGACGCTCCCGGTCAAAGCCATTCGTGAGGAGATGAGTGATTTGGAGCGCGCGGCCCCGAGCGCCGGGCATGCCGATTCCCTCAGCGATGCGATTACGCTGAACGGCCTTCGGGTAATGATTGTCGATGACGAGGCGGAAGCGCGCGACTTGTTGACGGCGATGTTGACGCGACGCGGGGCGGAGGTGAAGGCCTGCGCATCCGCCGCAGAGGCGTTAGAGCAGATAGAACGCTGGCGGCCCTCTGTGTTGGTGTCTGACATCGGGATGCCGGGTGAAGATGGTTATACGCTGATCGGAAAACTGAGGACATTAGGTCCGGAGCGAGGAGGGCGCATTCCCGCAGTGGCGCTGACGGCGTATGCCAGAAGTGAGGATCGGATGCGGGCGTTGACGTCTGGTTTCCAGGTGCATGTGCCTAAGCCAATCGAGGCAGGCGAATTGGTCGTGGTCATTGCCAGCCTTGCCGGACGTCTGAGCAAAGATGTGAATGGATAAGCGCTTGATGGTCGCCGCGCCAGCCGCGCTCGGATGCGGCGTGGCGGGCTTCTGGACGCTTGACTAGCGAGAGTGCGGTCGCGCAACTTCCCACGGCCCGCGCGATATGCGAAAATGCCGCGCCCGCTGCGCCGACGGCGACCGCGCCCCGCATTCCATGTCTGCCTAAGCCAGCGACACGCGGGAGCGCGGCCCGCTTAATAACGCCATCAATCATGGTCATCCCCTGATGACGTGACTGATTGCTTTACTCCATTTCCGTAGCAATTTCTCAGTTATGTTTCCTGTTGAGCATAAAACAGCGCAAGGTCTTTACGTCGCCATTGCCGTTTCGATGGCGGTCGTCTTCATCATCGATCTTTACACGCCTCTAGGCATAGCCGTCTGGGTCATCTACTTCGTACCGCTCACTCTTTCATTCTTCACCTGGCGTCCGCTGACCCCGGTGGCGCTCGCGGTTCTCGCATCAATTCTGATGGCCATCGACTTCGCAATAGATCCAAACCCCATCGGAATAAGTCCGAAGCTCGCCGTCATCAACCGTGGCTTTGACATTCTCACTGTCTGGATCGTGGCCGGCGCCGGCCACCTGTTCATTCGCAGTAAGCTGGCAGTCAGAAGGGAGGAGTGGCTTCAGGCGGGACAAGTCGAGTTGGCTGAAAAGATGGGCGGTGAACTGCGGCTCGAGCAGCTTGGGGAAAACGTCCTGCGTTTTTTGGCGGAGTATCTTGACGCCCAGGCCGGGGCGTTCTTCGTCGAGAACGGGGACGCCTTCCGCCGTTGCGGCGCTTATGCGACGCCTGCCGACGCCGGGACGCCGGAACTCTTCAGGCCGGGAGACGGGCTTCTCGGACAGGCTGTCAAGGACGGACGCGGATTCCTTATTCATGACGTGCCGGAAGATTATTTGTATTTCGGTTCGAGTTTGGGACAAAGCAGGCCACGGCATCTTCTGATCGCGCCGGTGAAGGCGGACGGAGCCGTTAACGCGGTTTTGGAACTGGGATTCATCGATCAGGCAGGCGCCGCGCACACGGAACTGCTCGAACGCGTTTCGCAATCCATCGGGGTGGCGGTGAGATCGGCGAAGTACCGCTTCCGCCTGCAGGAACTGCTCGAAGAAACGCAGAGTCAGGCGGAGGAGCTTCAGGCGCAGAGCGAGAGGTTGCGCGCGACCAACGTGGAGTTGGAAGAGCAAAGCCGCGCCCTGAAGGAATCGCAGACGCGCCTGGAGTTTCAGCAGCACGAGATGGAACAGACGAACGCGCATCTCGAGGAGCAGACGCAATTACTCGAAGCGCAACGCGACGACTTAAGTGGCGCGCAGGGCGCGCTTCAGGCGCAGGCGCAGGCGCTGGAGCGGGCGAGCCGCTACAAGTCCGAGTTCCTCGCCAACATGTCGCATGAGCTGCGGACGCCTCTCAACTCCTCGCTCATTCTGGCCAGGCTCCTTGCCGATAACCGCGAAGGCAACCTCACACTTGAGCAGGTGAAGTATGCCGAAAACATCCTGTCTTCCGGCAACGACCTGCTCGTACTCATCAATGACATCCTCGACCTCTCCAAAATTGAAGCAGGACGCGTGGAGCCGTATATAGAAACGGCGCTGATTTCACAACTCGTGGAGAACCTGCGCCGGACTTTCCGGCCCATCGCCGAGCAGAAGGGACTCGAGTTCCGAACGCAGGTCGCCACGGGCGCGCCGGAAGAAGCGCAGACAGACCCGCTGCGACTGGAGCAGGTGCTGAAGAACCTTCTTTCGAACGCGCTGAAGTTCACCGAGAAGGGAGAGGTGGTTTTGGAGGTGAGCAGGGCCGCCGAAGGCCGTCTGGCGTTCTCCGTCCGCGACACCGGCATCGGCATCCCCGAGGAACATCAGCAGGTCATCTTTGAAGCTTTTCGCCAGGCGGACGGCACGACGAACAGACTATACGGCGGCACGGGCCTGGGACTTTCCATCTCGCGTGAACTGGCGGGGCTGCTCGGCGGCGAAATACGAGTAAAGAGCAAGGTGGGACGCGGCAGCGTTTTCACCGTGACCATTCCTGAGGTCTATGACGCGACAATCGGCGCGCGGCGGCAATCGGGCGTTGTGGGCGACGCGCCCCCTGTCGCGGCCGAGTCGGCCTTGCCTTCGATCTCCGCGCCGGCTGCGTCGCGCGAGGGGGCTGACGCCCCGGCGGCGCCCGTCAAACCTCGAAATGTCGAGGATGACCGAGGGCGTTTGGCGGGCGACAGCCGCGTCATCCTGATCGTTGAAGACGACGCGACTTTCGCAGGCATCCTCCGCGACCTGGCGCATGAGCTCGGCTTCCAATGCCTCATCGCCGAGACCGCTGATGAGGGAGTCACGGTCGCCAGGCAGTACCTGCCACACGCCGTCATTCTTGACATTTTGCTCCCCGACCATTCCGGTCTCTCCGTGCTCGACATGCTCAAACACGACGTGCTCACGCGGCATATTCCCGTCCACATCATTTCGGTAACCGACTACATCCAGACGGCGCTGTCATCCGGCGCCGCGGGCTACCTGCTCAAGCCGGCGCCGCTCGAGGAACTGGTCCAGGCGCTCACGGGGCTGGAGAAGAAACTGACCCGGCGGATGCGCAAGGTGCTGGTCGTCGAGGATGACGCCGTGCAACTCGACGCCGTGCGGCGTCTCATCGCTTCGCGCGAAGTCGAGACGGCAGGCGCG
>Ga0126377_10002783_pt1 | contig 12199 bp, 11 predicted proteins | sample PanSoiMetPlot_22_FD_92647 | JGI IMG/M metagenome (GOLD analysis project Ga0126377, IMG submission 92647) | Tropical forest soil microbial communities from Panama - MetaG Plot_22 | ecosystem: Environmental > Terrestrial > Soil > Tropical forest > Bulk soil | place: Panama | collected 2016-02-17
GATCGATCTCTCGCCAATGCGATGGGTCCGGGTCGATCCGCGCAAGCGGACAATCCTTGCCGGAGGCGGCGCGCAGTGGGGCGACGTCGATCACGCCGGGCACGCGTTCGGCCTGGCGGTGCCGGCCGGCGTCATCTCGACCACCGGCGTTGGCGGGCTCACGCTCGGCGGCGGCATCGGTCACCTGACCCGCCAGTGCGGCCTCACGATCGACAACCTCCTCGCGGTCGACATGGTTCTCGCCGATGGCCGGTTCGTAACCGCGAACGCCAAGGAAAACGCCGATCTCTTCTGGGCCGTTCGCGGCGGCGGCGGCAACTTCGGCGTCGTCACCGCCTTCCTCTTTAAGGCGCACCCGATCCACACGAACTATGCGGGACCGATGCTGTATCCGATCGAGGAGACGGCCGAGGTGTTGCGCTGGTACCGCAAGTTCATCGTCAAAGCCCCCAAGGAACTGAACGGCTTCTTCGCGTTTCTCACGGTGCCCCCGGGACCTCCTTTTCCGGAGCACCTGCACCTCAAGAAAATGTGCGGCATCGTGTGGTGCTACACCGGACCGCTCAAGAAGGCCGAGAAGGTCTTCAAGCCGATTCGCAAGGCGATAACGCCGGCGCTGGATCTTGTTGGGCCGATCCCGCACCCGGTACTGCAGAGCATGTTCGACCCGCTGTATCCGCCGGGACATCAGTGGTACTGGAAGGCCGACTTCGTGCGCGAGATCGACGACGACGCCGTGGCCCTGCACGTGAAGTACGGCAATGAGCTGCCGACGATGCTGTCGACCATGCACATGTACCCAATCGACGGTACGGCCGCGCGTGTGAAGAACAACGCCACGCCGTGGGCGTATCGGGACGCCAAGTGGGCGATGGTGATGGTCGGCGTCGATCCGGATCCCGCAAACAAGGAAAAAATCAGCGCGTGGGCGCGGGACTACTGGACCGCTCTGCATCCGTACTCCGCCGGCGGTGCCTACGTGAATTTCATGATGGACGAAGGCGACGATCGGGTTCGCGCGACCTACGGCAAGAATTACGAGCGCCTCGCGAAGGTGAAGAAGAAGTACGATCCGTCGAACCTGTTCCGAGTGAACCAGAACATCCGGCCTACGAAATAGCCGCCCGCTTAGGATCTTTGGGCTCCCGCACATCGCGGGAGCCCATGCCTTGCAGCGCGAAATCAGTTCAGCAGTTTCAAGAACGCGACGACACGGCTCGGCAGCCGCTCCGCGCGGGCGGTCGCGGCGATCAGGAAGAGCAGCAAGGCAGTCGGGAACACACGTGCGACCATCGGTCGCGCCGGCAGCAGCGAATCGACGAAGCGAATCAACGTTGGTACTTCCAATTGCGGGATTTGCCTTGTGCGATCCACTCGATCGCCTGTGCGACCCGGCGCTCTCGAGTCTCTTGTGCCTTCGCATCAACAATCCACTCGACGTACTCGCGCTTGTGGGACGGTGGAAATGCGTCGAATGCCGCGGCGGCTTTCGGTACCTTCGCGAGCGCCGCCCGGAAATACGCGGGCACTTTCAGCGGCGCCTTCGTCGCCTTCGGGATTCGCACCACCTTCACGTCGTCGTCGTTCAGCTTTTTCGCGGCCTTGACGATCCTGACGATATGGGCGCGGCTCGGAACGTCGTCCATCGACGTGATGCGGCCGTACTGTCCGAACGCCCGATGATCGCCCTTCGGGATGAGATCCTGCAGCAGCGCATGCTTCCAGAAGCCAAACATGACGTGCTTCTTGAACGCCGCCATGCCGCAGAACGGCCCCTTGTACTCGAAGCTCGGCACGCTCCACTTGATAGTCTCGGCGACGCCGGGGCAGCCGGCGTGCACGGCGTCACGAAAGTGTTTCAGCATCGGCTGCGCAAACGGCGCAGCCTTGGCAATGTAGGCGTCAACGCGAGGGTCTTTCGGCATGGACGGATTGTAACGCTTGAACACCGGCGAGCAGCGACCTGGCGCCGCAGCCGTGATATATCTTCTCTTCATGACTCAGACAATCGCGTTTCTACTCGTTGCCCTCGTGTTACAGCCCGCCGCGCCGCAGGCCGGCCCGTGGAAGTCGCTCTTCGATGGCAAGAGCCTGGATGCGTGGCGCATCTTCAAGACGGACAACGCTCCGAAGATGTGCGCCACGCCAGGCGCGAAGGACTGCTGGGAGATCGTCAACGGCGTGCTTCAGAAGGACGGCCACGCCAACGACATCGCATCGAAGGAACAGTTCGGCGATTTCGAGTTCGAGCTCGAGTGGAAGATTGGGAACGCCAGCAACAGCGGCGTGTTCTATCGCGGCACCGACGAGTTCAACCAGATCTACTGGAGCGCACCGGAGTACCAGCTGCTCGACAATGTGAACGCCGAGGACAACAAGAAGGACAATCACCTCGCCGGTTCGGTATACGACCTCTACGCCGCACCCAAGGACGCCGCCCGGCCGGCCAACGAGTGGAATCGGACACGCATCGTCGCGAAGGGAAACCACGTCGAGCACTGGCTGAACGACAAGAAGGTCGCGTCGTACGACGTCGGCAGCGCCGACTGGGATACCGCCATCAAGGGCAGCAAGTTCAATCCAGATAAATTTCCCAAATTCGGGAAGGCGCCGAAAGGCTATCTCGGCATCCAGGGTGACCACCCAGGGACGCTCGCGCTGCGCAACATCAGGATTCGCGAACTGAAGTAACAGCGCGCACAAAGATCACGCCGCCAGCAACGAGCTCCGTCCAGCTGATTCAGACAAGCGGACGTAACAGCCGGTTCAGGATTCGTGCGGTTCGATGCGCGTCGGCAATGGCTCGGTGACTCGGCATCGCGCCGCACTCGGGAGCCAGCTCGCGGGCTGTCTCCGCGAAGCTCTTTGTGCCAATGATGCGCCCAGAGAGCTTCTTGACGTCGAGGTGTGGGAAGGCGAGCTTGGGAAGGCCGTTGGCTTCCAGATCGAGATCGAGCTGCCACAGATCGTAGCGACTCCAGGTCGCCAGGACGACTCGCTCCAGGGGTTGTGACCACTGCAGGAACAAGCGCAGCGCTTCCGGGAAAGCTGGAGCGGCGTCGACAATGTCCTGGCTGATGCCGGTGAGCTCGCGACAGAAGGTGGAGAGCCGGGGAAGTCGGCGGGGCCGAACGAACGTCTGAAACTCGGGCCATTCTCTCGCGTCCCGATCGAGCCGCAACTTCACGGCGCCGATTTCGATGGTCTCCTTCTTCCGGCTGAACACCCCTTTTTTCCAGCAAGTCGCCTCGATGTCGATCACCACGATGCGGTGCTCGCCGGCGATGACTGCCTTCACCAGATCGTCTACGGCAGGCGTCGCAAGCTTGATCATTTCACAGAGGCAACGAACACGCCTTTACGCGGGCGCAGCCAACCCATCTACCGCGAAACATTCGGGTCGGTTGCGGTGTACGTGTAGCTGGCGTCCAGCGCCACGACGTTCCCCATCCAGTCGGTCGGATCTCTCCAGACAACCGATCGCGGCTGCAGCAGCTCTCGCAGATCTGCGAGATCCCATTTCAGCGCAAATCCAGGAATCACTGCGTCGTGCAGGTTCGTGTGGATCGGCGCATCGAGCGCCGCTCGAAGGGTGTGCGGCGTCCGGTCGAGTGAGACTGATGCGATCTGCGGATTCACCGCAGCGGCCATCAGCACGGCGATACCCGCAACACCCGACGCGCGTACTGTGATCCGCGAGGGGTCCACGTCCGGTCGTCGCGCAAGTTCGGCAACCGCCGCATTGATCTCTGCCGCATGCGTCGCCGGTAGGTTTCGGCCGACGAGCCACGCGCGCGTGTTGTTCAACCAGTTACCGGAGCGCGGCCGGTCGGAATCCTGATTGGCCCCGCTCAATGCAACGAGCACGACAACATGCCCAGCGGCGAGTAGCTTCGTCGCGTCCGTGCCCGCGGCCAGGTTGTCCTGTACCAGCACGGCGGCAGGCCGCTTATCGACTACCGCGAGTTCGCCTGTCGCTGCCGGCAGCATGCTCACGCTGCGCACGATTGGCGAATTGTGACCGATGAGATCACTGACGAATCGCTGCAACTCCTCGCGCGTCCCTTTCGCGCGCGGTGTCTCACGAATGATCTCGTACAGCTCTCGTCCCTCGACCTGGCCCGTCGGTGTGACCCACAGCTGATGATCCGGCAGCAGCGTGACCGCTTCCTCGCGCGCACTGGCCTTGCCGTCGGCCAACCATCGAATCATCCAGTCGTAAATCGCTTCGCGCACGACGAGCGGCGTGCCATGGCCTCCGGGCCCGACGACCCATTTCACGCGATCGGATGCGTCGAACAACTTGTACCAGCCCTGCGCCTCGTCAAACACCTGCTTCGCGCCCGCCGGCGTGAAGAAGTCATTCTCGGTCGAGGTGATCAACCAGGGCTTGGGGGCGAACAACTCGACGTAGTCGGTCTGGTCGAGCCCCGCCGCCAGAAACCCGGGGACACTCTGTTCGGAATCTCCTACCGATCCTGAAAAGAGCGTCTGAAAGGAATTCATGTAGCAGGCCACGGCGGCGACCTTGACTCGCGGATCGAGCGCGGAGATGTAGGTGGTCTGCGTGCCGCCGCCCGAACACCCCGTCGCGCCGATTCGTTCCGGATCCACCTCCGGACGGCTGACGAGATAATCGATGGCGCGCATCCCGTCGTGAATGAAATAGCGCGCGACGGATTGTCCCAGCAGGATGGCCGCCGCACCGTTCGAGAAGTGCTGCTCGGTCGGACCACCAATGAGCGAACGGCCGGTTCGCTTGTCGTACGCCTGCTGCCGTTCTCCCTGGCCGACCGGGTCGTATGCGAGTACGACGAACCCCTTGCGAGCCAGATTCGACGACAACAGCTGGCCGGCCGCCTTCCCCGAATCCCAGTGCCCCATCGACATGAGGATTGCGGGATGCCGCCCGGCGCTCTCCGGACGATAGAGGTTCGCCGTCACGTAGTACTGCGGCAGGCTCTCGAACAACACGTGTTCGATGACGAACCCGTCGCGCCGCGTCGTCTTGGTGACGCGGGCGTTGAGTGGCCCTCGATACTCCGGCAGACCGCCGATCAGCGACAGAATGCGCTCGCGCACCTGCTTCTGACGCGCCTGCGCCGCCGCCGTATCGCGGATCGCCGCGACTGTGTTCGCGCGGGCACGCAGCTGGCCTTGCGCGATCGCATTCAGCTCGACCAGGACGGGCGATCCGGATTGCTGGGCGTGCGACAGCGTCACGGTGCCGATCAATGCGACAACGACGAGCGTAGCGCGCGTGGTCATTTCAGTTCCCCCAACTCGGTGTGGTGTCCTGCGGATGCAACATTACAACGCCCTGACGCGATACCATAGCCCCGTCATGAGACGCGCCGTTGCTGCCGCCGCCGCGGTTGTCGTCTGTTCGAGCATCGTTGCTCGTGTTGCCGCGTTCGACTGGCCTCAGTTCCTAGGTCCGGAGCGCAACGGCACCTACGTCGGTCCGCCGCTCTCTGAAAGCTGGGGAAGCTCAGGCCCGAAGGTCGTGTGGCGCAAACAGGTGGGTCAGGGCTTCGCTGGGCCAGCGGTCGTTCAAGGCCACGTGCTCCTCTTTCATCGCGTCGGCAATGAAGAGGTGCTCGAATCCCTCGACGCGAAGACAGGCACGTCGATATGGCGCTACGCGTATCCGACCACCTACCGCGATGACTTCGGGTTCGACGAAGGCCCCCGCGCGGTGCCCGTCGTCGCCAACGGCGTCATCTACACATTCGGCGCTCAGGGGCAGCTGCACGCTGTCGATCTCGCGAAAGGTACGCGCATCTGGAGCGACGACACGATGACGCGCTTCAAGGTGCCGAAGGCTTTTTTTGGTGCGGGCGGCTCTCCACTCGTCGAAGGCGGCCGCGTGATTGCCAACATTGGCGGCGAGAGCGCGGGCATCGTCGCATTCGACGCCAAAACCGGCAACGTGCTCTGGAAGGCGACCGATGACGATGCGAGCTATTCGTCAGGTGTCGCGGCGACGATTGGCGGTAAGCGAGCGGCGGTCTTCCTCACGCGCGACAACCTGATCGGTCTCGATCCGGCAACCGGCGCGATTCAGTTTCAACGCCGGTGGCGCGCGCGCATCGCCGCATCTGTCAATGCGGCCACACCGCTTGTGATCGGCGATCTCATCTTTGTGTCCGCCGAGTACGGTCCTGGCGCCGGCGTGTTGCGCGTCGACGGTTCCAAATTGACCGATCTGTGGACCTCAGATGACACGCTGTCGAACCACTACGCCACGAGCGTCTATCACGACGGCTACCTTTACGGTTATCACGGACGACAGGAATACGGCCCGAGCTTCCGCGCCGTTGAGTTCAAGACCGGCACGGTCAAGTGGAGTGAAGATCAGTTTCGTGCCGGTAGCGTGCTGCTCGCCGGCGACAAGCTGCTCATCATTCGCGAGGCCGGGGAGATGATCCTTGCGCCCGCCTCACCGCAGGGGTTCCGTCCAATCGCGCGCGCGAAGATCCTCAACGGCGTTGTCCGGCCCTACCCTGCATTGGCGGATGGGTTCCTCTACGTGCGCAATGAAAACACGCTTGTGTGTCTGGATCTCCGCCCGTGATTGACTTCAGGCGCTCGACGTGAACTATCTTCCGATTGCCGATCCCGGGAGATGACCAGCATCGAAATTGGATGATAGCGGCAACTCGCACACCGGCACCATTCTCGCGGCATGAGAACTCACACGGTGCCTTCCGACGTCGAGACGCTCCAGCGACTCAACGCCAATTACATCGACGCAGTCAAGAACTCGGATGTCGCGCAATTCGACCAAATCCTCGGGGCGGACTTTCTCTGCTCGTTGCCCGACGGCACGCTGATCGATAGAAAACTGTTTCTGGAGCACTCGGCGAAGCCGTATTCGATGCGCAACCTCGAGGCGCATGATGTGAACGTGCGGCTCATGGGCGACTTCGCGATTGTGCATGCACGCACGACGTTCACGCTGCCGAACGGGACGCCGGGCTGTGGCCGGTATACCGACGTCTGGGCGCGGCGTACGGGCCAATGGGTTGCAGTCGCGGCGCATGTCACCCGCAGCGAAACTCGGTGATAGCGGGAAATCCGCGCGACGGGCGACGATGCCCGACAGCCAGCAGTGGCTGGCTTCGGACATCACAGACAGGAGCTCGCCATGACGTCGACAGTCACACGAGGCTATGCAATCGCCGTTTCGATCGCACTCGTGCTCCCGGTTACGGTCGCAGCGCAAGGGTACAACCTGACGGTTCTGCAGGGGCTCGGTGGTGCCGCCGGCATCAACAGCATCAACGATCGCGGCTGGGCAACCGGCGTGGCGAATAACGCGGCCAATACCGTGAGTCACGCTGCGCTCTGGTTTGGCGGACCGACACCACGCGATCTCGGAACGCTTGGCGCACCCGACCTCAACAGCGCTATCGCGTGGCCCGTCAAGAGCAACAACGGCGTTGTCGTCGGTATATCCGATACCAATGAGAACAATCCGCTCGGCGAGGCTTTCTCGTGCTGGGCCTTCTTTGCGCCAGGTGCGCCGACGGGAAAGATCTGCAAGGGCTTTCGTTGGGAAAAAGGGAGGATGTCTGCGCTGCCGGCGTTTCCCGGCGGCTACAACAGCTACGCGGCCGGCGCGAACAACCGCGGGGAAATCGTCGGATGGGCGGAAAACGGGTTCCTTGACCCGACGTGCGATCCCAACTATCAGCTCCTGCAGTTTCACGCGGTCATCTGGTGGCCGAATGGCCAGATGCAGGACCTGCCCCCGCTGCCCGGCGACTCGGTGAGCGCCGCCACGGCGATCAACGACAAAGGACAAGTCGTCGGCATATCGGGAGACTGTGGTATCGCGATTGGCGGCGTCAGCGCCAAACACGCCGTTCTTTGGGAACGCGGCGTGCCGATCAACCTTGGCGATCTTGGCGGTCACTCGTTGAACACGCCGACGGCGATCAACAACGCCGGCGTCATCATCGGTTTCTCTCTCCCGCTCGATCAGGATGGCACGCGGAACTATCGGGCGGTCGTCTGGACGAAGGAGAGCGGCATCCGAAAGCTCGACGAACCGCCAGGTATCGTTCGCAGCGCCGCGTGGGGGCTAAACGACAGCAATCAGATTGCCGGAGTCGCAAGAGTTGCCGGTGCCGGTTCCTTCGCCGTGATGTGGCAGACACCTGTCGCACCAATTCAGAATTTGAACGACCTCGTCTCGCCCGGATCACCGAGGCTGACGATCGCAGGCGACATCAACAACGATGGCGCGATTGCAGGGTCCACGGCCGACGGGTTCGGTTTTCTGGCGACACCAAAGTAAGAGTCCCGGATCCGGTTTGGTCCGCTTGTGACTGAGGAGCCCGCAATGACTGGAACGTGGACGACGGTAAACGAATTGCGATTCGAGGGCATCGGCCAACGTGAGCGGTTCTTGATCGCGACGTTGGCCGAGGCATTAGGTGTGCGACTACAGGGTGTTGCACTCAGGGATGCCTCGCCAACGGCAGTGACGCCTGACCGAACCCTGTCATATTCTTTCGATCCGATTGCGCCGGCTGCCGGAGGCTGAAAGAATGGTGCAGCCGCCCGGGTGAGCACATGATGACAGGCCGCATGCGCGTGTTCGAGTCGCACATCGCGCTCGTCGAACGTATCGAATACCGTGAGTCGCGCCGTTTGAGCGCGGAGGATTACTCTCCCGAATTCCAGATTGGGTTTCCGTATCGCGGCGTATTCGTCTGGCACGTGGAACACGATGCCGTTGTCGGGGACCCGAACCAGGTGTTGTTCGTGAGAGGTGGTGAAACCTACCGCATCGCGCACCACCCACCGGATGGATTCGCCGAAGTCATCATCACGCCGGCCGAGTCGTGCCTGCGTCAGGTGGTGGAGACGCTTGGGTTCGACCTGGAGACGCACCCGCTGTTTGGCACGCGCAGCCGCCGGGCGACGCCCGACTTGCAGTGCCGGTGTGCCGCGTTCGTTCAACAGGCGGCTGGCGCTTCACGCGACGAGTTTCACGCGGATGAAGAACTCCTCGCTCTCATGCGCGATGCTCTGGCGATGGAGCCGCCTCGACGAGTCGCGTCGTCCAGTACGCGACGGCTGATCCGACGGACAAAAGAGTACCTGCACGCGCATTTCACCGGGCGAGTCCAGCTCTCCGATGTCGCCGATGCCGTCGGCGCATCGCCGGCGTATCTTACGGATGTGTTCCGCCGCGTCGAAGGTATTTCGCTTCACCGATATCTCGTGCAACTTCGACTCGCCCGCTCTCTGATCGAGCTGCCCCACGCGGACGATCTGACGGCGCTCGCGCTGGACCTCGCGTTCTCGAGCCACAGTCACTTCACCTTTGCCTTCAGGCGGGCGTTTGGCTGCACGCCGTCCGAGTACCGACGCCGATCCAGTCGCCGCGCGAAACTGCCAGAGTTCGCACGGATCTCCGCGTAACCACGCTCCCTACAATACCGTCGCCACAACTTCTGCCAAGACCAGCCACCCCGCAAGCCAGGCTACCTGCACTGCGAGGATCTTTGGCTTGCGCTCGGCCGCCCAATGGTTACGCGCGGCGAACACCAACAGCAGCGCGGCGAGCGGCGTACCGACGATCATCCACAGCGTAAACACGGAGAATGGCTGGGTCAGTATTCCATACGCGCCGACGGCACTCCGCTTGAACAGCAGTCCGATAACGGTCCAGTCAATCCACTTCGCGAGCGTCATGGCTGCGGCGCTTGCAGGCAGCAGCAGCGCGAGCGCAATAACGCCGCTCCCGCACCACGACGAAATATACAGACTCCACGTCGTCAGAAGCACGATGGTGGCCGCCAATGGCCAGAACGACGCGCGCGAGATCTGCGGCGGCGCGAACACGAACCAGGGCAGCACCACGCCGAGCACGAGTGCCAGGACCAGCACGACGCCGGCTTTCACCATCCATTGCTGCGAGCGTCGCACTGGCAGCATCGCCTGCGATTGCAACATGCCGAACTGCCGCTCCTGCGCGCTCGCCAGGGATCCCACGAGCAGCGGCAGCAGCGCGAAATAGAGCATGCCCACACCCCGGATTGGAACTTCCCTGCCGAAGTCCGGGTTGAGACGGGCAGCCACTGCGAGTCCGGTCGATATCACGGCATAGAACGCCACCATCGCGAACGTCAGCTGCTGCAGCCGGAGCTCCTTCTTCACGAGCATCCACAGCGGCGGCCGGACCGGGTTGGGGTCGGCGACCCTCAACCATTGCGGCAGGCGCACTTCCTCTCCGCCGCCGTCGAGGTCCTGCAGGCGCATGAACGATCGCGCAGACAACGCGGCCCCGCCCGCGGCGAAGATCCACATCGCCGGCGACCACACGGCGCGCGCCAGCGCCTCGGCGCCAGCCATTCCGGTGCCGTAGATGATGGCGCCGCCAAGCAGCGCGACGACGTAGGTCACGCCGGGAAGAGAGGCCGTGAAGACGACACCCGCCATCTGACTCCGGAGCCGCATCGTGGTATAGGGCGCGACGCAAAAACCACCGATCAATGGAAGGTACAGCGTCGGATATCGCGGAAAGTATCCGGGCGTGCGCGTGATCGACTCGAACAACAGGACCTTCGCCAGGAGCGCAAGCGCAGCGAGCATCAGAGCGAGCACGGAGACCTTGGTCAACAGCATCGACGAGCGCCGGCATGGTTGAACGAGCAAAGAAGCCAGCGTGCGGTTGGTGAACTCATGCCCGATGACGTGCGCGCCGAGCGCGAGCGATCCCGCGATGTACGCAAACATGCCCACCGGCACGAGCGAGTGCAGGGCCGTGCCGCGCAGCCACGTGTCGGCAACGATGGTGAACGCCGCCGCCGCCCACACCGGAAGCAGCGCGCGGAATTCCTTCGAGCCGAGCGCCGTCAGGGACCGGTTCATCCCGTCACCCCATGCGGTTGAAGGGTCGTCACGAAAATCTCCTCGAGGCTCTTCTCGTGGCGTGCGCGCGCCGCGTCGCCGTCGAGCGTCAGAACTTCGCGCCCGCGATCGATGATCGTGAACTCGTCGATCAAACCCTCGAATTCGGAAATCAAGTGCGTCGAGACGAACACGGTCCTCCGGCCGGGATCGCCATCCTGGTAGGCGCCGATCACCGTCCGAATGAACTCGCGGCGGACGATCGGATCGAGGCCCGAGGTCGGCTCGTCGAGGATGAGCAGTTCGGGCTCGGGGCAGATGGCGATGACCAGCGCGAGCTGCGTGCGCTGGCCTTTCGAGAGGTGACTGGTCTTCTGGCGCGAATCGAGGTGGAACTGCTCGAGAAGAGCACGCTCGATCTCCGGGTTCCATGTCGGGCGAAACGACGCGAAGTAGCCAAGCGCGTCGCGGACCGTCATCCAGGGATAGAACGCGACGTAGTCAGGGACGTACGAAATGCGCGACTTGACGGCGACTTCCTCGCGCGCGGGGTCCATCCCGAACATCCGCAGCTCTCCGCTCGTCGGTCGCAGCAAGTTCAGCAAGCACTTAATCGTCGTGGTCTTTCCGGCGCCGTTCCTGCCAAAAAACCCGTAGCACCGGCCCGCCGGCACTGAGAGACTCAGACCGTCGACGGCATCGGTGCGTCCGTAACGACGCACCAGGTTGCGGATTTCGATCACCGGATTGTTGTGAATCATAAGCATTCAGGAGTTCGCCGCGTGGCGTTTGTGCTCGAGCGCATCGAAGCGCTCCTCCGCGACACGCAGGAAGTCTGCCTTGTCGATTTGCAGATGGTGCGCCTGGATGACCGCCCCGTCGAGCGTCTCGGCGAGCAGCTTCCGGCGCACCTCTTTCTTGAATGGCGACTGATTGGCGCGAACGAAACAGCCCTTCCCGGCAATGGTTTCGATCACGCCCTGACTCTCGAGTTCGGTGTACGCCTTGGCGACAGTGTTTCGGTTGACGCGCAGTTCTTCCGCGAGCGGACGAATCCCCGGCAACGGTGAGCCCGCGTGGAGCGCACCGGACGCGGCGGCCGCCTTCACCTGATCGACCAGCTGCAGGTAGACCGCCTTGCCCGATTTGTAGTTCACCTGAAAGAGCATCATCTATTCTGACTGTCATATGACAGTATGACAGTTGGAGCGATTTGTCAAGTCGCTCCTCGGGTGAAATGCCGACACCAACGTGTCCGCGACTCGCATCACGGACTGTTAGCCTCGCCTGATCACCGCAGCCGCGCACCAGCCAGCCAGAATCAGCATCC
>Ga0126377_10002784_pt1 | contig 12199 bp, 11 predicted proteins | sample PanSoiMetPlot_22_FD_92647 | JGI IMG/M metagenome (GOLD analysis project Ga0126377, IMG submission 92647) | Tropical forest soil microbial communities from Panama - MetaG Plot_22 | ecosystem: Environmental > Terrestrial > Soil > Tropical forest > Bulk soil | place: Panama | collected 2016-02-17
GGGAGTCATGCCGCAGCCGCTGTCGGTGACCGAGAGCATCACCTCGTCGCCGAGCGCGCGCGTCGCGAGCGCCAGCGTGCCGCCGCGCGGCATCGCGTCGCGCGCGTTGACAACGAGGTTCATGATCACCTGCTCGATCTGGCCGGGATCGGCGCGCACCGCACCGAGGTCCGGCATCAGGATGCAGCGAAACTCGATGTCCTCCCCGATCAGGCGGCGGAGCATTTTGTTCATCCCGACAACGACCCGGTTCAGATGCAGGATCTGGGGCGCGAGGATCTGGCGGCGGCTGAATGCGAGCAGCTGGCGGGTCAGGTCGGCGGCGCGTAACGCCGCGGCCCGGATCTCATCCGCCTCGATGCGTTCGGGGTGGTTCTCGGGCAGGCGCTCGAGCAGCAGGTCGGCGGAGCCGATGATCGCCGTCAGCAGGTTATTGAAATCGTGCGCGACCCCGCCCGCGAGCCGGCCAACCGCGTCCATCTTCTGCGCCTGGAGGAGCTGCTCTTCCAGCCGCTGCCGCTCCGTGATGTCCAGCACCGTACCTACCATGCGGACCGGCCGCCCGGCGGAATCGCGGACCAGGGTCGAGCGCTCTTCCACCATGCGCTCGGTGCCGTCGGGCCGGATCACGCGATGCCGGATGAAGTACGCGGCCCCATCCCGCAGGGAATGCTGGATGGCTTCCTGAATGCGCGAGACATCTTCGGGGGGGACCGACCGGAAGAACAGATCGTTGGAGGCGGCGACTTCGCCCGGGAGGTAGCCGAAGATCCGGTACACCTCGTCTGACCACCACAGGGGGTTCTGGTTCACGTCCGAAAGGTTCGTGAGCGACAGCTCCCAGGAGCCGAGGTGAGCGGTTTCCTGGGCGCGCGCGAGCCGCGCCTCGCTCTCGCGCAGCGCCACTTCGCCTGCCTTGCGCGCGATCGCCATCGCGACCTGGTGGGACACGAACTCGAAGATGCGCTTTTCGGCGTCGCCATAGCGCACCCCCGGCGTGTACGTCTGGACGGCCAGTACGCCGATCGTCTTGTCCTCGATCTTGAGGGGCACGCCGAGCCACTGAAGGGATGGCGTGCCGATCATGATTGCTTCGCCGCGCTCTTCGAGCTCGCGATGCATGGCTTCGTCGGCGAGCAACGGGCGTCCGGTGCGCAGCACGTACTCCGTCAGCCCCCGTCCGACCGGCTTCGTGGGCTCCGGCGGATCGAACTCGTCCACCGAGTAGGGGAAGCTGAGCGTCTGGCCGGACGGGTCGTGCAGGGCGATGTAGAAGTTGCGCGCCGGCATGAGCTCGCCGACCACCTGATGGATCAGCCGATACAAGTCCTGCAGCGTCGCCGCGGTGTGCGCCGCCTCGGAGATGCGGTAGGTCGCGAGCTGGATCTGCTCGGCGCGCTGATGCTTGGTGACGCGGCGGTCGCCTGCCTGGTCCGGTCGAATGGAGCGCTTGCGCCTCTGGTTCGCCACGTCGCCAGGCACCCGGGAAAGAGGAACCCAAACGTACAACGACAGGGCGGGCCGCAACCCACCCGTCAGGGCGGTCGGAGCCGTCGGCCGGGTCCCGCAGGTCCCGGCCAGGTTGTTTCCCCCGCGAACGTTACGCACCTCCCGTTGTCGGGTTGGGGGTAGTACAGACGATTCGTTTCCGACACGAGGAGTGTGCATGCGTCGCGTCATGATGGTGGCGGTTACGCTGGCGTCGGTGATCGGCGCTCAAACGGCGTGGGGTCAGTTCGGCGGGTTCGGTGGTCGAGGCGGGCGGGGCGGGGGCCCCGATATGGGCGGTCGCGCGAACCCCGCCCCCAAGATGCCGGGCGCCGAGTTGGAAGGGCCGCCTGACTCCGCGGCTGCTCGCGCGGTGCTGACCCTCAGCGACGAGCAGGCGGCGCGCTACGTCCAGGCGTACGACTCGTTCATGACCGCCACCAGGTCGCCACGCGACAGCGTCGCACTCGTTACCGAAAAAATGCACGACCGCCTCGCGATCGGTGACCGGGCGGCGGCAACGTTTTATGCGGATCGCTTGCGCGAAATCGGGGACTACTTGAAGGACCGGCAGGAGAAGTTCGAGGGCGGTCCCCTCCGGCACGTGCTGACGAGCGATCAGATGAAGGCGTATCGCCGCTGGAAAGAGGACCAGGACCGCGTCTACGAGGAAAAGAACCGCGAGGAGGCGCTGCGCTGGCAGCGCGAATCGTTCGGAGAGCGCGCGGGGTTCGGTGGGATGGGCCGGACGAGCGAGGCGCAGCCCGAACAGCGGACGGCCACTGCGAGCGTGGCGGGCGTCGGCCGTCCCGATCTCGGATCGCAGGCGGTGCGCGTGGGGCGCACCGTGTACATCACGGCGCAGCTCCCGGTGGACAGCGGGGGGACGGTGGTCGGGGGCGACCTTCGGGCACAGGCCGACCGGGCATTCGCGAACCTCGCCACTGTACTCCGCGGGCTGGGCGCGCAGCCACAGGATGTGGTCGCGCTCACGATCTACGTTGTCGGATACAAACCGGAGCAGCTCGAGGCGGTGCGGGCGGCGGGACCGGCGTACTTCGGGGCCAACGCGCCGATTGCCACGGTACTCGGCGTCGAAGCGCTCTCGCGGCCGGGGGCCTTGATCGCCATCGGCGCCACAGCCGTGCAAGCAACGTCTTCGTGGTTTGACCGCGCGGCCAACAGCCGGTAGACCCTTTAGATCTCCCCGCGCCGCGCAAAGTCGGCGATGCGCTCACCGGCGCGGTAGGCCAACGCCTGAATCGTGCAGGTCGGTTGTCCCCGTCCTGACGTCACGAAGCTCGAGCCGTCGCACAGGAACAGATTCGGCACATCGTGCGTGCGGTGCGTGGGATCGATGACCGAGGTGCGCCGGTCCGTCCCCATGCGGCACGTCCCGAGCAGGTGCACGGAGAAGGTGGATGGCTGCACCGGCTCGAGCCACGTCCGGCGCGCGCCTGCGGCGTCGAGGATCTGTTGCGACTTGGACTGGAGGAACCGTTGCATGGCCAGGTCGTCGGGGTGGTCCTGATACGTGAAGCGCAACGCCGGCAGGCCCCAGGCGTCCTTGAGCGTCGGGTCGAGTGAGACGGCGTTGGTCGCGAGCGGCAGCGATGTGGTGTGGCCCGCGAGGTACATGGTGCGAGAGAACGAATCGCGCAGCAACTGTTTGTACGCCGGTCCCCAGGTCGGCGCGTCGGGGCCGAGGCTGCCGAAGATGCCGCCGAGCGCGAATCCGAACGGATAGCCGGGGAAGCGCGCGTCGATGCCCCCTCCACCGTAGAAGCCGCGCGCCGGATCGGCCTCGTAGAAGTCGAGGATCATGCGCGATGCTGCTACGCTCTTCCATTCGTTCAGCAGGCGCTCGAACGTCCCACCCACCGAGCAGTATCCGTTGAACATCAGATACTTCCCCACGAGTCCGCTCGAGTTGGCGAGTCCCTGCGGGTACCGGCTCGACTGGGACATCAGGAGTAGCCGCGGCGTCTCGGCGCCGTTCGCGCAGAGCACGACGGCGCGGGCGCGTTGCCGCTGCTCGACCTTGTTGGCATCGAAGTAGATCACGCCGGTGGCGCGCCCGCTGCGCGGGTCCACGTCCACCGCGCGGACGTAACTGTTGGGCCGGATCTCGCAGCGCCCCGTCGCTTCCGCGACCGGAATGACGGTGTAGAGCGTCGAGGACTTGGCGCGGTGCTCGCAGCCGAAGCCCAGGCAGAAGCCACAATGCTGGCAGCCGTTCCGTCCCTGGTACGGCTGCGAGAGGATCGCGAGGGGGGTGGGCTGCGGATGGAATCCGAGCTGCTTGGCGCCACGCTCGAACAGCACGCCCGACGCCTTCACCGGCAGCGGGGGCAGCGGATAGGGCCGCGAGCGGGGCGGGTCGAACGGCCCGGGGGTCCCCGAAACGCCCAGCTCCCATTCGGCTTTTGTGTAATAGGGCTCGAGCTCGGCGTAGGTGATGGGCCAGTCGGCGAAGCCGGTGCCGCTGATGGGACCGAGCTTCGTGGCTTCCGCGAAGTCGACTTCGTGGAACCGCCAGTAGTTCGCCGTGAAGTGCACGCTTCCGCCCCCGACGAGCCGCGCGTACAGCAGCATCCCCGCGCCTCGTTTCGCATCCTGGTTGGGGGTGGGCGCGAAGGTCTGGGGCTGCAGCGCGGGATTGTTGGTGATGGCGGAGCGGAAGAAATACTTGAACTCGTCATGCTCGAACTGCTGTGGCTCGATTCGGGGCCCCTGCTCGAGCACCACGACCTTCAGGCCGCGCGTGGCCAGCTCTTTGGCGACGATCCCGCCCGCAGCCCCTGAACCCACCACCACGAAATCGACCTGCTCGTCCGTTCGAAACCGTGTGCTTGCCTGGGGCATGGTCGGCTAGCCTTCCGCGTCGTAGTCGCCGAACGGTGCCTGCCACAGGAACCGATCCTCGAACCCCAGAATACGCCACCCCGCTTTGGCGCGGTTACCGCCCCACGAGGGATCGGCGAACGTCGCCGCGACGGTGGCGAACCGAATCCCCTGAAAAAACGGCGTACCCTCGACCGCCTGGAGCAGGCTGACCTGCCGCTCGGCAGGCAGGGTCGCGAAGCGGCCTGACTCGGGCCAGCGCCGGCTCGCCTCGCGATTCAGGTCGCGCAAGCCTCCCATCAGCGCCGGTCGCTGATCCGCCGCCCAGGTTGCCAGCGCATGGTCGATGAACTGCACCGCGCCCGCCTCGCGGGCGCCCGGCAGGTCGTCCGTCGGGATGATCTGCGCGGCGATGGCGTCGAGGTCGGCGGCCTCCTCGGGGGTGAGCACTTGCCAGGGGGGAGGGGCGGGGGAGGCGGCCGCCCGCACGGCGTGCAGCAGGGAGGCACGCACGGCGGTTGGGTCTGCGGCGAGCCAAGCAGATGCGAAAGCGGCCCCTGTACCAGCCAGGAACGCGCGGCGACCGACCGGATCATCGAGCACGCTCAAGTATGGCCCGGGGTGGGACCGACCGCTACTCACGCTTGGCCCCAAGCGCGCTTCCCGATTACTTATGGGGACCATGATCGCCCGTCTGTCCGGCGCCGACCGAGCGGCCAGGATGCGACACGACAGCGTGCCGATGCGCCTGTACCACGAGGCGAAGGAGCGGGGCGCCTGGGACCCCCGGCGCCTGGACCTGAGCCGGGATGGGGAGGACTGGCCGCGTCTCACCGTCGCCGAGCGCGACGTCCTGCTGCGCCTCACCGCACTGTTCCAATCCGCAGAAGAAACCATGACGCGCGACCTGCTCCCGCTCGTGCTGACGATCGTGCGGGAGGATCGCCTGGAAGAGGAGATGTTCCTCACAGCCTTCCTCGCGGAGGAGGCGAAGCACACCGAGTTCTTCCGCCGCGTCGTTGAGGAAGTGTTCGGCGTTTCGGGCGAGCTGCTGGGGCGCTATCAGACGCCGAGCTTCCAGGCACTATTTCAGGACAAGCTGCCCGCCGCGATGGAAGCGCTCTTCACCGATTCGTCGCCGGTCGCGCAGGCAGAGGCGATCGTCACCTACAGCCTCATCGGAGAAGGGGTACTGGGGGAGGCTGGGTACCACGTGTTCAACACCGCACTCGATAGCCGCGGGATCCTGCCGGGCTATCGCGCGGGGTTGCGCCTCGCCCAGGCAGACGAAGACCGGCACATGGCGTATTCGATGTTCGTGCTCTCGCGTCTGGTCGCCACCTCGCCCGAGGTGTGGGAGGCGATCACGCGCCGCATGGATCAGCTCCTGCCGTACACGCTGGGTGTCGTCAACGAATTCTTCCAGCCCTACGAAGTCATGCCTTTCGGGCTGAGCCTGCAGTCAACCGTGGAATACACGATCGAGCGTTTCAGCGAGCGCTGGGCCACGCTCGAGCAGGCGCGGGAGCGCAGCGCTGTGGTGCTCGAAGGCGAGGAGGCCGTGCAACGGCTGGCGCTTTGGGTGCGCGAGCAGGCGCAGTCACCGGCCGTTGACGTGCACCTGGACGGGGCTGCACCGATCTACAGCTTCCGAATCGCGCCGGCCGGCGCGGCGCTCCTGATTACTCGCGAGGTCGTGGACCATCACTCGCCGGCGGAGATCATCGCGGCGCTCACCGCGCACGGTGTTCCGACGCGCCTGCGTGCGGGGCGGGGACAGCGCATGACGTGCCTGCGGGTCGCTGGCAGGATCGTCGTGCAGGCGCCGACACCTGACGGCCCACGCTCGGCGGCGCCCTGAGGCATCGGGGGCACCGCCGGTGCCCCAGAGTTGTGCAGCGGGTCTGCGGCGTTTCGGCGAGGCAACCGCGCAACCATACACGCTATCGGCAGTTACGTTGCGCGATCGCCACGCGGCGTCTCGGCGCGCAAGATGCTTTAGTGCGCGGGTGTCATGGGCAACACTACCCTGGCGCCTCCCGTCGTCCTCTTGGCGACTGCCGAGTCCGAACCGCTAGCGGACCTGCTCAAGGGCCTGCGCTTCGCGGTCGTTGAGGCTCGCACCGCGACGCTCGCGATCGAATGGGCTCGTGACCTCCTCCCCGATGTGATTGTGCTCGAGTCCGGTCTCCCGGACATGACCGGACTCGAGGCCTGCCGGGCGTTGCGCAGCGACCTGCGCGTCGGTCACAACATCCCGATTCTGATTCTGGCATCACGCGCCCCGACCCCCGGAGAGCGCGTGGCCGGCTTGCGTGCGGGGGTATGGGACTTCGTTTCCCCGCCCGCAAGCTCGGCTGAGCTGGCGCTGAAGCTGCAGACCTACGTGCAGGCCAAGCGCAACATCGACGTGGCGATGTCGGGCGGCTTTGCCGATCCGGCATCCGGGCTGCACACGCGTTCCGCGCTCGCGCACCGTGCGCGAGAGCTTGGCGCGCTGATGTCGCGGAAGCGCGGCGCGCTGGCCTGTCTCGTCTTCCTGCTGGACCCCGAGCTCGTGAGCCTCACTATCGCGCGTCTGATGGCGCGATCCGGCCGCGTGTCGGACGTCGTGGGGACGCTCGGGCCAAACGAGTTTGCGATCATCGCGCCGGGGACGGATGCCCATGGCGCGCTCAAGCTCGCGCAGCGCATCACCACGATGTTGCGCGACGCTCTCGACGAAGACCTCCCGCACGGCGTGGCCCCCGCCGCGCTGCGTGTGGGCTACGACGCTGTCGCGAATCTGATGTATTCGCCGACTGACCCCGTTGAATTGCTTGGCCGTGCCGCCACCGCCGTGCGGACCGGGACCCCGGACCCCGAGTATCCGTGGGTGCGCCGCTACGACCCCACCACCCGGCAGTCGCGACCCGTGACCGCGGGCCGACCCGTTGAACTGAAGAGAGGGATTTCATGAAAGCGATGTATTTCGCTCGCGCCGCGCTGCTGAGCTGCGCGGTCGCCCTCGTGCTGAGCTGCGGCGATTCCACGCCGACGGGAGTCGCGCCGACGACCCGGCCCGCCGCGGATGAGACCACGTCGCTCCTGGGCCTCAGTCTGCTGCGGTGCACGCCGATGCCGGCGGCCCAGACCACCCAGACCATTGGGCCGGACGGCGGGACAATCCGTGTGGGGCCGCACACCCTCAGGATCCCGGCCGGCGCGCTCGCTGCGCCGACGACGATCACTGGCGTGGCGCCGTCGGACACGGTGAACAGGGTGGTGTTCAGCCCTGACGGTCTCGTGTTCAACCGGCCCGTGAAGCTGATCATGAGCTACGCGAACTGCCGGGGTCTCGGGATGCTCCTGCCCAAGCAGATCGTGCATACGACGCCGAACCTTCTGGTCATCCTCGAGATCCTGCAGTCGGTCGACAACATCCTGCAGCGCAGGGTCTCGGCGTCGCTTGGGCACTTCTCGACGTATGCGGTCGCCTGGTGAGGAGGGTGTCATGAGCACAGCCACACGTCCGGCTGCGGGGGCCGCGACTCTTCCCGACGCGGCGCGGCTGCTGAATGAAGCGCAGACCCAGGAACGGGCGGGGTGCTTCTCCGAAGCGCTCGCGGGATACGAGTCGGCGATTGGCGTGGCGGAGCGGAGTGGCGCGCACGGGGTGCGAATCGAGGCCCTGCGCCGCCTCGCGATCATGCGGCATCATCGCGGCGAGTCGTCTCGCGCCCGCGAGCTGTGCCGCGAGAGCTACGAAGCGGCACGGCAAATCGGAGATGATTTGCTTGCTGCGCAGGCGATGAACACGATGGGTGGCCTCGACCTGTCAGCGGGCTCGCTCGAGCCCGCGCGCCAGGCGTTCGTCGCGGCGCTCGAGCTGGGTGGCACCAGCCGGGAGCTGCATGCCCGCGTGCAGCAGAACCTTGGGATCGTCGCCACCATCCAGGGAGAGCTCGACGAAGCGATCGCGCGCTATGAACGCTCGCTCGCGGCGTACCGCGAGTGCGAAGACCAGCACGGCTGCGCGCTGACCTTTCACAACCTGGGCATGGTGAGCGCGGACCGCGGACATCTCGCGGCCGCCGACTGCTACTTCCGGGAAAGCCGCACACTCGCCGCGCGCGCGGGTGACGCCTATCTCGAAGGACTGTGCCTGGTGAACCACGCCGAAGTGGACGTGGCGCGCCAGCGCTTTGAAGGCGCGCGCCAGGACGCCGAAGAGGCGCTCGCGCTGTTCGATCAGCTCGGAGCGCGCGGGCCCAAGGCCGATGCCTATCGTGTGATCGGCATGGTCTACCGCGAGACGGGCCGCTCGGCACTGGCTGAGTCGCGTCTCCGCATGGCTATCGAGCTGGCAGCGGGAGCGGGCTCACCCCTGGGCGAAGCCGAAGCGAACCACGAGCTGGCGCTCCTTTGCCAGTCGATGGGACGAAATCCGGAAGCCCTCCAGCTGCTCAACGCCGCCTATCGGTTGTTTGGTCGAGTCGACGCCAGGGCCGAAATGGTTCACGTCGGGGCCAAAGTCGCAGAGCTCAAGGCGGCGTATCTGGCCATCGTGCGGGACTGGGGACGATCGATCGAGTCGAGCGATGTCTACACCTTCGGGCATTGCGAGCGCGTGGCGCAGCACGCCGTCGCTACCGCCCGGTTGCTCGGCCTCGATGATGAACAGGAGACGACGGTGCTGCTCGGCGCCTACCTCCACGACGTTGGGAAGCTACGGACCCCCCTCGAGATTCTTCGCAAGCCGGGCCCGCTGACGGACGAGGAGCGCGCGGTCGTCGAGCAGCATCCGTTGCGCGGCGTCGAAATGCTGAAGGACGTCGAGTTTCCCTGGGACCTCGCCTCCGTCATCCGCTGGCATCACGAGCGCTACGACGGCAGCGGGTACCCGGACGGGCTGGTGGGGGATTCGGTGCCCCTCGCTGCGCAGATCGTCGGCATTGCCGACTACTATGACGCGCACGTGACGACCCGTCCCGGGCACCCGGCCATCACACCCGAGGAAGCCATCGACCGGCTCAAGTCCCACCGGGGCTACTGGTCGGGACCAGTCGTCGACGCGTTTCTCAAGGCGCTTTCAGCTCGCCTGTAAAGCGCATCTCGTTGGTGGGCGTGAAGCCGAGCTGCTCGTAGAGCGCGCGTCCATCTTTGCTGGCGTGCAGTACCAGGCGTCCCATCGCCTGCTCGCGCGCCCAGGCAATGACATGCTCCATCAGCGTCCGGGCCACGCCCCGGCGACGCCACGCGGGCTCGGTGTAGACGTTCACCACGATTGCTTCGGGGCCGGTCCGGAGCGTCTGGCCGTCGCCCACCGGACGGGGCAAGAGGGCGCGCACCTGCGCACCGGCGCCCGCAACGACCTCCGTGGGCCGATCCAGCGGCGACGCGAGCCATCCCACGTACTCGCCCGCGGGCATCAGGCGCCGCAAGAACGCGAGGGTGGCCTGGTGAAGCGCGTCGGCGCCGCCCTCCTCGAGCTCACCCATGTCCCGGAACATCGCGACGCGATGGTGCGCGATCGTGCCCACATCGGCGAGGGTGGCGCGACGGACGCTGAAGGGATTGGGCACCGTCGAAAGCTATCCGCTGTCACGCTCGTGTCACGCGGTGGTAGCAACTCGCGCGTCTGCGCTTGCGACGCGCGGTCCGCGGGCTACGTTGAGGCTGTGTCCCCAAGAAACCCAGGAGGGTCTATGCGTTCCCTCAGTGTTGGAATAGCCCTCGCCGTTGTGGCGTCCCTGGTCGCGTGCGATTCGCTCGACCGGACCCTGCCGACCGAGGAGAGCAATGTCGCGGTACCGCCGTCCCTCCATAAGCATCACGCCGATCGACCGGAGCATTTCCGCGCCCATCTCCTGGGTGCGAACGAGGTGCCCCCGCGTACGACCGATGCGCGCGCCAAGCTGCGGATGCGGCTCAGCAGGGACGGCCTGTCGCTCAACTACGTGCTCACAGTCAGTCACATCTCAAACGTGACCCAGTCCCACATCCACATCGGCGCCGCGGGCGTGAACGGGGGTGTCGTGGTGTTCCTGTTCGGGCTGGTGCCTGCAGGGGGCGGGCCGGTGCAGGGGCTGCTCGCGAAGGGCACGCTCACCGGTGCGAACCTGATCAACGCGCTCGCCGGCCATCCGCTCTCCGACCTGATCGATTCGATCGAGGTGGGCCACGCATACGCCAACGTTCACACGAGCGATGGCGTGGACCCGGCGAACACCGGTCCCGGCGACTTCCCGGGCGGTGAGGTCCGCGCTCAGGTCGAAGTGGTAGGCCATGACCACCACGGTCATCAGGGGCATGGTCACGACGACTAAGCGCTTGCGAGTCGGGAAGTTGCGGCCGCGCCCTTAGCGCGGCCGCTTCATTTCGGGAACGTTTCCAGCGAGATTTGGTTCTGACTGCAGAACCCCGCCGCAACGGAGTCCATAGATGAAAGAGCGTATGCGAGTCCTGACCCTGCTTCTGCTGGGGGCCGCCGCCTTGGGGGTAGCCCCGGCGCAGCGCCCTGTGCCAACCGCAACCGCGACGTTCGCGGGCGGCTGCTTCTGGTCCATGCAGCGGATCTTCGACAACGTGCCGGGCGTGACGCTCGCCACCGTCGGGTTCTCGGGCGGCCACACCAAGAAGCCTTCGTACAAGGATGTGACGAGCGGTAAGACCGGTCACCTCGAGTCGGTACAGGTGATTTACGACCCAACGCGGGTGAGCTACGAAACGCTGCTCGACACCTACTGGCACAACATCGATCCGCTGCAGGCGGATGGGCAGTTCTGCGATCACGGCTCGCAGTACCACACCGCGATCTTCTACGCCGATTCGACGCAGCAGCGGATCGCGGAGGCTTCGAAGCAGCGGCTGATGCAGCGCTTCCAGCAGCCGATCGCGACGCTCATCATCCCGGCCGCGCCGTTCTACGCGGCGGAGGAGTACCACCAGTACTTCTACCGCAAGAACCCGGAGCACTACGAAGGCTACCGGAAAGGCTGCGGGCAGGATCGCCGGCTGGAGGACCGTTGGGGGAAACCCGCTGGTGCGAGCGGAGCGGGACGATGAGGCGCCTCTCGATGGTGACGCTCGCGCTGGTAGCACTCACGGCCATGACGGGCGCGGCACAGAGCCACGCGAAAGGATGGAATCCGATGTCGTTCAAGAAGCCGAGCGACGGCGAGCTCAAGAAGACGCTGACACCGCTCCAGTTTGACGTCACGCAGAACGAGGGGACGGAGCGGGCGTTCCAGAACGCGTATTGGAACAACCACCAGGCTGGGATCTACGTCGACATCGTTTCCGGCGAGCCGCTCTTCAGCTCGCTCGACAAGTTCGAGTCGGGCACGGGCTGGCCGAGCTTCACGCGTCCCCTCGCGCCGGAGAACGTCCGTACGCGGTCGGACCACTCGTACGGCATGACTCGGACCGAAGTCCGCTCCACCCACGCGGACTCACATCTGGGCCACCTGTTCGACGACGGGCCCAAGCCCACCGGGATGCGCTACTGCATGAACTCGGCATCGATGCGCTTCATTCCGGTCGACCAGCTCGAAGCTGAGGGGTACGGGCAGTATCTCGCGCTGTTCCAGGCCGCGCCGAAGGCCGACGCGTCTCGTTAGAACTCGACTTCCCACGCCGTCGCGCCCAGCACGCGACCCGCAAAGATCAGCCGACCGCCTCGCCGCCCCATGCCATGCAACAGGGCGGCGATTGCGTTTTCGGGGAAGTATTCCGTTGCCCAGAGCCAGGCGACGGGATTCGCGGCGCGCCGGATGCGGTCGCTCTCGCCCTCCACCCAATCCGGGTCAGGTTGCAGGAACAGCGCGCCGCGCCCCCCCTCGATGGGGAGTTGGAGGCCGGTTCCAATGAGCACCTGGCGGCGCGA
>Ga0126377_10002785_pt1 | contig 12195 bp, 9 predicted proteins | sample PanSoiMetPlot_22_FD_92647 | JGI IMG/M metagenome (GOLD analysis project Ga0126377, IMG submission 92647) | Tropical forest soil microbial communities from Panama - MetaG Plot_22 | ecosystem: Environmental > Terrestrial > Soil > Tropical forest > Bulk soil | place: Panama | collected 2016-02-17
CTCCTTCCCGCTCGTCGAGGGCACCCACGTCACCTGGGTCTACCGCGGCGAGGCGAAGAACGTCGGCCTGCGCCACTGGGTCTACGGCCTGCCCTCGTCGCAGCCGCTCGCGCGCATCGACGGGACGGACCTCTGGTTCCTGACGCTCGAGCTGCCGGCCGGCTCGCGCGTCGAGTACAAGCTCGAGGTCGTCCGCGGCGGCAACGGCCAGTGGATCGAGGATCCGCTCAACCCCAACCGCGCGCGCGACCCGTACGGCGCCAACTCCGTCGCCCACGGCACCGGCTACGAGGTGCCCGAGTGGGTGGAGCCCGATCCGGAGGCGCGCCCCGGCCTGGTCGACGAGCTGTTCGTCGACAGCCCGACGTTCGGCCGCCGCGGGGTCGGCATGTACCTGCCGGCCCGGTTCCGCCGCACCCGCCGCTACCCGCTCCTGGTCGTGCACGACGGCCACGACTACCTGCGCTACGCCGGCCTCAAGACCATCCTCGACAACCTCATCCACCGGCTCGAGATTCCCGACATGGTCGTGGCCCTGACCAGCTCGTCCGACCGGCTGGTCGAGTACGCCAACGACGAGCGCCACGCACGCTTCCTCACCGACGAGCTGGTCCCGCAGCTGGAGCGGGCGCTTCCGCTGGAGAGCCGGCCCCAGGGGCGCTGCCTCATGGGCGCCAGCTTCGGGGCGGTGGCCGCCTTCTCGACGGCGTGGCGGCGACCGGGCTTCTACGGCCGGCTCCTGCTCCAGTCCGGCTCGTTCGCCTTCACCGACATCGGCGACCGCAACCACCGAGGGCCGCTCTTCGACCCGGTGGTCGCGTTCGTCAACCAGTTTCGCGCCCGCCCGGCGGCCGTCGCCGAGCGCGTGTTCGTGAGCTGCGGGATGTACGAGTCGCTCATCTACGAGAACCGCTCGCTGGTCCCGATGCTGCAGGCCACCGGGATGGACGTTCGCTACGTCGAGGCGCGCGACGGACACAACTGGGAAAACTGGCGCGACCGGCTGCGAGAGGGCCTGTCGTGGCTGTTTCCCGGGCCGCTGCTCCTGGTATACGAGTAGATGGAGGGCGACATATGGCCAACGTGACTCGCCGCATCGGACTGTCACTCGGCGCCGATATCTGCTGGCCGATCTGCTACGAGGAGCTGATCAAGCGGCTCGACCTGTCGATCCCGTGGCGCGGTGACCAGGTCTCCGTCTCCGTCGACCGCGTCACCATCGAGCCGTTCGACCTGCGCCAGCCGTGCGCCTACGACCTGGTCGTCGATCGATTGACGCACTGGTATCACACGAGCCGCGAGTGGATCAAGAAGGCCGTCATCATGGACGGCCTCTACGTCTTCAACAACCCGTGGTCGGTGCAGTCGATGGAGAAGCACACGACCTACAGCGCGATGATGCACCTGGGCATGCCGATCCCGGAGACGTGGATGGTGCCGCCCAAGTCGTACGAGCCGCTGCCCGACCTCCAGCCCACGCTCAAGAGCTACGCCCGGCTGTTCGACCTCGAGGCCATCGGCAAGCGGCTGGGCTATCCGATGTTCATGAAGCCGTACGACGGCGGCGGCTGGAAGGGCGTCAACAAGATCGACGACCCGGCCGGGCTGCGCGCGCGCTACGACGAGAGCGGCAAGCTGGTCATGCACCTGCAGCAGGCCGTGCATCCGTTCGACCACTTCGTGCGCTGCATCGGGCTCGGCCCGCAGACCCGCATCGTGCGCTACGACCCGGGCGCGGCCCTGCACGACCGCTACACGATGGCGAAGGACTTCGTCTCCGCCGAGGACGAGGCCATCCTGCGCGACACCACGCTCACCATCAACGCCTTCTTCGGCTGGGACTTCAACTCGTGCGAGGCGCTGCACAAGGACGGCGTCTGGTACCCGATCGACTTCGCCAACCCGTGCCCGGACTCGCAGGTGACGTCGCTGCACTACCACTTCCCGTGGCTGGTCGTCGCCAACCTGCGCTGGTCGCTCTACTGCGCGGTGACCCGGCGGCCGATGCGCCGCACGCTCGACTGGGAGCCGTTCTACGCCATCGCGCGCGAGAACCCGGACATGCCGTACCGCGAGCGGCTGCGCGCCTACGGCGTGGTGGCCGAGGAGCGGCTCGACGCCGCGGCGTTCGAGGAGTTCTGCGCGGAACACCTCGGCCACCTGGACGAGGTGGCGTGGGAGTTCTTCGCCACCGACGTGGCGCGGGACGCGGTGCGGCAAAAGGTGGCCGCGCTGTTCCCGGAGCACGAGGTCGAGACCTTCACCGAGCTCTTCTGGCGCCGCATCCAGGCCTGGCGGGCGGATGTACAGGGCGAGGCCCAGGCGCGCGGCGGGCGGAGCGCCTGATGGGCGACCGGGGCGACAAGAAGGTGGCCCGCTGGCGCTCGGAGCGGCTCGAGCGCGAGGTCACGCTGGTCCGCTGGGGCCACTTCGGGCAGCCGGTGCTGCTGTTCCCCACCGCTGGCGGCGACGCCGAGGAGATCGAGCGCTTCCTCCTCATCGACGCGCTCGGCGGCCTCATCGACGCCGGCCGCATCAAGATCTACTCGTGCGACAGCGCGGCCGGTCGGGCGCTGCTGGCGCGCGAGGGCACCGCGCGCCACCAGATGTGGCTGCAGAACCAGTTCCACCAGTACGTGCGCCACGAGCTGGTGCCGGCCATCCGCAGCGACTGCGAGAGCCAGGACACCCCCATCTGGGCGGCCGGGGCGTCGATCGGCGCGTTCCACTCGGTCGCGATGGTGTGCCGCTTCCCCGACGTGTTCGTCCGCGCGTGCGCCATGTCGGGGACCTACGACCTGCGCCGGTTCTACGACTCGGGCGGGGACTTCAGCGAGGACTTCTGGATCTCGTCGCCGGTCCACTTCGTGCCGACCCTGGCGGGCCTCCACCTCGATGTCCTGCGCACGCGCTTCATCCTGATCGCGTCGGGCGAGGGGCGGGCCGAGGACATCGGCGAGTCGTGGAATCTGGCCCGCGTGCTCGGCGGCCAGGGCATCCCCAACCGGGTCGACTCGTGGGGCCCGGACTGGCCCCATGACTGGCAGACCTGGCGCCAGATGCTCCCGCAGTACCTGGGTGAGTGGACCAAGTAAGAGAACGCCACCAAGCGAGGTGACCGCATGACGACCCGGTCGCACAAGGAAGTGGAAGGGGAGCACGACGGACGCAAGCGCCGCGAGTTCATGACGGCCATCCTGGCCGACCTGCGCGCGCTCGAACGCATGCTGCGCGAGGGGCGCTTCGAGACCGGCGTGCGGCGCATCGGCGCCGAGCAGGAGATGTTCCTGATCGATCAGCGCTGGGCGCCGGCGCAGGGCGCGCTCAAGATGCTCGAGCGCCTGGACGACAACCACTTCACCACCGAGCTCGGCATGTTCCAGCTCGAGGCCAACTGCGATCCGCAGGAGCTGACCGGAGACGGCATCTCGCGCCTGGAGAAGCAGCTCGACGAGCTGATGGACAAGGCGCGCCGGGCGGCCGGCGAGATCGGCATGTCGGCGGTGCTGTTCGGCATCCTGCCGACGCTGCGCAAGTCGGACCTCGGCCTCGACATGATGGTGCCGAGCCCGCGCTACCGCGCCCTCAACAAGGCGATCAGCGACGTGCGCGGCGGAGTGTTCGAGCTCTCCATCAAGGGGCTCGACGAGCTCATCATCAAGCACGACTCGGTGATGCTGGAGGCCTGCAACTCGAGCTTCCAGGCCCACTACCAGGTCGAGCCGGCCGAGTTCGCGCGCATGTACAACCTGGCCCAGCTCCTGGCCGGGCCCATGGTCGCCATCTCGGCCAACTCGCCGCTCCTGTTCGGGCGCAGGCTGTGGGCCGAGACGCGCATCGCGCTCTTCCGCCAGGCGACCGACACGCGCGCGCACACGCATCACCTTCGCGAGAGCGAGGCGCGGGTGAGCTTCGGCACCAAGTGGGTCAAGAGCTCCGTGGTCGAGATCTACCAGGAGGACATCGCACGCTTTCGCACGCTGGTCGGGACCCCCGACATGGACGAGAACCCGAGCGCGGTGCTCGACCGCGGCGAGGTGCCGCAGCTCAAGGCGCTGCGCCTCCACAACGGGACCGTCTACCGCTGGAACCGGGCCTGTTACGGCATGCTCCACGGCAAGCCGCACCTGCGCATCGAGAACCGCGTCATGCCGTCGGGGCCGAGCGTGATCGACGAGGTGTCCAACAGCGCGCTCTGGTTCGGGCTCATGAGCGAGATGGGCGCGCGCGAGGAGGACATCACCGGGCGCATCGACTTCGACCAGGCCGGCGGCAACTTCTACACCGCGGCGCGCGAGGGCCTGGGCGCGCACTTCGGCTGGCTCGACGGCGAGGACATCTCGGCCACGCACCTCGTGCTCGACCGGCTGCTGCCCCTGGCCGAGGCCGGCCTGCGCCGGCAGAAGGTCGCGGAGGCGGACATCGTGCGCTACCTCGGCGTGGTCGACAACCGGCTGCGCACGGCGCGCACTGGGGCGCGCTGGGTGATCTCGTCGTGGAACGCGCTCAAGGACAAGGCGACGCCGGGCGAGCGCTCCAACGCGCTGGTGGCGGCGACCGTGCAGCGGCAGCAGACCGGCCGGCCGGTGGCGGAGTGGGAGCGGGCGCGCCTCGACGAGGCCGAGGCGTCGCGCCACAACTACCTGCGCGTCGATCAGTACATGACGACCGACCTCTTCACCATGGGGGCCGACGATCCGGTGGAGATGGTGGCGAATCTCATGAGCTGGGAGCGCATCCGCCACGTGCCTGTCGAGGACAAGGACCACCACCTGGTCGGGCTGGTCACCTACCGGGCCGTCCTGCGCTTCCTGGCCAGCGGCGGCTCGATCAGCGACACGCCGGTCGCGGACATCATGAAGACCGAGGTCACCACGATCGGCGTCGACACCGAGACGGTCGAGGCCATCCGCCTCATGCGGCGCTACCGCATCGGCTGCCTGCCGGTCGTCCAGGACGGCCGGCTGGTCGGCATCATCACCGAGGAGGACTTCATGGACATCGCGTCCAAGCTCCTCGAGGAAAAGCTGGCGGACGACGCCAAGGCCGAGGCCGGCGCCGTCCCCGCTACCTGATTCGCTGGCACCCGATACGGCCCGGTGGCCAGCGTGCACTGATCAGCTGGAAAGGAGTGTCTGGCGGCGAGGAAGCAACTTTTCGAGCAGCTCTCCCGCGTCCCTTCCCTTCCGGTAGGGGCCCCCCACGCTGCGATATGGAAACGGTCGCCGCCGCTTCCATCCTCTCCCCGACGACCTTCCCCTCGGTCGAGGCTTCCCCTGCCTGGGTTTCACCTTCCGCGAATCGACACCGGAGCCATCCACGCGTTCGGGGACGTCACCTGTGCGCGACTTGCTTCCCCCTCGCCCTCAACCACCAACCCTCGAAAGCGGCTCGCTCCGTTTCTTCTTCGCGGCTCGTCCGTCCTTCCACCTCGCCCAGGCGTTGCTCCCGACCCGGAGCCTCCATCGCCGCCAGACGCGACGAAGCTTTTGCAGTCGATGTGCCAGCCGCGGGGAGGAGCGCAAGCACCTTGAACCAGAAGGAGAATCCGGGGGAACGGGCGCGCGACGCGCGGTTTTCGTGCAAGCCTTGCGCGGCTTGCGCGCGCTTTCAGGCCGCACGAGGCGGGTACCGACGGGGCGATGTACGGGAGAAGCGGTTCGCACCTCCGGGGTGCACCTGCAATTTCAAGATTTACGCGGGTGTGAGCCGCTTGCCAGCCCTTCCGGGGGTGTAACGAACTGGATCAGCGCAAGGGTTGCGTCATGATCGGCTCCGACAGCAGAAGCTGCGCCGATCGCGATCTACGGGGAGAAGGCGCGGCGCAGGTGGTCGGGGATCCGCCGCGGCCGGCCGCCCTCGAAGCCGACCAGCGCCCAGAGAGTGGCGGCGCTGGCGAGGAGCGCGCCGTCGGACAGGCGCGTGATCTCGGTGCGGCGCAGGCTCGACGCCGTTCGCCACCACTCCACCCACGTCGAGAGCTCGAGGCGCTCGCCCGCGTACGCCGGGGCGCGGTAGTCGATCTCGTGGCGGCGGACCACGAACACGGCGCCGAGATCGCGGTAGGCCTCGCTGTTCCAGCCGAGCGCCGAGGAGTGCTCGGTCGCGACCAGCTGAAGCCAGCGCACGTACGTGATGTTGGAGACGTGGCCGAGCTCGTCGATGTCCTCCGGCCGGGCGACGAGCTCGAGGCGAAAGCGCGGCGGCGGCGCGGCCGGTGCAGCCGGTGCAGTCTCGGGCACCTGCCCCGGCCCGGGATCCGGCGAATCGCTCGATGCGGACATGGGGCCTGCGTACCACAGGCCGGCTTGGCGCGCGCGAACGCGGCGCGGTATCGTGGCCGGCCGGTCCGACGGCCGGATCGAGGCGGATGGAGCGATCGTGGCGGGACTTTCCCTGAGCGCGCGGGTCATCGATGAGCTGTCGGGAGCGGCGGCGGGCCCGACCCTCATCGCCGTCGGTGGCGTGCACGGCAACGAGCCGGCCGGCGTGGCCGCGGCGCGGAACGTGCTCGCGCGGGTGCGGGCCAGCGGCGCGGCGCTGATCGGCGACGTGGTCGCCCTGGCCGGGAACCTCCGCGCGCTGGCGGCCGGGCGCCGCTACCTGGTGCGCGACCTCAACCGCCAGTGGACCGACGAGCGGATCGAGGCTGCGCGCGCGGCGGCGTCCGACCACGCCGATCGCGAGGCGGCCGATCCGGAGGCGATCGAGGCGGCCGAGCTGGCCGCCGAGCTCGAGCGGGTCATGGCGCGCGCGCGCGGCCCGGTCTTCGCGCTCGACCTCCACACCACGTCGGCCGACGGCATCCCGTTCGGTGTGGTCGGCGAGGACGAGGCGCACCGCGCGTTCGCCGGCGCGTTCCCGCTGCCCGGCATCGTCGGGCTCGAGTCGCAGCTCGCGGGCGTTCTGACCGGCTACCTGAGCCGGCGAGGCTGCGTGACGCTCGCGGTCGAGGGCGGGCAGAACCAGAGCCCGCACGCGCTGGCCAACCTCGAGGCGGCCGTCACGCTGGGGCTGGCGGCGGCGGGCGTGCTGTCGCCCGGGGACGTCCCGGGCCACGGCGCGGCGCGCGAGCTCCTCGCCCGCGCGCGCGGCGATCTGCCCCACCTCATCGAGGTCGTGTCGCGCCACGAGGTCCGGCCCGGGGACGGGTTCCGCATGGAGCCCGGCTTCGCCAACATCCAGCGGGCCGCGGCGGGCACGTTGCTCGCGCGCGACGGCCGCGGCGAGATCCGCGCGCCGTTCGACGGGCTGGTGCTTCTGCCGCTCTACCAGGCGCAGGGGAGCGACGGCTTCTTCTATGGCCGCGAGCCGGGCGAGGGCGGCGCGGGGCGCGGCGAGGGCTGAGCTCCGCGCGTCGCGCCCCGCCGTCTCCTGGCTCCGTGCGAGGCAGCGCCCCCGCCGGTGCCGGACGAGGCTCTGTGTTACGGTGCCGGCGTTGCTCGCCCGCCGTATCGCCGCGCTCGCGCTCGTGACCCTGGTCGCCACCGCCGGCGGTGGCTGCCGCCGCGCCCACCGCATCGGGCTGGATGAGTCCGCGGCCGGCAGCTCGGCCCGCGACGCCGCGTCCGCGTCCGCGTCCGCGCCCGCGCCCGCAGGGGCGCGAGCACCGGCGGCAGAGGGGGCCGCGTCCGCGCCTCCCGACGCACGTCCCGCCGCGGCGCCCGCGCTGCCGCCGGCCGAGTACGTCGGCAGCGCGCGCTGCGGTCAGTGCCACGCCGAGGAGCGCGAGGCCTGGCGCCACAGCTGGCACGCATCCGCGCTGGCCCGGCCGGAAGGGCGGGCGGTGCGCGGCGACTTCTCCGGCGCCCACTACGCGGGCACCTCGAGCGAGGCCTGGATGAAGCGGCGCGGCGGCGCGCCCGTCATGCGCACGCGCGGCCTCGACGGCCAGCCGGCCGACTTCGCCGTCGACTGGCTGATCGGCGGCAAGCGCATGCAGGACGACGTCACCGTCCTCCCCGACGGCAGGTGGCAGGTGCTGCCGGTCTACTACCACGTGACCGGCCACGAGTGGGTCGACTACACGGAGAAGAAGCAGGGCGCGATCGGCCCCGACCACCCGTTCTACTGGGCCAACTTCCGCCGCATGGCCAACCACGAGTGCCTCGACTGCCACACGACCGGCCTGCGCGCCGACTACGACGTGAGCGCCGAGCGCTGGAAGACGACGTTCGCCGACGCGGGCGTCGCGTGCGAGAGCTGCCACGGCCCCGGCTCGCGCCACGCGAAGAGCGGCGACGCGGCCGACATCTTCCACCCGGGCAAGGCCCCGCGCGAGCTCGCCCTCGCCGCCTGCGGACAGTGCCACGGGCCGCGCGTTCCGCTCTTCCCGCTGCTCGACGCCGACCACCACTTCCGGCCCGGCCAGCGCTACGACGACGTCTACGACCCGATCGTGGTCCTCATCGCCGATCGCCAGTCGGGCGACTTCTTCGCCGACGGCCGGCCGGCGTCGTCGAGCTTCGAGTACCAGGCGTTCCTCCAGTCGGCGTGCCAGCGGCGCGGCGGCGCGACCTGTCTCTCCTGCCACACCGCGCCGCACCAGCCGCACGCGCCCGGCGAGCTGCGCGCGGCGGATCCCGACCGCGGCTGCCGCGGCTGCCACGCGGTGGTGTTCGCCGCCGGCCGCGGCCACAGCCACCACCGCGCGGCGGCGGCCCAGCGCTGCGTCGCGTGCCACATGCCCCCGGTCGTGAGCGGCGTGCTCGACAGCTTCGCCGACCACTCGATCGACGTGCCGTCGCCCGAGAACACCGCGCGCCACGGTGTGCCCAGCGCGTGCGGCGTCTGCCACGCGAAGGTGCCGCCCGCCGATCTCGCGCGCTCGCTGGCGGCCTGGTGGCCCGACGCGGGCAAGCGCCAGGCGCGCCGCCTGCGCCTGGCCGACGCGTTCGACGACCACACCGCCGCGGACAGCGCGCGCGCGCTCGCCCAGGTGGCGGCCGATCGCGACGAGGCGCCCACCCTGCGCGGCGCCGCGGCCGTGCTGCTCGCCCGCCGCTTCGGCCCCACGGCCTCCGGCGCCGCCGTGCCGCTGCTCGACAGCGGGGACCAGCTCCTCCGCACCAAGGCGTGCGAGGCGATCGGCGCGTCGCGCGCGCGCGGCGCGGCCGACGCGGTCGCGGCTCGCCTGGGCGATGCGTCGCTGCGGGTGCGGCTGGCCGCCGCGCTGGCGCTGCAGGCCCTCGGCGACGGGCGCGCCGAGCCGGCCCTCGCCCGCCTGGCCGCCTCACCGGAGAGCGAGCACCTGCTCCAGCCCCACCTCGCGCTGGGCCCGACCCTTGCGCGGCGCGGCGACATGGCCGGCGCGCGGCGCGAGCTGGAGTGGGTGGCGCGCCTCACCCCCTACTACGCCGATGCGCTGGTGCAGCTGGCCCAGGTCGCGGCCCGCCAGGGCGACCGCGCCGAGGCGCGCGCGCGCGTCGACCAGGCCCTGCGCCTCGACGCCCACCACAGCGCGGCGCTGGCCCTGCGCCAGCAGCTGTAGCCGCGGCGGTCCGTGTCAGGCGGCGCCCGGCCGCACGAACGCACGGCGGGCGCGCTCGGCGTCGCGCCGCACCCAGCAGCCGTCCAGGTGATCGTCCACCAGGCCCATCGCCTGCATGAAGGCGTACATGGTGGTCGGGCCGACGAAGCGCCAGCCGCGGCGCTTGAGGTCCTTCGACAGCGCCACCGACTCGGGCGAGGTCGACAGGGCCTTGAGCGCCTCGCGCGTGAGGCGGCGCGGGCGGCTCGACGCCGCCGGCTCGTAGCGCCACAGATAGGCGGCCAGCGAGCCGGCCTCGTCGACCAGCTCCGACGCGCAGCGCGCGTTCTGGATGGTCGCCTCGATCTTGCCGCGGTGGCGCACGATGCCCGGATCCGCCAGTAGCTTTGCGATGTGCCGCGCGCCGTAGCGCGCCACCACCCCGTAGTCGAAGCCGGCGAAGGCGCGGCGAAACGCCTCGCGCTTGCGCAGGATGGTCAGCCACGACAGGCCGGCCTGAAATCCCTCGAGGCACAGCTTCTCGAACAGCCGGTGGTCGTCGGCGACCGGGAATCCCCACTCGGTGTCGTGATACGGCGCGTAGTCGGGCGCCGAGGCGCCCCACCAGCACCGCCGCCGTCCGTCGTCGCCGCGAACCAGGCCGGCCGCGCCCGCGTCTCCGTCTCCGCCCATCGGCCGTGAACGTAGCAGACCGCGCGCGGCGCGCGGCGCGCGTCAGGTGCCCGGCTGCGGGCCCGGGCGGCGCACGAACGATCCCTGGGCCGGGTCCTTCACCACGCCGGGGAACTGCAGCACCTGGCCGTGCATGACCACGTAGACGCCGGGCGCGAGCAGCTGGGCGGCCAGGAGCGCCTCGGTCAGGTTCTGCAGCGCGTCGCTGTCGCGCAGCTCGTACGGCCGCATCGCGCCGGTCAGCACGATCGGCGAGGCCGGCACGCCCCAGCGGGCCACCGCGCGCTCGCCGCTCACCGCGAGCCGGTCGGTGCCGTGCACCACCACCACGCCGTCGTGGCGCGACGCCTGCTCGCCGGCGACCTCGGCGATGAGCGCGTGGTCCGCGTCGGACATCTCGAGGCTGTCCTTGTTCATGAGCGCGATGCGCTCCAGCTCCACCCCGCGCAGCTCGAGCGAGCCCAGCATCACGTCCAGCACCGAGACGCGGTTGCTGAGCTCGCCGGAGCGCGCGTCGTAGGTCTTCTCGATCGTCCCGCCGGTCGAGATGAGGGCCAGGCGCTTGCGCTGCACGGCATCATCCTACCGCGGTCGCCCCACCCGCGGCAGTCCACGCCCGGCTCGGCGCACGCGCCGCCGGCTGGCGCGCGCGCGTCCCGGGGCGCATGGTACCGGCATGGCGGAGCTCACTCGCGACCCCGACATCGTGAACGTCCTCGAGCGCGCGCGCGTCGTCGCCGTCCTCGGCGCACACCGCGAGCCCCACCGGCCGGCCTTCTACGTCCCCGACTACCTGCACCAGCAGGGCTACCGGGTGCTGCCGGTCAACCCGCAGCTGGTCGGCGAAACCCTGTGGGGCGAGCCGGTCCGCGCCCACCTCACCGACCTCACCGAGCCGGTCGACCTGGTCGACGTCTTCCGCCGGCCCGACGCCCTCGACGCCCACCTCGACGACTTCCTCGCCATGCGCCCCGGCCCGGGTGCCATCTGGTTCCAGCTCGGCATCCGCAACGACCGCGTCGCCGCCGCCCTGGTCGCCCGCGGCTTCGACGTCGTGCAGGACCGCTGCACCCTCGCCGACCACAAGCGCTTCCGCCGGTCCGGCCTCCTGCCCGCGCGCACCGCGAAACCGGGATGACGACCGGCTCAGGAAGTTGCCACCGGCCTGAAGGGCCGACATCCGATCTTGACCGGCTGCTCGAGCGGCTGACGAGGGGGAGCTGCGCGAGCTGCTCAAGGACGCCGACCGCGAGGCACCATCGGCCGACGTGCTGGCTGCGGCGGCCTATCTGCGGGCCGCGTCCCTCGATCGTCGTCGCCGAGCAGAGACGAGTGCCTGAGCGGCGCGAGTTGTCGGACCCGTCTCGGGCCTGACGACTACCGCCGGGCCGCGGCGCGTGCGGCGATCGCGCGGGCGGGGTAGTTGGTCATGATGCCGTCGGCGCCGGCGGCGAGGAGACGGGTCATCTCGGCGGGGTCGTCGATCGTCCAGTAGTGGACGGCGAGACCGTGGCGGTGGGCGAAGGCGATGAAGTCGGAGCTGTCGAGGGGGAAGCGGGGCCAGCTCGAGCGCAGGCGGATCGGCACCTGCAGCGCCTCGAACTCGGGGCGGCACGCCACGTCGAGGAGGTAGCAGGCGTAGAAGCGGGCCGCCTCGCGCAGGGAGGCGCTGGTCGCGACCCGGCCGTGCGAGCTGGCGCGGAAGCGGGCGAGCGCGCCGCCGTGGAAGCTGGCCACCAGCACGTCGTCGGCCCGGCCGTGGCGCTCGATGGCGGCGGCGACGGCGTCGGCCAGCGCGGCGGAGTCGGCCTTGAGCTCGATGTTGAGGCGCGCCTCCGGGAACGCGGCCAGCACCTCGTCCAGCGTCGGCAAGAGGGTGGCCGGATCGGAGGCCGGGAAGCGGCGCGCCAGCTCGGCGCGCAGGGCCGGCAGGTCGCTGTCGGCGATGGCGCGCGCCACGCCGAAGCGGCGCTCGAGGGTGGCGTCGTGCGACACCACGATGGCGCCGTCGCGCGAGCGGTGGACGTCGAGCA
>Ga0126377_10002786_pt1 | contig 12191 bp, 9 predicted proteins | sample PanSoiMetPlot_22_FD_92647 | JGI IMG/M metagenome (GOLD analysis project Ga0126377, IMG submission 92647) | Tropical forest soil microbial communities from Panama - MetaG Plot_22 | ecosystem: Environmental > Terrestrial > Soil > Tropical forest > Bulk soil | place: Panama | collected 2016-02-17
GGAATTGATGGCCGTCGCGCATCGCAAAGACGCTTCGACGTTCTCGATGATATTGACGCAAAGCCCTACGGAGATGATCGTCAGGCGGTTGAAGGCGCTCGGCATGTCCGAGTCCGATTACCTGGTAAAGAAGGTTGACCCGGAACAAGCGCCTTGGTACCTGAAAGCGGCCGATTTCGCTGTGTCGCTGATCAAACCCTGTTATTCAAAACTGTCTTCCTCTCCGACCAAAATCGCCGAATACCTGGCGAGCGGTTTGCCCGTCATCAGCAACGCGGGCATTGGCGATGTGGATGATGTCATCGCCGAAGACAGGGTCGGCGTAATTCTCAACGCCTTCAACCGGGAGTCGTACGAGCGGGCGTTAGAAGAGATGAGGCGGTTGCTGTTCGATCCTGGGATCGCCGAACGCTGCTGCGAGAGCGCGCGCAAGCGGTTCGATCTGGTCAGCGTCGGCGGCGTCAGGTATCGCAGGCTTTATAAAATGGTGTTCGAGAGTAGGACAGGAAAATAAGAGCGGGAATATTTAAGGACGATGAACAGACAACCTGACAACGACCTGTTCCTGGGAGTAATTTTTTTGCTGGTCTTCGCCGGGCTGGGGAGCTTTCTGATTACGCTCACGCGCAAGCATTGCCAGACGCGGCGCGAGCAGATCTCGCTGTTTCTTTGCGCGCTCGTCGTCCGGTTCGCGGCTTCGATCGTCGTCTATGAACTGGGGTTGGTGAATGTGCTCGGCGATGAAGACGCCAGCGGATGGGGGTACGGCGTCCATCTCGCGAGCGGGTGGGACAGGCAACACATGAGCCTGCTCAGCCTGCCGGAGATGTGGGGAGCCGTGTACGAAAGACACCAAATGGGCTTTCATTACCTGTCGGGGTTGTTTTTCTTCGCCACCGGCGCTTCGGCCCGAATGCCCCTGGCGGCGATGAATTGCTTCTGCGGCGCGCTGACGGTCGTCTTTGTTTATCGCATCGCGATCAGCCTGTTCTCGCGCTGGACGGCGGTGAGGGCTGGGTGGATAGCCTGTTTCTTTCCGTCGCTGATCATCTGGTCGGCGCAGACGTTGAAAGAGCCGGTCGTGATCTTTCTGGAATCGCTGGCGCTTTACGCCTGCGTCAACCTGAAGCTCGAAGGCTTTTCGGTGAAATATATTCTGATTTGCGTGGCGGCGATCGTTCTGCTGCCGCCGTTCCGATTTTACGCGGCTTATCTGACCGCGCTGGTGGCGATATTGGCGCTGACTCTCCCACGGCTCAGCAAAGGCAAATCCTCGATTCATTCGGGTCTGATCGTCGCGGGATTGATCGGGGCGCTGGTCGTCTCTTCGGGATACATGGCTCGCAACGAGGCGGTGGTTGAAAGGTTCACTCAGTTAAAAGAGATCGCGAGGTTCAAGAGCAATGTCGCTATAGGCTACGGCTCCGGCGTGGAGAATAATTACGATTTGAATACGCCTTCGGGATTGTCTATGACGCTCGCCATCGGCGGGGCGCATCTTTTGCTGGCGCCCTTTCCGTGGCAATTGGGCGGAGGAAGTATGCGAATGCTGTTGACCACGCCGGAAATGGCGGTCTGGTGGTGGCTAATCTTTGTGGGGCTGATTCCGGGCCTCTGGCATATCTGCAAAAAGCGACTGTCCGATGTTCAGCCGATGCTGTTTTTCATTCTCGGTCTGGGGCTGCTCTATAGCATGGTGTTCGGCAACGTGGGATTGATCTTCCGGCAGCGCGCGCAGTTGCTGCCCTGGCTGTTGATCATTGCGGTCGTCGGTCTGGAGCAACGCGCAATGCTGAGATCGCTCAAGCGTCGAAGATTGAGGTTTGAGGATCGAAGATTGAGGATTGAGGATCGAGAATTGAGGATCGTGTCATAGCGCGTAAGGCGATTCTCGATCTTCAATCCTCAACCCTCGATCCTCAGTTCACTGGAATTGGATTGCGCGTCCTGTTTTTAACACCGAACCCGATCGAGGCGGCGAATACGCGGTATCGCGTATGTCAGTTCCTGCCGCATCTGAAATCGCGCGGGATTGAGTGCGAGGTCGCCCCGTTCATCCCGAGCGGATTGTTCCGCGAACTGTACAGGCGCGGGCGGATTGCGCGTAAGATGGCCGGAATGGCCCGCTCGATGTTGGGGCGCGTGGCCGACGTGATGAGGGCAAGGCGCGTCGACGTGGTTTGCGTTTCGCGTGAAGCCATGTTGTTCGGCCCCCCGGTGATCGAGTGGCTGGTCAACAAAGTCGCCCGCCGCCCGATGGTCTTCGATTTCGACGACGCGCTCTTCGTTTCGTATGTCAGCCCGACTTACGGCCGGTTCGCCTCGTGGCTAAAATGCCCTTCGAAATCGTCGCGGATTCTGGCGATGAGCGCCCACGTCATTGCGGGCAATGAATACCTGGCGAGTTACGCGCGCCGGATTAACAGCAGGGTGACGGTTCTGCCTACGGTGGTCGATACGGAATTGTTCGCCGGCGCTGACCCTGTCCCGCGTCCGGGCGTCAATTCCGCCGCCGGGCCGATCAGTAAGCCGGTTACGAGGCCGGGACCGGTTGTGGGATGGATCGGGAGTCATTCTACGGCGCAATACCTGGATCTGATCGCGCCCGCATTGCAGCGGCTCGCCCGCCGTCGCCGGTTCGTATTTCGTGTGATAGGCGCCGGGCGCGACGTGCATATGCCGGGCGTGGAAGTGGAAAATCGCCCCTGGGATATGGCGACGGAGATCAGAGATTTTCGAGATCTGGACATCGGCGTCTATCCGATCCGCGACGACGGGTGGGCGCGCGGCAAATGCGCCTTCAAGGCGATCCAGTATATGGCCGCCGGCGCGCCTTGTGTATCATCCCCAGTGGGGATGACGACTGAAGTCATCAGGAACGGCGTGAATGGCTTCCTCGCCAGTTCGACCGATGAGTGGGTTCGTTGCCTCGACCTGCTTTTGGAAGACGCGTCGTTGAGAGAACGGCTGGCGCGCGAGGGCCGGATTACTGTAGAAGAGAAGTATTCTTTGAAGACGCATGCCCCGAGGCTGGCGGACGTGTTGGAAGACGCCGCCAAAATGAAACACCCATACAACGAGTAAAGGAATGACGGAAAATAATATTTTAGTCACCGGCGGGGCCGGTTTTATCGGGTCACATCTGGTCGACGCTCTCGTCGCGCGCGGGCATCGCGTGCGAGTCCTGGACGCGGTCGCGCCGCAGGTTCATGTCACTGGCGAGCCGCAATACCTCAACCCGGAGGCCGAATTCATTCGCGGCGATGTGTGCGATGACGCCGCGGTCGAGAAGGCGCTTGAAGGCGTTGAGGTCGTTTACCACCAGGCGGCCGAGGTCGGCGTCGGCCAGTCGATGTATGAGATCCGGAAATTTGTCAGGGCGAACGACCTGGGCACGGCCGTGTTGCTCGAAGCCCTCGTCAAGCGCCGGTCGCAGATCCGTAAATTGATCGTCGCTTCATCAATGTCGATATACGGCGAGGGGGCTTATCGTAACGCCGACGGCGAGACTGTTTACCCGCCGATTCGGCCGGCGAGCCAGTTGATCGAACGACAGTGGGAACCGCTCTGCCCGCGGACCGGCGCGGTTTTGACGCCGATCGGAACTCCCGAAGAGAAGCCGCTGGTCCCGACGTCGGTCTACGCCGTCACGAAGCAGGATCAGGAGCATTTCTGTCTGGTCGTCGGGAGGGCTTACGGCATGCCGACGGTCGCGCTGCGCTATTTCAACGTTTACGGGACGCGCCAGGCGCTGTCGAATCCTTACACCGGCGTCTGCGCCATCTTCTCTTCGCGACTGTTGAACGACCAGAAGCCGGTGGTCTTCGAGGACGGCGAGCAGACGCGCGATTTCGTCCATGTCAGCGACATCGTTCAAGCCAACCTGCTGGCGCTCGAAACCGGCCGCGCCGATTACCAGGCCGTCAACGTCGGCACGGGCAAGGCGACTTCGGTCAAACAGGTGATGTGGATGTTGGCCGAGGGCCTGGGCAAACAGATCGAGCCGGAGATCACGGGCAAATACCGCGAAGGCGACATTCGCCACTGCGTAGCCGACATCACCCACGCCCGCGCATTGCTCGGCTACGAGCCGAAGGTGTCGCTTAAGCAGGGTATCCCCGAACTGCTCGAATGGGTGAAGCGACAGGAGGCAAGCGACAAGGTGGCCCAGGCGACCGCCGAATTGGAGAGCCTTAGTTTAGTTAAGTGACATGAGAAGACGTCTCCGGCTGTTCGGGCTCGCGCTTACTTCGTTAATGCCCGGCCTGCTGAAGCGATTTGTGTATAGACATCTGTTCGGGTTCCGAGTTGGGCGGCGGGTTCGAATAGGTCTGGCGCTCCTGGATTGCGCGAGTCTGTCGATAGGCGATGACAGCAAGGTCGGCCATGGAACCGCATTCCTGCGCTGCGGCGACGTTTCGATTGGCCGTCACGTCGAGATAGGGCCACTGAACCTGTTTCGCGGCGGCGACAGCCTGCAGATGGGCGACTACTCGCAGGTCCTGCGCTTCAACGTCATCAACGCGATCCCCGACAACGACGCGACGAATCAGCCGGACTCATCTTTCTATCTCGGCTACGGCTCAGTGATCACGGCCGAGCACCGCATTGATTTCACCGATAGGGTTCGCATCGGGCGGCGGTCGATTATCGGGGGCCGCAACTCGTCGCTGTGGACGCACAATCGCAAGAGCGGCGTCGGAATCGAGATCGGAGACTACTGTTACATCGGATCCGAGATCCGCATGGCCCCGGGGGCGCGAATCCCCGACTGCTCGATAGTCGGGCTCGGGGCGGTGGTGACCGGCCCGCTGATGGAGAGCTATTCGCTGTTTGCTGGTGTGCCGGCAAGGCGCAGAAGGGGGTTGGACTCCGGCGATCTTGAGTTGATCTTTGAAAAGACGCGTCCGGATTTACCCGACGAAGCCCATGTCGTGGCGCCGTTTGAAGCGTCGATCAAAGAGGCGGGGAATGTCAGGCAGTAAACCTATGCGCGAAGATGTCGATTTACAGGCCTTGCTTGACGCGCTGCGATGCCCCGAATGCTCGTCGAAATTGTCGGCGAAGTCCGTCTCATTCGAAGGCGCCGCCGAGACCGCCCTTGAGTGCCGGCAGTGCGGAGAGCGCTTCTCGATCAGAAACGGCATTCCCCGCATGTTGTCATCGTCAATGCTTGACGCGCTCGGCGGAGAGACGCTTCGTCCGGACGTGGACTGGCGTCAGGTCGCCACCGCCCGAAGCTTCGGTTACGAGTGGTCGCATTTCCCCGACATGTATCCAGAGTGGGAGCGAAACTTCCTGGAATACATGTCGCCCCACACTCCCGAATTCTTTCGGGGCAAGCGCGCGCTGGACGCGGGTTGTGGCGCGGGCCGGCATGCCCATTACGCCGCAAAGAACGGCGCTGAGGTATGGGCCATCGACATCGGCCCTGCGGTCGAAGTCGCGAAAGCCAACAACCGGAGCCTCGGCAACGTGCGAGTCGCGCAAGCCGACATCCACCATCCGCCGTTCGATCCCGAGAGCTTCGACCTGGTGTATTCCATAGGCGTGCTGCACCATCTGCCGGACCCGGAATCGGCGTTCCGCAATCTGTTGCGATACGTGAAACCGGGCGGGTGGATTCATATCTACCTTTATTGGAGGCCTGAGAATCAGCCGGTCAAACGCGCCTTGCTGTCTCTGGTCACGGCGGCCCGCCGGGTCACCACGCGCATTCCACACCGGCTGCTTTACGGCCTGTCTTTCCCGGCCGCGGCGATCGCCTTCGCGGGCTTCGTCTGGCCTTATCAATTGCTCCTCGCGGCTGGGTTGAAAGGGGTCGCCGAACGCCTGCCGATGAAGCAGTACGCCATGTACCCGTTTCGCGTTTGCGTCAACGATCAGTTCGACCGCCTGTCGGCGCCGATAGAATTGCGCTACACGCGCGACGAGGTCGAAGGGTGGATGCGGCGCGCGGGCCTAGAAGAGATAGTCATCAGGCCTAACTACGGATGGTGCGCGACGGGGCGCAAACCGGCGAGGTCATAATTTCATATTTCATATTCCGTATGCGATATTTCATGTGACATATGAAATATCGCATACGGAATATGGACACGACACTGGCCTCTTTAAGATACCTCAAGCAGTCAAAGCTCGCGCGATGGGGGGCGGTCGCCGTCGCCTGCTTGGCGGCCATCTACTTCCTGACGCCTGTCTTGCTCAACAAGGCGGCTGTAGGGCTGATTCGAGAAGACAGGCCCGTCAAGGCCGACGTGATCGTCGCGATGGCCGGAGACTTTCGCTGCAACCGTGAGAAGAGGGCCGCCGAGCTTTGGCGCCAGGGGTGGGCGGACAACGTCGTCGTCGGCGGGGTGAGCTACCCCTGGGGCTTTCACACCGGCGAGGCCGCGCGGAGGTACGTGATGAGTCTGGGCGTGCCCGAAGAAAAGATTTTCATGATCTGCGAAACCCTGAACACTCGCGCGGAGGCCAAGGCGCTGGACGATCTGATGCGCGAACGAGGATGGAATTCGGCGATCATCGTCACCTCGGCGTTTCATTCGCGGAGGGCGATGTACACGGTCGAGAAGGCGGCGCCAGGCCGCAGCTTTTATTCGTCGCCCGTGCCGACGGGATCTCCTGAATGGACGCCTCGCGCCTGGTGGTCGCGCCGGGACGATGTCTATATAACCATGCGCGAATTCGCTTCGTGGGCGAACACGCTGGTGGGCGGATGGCAATGAAGAAGCTGAGAAGAAAATGGGCGTATCGCGTGTTGATCTCGCTTGGTCTTCTGGCGGTTGGTTGCATAGCTCTCTTCTTCGCTTTGCCGAGCTTGCTGATCGCGCCGGCGAGCGTGGCGAAATCCGATGTCATACTGTATGGCGCGATCTCCAAACATTCCACCGCGGATAAATACATCATTGATTTGTACCGCCAGGGAGCAGCGCGCAAGATCATTTGCCTCAGCTCGCAGGTCTCCAGGGATCTCTATCCGGGCGATTACGCGCGAGAGAGTCTGATCTCGCAGGGCGCGCCGGCCGAGGATGTCATTTCATTGCGATTGCCCATCGCGCCATGCGGCGGAGTGGCTTTGACGAAGATCGCGGATTTCGTCAAAGCCAACGGATGGAAAAGCGCTTTGTACGTCACGGACCCTGAGGACAGCCGCTACTCCGGCAGCCTTGCCCGCAGGTTTTTCGAAAGAGAGGGCATCGCCCTCGCCGTGAGCTATTCGCCGGAAGACAGGGAAGAACTGACCCGGGACTGGCGCCGCACTCATTGGAAGACGCAGCGGATGCTCGGAGAGGCGATGATTATCATACTCGACCGGTTTTACTCCGAATGCCGCTGATCGAGGATCGAGGATCGAAGATAGAGAACCGATAGAAGCGCGATGGCTCGATTTTCGATCCTCGATCCTCGATCCTCGATCTTCAATCCTCGCTTATGTGTGGGATTGCCGGAATAGTTTCAGATACCGGCGGATCGCTCGAGTCTCGATTGAGGCCGATGATCGACGCCCAGGCTCACCGCGGCCCTGACGCCGAGGGCGTTTGGTCGGACGGGCGTTGCGCGCTGGGGCACCGCCGTCTTTCGATCATCGACCTTTCCGAAGCGGGCCGCCAGCCGATGTCGAACGCGCGCGGCGACATACAGATCACGTTCAACGGCGAGATCTACAACTTTCAACAACTTCGACGCCAGCTTGAGCGCCTGGGCCGCAGTTTCCGAACGCGCACGGACACGGAAGCGGTCATCTACGCCTACGAGCAATGGGGCGTAGACTGCCTGGCCCGTCTGCGCGGAATGTTCGCCTTCGGAATCTGGGATCAGCGTCGTCGTCGGCTCTTTCTGGCGCGGGACCGCGTCGGCAAAAAGCCGCTCTTTTACGCGCAATTCGGCGGCCATTTTCTCTTCGCCTCGGAGCTGCAGGGGCTGTTGGCCAATAAGGATGTTCGCCGCGAGGTCGATCCGCCGGCGATTGACGCCTATCTGAGCTACGGCTATGTTCCCGCGCCCGGCGCCGCGTTCAAAGGCGTTTATAAATTGCCGCCCGCGCATTACCTGACGCTCGAACTGAAACAGACCGGTTTTGAAAAACGGATCGAGCGTTACTGGTCGCTGGATTACGAGCCCAAACTCCGCATCGGTGAAGACGAGGCCTGCGAAGTCCTGCGCGAGAAGATGACCGAAGCCGTGCGGCTGCGGATGATCAGTGACGTCCCACTCGGCGCCTTTCTGTCGGGCGGCGTCGATTCGAGCGTCGTCGTGGGATTAATGGCGAAGCTCTCGGGCGCGAAGGTCAAGACATTCTCGATCGGGTTCAACGAAGCCGCCTACGACGAGACCACACACGCGCGGCGGATCGCCGAGCGCTGGGGGACCGATCATCACGAATTCATAGTCGAGCCAGACGCGCTCTCGATATTGCCCAAACTGGTCAGGCATTACGGCGAGCCGTACGCCGATTCGTCGGCGATACCGACTTTTTACGTGGCGCAGATGACCCGCCGCCACGTGACCGTCGCTTTGAACGGCGACGGCGGCGACGAGAGCTTCGCCGGATACGAGCGCTATCTGGCGAATCACCTGGCAGAGCGAATGCGATCGATTCCCGGCGCGGCGGTGGCCGCGCGCGCTCTCAGCCGCGTCATTCCCGATTCGATAGACCCGAAGGGCCGCGGGCGACGGGCGCGCAGATTTCTTGGCGTGGCGTCGCTGCCGATGTCAGAACGCTACCCGCGGTGGCTGAAGACGTTTCAGGACGAGGCCAAGCCGCGGCTCTACAGCCCGGAATTCGGCGGCCTTTTGAACGGTCATGGCGCCGGATCGCTGAAGGCGCCGTTCGACGGATCGCTGACGCCTCATTACTCACATCACCCAATTGACGCCGCGATGGCCAGCGATGTCGCGTCGTATCTGCCTTACGACCTGTTGGTGAAGGTCGACATCACTTCGATGGCCAACAGCCTGGAAGCGCGTTCGCCTTTTCTAGACCACGAAGTGATGGAGTTCGCCGCGCGACTGCCGGTCGAAATCAAATTTCGCCGCCGGAGATTGAAGAGCTTGCTCAAACGGGCGTTCGCCGATCTGCTGCCGCCGGAGAACGTCAACCGGCGCAAGATGGGATTCGGCGTTCCGGTCGGGCAATGGTTCCGGGGGCCGCTGCGCGATCTCTTGCGTGACACGCTGCTCTCGCCACGCGCGCTCGATCGCGGATATTTCCGCGACCCGGAGGTCCGGCGGTTGGTCGACGAGCACCTGGAACGGCGCGCCGACCACTCGTTCCAACTCTGGAACCTGTTAATGCTGGAGTTATGGCATCGAGAATTTATCTAGCGCGGAAGCGTATGGAGCGCGGGGACCTGTCGCCGCGCTCCATACGCTTCGCGATCCCAGGCGCATGAATCGATTCAACGTTAATTTGCGCAGTCCTCAATTTATCTAAGCATTGGAGAGAATACGCGTCGTCAGAATTATTGACCGGCTCAACATCGGCGGCCCGGCCAAACACGTCACGTGGTTGACGGCCGGGCTTGATCCGGGGCGGTTCGAAACGACGCTCGTCACCGGCGTCGTTCCCGAGGGCGAGGGCGATATGGGCTATTTCGCGCGGGCCGCCGGCGTGGAGCCGCTCATCATCGAGGAAATGAGCCGCGAATTGAGCCTCGGTGACGTCGTCGTCATCTTCAAAATCCTGCGCGAACTGTTTCGGCTGAAGCCTCACATCATCCACACGCACAAGGCCAAGGCCGGGGCCGTGGGGCGCGTGGCTGCGATGGTCTACAAATGGCTTACTCCGTCGGCGCTCTGGCTGCGACCGCGCAAGCTCCGGGTAGTTCACACCTATCACGGACATATCTTCCACAGCTATTACGGCGCGATGAAGACAAGGTTGTTTGTCGTTATCGAACGCGCGCTGGCCAGGTTCTGCTCTGATCGGATCGTCGCCGTCAGCGAGCGGCAGCGCGCCGAAATCTGCAGCGAGTTCAAAGTCGGAAGATTCGATCAGTTCGCGGTCATCCCTCTCGGAATCGATTTCGATGAGATCGATTCTCGAAGGGGACGATTGCGAAGAGAGATCGGGGTCGGCGCCGATGACGTATTGATCGGCTCCGTCGGGCGGTTATGCGAGGTCAAGAATCACGCGATGCTGATCGAATCGGCGGCGAAAATGAAGGTCGCCGGGGCGGCTTTTGTGATCGTCGGGGACGGTCATCTGCGCGCGGAGCTTGAGGCGCGGGCGCGGGCCGTCGGCCTGGACGGGCGCGGCGCCTTCACCGGGTTCCGAGAAGACGCGGCTTCGCTTTACGCCGACTTCGACATTGCGGCGCTGACCTCGTTGAATGAAGGGACGCCTCTGACGCTGATCGAGGCGATGGGCTGCGGCTGCGCGCTTATGTCGACCGAGGTCGGCGGCGTGGCCGATCTGATGGGGCGCCGCCGGGAGACGCTGGACGGATTCACGGTCTGGGATCACGGGGTGACCGCTCCGAGCCGCGATGTCGAAGCGTTCACGAACGGCTTGAGGTATTTGATTGAACGCCCCAGCCTGCGGCGCGAGATGGGGGAGCGTGGCCGATCTTTCGTCTTGTCGAAGTTGTCAAAAGAGCGGTTGATCGGCGATGTCGAAAATCTCTATTGTGATTTGATGGCGGAAATTGGGCGTGAATAGGACTTATGGGACTTATAGGACAGAATTACGAGTCCTATAAGTCTCGTAAGTCCTATAAGTCCTATAAGTCCTATAGGAGAGGGAAAAATAAAATGAAAGTGTTGATCACAGGCGGGGCCGGGTTCATCGGATCGCACCTTGCCGAGGGGCACCTCGAACGCGGCGATGAGGTCTACATTATTGACGACCTTTCGACCGGCTCCATGGAGAACATAGGGCGGATCAAAGGGCTGTCGAACTTCCATTACTATCTGGATTCGGTGACGAACCATCACCTGATGGCCGAACTGGTCGATCTGTGCGACGCGGTCTATCACCTGGCCGCGGCGGTCGGCGTCAGGCTGATCGTCGAAAGCCCCGTCAAGACGATCGAGACCAACATCCGCGGCACGGAGGTCGTGCTCCACCATGCCGCCAAAAAGCGCAAGCGGGTTTTGATCGCCTCGACCTCGGAAGTCTACGGCAAACGCGACCAAGTTCCGTTCGGCGAAAACGACGATCTGGTGATGGGGGCGACCGACAAGGGCCGGTGGAGTTACGCCTGCTCCAAGGCGATCGACGAGTTCCTGGCCATCGCCTACTGGAAAGAGAAGAAGGTCCCGACCGTCATCGCGCGCCTCTTCAACACCGTCGGCCCGCGCCAGACAGGGCGCTACGGGATGGTCATCCCGAATTTCGTCAGGCAGGCGCTCCGTGGCGAAGACATCACCGTTTACGGCGACGGATCTCAGAGCCGCTGCTTCGCGCACGTTACGGATGTAGTCGGGGCGTTGATCCGGTTGATCGAGAGCCAGAAGGCGGTCGGAGAGGTCTACAACATCGGCAACGACAGGGAAGTGACGATTCTCGAGCTTGCCGAGAAGGTCAAATCGTTGACCGGCTCCGATTCCAGGATCGTCTTCACGCCTTACGATCAGGCTTATGAGGAGGGATTCGAGGACATGCTGCGGCGCGTCCCCGACCTCTCCAAGATACACAAACTTATCGCCTATCAGCCGACGGTTGATTTGGACGAGATTTTGGAAAGCGTGATAGATTACCAGCGCTCTGAATTGGCCGCATCACATGCGGCGGCATGCGCTTCTGAAACTCCCGCCATTAAAGCGGCGATCTCCCTCCGATGATTTTGAAACCCGGCAAGCCTTAAGCGATTAATTTCGGTCCCCCTGGGAGAAACTATGGCAAGGCTTGGGGTGGGAGTGGCCGTCACGGCGGCGCTCAGTTTGATATTTACATTCCTGGTCCGGTATGGCGCTCATCGGTTGGGTATAGTCGCCACTCCACGGAGAGATCGCTGGCACAGCAGGCCTACGGCGTTGATGGGCGGAATCGCAATATACCTGGCGTTTGTCATCGGATGTTTCATATTCGCACCCGATCTTTCGCGAGCTTATCCGATATTGATCGCAGCCACGCTGTTGTTCGGCGTCGGGATCGTCGATGACACAAGGCAGCTCAAACCCTACGTCAAACTCGTCATGCAAGTGGTCGCCGCTTCGATCGTGGTCTTCAGCGGGCTGCGTTTGCC
>Ga0126377_10002787_pt1 | contig 12191 bp, 8 predicted proteins | sample PanSoiMetPlot_22_FD_92647 | JGI IMG/M metagenome (GOLD analysis project Ga0126377, IMG submission 92647) | Tropical forest soil microbial communities from Panama - MetaG Plot_22 | ecosystem: Environmental > Terrestrial > Soil > Tropical forest > Bulk soil | place: Panama | collected 2016-02-17
CCCCATCGGCGGCGGAGATCGCGGCGGGAACGGCCACTCTGACTCTGACAACCAATGATCCCGCTGGGCCCTGCGGCGCGGCCAGTGACACCATGGTCATCACGATCAATCCCGCGGCCACGGTCAACGCCGGGGCCGATCAGACCGTCTGCGGAACCAGTCCGAACGTAACGCTGGCCGGCGTAATTGGCGGCGGCGCGACGAGCGCGACCTGGAGTGGCGGTACAGGAACGTTCAATCCGAACAACACTACTCTCAATGCTGTCTACACTCCGTCGGCGGCCGAGATAGCGGCGGGAACGGTCACCCTGACATTGACAACCAATGATCCCGCTGGGCCCTGCGGCGCGGCCAGTGACACGATGGTCATCACGATCAGTCCTGTGGTGACCGTCAACGCCGGTCCCGATCAGACCGTCTGTTCCAGCAGTTCGAACGTGACGCTGGCCGGCGTAATTGGCGGCGGCGCAACGAGCGCGACCTGGAGTGGCGGTACGGGCACATTCAATCCGAACAACACCACGCTCAACGCCGTTTACACCCCATCTGCGGCGGAGATCACTGCCGGAACGGTTACTCTGACGTTGACTACTAATGATCCGGCGGGACCTTGCGGCGCGGCCAACGATCAAATGGTGATCACGATCAATCGGCCGCCGACAGTCAACGCCGGAGCCGATCAATCACTCCCAGCTTGCGCTTCCACTCAGGTTCAATTGGCCGGCTCAATAGGCGGCGGCGCTACGAGCGCGACCTGGAGTTCGAGCGGCAGCGGAAGCTTCAGCCCGGACGCGAACACGCTCAATGCGGTATACAAACCTTCGCCGGCCGATTTGAATGCCGGTTCTGTCACGCTTACTCCGACGACAAATGACCCCGCCGGCCCCTGCGCCGCCACCAGCGATACGGCGGTCATCACTTTTGTCGCCTGCCCTTCCTGCTTCAAAGAAGGACCTGGCTCTCCGTTGCCTGAGAGGTCCGAGGCCAGCGACCAGAAAGCAGGCTCGGTGTTGATCTATAACTTATACACTTCGAGCATGTCTTCGCCCGACACGCAGGACACCCGAATCAATCTGACAAATGTCAGTTCGTCCGATCAGGTCGCCGTCCACCTCTTCTTCGTGGATGGCGCGAGCTGCTCGGTCGCAGACTCGTACATTTGCCTGACCCCGAACCAGACCTCCAGCTTCCTGGCGTCGGATTTCGATCCGGGAACGACGGGTTATTTGATCGCAGTGGCTTCGAGTTGCGTGACAGGCTGTCCTATCGCGTTCAACTGTCTGATCGGAGACGCGTATGTCAAGTTCAGCAGCGGTCACTCGGCCAACCTCGGCGCCGAGGCGCTGTCGGCGGTGTCGCCAAACCCGACCGTTTGCGACCCGAACTCAGTGACGGCCACGCTCAACTTTGACGGAGTGAGCTACAACCGCATGCCTCGTCTTCTGGCCGCAGACAACGTGCCCAGCCTGAGTGACGGCAACAACACTATGCTCGTGCTGAACCGCGTCGGCGGCAGCCTCATGTCCGGACTGAACTCGCTCTCGACGGTCTTCGGCGTCTTCTACAATGACACCGAGACTCCGTCGAGTTTCAGCTTCTCGGGCGGATGCCAGTTGCGTTCGTCGCTCTCGAACAGCTTCCCGCGCATCTCCCCGCGCTTCGACACGCTCGTACCGTCAGGACGCAGCGGATGGTTCAAGCTTTCGGCGGCGAACGACTCGGCCGGCGGCATCTTCGGGGTGACGATCAACTTCAACCCGAACGCCGCAAGCGTCCCTGGAGCCTTTAACCAGGGACACAACATGCATGCGTTGACGCTCACTCCCAGCGCGACGCTGACCGTCCCGATCATCCCGCCCTCTTGCTGCCGCTAAAGCGGACGCCTGAGCGCAGGATCAATCGCGCCGCCAGGCTCAAATGGAGAGCCTGGCGGCTTTTTATTTGGCGTTCCGCTTCGACTGAGACTGTCGAGTCTTTACGATTGCGCCCAACTTGATGCATGCTTGATCGCATGAAGAAAACACTCGGTATAGGTTTTATCGGCAGCGGTTTCATCACCCGCTTTCACATCCAATCCCTCGTCGCCGTCCGCGGCGCCGACGCGCGCGGCGTTTGGAGTCCCAACAAAGAGCGCGCCGAGCAGGCCGCGGCGATGGCTTGCGAACTGCGCGTCGGCGATTGCCGCGCGTTCGATTCGATCGAAGAGATGGTCGCGGCGCCGGAGATCGACGCGATCTGGCTTTGCGGTCCGAATCACAAACGGGTCGAGAATCTGGAGGCGGTCGTCAAGGCTCTGAAATCGGGCAAAGGCGGGCTTACGGGCATCGCCGTCGAAAAGCCACTGGCCCGCAACGCCGCCGAAGCCAAACGCGTGATCGAGTTGATCGAAGAGTCGGGACTGCTGCACGGCTATCTCGAAGACCAGCTGTTCGAGCCTTCGATCATGCGCGGGCGCGAGATTTTATGGCGCCGCGCGGCGGCCCTGACCGGCCGTCCTTATCTGGCTCGGTGCGCCGAAGAGCACAGCGGCCCTCATATGCCGTGGTTCTGGCAGGGCGATTTGGGCGGCGGCGGGGTGCTCAACGATATGATGTGCCACTCGGTCGAGGTCGCGCGATTGCTGCTGACCGATCCCACGAAGCCGCGCGATAGCGTCAAGCCGGTGAAAGTCTCCGCGACCATCGCCTGTCTGAAGTGGTCGCGCCCGGAATACGCCGATCTGTTGCGGCAGATGATGGGCAATGAGGTGGATTACCGGACGAAACCGTCTGAAGACTTCGCGCGCGCCACGATCCATTACGTTGATGACGCGGGACTGCCGCTGATCGCCGAGGTCACGACTTCGTGGAGCTTCGTAGGCGCCGGTCTGCGGCTGAGCTCCGAATTGCTCGGCCCTGAGTACTCGCTCTCGATCAACTCGCTCGACTCCAGCCTCAAGCTCTTCCTGAGTCGCCGCGTCCAGGGCGCGTCCGGCGAAGACCTCGTCGAAAAACAGAACGCCGAGCAGGGACTCATGCCCGTCGTCGCGAGCGAAACGACAGAGTACGGCTACGAGGGCGAGAATCGCTACTTCGTCAATTGTTTCCTCGACGGCAAACAGCCTGAAGTGAATTGCCACGACGGCCTTGAAGTCACTCAGTTGCTCATGACAGCGTACAAGAGCGCCGAAGAGGAACGCTCAATCGCATTCGATCCCAAAGGAATCGAGGATTTCATTCCGGCGGTCGCCCGAGGAACCTGGAAGCCCTGACCGCCAAGGCGGAGTAAGTAGTCATGTAGGAAATTCGAGGCGTTTTCATTTTCCACTATCCATATTATTTTTATCGTTTGTCATTGCCACTCGTCACACGGTTCCGGCAATGACAAATGACAAATGACAAATGACAAATGACAAATGGAAAATCAAAGATGATTCCCTCAAAATTTTATACGTTAACGCTTAGGGTTACTTGATGCGACTAAACCTCTTGTCTCAACTCATCTGCCTGGTCCTGCCGACGCTGGGCGTCTTGACGCCGGCGCAGCAGGCGCCCTCTGCGCCTTCGCGGCCCTCCGCGCCTTCGCGGGCCGACATCCTGCGAGGCGAGTACGGTCCATTGCGGGCCAATAACGACCTGCTCTCCTACGACCTGGACATACGCGTCGATCCGGAGAAGAAGTTCATCGGCGGAAAGAACACGATCCGCTTCAAGATGCTGAAGGACGATAACCGGATCCAGCTCGATCTGTTCGACAACCTCAAAGTTGACAAAATCCTGTACGGTTCGACCGAGCTGAAGTACACGCGCGAGCTGGGCGCGGTTTTCGTGGACTTCCCAGCGACGCTCAAGAAAAACTCGGTGCAATCCATCGAGTTCCATTACTCAGGGTCTCCCAAGGAGACGGGGCGATTCGGCGGCATCAGGTTTGGCAAAGACCCGGCCGGGCGTCATTGGATCACGACCGCCTGCCAGGGGGTCGGCGCCAGCGTCTGGTGGCCGAACAAGGATCAGCAGCGCGACGAAGTCGAGAACATGCGCCTGCGCGTCGCCATTCCAAACGCGCTCACCGACGTTTCCAACGGGCGGCTGGTCGGCAAGACCGACCTCGGCGATGGATATACGCGCTACGACTGGGCCATCAGTTACCCCATCAATAATTACGGCGTCTCACTCAATATCGGCCATTACGAACACTTCAGCGACAAGCTGGGCGATCTGAGCTTGGATTTCTACTGCCTGCCGGAAAATCTGGAGAAGGCCAAACGCCAGTTCGCGCAGGCCAAGCCGATGATTGAGGCGTTTCAGAAGTATTTCGGCGAGTATCCCTTCAAGCGGGACGGCTACAAACTGATCGAGGTCCCCTACTCCGGGATGGAACATCAGAGCGCGGTCACTTATGGCAACCGCTTCGCCAACGGCTATCTCGAACGCGACTGGACGGGCGTCGGAGTCAGTCCGAAGTTCGATTTCATCATCGTTCACGAAAGCGCGCACGAGTGGTTCGGGAACAGCATAACGGGCGCCGACATCTCCGACATGTGGATTCAGGAGGGCTGGGCCACTTACGCCGAATGCGTCTACGTCGAAGCGTTGTTTGGCAAGGAAGACGCGCTCAAGTACGTCAACGGCTACAAATCGAAGGTCAGAAACCAGCAGCCGATCATCACCGCCCGCGGCGTCAATCAAACGCCTTCACAGGACCAATATTTCAAAGGCGCGCTGTTCCTGCACACGCTGCGTTCGGTGGTTGATGACGACATACGCTGGTGGAAGATAATTCGCGCCTACTACGACCGGTTCAAATATCGCAACATCATGACTGAGGACGTTGTGGCCTTTTTCAACCAGCAGACCGGCAAAAATCTGACTCCGATCTTTGACCAATATCTGCGGCGCGCCGCGCTTCCGGCGCTCGAATTGCGATTTCAGGAGAGCGACGGCGTCGTCTCATACCGATGGAAGACCGATGTTAAGGAGTTCGCCATGCCGGTGAAAGTCGGCCGGACACTCGACTGGCAAATCCTATGGCAGACCATCCAGCCGACGACGGAATGGAAGACCATGAAAACCGATTTGATTAAGGAAGTTTTTGAGGTCGCTACAGATCTGTACTATATCGACGTCATCAAGAATTGAGCAAGTAGGGCAAACTGGCAGTTTGCCTCGCCTCCCCGACGCGGTCTTTCGGGAAAACCAGGCAAACTGCCAGTTTGCCCTACCCTTTTCGAGGAGGCATTATGCGCGTTAAGCCTGCAATCCTTTTTTGTATTGTGTTCGTCGCGCCGTGGTTTTCGCAAGGCGGCGCCCGTCAGAATGACGAGGCATCGATTCGCGAAGTCGTGAGTAAATATGTCGACGCGCGCGAGCAGAAAGACCCGAAGGCCGTCGAAGAACTATTCACGAGCGACGCCGACCAGCTTGTTTCTTCGGGCGAATGGCGGAAGGGGCGCGACGCGGTGGTTCGCGGGACGATGGAGAGTTCGAGCAGAACGGGAGGAAAGCGTACTATTACCGTGGAGTCCGTGAGGATGTTGTCGCCCGATGTGGCGATCGCCGACGGGCGTTATGAACTGACGGGTCTCGCCGGAGGCTCGACCCGGAGTATGTGGACGACGCTGGTGTTGAAGCGAACTGAAAAAGGATGGCGCATCTCGGCGATTCGCAACATGCTGCCCGCCGCGCCGGCGCCAAGCGGGCCAAGCAAGCCAAGCAAGCCAAGCGAGTAGGATAAGGAGTAACAATGTCGAGGTTCAGCTTTGCCGTTCTGATTTTGATACAACTTCTCTGTCTGCGTCTCGAATCCTCCGCTCAGCCTCAAGACAAAGAGACGAAGCAGGCGTCCGCAACCATATCGGGCCAGGTGATCTTGAACGGCGCGCCATTGGGCAATGTCACGGTATTGTTACTGCCGGAGCGACCGACTTCTCGTGAAGAAGCGAAAGGTTTCGAGGCTAAATCCGATGATGATGGGAACTATCGCATTACCGGCGTCGCCGCCGGGCATTACTACATCAGGGTGGGCGCTCCTGGATTTGTATTGATAGGAGATGCGGTATCCAGCTTACGGGGTAAACCGCTCACCATCGCCGCCGGTGAAAAACTCGAAAACGTCAACATCGAACTCAGGCGGGAGGGAGTCATTACCGGGCGCGTCACCGATTCCAGCGGCAATCCGATCGCCAGAGAATGGATAGACCTGATTAAACTCGGCGCCGATGGAAAGCCGCAGGCTTTTACGTTTAACCACCCGGGAAAGATAACGGATGAGCGCGGGGTTTATCACATCACCAGCTTGCCAGAGGGACGTTATCTGATCAGCGTGGGAGTTTCGACTGAAGAGAACGCCAACAGGCCTCAAAATAGAACTTCATCTTATCCCAGGACCTTCTATCCGGGTGTGATCGACCAGTCTCAGGCCAAGGCGGTCGAGGTCAAGGAAGGCTTTGAAATCGCTGGCGTAGACATCACCGGCGTCGTGGCGAAGAAGACTTACGAGATCAGCGGGCGCGTTGTCCATGCCGAGACTGGAGAACCGGCTGAAGGGGCTGTGATTCTATACGGCGCGATGTCCAAGGACAGAGGCGTAATGAGCGGGTGGAGGATATGTGAGAAGCGATCGAACGCCGCCGGGGAGTTTCAGATTCAAAGCGTCGCGCCGGGCAAATACGCAGTCTACGCGTATACGCTTCCGAAGAGCGAGTTATTCAGCGATCCGATCGTTTACGAAATCACTGACGTTGGAATGCAAGGCGTCGAATTGAAATTACATCGGGGTGGTTCAATCAGCGGCTCTGTCATCATCGAAGGCTCGAATGATCCGTCAATGGCGGCGAAGCTTTCGCAACTCCAGATAATCGGTCATCAAGGAATGGAGAAGCCCCGTATTCAATACGGAGATCCGACCAATTTGAACGCCGACGGCAGTTTTCACATCAAAAGCTTGCAATCGGGCAAGGTAAAGCTCTCATTGATCATCAATCCGAAGATAGGCGGTTTTCTGGTGAAGCGCATCGAACGCGATGGCGCCCCGCAGCCTGACGGGATCGAAATAAGTCCCGGCGAGAATGTGTCCAACGTGCGAGTGATTGTCGAGCACGGCAATATGACGCTTCGTGGCGAGGTGAAGATCATCGGCGGAAAGCTGCCTCCGAGCCAGTGGATTCTCGCTAACGCCATACGATTGAACCAATCTCCGCCGATAACACGCGCGGCGGATGTTGATGCGCGAGGGCAATTCATTTTCGAAAGCCTGCTTCCCGGCGAATACGAGGTGCGTCTGGTGAGTCTGAGGTATCAGCCCGGCGAGCCTCACGATGCGAGTCTCTCGAAGTTGATTTCGAGCGTCAGGCAAAAAGTGTCTCTAGGCGGGACCAATCAGGCGCCGATAACTTTGATACTCGATCTCAGCCGGAAAGAAGGCGGTCAGTGACGCGTGAATGTCCGTGTTCGTTCGTGGCTGAAATTCTTACGGCGGACTGCTTTGACAGGAGCGCCTGCGTGTCCATATCATCTCGCCTTCGTCATTCCAACCAATCTTAACCTGGAGAACAACGGATGAGTGTCTACGACAGTAAAGACTTGATGAGTTTCAACGCCGCTTCACGCGAGTTCGATGTGCCGGCGGTAACGCTCGAGCTAGCGGCCACGCGCGGGGCGCTGCGCGTGATCCAATTGGACAATGGGCTGGACGGCGGGCGATGGCTGCTCCGCCCCGATGTCGAACAATTCGTTAAACGCACGGTCAAGCGCGGCGCAGGCAACAAGGTCGTCACCCGCATCAATCGTTTATAAGGTCATTTGTCACTTGTCATTTGTCACTTGTCATTTGTCACTTGTCGTTAGTCAAATTGTTCACAAGGCGCTGACCAATGACCAATGACCAATGACCAATGACCAATGACCAATGACCAACCACAATCTATGAAAAATCGCGTCTCCGTCAAAGCCTCCAGTTTCACCGAATCGGTCATCCGCGACATGAGCCGCCAGGCGCTCGCTCATGGCGCGGTCAATCTCTCGCAGGGCTTCCCCGACTTCCCTGCCCCCGAAGACATCAAACGCGCTGCCTGCGAAGCCATCAACGCTGACATCAATCAGTATGCGATCACCTGGGGCGCCAAGCGGTTTCGCGAGGCCATCGCCGCGAAGACGAAATGGAGTCTGGGACTGGACGTTGATCCCGACCGCGAAATCGTTGTCACCTGTGGCTCGACCGAAGCGATGATCGCCACGATGCTGGCCGTCATCGACCCGGGCGAAGAGGTCATAGTCTTCGAGCCGTTTTACGAAAATTACGGCCCCGACGCGATCCTCTCGGGCGCCTCTATGCGCTACGTCACGCTCTACGCCCCGGCGGGCGACATCGTGGACTGGCATTTCGACCCCGACGAATTGCGCGCCGCGTTCAACGAGAAGACCAAGGCGATCATCATCAACACTCCGCACAACCCGACGGGCAAGGTCTTCACGCGCGAAGAGCTGAGGCTGATCGCCGACCTCTGCGTCGAATATGACGCGCTGGCGCTCACCGATGAGATATACGAGCACATCTGGTATCCGGACGCGGCGCGCGAAGTCAGGCACGTCTCGATAGCGACGCTCGATGGGATGCGCGACCGCACTGTGACGATCAACAGTCTCTCGAAAACCTACTCGGTGACGGGCTGGCGTGTGGGCTACGCGATCGCCGCGCCCGATCTGATCAACGGCATTCGGCAGGTTCACGACTTTCTCACGGTCGGCGCAGCGGCGCCGCTGCAGGAAGCCGGGGTCTACGCGCTGGGGCTGCCCGCCGATTATTACGAGAAGCTTCAACAGGAATATCAGAAGCGGCGCGACTACCTGCTGGGCGTATTGGAAGAGGCCGGATTCAAATGCTTCAAGCCTGACGGGGCATATTACATCATGACGGATATCTCAGATTTCAGATTTGAGGATGATCTGAAATTCACGCGCCACCTGGTGCAGAACATCGGCGTGGCCGTCGTCCCCGGCAGCAGTTTCTACCGCCGCCCTGAATTGGGCGCGCAGCAGGTGCGATTCTGCTACTGTAAACGGGATGAAACCCTGGCGGCGGCGGCTCAGAGATTACAAAAACTTGGGGCAGCGCCGCGCGTGTGATCAAATTTAGGTTTTTATTGAAAGGCCGGCCAATTTTTCTAATTTTCTCTTGACAAGAAAATCGCGCATGACAAAAAATACAGATAATCTGACTGTTGATGGGGTGAGGACATCAGCAGTTCTGAGCCGACCGGAAAGTCCCAAGCTTCCGAGTCGGCTCTAACTTTTTAGAGTGGTAAAGTACCGCGCGTGAGCGAACAGCGGATTATACAGCCACCGCTTGCTCACGCGCGCGGTACTGTCAATTCAGCCCTGGCGCTTTCCAGTTCCTCTCTCACCTGTTCGGGAGCCGTTCCGCCAATCTGCTTCTTGCCTGCCAATGAACTTTCGAGCGAGATGGCGTCGAATAGATCTTCATCAAAAAGCGGCGAAAACCGCCTGCATTCTTCAATGGACAATTCGTGTAGTTCTCTTCCCTGCTCGAGAGCGTAGATGACGATGCGGCCTATGACCTCGTGGGCTTTACGGAATTCAAGCCCTTTGCGAACGAGGTAATCGGCCAGTTCGGTGGCGTTGGTGTAATCGGTAATGGCGGCCTGGCGCGCGCGTTCGCGGTCGAGTTCGATGTTGCGGAGCACGGTGGCTGTGACGCGCAGGCTGCCGGTTAGGGTGTCAATAGTATCGAAGAGCGCTTCTTTGTCTTCCTGCAAATCCTTGTTGTAGGCGAGGGGCAATCCTTTCGCCATCGTTAGCGACGCCGTCAGATTGCCGAAGACCCGCGCCGCTTTGCCGCGAATCAGCTCCAGCGAATCGGGGTTCTTCTTTTGCGGCATTATGCTGCTGCCCGTCGAGATCGCGTCGCCGAGTTTGATGAAGCCGAATTCCTGCGTCGAATAGATGATCAGGTCCTCGGCCAGCCGGGACAGATGCGCCATCGTGATCGCCGAGGCGCTGATGAATTCGATGATGTAATCGCGGTCGCTGACGGCGTCGAGGCTGTTGCGTGTCACGCCGTCGAAGCCGAGTTCGGCGGCCATCGATTCGCGGTCGACCGGGAAGTTCGTTCCCGCGAGCGCGCCGGAGCCGAGGGGCAGAACGTTGACGCGCCTTTTGACATCGGCCATCCGTTCGCGGTCGCGCGAGAGCATCTGGAAATAAGCGAGCAGGAAATGAGAGAAGAGAATAGGCTGGGCTTTCTGCAGATGCGTGTAACCGGGCAGCGGGTCGGACAAGTAACGCTCGGCCAACTCGACGAGCGCCCGTTGCGCGTCACGCATCGTTTCGTCAATCGCTTCGATCTCTTCGCGCAGAAACAGCCGTGTGGCGACCGCGACCTGGTCGTTGCGACTGCGGCCCGTGTGCAGTTTGTAACCGGTTTGTCCGATGAGTTCGACCAGGCGGGATTCGATGAAACTGTGAACGTCTTCGGTCGCGGCGAATTCAGGGCGGTCGAGAAAGCCAGGCTCGGCGACCATCTCGCCGATCTTCTTCAAGCCGTCGGCGATCGCTTCGACTTCGGATTGCTGCAGGACTCCGGCCCGGCCGAGTGCGCGCGCGTGAACAGCGCAGGCCCGCAAATCAGCGAAAATCAAACGGCGGTCGAAGCGGAAGCTGGCGTTGAACGCCGCGAAATGTTTGTCGGTCTCGCCGGTGAACCGGCCTCCCCAAAGGTTCATACGATCGGGTGGTGGGCAGTGGGCAGTGGGCAGTGGAAAAAATTTATTCACCACTGCCCACTGCCCACTGCCCACTCAATTAGTCTTTCCCATCACGTGATTTTGAATCAGCTTGATGACCAGATCAGCTTCGGCCTGCTGCTTGGTTTCGGGGGCGAAGACGTACGGTCTTCGCACGTTTTCGGCGGTGATCGTCACCATACTGTAAGCGGAGGCGAAAATCTTCGACATCTCCTTGATCTGTTGTCCGTTTAGACTTCCCAGCTGTTTGTTGCTCAGATCGCTGAGTGTGAGCTGGCCGGGACGGATTCTGAGCCATCCCGAACGGGCGTCTTCGAAAGCGAAATCGCCAGACCGCATTTTCGACATTTTCCGCCACTGGTTGTCGTACGAAATTCTGACGACGGCGGCGCCGTTGGCTTTGATCGCCCGCTCCATGGCCCCTTCGGCATTTGCGGCGTCCTTGCGGCCATAAAGATAAACGAGGCCGAGCAGTTCGAAGGTCACCGGTTTGGAGGGATCATCTTTCCCAAGCTCTTCGAGTTTGGCGACAGTGTCTTCCACCGAGGTCGGATCAGTTTCGTGGTAATTGACGTAAATTTTATTGAACCGCTCGGCGTGGGCGATGGGCGTCAGCCCGACTCGATTGACTTTGAGCTTGAAAGGAACGGCGTTTTTGCCACTGACCGCGCCCGTCACGCGGACGCGATATTCGCCGTCAGCGGGCACGCCGCCGGTCGCCGTGTTGATTTTGAAGTCGCCGACGGGATTTCTTGCGATCGCGACCTCGGCGTTGTCTTTATCGAGGATTTGCAGGCCGATAGACGAATCCGCGCTCTCGAGTCGAAAGGTGATCATGTCATCGCTTTTCGCGTTGAGAATCAGGTCTTCATATAAACTTCCGGCTGCGCCTTTATCAGAGGTTTTGGGGTCGAGTTTTCCATTCCTCTCCTCACCAAAAGTCAGCGTGGTTGATACTGGCGTGGGGGCGGGCGACGTGGGCGCCGTCGGTCTCGGTCCTCGAGTACTCGGCTTCGGCGTCGGCGTCGGCTTGGGGGTCGTGGGCAATTCGCCAGTGCCACTTTGGGCGTAGATTTTGAGGGAGAAGAAGAGACTCAACACCGGCAATATGACGATTAAATGAATCAGTTGTCTCTTCATAAATGATCTTCCTATATTTTCTTGTCCTGCATTTTTCTGTTTAGGAGTTTGCCAACAGAAAAATGTGGGACAGAAAAATATCTTTACTATTGTTTCTTCACATCCTGCGCGAGGCGGAACCCCGTCTTCACGTAATCGGGAGTCGCGCCATCGGGCCAATCGTTGCGCGTCCCCGGATACGGACGGCGCAATGTGGCGGTCGCGAATTTCGGCGGGGAATCGTACGTGCCGCCGCGCAGGACTTTCAGATTCCTGTATCCGGCCGGCGGGTTGACTTTGCCTCCGGGATATTCTTTGAAATCGCTCGACGTCC
>Ga0126377_10002788_pt1 | contig 12190 bp, 10 predicted proteins | sample PanSoiMetPlot_22_FD_92647 | JGI IMG/M metagenome (GOLD analysis project Ga0126377, IMG submission 92647) | Tropical forest soil microbial communities from Panama - MetaG Plot_22 | ecosystem: Environmental > Terrestrial > Soil > Tropical forest > Bulk soil | place: Panama | collected 2016-02-17
CTCGGCGTCTTCGCACTGGCGGTTCCGCTCGCGATCAAGATCGGCGCGGGCATCGCAGGCGCGGTTGGCCTCTACCTCGCCGTGCATTGCGGCCTGTTGGTCGTCGCTGGCGTCATGTTGTACGGCATCGTCGCGATCTTCGGCAACGTGTCGCTGCCGAAGTTCGCGCGTGCCGTGTTGCCCGCACAGGTCGTCGCGTTCAGCACGCGGTCGTCGCTGGCGTCGCTGCCCGTGATGATCTAGAGCTCCGAACGAAACTTGGGTTTGCCGCCGAAGACCACGAGTTTTGCGCTGCCGTTCGGTGTGTCGCTGCTGCGCGCGAACACGGGGACGTCGTGGGTCGTGTCGGCACTGTTCATCGCGAAGTTGTACGGCATCGACCTCAGTCTCGGGCAAATATTGGTGTTTGCGGTGACGTCGGTCGCGATGAGCTTCAGCGTGCCTGGTATTCCGAGCGGAGGTTTGTTCATCATCGCGCCAGCGTTCTTGGCCGCGGGATTGCCGATAGAGGGTGTGGGAATCCTCATCGCGCTCGATTCGATTCCTGACATCTTCAAGACGTGCGTCAACGTCACAGCTCACATGACGGCGACCACGTTGCTGGCGCGGACGGAGGTGCTAGCGCCCGTGGCGGAGGCGCAGCCGATCGAAGTGTTGACCTCCGAAGGCGCGTAATTCAGAGCTAGCGGCATCCTCGAAGACCGAATACCAATGAACCAACTGAAGCAGGATCTCCGCTTCGCGCTCCGGTACTTCCGGCGGACGCCGATCACCACGACCACGATGATTCTCGTCCTAGCCATCGGGATCGGCGTCAACTCGGCGCTGTTCGTCGTGCTGTCGTCCATCGTGGCGCGCCCGGTTCCCGGAATCTCGCATGACAAATCACTCGTACGAATTCGTACACTGCAGCGATTCCGTGAGGCCGATCTGTCGCTTTCGGTCCGCGCTGCGTCGTATCCCGAGTTCCAGGATTATGCGGCGCGAACCGACGTCTTCGCCGCGACGGTTGGCAGCGTGCCGACCACGGTCGTCATCGATCAGGCCGGGGCAACTCGCGGCCCAACCGCAGTAGGCATCGAGTTCGTCACGCCGACCTACTTTCAAACGCTCGGCATTCAGTTGGTCGCTGGACCTGGACTGCCGATGACGGACGCTGGCGAGTCCAATGGAGATCCAGTCGCCGTCATCAGCAATTCGCTGTGGCTCGGGCGCTTCGGCGGAACCAACGACGTCATCGGAAAGAAGCTTCGCCTCAACGGCGTTTCAGTCACCGTTGTCGGGGTTGCCGCGCCGGAATACGGTGGTATCAACTCCGAAACCATCGTATGGGCTCCGCTCGCGTTGCGTCCCATCCTCGTCCATCGAAGCGCGAACGCGCTCGCGAGCCGGGATTCCTCACTACTGCTCGCGCTTTTTGCGCGTTTACAACCCGGCGCCGGCATCGAGCGGGCGAGCACGGTCGCGCAGACCATCGCACAGCGCTCGACGGCCCAGATTTCGGCGCGCCAGCGTCCATTCTTGGGCACGGCGGATGTCGTTCCGATCTTGACCACGAATGCCTCGCCGGGACGAGAAGATGGCTGGTACGCCGCGGTCGCGGTGGCCGTGATACCGCTGCTCGTGCTCATCATCACGTGCCTCAATGTCAGTGCGTTGCTCGTCGGTGCCTCGATCAATCGAGCGGGCGAGATCGCCGTTCGTCTGTCACTTGGTGCGTCGCGCGCGCGCATCGTGCGGCAGTTGTTGACGGAAAACGTTCTCCTCGCCGGCTGTGGCGGTGGGTTGGGATTGGTGTTTCTGAAAATGCTCACGTCCGTGCTCACAGTGCAGATCAACTCGACCGACCTTCACGTTGGCCTCGGCGCCACGACGTTCACGCTGGCGTTCGCGATCGGCACAGCGCTCCTGTTTGGTCTGTCCCCAGCGCTGCACGCGACCCGCGCCAGCGTCGCCGACGCCATGAAAGGCTCGGGCACTCACGCCACGACACCGCGCTCGCGATTGCAGCGCGGCTTCGTGATCGCACAGGTCGCGCTCACGCAGCCGTTTCTCGTCGCACTCGCGCTGCCCTTCGGCAATCTTGTCCAGCACATCGATGCCGCGGCAGATCCGGGCGTTCGCGATCGTGTGATCGCGATCCGTGTCGAGTGGGACAATGGACGTGGCGTCGACTCGACACAGACCGATGCGCTCGCGCTCGAGCAACGGCTGCGCGGGCTGCCTGGTGTCGTCAGCGTCGCGCGCACATCGAACGGATACAGCCTCGATTGGGTCGCAGTGCATCCCGCAGACCGCAGCGGGGGTTCGGCCGGCGGCGACACGCGACTCGTGGCGCGTATCGAGAAAGTCGGCCCAGGATACTTCAACCTCATGGGCATTCCGCTCCTCCGCGGACGCGATTTCAAGCCGAGGGAGGTGGGGGACTTTGGGGACCTTTCGGTGATCATCGGCAGCGACCTCGCCCGCACGCTCTGGGGAGTGGCTGATCCGATCGGACGGCGTCTCCAGTCGTGGGGCGGGCCAGAGGAGTGGGTTGGGGGCGACCCTGACGTGATGTCTGACATGCGCCCAAGAACGCCGCACGACACTACAAAGCCGTCCACTCTTACGGTGGTTGGCGTAGTCGATGCCGCGAAGACCGGCAAGAGCAACGACCTCCGCCAAATTCGCCTGTTCACTCAGAGCGCGTCGACAGGAAACATCCTCGTGCGGACGCAGAGCGGTGGCACCGCGGCGATCCCGATGATCCGCCAGATCATGACGCGCGAGTTCCCCGCGCTTTCGGCCTATGAGGTGGAGACGCTGTCGCAACATGACGCAAACCTGCGCCACGAGCTGATGAGAGAGAGCGCGTTCGCGTCCGGCGCGGGCCTGCTGATTCTGCTTCTCGCGTCGGTGGGCCTGTATGGCGTCGTGGCGTGTGCGGTCGCGCAGCGCACGCGCGAGATCGGAGTCCGCGTCGCGCTCGGCGCGACACCGTCGAACGTGGTGACGATGTTCGTTCGTCGCGGCGCCGTGCTCGGCGTGATCGGCATGTCGATCGGGCTGCTACTGAGTGTCGCGACTATTCGCGTATTGATGGCGATCGACGAATTTCCACAGATCGACTCCGTTCCGGTGTCGGCAGGGATTGCCTTCATCGTCGTCGCTGTATCACTCCTGGCGACATGGTTGCCCGCTCGCCGCGCCGCAGGCGTAGATCCACTCCTTGCATTGCGCGCCGAGTAGGAACTGGGAGCTCGGCGCGCCGAGGCCCCTCGCTGGTTGCTCGGGATGATGATTGCGAGATGACTTCCAGACGCTCACTGTGCGCATGCATGCTCGCGACATTCGCCGCGTTCTTGCAAAGCGCGGGGCAACAGCCTCTGGCGATCACACACGTGACGGTCATCGATGGCCGCGACTCCACGCCCCGTCGCGATCAGACAATTGTCATTCGCGGTACTCACATCGTCGCGGCCGGTGCGTCGAATGCGACCACGACGCCAAACGGCGCCCGAGTGATCGACGGTCGCGGGAAGTTTCTCATTCCCGGCCTCTGGGACATGCACGTTCACACGAGCGTGCCAGCCGGGCGAGCGTTGCTCCGGCTCTACGTTGCCAATGGCGTCACCGGCGCGCGCGACATGGCGGACGATTGGGATACGCTCACCACGTGGCGTCGCGCGATTGCAGCGGGGACGCTCGTCGGGCCGCGCATCATCGCCTCGGGTCCGTACCTCGAGGGCGGCGACGTTCCCATCCCGCACATTCTCACGCGCACGCCTGCTGAAGGTATTGCCGGCGTGGATTCGCTCGTGAAGCTCGGCGTGGATTTCGTCAAAGTGCACGGCCAGCTCACGTCCGAGACGTATTTCGCGATCGCGAAACGCGCCCGCGAGCGTGGCATCCCATTCGCCGGACATGTATCTCGCGCCGTTGGATCGGAGGCCGCGTCCGACTCGGGCCAACGGAGCATCGAACACCTCCTCGCCGTTCCAGCTCCGTGCACGCCGGCGGAATCCGTTGCGCTTGCGCCGAGGTACGCGGTGCAGGGCGCGCTTGGACGTTGCTCCTCGAAGGATCTCGCGCCGCTCTACGCGAAGTTCGTCCGCAACAACACTTGGGTGACGCCGACGTTCACGGCGCAGTACGAAGTTGCGATGTGGCCGACGCGCGCCGTCCCGGGTGATTCACTCGCGCATTATCTGCCACCGGTGCTGCGGCAGTACGTCGCGCAGCTTTTCCCGATGCCGGACAGCATTCCCGCCGGCGCGGATTCAGTCGGTCGCGCGATGTTGGCGAAACGACTCGCCCAGGTTGCGGCGATGAGTCGAGCGGGGGTGCGGGTTCTCACCGGCACGGATGCGCCTTTGCGCAACAGTCCACCGGGGTTCGGACTGCACGAGGAGCTGGCGCTTCTCGTACGTGGGGGAATGACGCCGTTCGCGGTGCTTCGCGCGGCAACGCTGGAGCCGGCGCGCTATCTGGGGATGCTCGACTCGGCAGGAACAGTGCAGAAGGGGAAGCTAGCGGACCTGGTGCTGCTCAATGCGAATCCTCTCGAGGATATTCGAAACACGCGGCGGATTGCGGCGGTGGTGGCGAATGGCCGTCTCTTTCGTTCCGCCGCGTTGTTGCGAAGTCGATAGTCGAGAGTCGAGAGGTTCAAGTCCCCGCAGCGCAGTTAGTGTCCGTTGCTTGCGGTTAGTGTCCGTTTCCTTTTGTAGAAACGTTGAATGAACGGACACTAACGGAGAGGAACAGACACTAACTGAACTGCGTGTGAGCGTTTAGTCATCCAACGGACAGCGCGGAAAGCAACATCACGCTCTTGCGGCGCCATTCCGTTTCGGTTGCTCAGTTCACTCACCGTTGCCCGACCGGTTTCTGTCCGAGTCTACGGGACCGGCGGCTTCTGCTTCGCCTTTCGATCGGCCACCAGCTTGTCGAACTCCGCCTGCTCGAGATACGTGACGTCCACCCACGCGTGCGCCATCTCGTCGACCGTTCGATCGCCCCACCCAACCCACTGCTTCGGATCGGGGTTGTTCGGGTTCGCGGCCGTGTTGTCGTGCCACGCGGTGAACACCAGCATCGTCCCCTTCGGAAGCAGCGGCGCCGCGTCATCGGCGTAGACGTAGTTCACGTGCCACTTCCACTGGAAGTTGTTCACGGAACTGAGCATCTCGCGCTTCCCATCGGGATACACCGCTTCCATCGACATCGCCTTGCCGCGCATGTGCATGTGCGGCTGGAAATTCTCGATGCGCGCCGGCGCGGGCATGACGTAGAAGTTCTGCGTCATCGCCGTCGAATTTGGCGGGATGTCGAGCTCTGAACCCCGACTCACATCGAACATGCGAAGTACCGTGCGGTGCTGCGGGACCACGCCTTTCGGATAGAACCAGATTGCGAGCTCCACCTGCTGATCCTTCATCTCTTTCCCGATCGCGAACATGTGCACTTCCCACCGAATGCGCGATCCGGGGAGCATCAACTTTCCGGCGTCGGCGGGGAAGATCTCGCCCGTCTTGCCGATCGACCATTCCATGAACAACCCGGCCGACGTCTGATGGTCGTGCGCGGTGCTGGCGAGGTTCGTCAGACCGCCTTCCTCGCGTTGCTCGAGCAGCGTGAGGACGTGATGCACGACTCGGCGGCCTTCGGGCGTTGCGGGACGAATCTCGATTGCACGCACCCAACGCGCTTCGGTCAATCCCGTTTCGGTCGTCGGACGGAACCACTTGTCTTGCGTGTGTTCCGGCATCGTGTAGGGCGGCGACTTGAGCACGAGGTCGGGGTCCTGATCGAGCTGCGTCGCAAGCTGCCACTTCGTGGGATCCGCGAGCTTCGGCGCGGGCGGCATGTCCTCCGGTTTGCCTTGGGGCATTCCGCCGTCGATCCACTTCACAATCGTCGCGATCTGCTCGTCGCTCAGGCTGCGATCGTTCTTGAAATCGTGTATGCCGACCGTCTTGTCGAGATGCCACGGCGGCATCACGCGATCGGTGATGTGTGACTTGATCTCGTCGGCGTATTCTTTCACGTCTTTGTACGTGATCAAGGACATCGGCGCGATCGAGCCGGGCGAGTGACACGCCTGGCACTTCTGCTGGAGGATCGGCGCGATGTTCTTCGTGAACGTGATCGTCGGCTGCTGCGCCGTCGCAAGAGAGGCCGCGACGCACGTCAAAAATGCAACGCTCGACAGCTGTGAGAATTTCATGATGCGCTCCCCAGAGCAGTGATCAGCGCGATACCGTGACCTTCACGAAGCCATTCGACCAACAACACTGCGCGTGTCCGGCGCCGGCGATGCCGGACGCGTCGTTCGCGCGCACGCGAATCAGATAGTCACCCGGCTCGCTGAACGTCGCCGTCGTCGTCGCGAGTCCGTCGGTGCCGGGTTTTGGCGACGCCGGCTCGAATGCGACCGAACCAGGCCCTTGATGCTTGAACCACGTCAGCGTCGGCGGCTGATTGCCGCGTCCCGCACGCGTGATGCCACCGGACGCTTTGCCGTCGTCGGTCGCCCAGACGTTTACGGTGAGCGGCTTGCCGACCGTAGCCGACAGCGGACCACCGGTTATGCCTCCGGGCCCGCCGCCCGATGGTCCATTCGCCGCGAACTTCAGCACGGGCGGCGTATTGCCGGACCCCGCTTCGCCCTCTAGTGCGTCGATCTGCCAGTTCGGGTGCAAGCTCCCCGGGATCGTCCACGTCTCGCCGCGGATCTTGAGTGTCCACACGACTTTTTTATTGCCAAAGTTCGCGGGCACCTTCACCGCGAAGACACCCCAATGTCGGCGCGGCTCGAAGTGTGTCGGTTGGCCTTGGTTGCGATCACCCGGCTCGACGAAGTTGTCCGGCCCGATTGGAATCTCGAGCGCCTCAGTCGTGTTTCGGTTGTAGTAGCCGAAGGAGATGCTGAACGTGCCGTCGGGGTTCTTGTACCAGCCTTCGAAGGCCGGCGTGACACCTTGCCCCGACGCCTTGAGTGGCGCCAGCGGCAACTGCTGGCCGACGACATTAGCCACGGGGAAGGCGAGGATCAGCGAAACCGCGCCCACGCCGTAGGCCATCTTCACACGCCGCATCGACTCTCCTTGGAGAATGCTCCGCAGAAAAGCTTCGGCTTCGGGCCGTATCTCGCAACCCCCGCGCGATGTCTGTCCTTCCTGTGTCCTGGAGTGTATCGTCTTGCGGAACTCTCTCCGGGGGGCGAGGCGATGCGCGGATTCACGCTGGTGTGTCTGGCGGCTACAGTCGGGTGTGCATCGGGAACGGCGAGCAGCGGCGGCGGCGGCTCGACGGGGACCGTTCCTCAAACGGTTCGCGTCGTCACCGGCACGTCGACGAACCTGAGTGCCTCGATGATGAACTCGGCGTCGGCGAACGGCGGCACCGTCGCATTCCCCGAAGAGCGGGTCTGGGCGGTCATGCGAACGGTGTACGACTCGTTGGGCATCCCAGTTGCGACCTTCGACCCGGCCTCGAAAACGATCGGCAACAACAGTCTCAGACTGAAGCGCCGGCTCGGTGAGGTCGCGTTGAGCAAATACATCAACTGTGGAAGCACGCAGGGCTTTCCCAGCGCGGACACCTACGAGGTCTTCTTGTCGATCACGACGTCTGTTCGGCCCGACGCGTCGGGCCCGCAGGCGACGCAGATTTCGACGACGATCGACGGCCAAGCTCGCCCGATCACGTTCTCCGGCGAGCCCGTGCGCTGTTCATCGTTGACGACACTCGAGGCGCGGATCGTCGAGGTTGCCAACAAACTTCTCAAATAGAGCCTTGAGTGAGCTGCGCTTTCACGAGATGACGATCAGCAAGCCGCCCCGACGTCCGCGAGGTGGAGTCGCGGCGCTGATGACGGCGCCCGGGCCCACAGTATCATTGACCAGGTGCGTCGGTAGCCCCTTCTCGAAGACGCCGATCGCGACGACGCTCGACCACGAGCTACGAGTCTTGCGTCCGCGCATCGAAGCCGCACTCCCGCCGCGGGGTGGTTTGATGATCCGCATCGGCATCCACGAGGCGAAAGTCCATGAGCCCGAGTCGCTCGCCGAACAGCGGCTGGTCGGCATCGAGATCGCTGGCACCGGACAAGTCGCGAAGCTGGCCGCGTTCGTCGCGCTGCCGCGCTTGCAGCCGATCAAACGCGCGCCGAGCGGCTGGGTCAGCAGGGCGTTGTATCTCTGGGTGACGCGATAACGTGGCTCGCTACGTCGCGCTGCTTCGGGCAATCAACGTCGGTGGCCACACCGTGAAGATGGACCGGCTGCGAGCGCTCTTCGAGGAGATCGGCTTCCGGAATGTCGAAACGCTCATCGCCAGCGGCAACGTGCTCTTCGACAGCACAGCGCGAACGTCCGCACCGATCGAAAAGAAGATCGAACAGCATCTTTTCAAAGCACTCGGGTACGACGTAGCGACGTTCGTGCGAACGCCCGCCGAGCTCGCCGCGGTGGTCGCGGCGAAGCCGTTCGTGGGCCGGACGCTGCACAGCGAGTCGAACGCGCTCTATGTCGGATTCTTAAAGTCGGCCCCGACAGCCGACGCGGAGGCTCGCCTGGTGGCGCTCGGAAACGACGTCGAGGAATTCCGGGTGCACGGACGCGAGTATTACTGGTCGTCTCGACGATCGATGGGCCAATCGACGGTGACCGGCGTCGCGATCGAGCGAGCGCTCAAGGCCCCGTCGACGATGCGGAACATTACGACCATTCGCCGACTCGGCGCCGGCTGAGGTCGAGGGTCGAGGGTCAGGGGGTCGAGGGGGTCGAGGGTCGAGCGTCGAGGGTCGAGCGTCGAGTCTTTGTCGTCGTTCGGCGCAGGGCCTTCTTGCGATGCCGTTGCCCGGAGCATAGTGGTTTAGGTATGTCGACCGTCGGAATCGAAGCGTCGGAAGGCATGGAGAGCCCGGCGCCCGCGCCAGGAGAAGCTCCGGTCGTCGTGTCGAAGCCGGCGGACACGGTGTTCTCGGTGCTCGCGGCGCAGGCCCGCGCTCGCACCACGACCGAGCTGCGCACCACGGCACTTGGCTGCGCCGTCAGCGCGGGTCTTTTGTTCTGGCAACATCCGGGGTGGAGCTGGGTCGCGTCAGCATTCCTCGCAGCGTCGGCGTACGGCACGTGGGGCTTGCTGGACCGTGCGCTCGCTGATGAGTCGCGGCGCGAGAAACCCGATGACGGAACGCTTGGGTTTCTCCGCGGCTGGCGAACGGTCGCAACGGTGATCGGCTCCGGTGCGGCGCTGTACACAGTGTTCCGATTCATGGCCGCGGCGTTAGGGGGTTGGCAACACTGAGGGTCGAGGGCTAGCGCCTAGCGCCTGACGTCTGGCTCCCTCGACCCTCGACCCTCGACCCTCTATACCGCGTCTGAGAGCGACGAAAAGTTGAAGTCCTTGGCTCGAATCGCCGGCATCACCTGACCCGCGGACGTCGCCTCCGCCTTGCCGATCTCTTCGATCTTGCTGAGGAGAAACAGCGGACTCTCGTTCCATCGAAAATTCTTCAGCGCCTGTGTGACCTTGCCGTTCTCGATCAGGAACGTTCCGTCGCGCGTCAGGCCGGTCAGCAGCACTGTGCGCTGGTCGAGCGAACGGATGTAAAAGAAGTGCGTCACCAGAATCCCGCGCTTCGTCTCGGCGATCAGCTGCTCCGTCGACTTCGTGCCGCCAACGAACTTCACCCCGCCGCCACCGCCGCCGCCTCCACCACCACCTCCGCCTCCACGTCCGCCGCCGCCGCCACCGGTCGCGTTTTTGCCTTGCTTCTGCGCCCAGTAGCGGTCGTATGAGAAGTTCTTGAGAATTCCGTTTTCGATGTAGACGATGCGGCTCAGCGGCGTACCGTCTGGCGCGAACGGCTGCGTGAGCAGCTGCGGGTCGGCCGGATCGGAGTACATCGTCACGCGTTCGTCGGCGATCTTCTCGCCGAGCTTCGTGCCGCCGCCCGGCTTGCTGAAAGTGCCGCGGCCTTCGTCGTTCGCGCGTGCGTTGAACACGCCGACGAGCAGCGGCATGATGTCCGCCACCGCCTGCGGCTCGAGGACGACCGTGTAGTTCCCGGGCTCGATCGCCTTCGGGTTGCGGCTGTCGACGGCTTTCTTCGCTGCGACGCGGCCGAGTAACGCGGGGTCGATGGCGCTCCAATCGCGCGCGCCGGCACTCGACCAGCCGGAGCCCGTTCCATCAGGCGTGCGCGCTGTGATCGAGAGATCGACAGCGCTGTTGCGATGATATGCGAACAGGCCGCGACTCGTCGCGATGGCGTTTGCGCCGGCGTTTGCCTGCAAGAATCCGGCGACGAAAATGCTGCCCGCCGCTTTGCCGGCTGCTTCGGCGGCATCGATCGCCTTCTTCGTCGCCGCCGCGCGTGCTTCCGGATTCAGGTTCGCCGTCGCCTCGGCGTAGCCGTTGACGCTCGCGTAGCTCTGCGGTCCGAGCTCCGGCATGATCTCCGGATCTTCGGGGCTCAGCTTCGCGAGCGATTCGGCGAAGGCGACGGTGCGCTTGAGACTTTCATCATCGAGCACGTTGGTCTGCGCCGACGCGCGACGTTTGTCGATCGTCGACGTCACGGTGACGTTCGTGTCGGTCGTGCCGCCGCTTGTCGTGATCTCGTTGCCGGCAAAGCGCGTGTTGCCCGCCCAGCCGCTCGCGATGTTGATGCGCGTCTCGTCGGCTTTGGCGAACGACAGCGCGCGGTCGGCAAGCGCTTTGGCTTGCTCGCGCGTGAGGAAATCCGCGTCCGCGGTGAAGAGGGACCGTGGCATCAGCTCTCTCTCCCCGTGTTGATGATGTTGACGTTGCGGAAGCGCGCCGGCGGACACCCGTGGCTCACCGAGTTGGATTGCGACGGTTGACCCTTGCCGTCGCCGAATGATCCGCCGAGCCAGTACGACTTCGGCCCGCCGATCATGTCCATCGAGTTCCAGAAGACCGGCGTGTTCGCCTGGTAGGCGACATCCTTCAGCATTCCGGTGATTTTGCCGCCCTTCACCTCGTAGAACACTTGGCCGGAGAACTGGAAGTTGTACCGCTGATGGTCGATCGACCACGAGCCGCGATTCTTGATCACGATGCCGCGATCGGTCGCCGCAATGATGTCCTCCAAGCTCGCTTCCTTGTCACTCGGCAACAGCGAGACGTTGGGCATGCGCTGGAACTGCACGCTGTCCCACGAGTCCGCGAACGAGCAGCCGTGCGACTTGTTGACGCCGGTGAGCTTGCTGATCCATGCAGCCTGTTCGCGCGTGGTCTGATAGTCCCTGAACGTGCCTGTATCAATGATGAGCCACTTGTCAGCGGCGACGCCTTCGTCGTCCCATGCGCAGCGTGCGAGGGAGCCGTCCTGCGTGCGGTCGCCCTGGATGTTCATGATCGGCGTGCCGTATTTCAGTTTGCCGATCTGCTTCTCTGGTGGTGCGACGAAGCTGGTGCCGGCGTAGTTCGCCTCATACCCCATCGCGCGATCCAACTCGGTCGGGTGACCGATGGATTCGTGAATCGTGAGCCAGAGATTTCGCGGATCGAGGATGAGGTCGTAGCGTCCCGGTTCGACCGACTTCGCGCTCAGCTTTTCGACGGCCAGCTGTGCCCACGCTGCTGCGTTGCCAGGCATGTCGAGCGACGTGATGTACTCCCACCCCTCGCCGCGTGGCGCAAGCTCCTCGGAGTACTGCTGGAAACCACCGGTGCCGACTGCGGTCGCGGCGAACGACGGCCCGACGCGAATGAAGGTCTGCGTCGTCTCGGTGCCTTCGGAGTTCGCGTACGTCTTGATCTCGCGAAGCAACTGCAGGCCGGTGTTCACGAACCGGATGCCTTTCACTTTGAGCGCCGCTTCGTTCGCGGCGAACAACAGCGCGACTTTTTCTTCGATCGGAACCTCGAGCGGATCCTTCGTCACGGGCGTCATCCAGGTTCCTTTGACGACGGGCGCCGGCGCGAGCACGATCGGCCGCTTTTGCACCGACTTCGCAGCCTTCGACAAACGCGCTGCTTCGCGGGCCGCTTTGACGACGCCTTCTTTCGCCATGTTGCTCGTTGCGGCGAAGCCCCACGCACCGTTCACGATCGTGCGCACGCCGAGTCCGTAGGACTCGCCGTCGGCGACGCCGGTGATCTGGCGTTCGCGTGTGCTGATCGATTGGCGACGATAGCGCGCGATGCGCACGTCGGCGTAGGTGGCACC
>Ga0126377_10002789_pt1 | contig 12186 bp, 6 predicted proteins | sample PanSoiMetPlot_22_FD_92647 | JGI IMG/M metagenome (GOLD analysis project Ga0126377, IMG submission 92647) | Tropical forest soil microbial communities from Panama - MetaG Plot_22 | ecosystem: Environmental > Terrestrial > Soil > Tropical forest > Bulk soil | place: Panama | collected 2016-02-17
CGGGCTGTTCCTCGGCCACCCTGAACCAGGCAAGTTCAGCGAACGCATCGAGTGGCTGGTCGAGGGCGTCGCCGCGCAGGCGGCGATCGCCGTGGACAACGCCCGGCTCTACGAATCAGCCCAGACCCAGCTCGTGACGCGCGAACGCACCGAGGCCACCCTGCGCGACGACGACCGGCGCAAGGACGAGTTCCTCGCCACGCTGGCGCACGAGTTGCGAAATCCGCTGGCGCCCATCCGGCAGGCGGTGACCATCTCGAAATCGCCCACGGCCACTCGCGAGCAGAAGGCCTGGAGCCACGAGGTCATCACGCGACAGGTGCATCACATGTCGCTGCTGCTCGACGACCTGCTCGACATCTCGCGCATCACGCGCGGCACGCTCGAGCTGCGTCGCCAGCGCACCGATCTCGCGGCAATCGTCGACGCGGCCGTGGAGACCGCGCGCCCCGCGCTCGACGCCAAGCGCCACCAGCTCATGGTCAACCTGCCGCGCGCCAGCGTGCCGCTCGACGTGGATCCGCTGCGGCTCTCGCAGGTGCTGTCGAACCTGTTGACGAACGCCGCGCGTTACACGGACCCGGACGGCCACATCCGCGTTGCCGGCGAACTGGTCGGTGGCGAAGTCCTGGTCCGCGTCATCGACGACGGCATCGGCATCGCGCCCGAGTCGATGCCGGATATCTTCAGGATGTTCGCGCGCGCACGAAACGTCGACGATTCATCCGATGGCGGTCTCGGCATCGGCCTGGCGCTGTCGCGCGGCCTGGTCGAGCTGCACGGCGGACACCTCGAGGCGCACAGCGAAGGACTCGGCCGCGGCAGCGAATTCGTCGTGCGACTGCCAGGCAGCGCAGCCGTGACCGCGGCACCTGCGCACGCGCCGGCTCCAACGCCCGAACCGGTCGCGCGGAGCCGCCGCGTGCTGGTGGCCGACGACAATGTCGATGCCGGCGAAAGCCTCGCGATGCTGCTGCGGCTCGATGGCCACGAAGTGGAACTCGCCAGCAACGGGTCGCAGGCCGTGGAGCTGTTCGAGCGCATGAAGCCGGAAATCGCCATCCTCGACATCGGCATGCCCGGTCTCAACGGATACGAGGTGGCGAAGCGCATTCGCCAGAGGGCCGCGCGCGGCGTGACGTTGATCGCCGTGACCGGATGGGGCCAGGAAGCGGACAAGGCGCGCGCCGCGGCGTCCGGGTTCGATCATCACTTCACTAAACCGGTGGAGCCGGCCGTGCTGAGCGCGCTGGTGGGGAAGGCATGAAGAAGTCTATCCTCGGTGGATGAAAACTCTTCGAGCGCTCGCGGGTCTCACGGCTTTCTTGTTAGTCCCCGTCGCCTGGGCGGCGTCGCGCGCCCCGGTGGCGGCCGAGCACGGCATGGTGGTCACGGCGCAGACACAGGCCACGCGCGTCGGCGTCGAGGTGCTGAAGAAGGGAGGCAACGCCGTCGATGCGGCCGTGGCGGTGGGTTACGCGCTGGCCGTGGTGTATCCGGCGGCGGGCAATCTCGGCGGCGGCGGTTTCGTCACATTGCAGCTCGCCGACGGACGCAGGACTTTCATCGATTTTCGCGAGACGGCGCCGCTGGCGGCCACCGCGACCATGTACCTGGATGCCCAGGGCAACGTGATTCCCAACCTCAGCACGCGCGGTTACAAGGCCGTCGCCGTGCCCAGCACCGTGGCTGGACTCGAATACCTGCGGCAGAAGTACGGCACCCTGACGCGCGAGGCGCTGATCGCGCCCGCCATCGCGCTCGCCGAGCGCGGCTTCGTGCTCGAGCAGGGCGACGTGGACATTCTCGATGAGGCCACTGAAGATTTTCGTCGCGACGCAGCGAGCGCCGCCATCTTCCTGCGCAATGGCCAGCCGCTCCCGGCAGGCGCCACGCTCGTGCAACGCGATCTCTCCCGTACGCTGCGGAACATTTCCAGGCGCGGCACCGCCGGCTTCTACGAGGGTGAAACCGCGAGTGCCCTGCTCGCCGCCAGCCGCACCGGTGGCGGCATCCTCGCGCAGGCCGACTTCGATGCATATCGAGTGCGCGAAATGCCGCCGCTCGAGTGCGGCTACCGCGGGTTGCGCATCGTGTCCGCGCCGCCGCCGAGCTCGGGTGGCATCACGCTGTGCGAGATGCTCACGGTGCTCGAGGGCTATCCACTCGGCGACTACGGCTGGGGCTCGGCGCGCGCCGTGCACTTCGAGATCGAAGCCATGCGCCATGCCTTCGTCGACCGGAATTTCCTGCTGGGAGACCCGGCGTTCGTGCGCAACCCGGTGGCCGAACTACTCGATCCGAGGTACGCCGCTGGAATCCGTGCCAGCATCGATCCGCAGCATGCCGGCGACTCGGCGACACTCAAGCCCGGCCTGCCCGCGTCCGAAGGCGTTCACACCACCCACTACTCGATCGCGGACGGCGCCGGCAATGCCATCGCCGTCACGTACACGCTCAATGACTGGTTCGGGGCGCGCGTCACCGCCAAGGGTACCGGCGTGCTGCTGAACAACGAGATGGACGATTTCACCGCGAAGCCTGGTGTGCCGAACATGTATGGCCTGGTGCAGGGTGAGAACAACAGGATCGAACCCGGCAAGCGCCCGTTGAGTTCCATGACGCCCACCATCGTGCTGCGTGATGGCAAGCCGTGGATGCTCGTTGGGACGCCAGGCGGCAGCCGCATCATCACGGCGGTGCTGCACACCGTGTTGAACGTGGTCGACTATGGAATGGACATCCAGGAGGCGGTGGATGCGCCGAGGATTCATCAGCAGTGGATGCCGGAGACCACGTTCGTCGAGGCGCGGGCATTGAGTCCGGATACGCGCGACATCCTGGTTCGCATGGGACACAAGCTCACGGTGCCGCAGCCGGAGAATCATGTCGCAGCGATCCTGATTGGCGCGCCGTCGATGAAGGCCGGGCCGGTCGGGAAGAACCGGTTCTATGGGGCGATAGATCCGCGGCGGAGTACCGGCTCGGCGGAAGGTTATTAGGGCGCCAGGCGTGCCGACCTACATCCCCTACATCTTCAGCTGCTTGCGCAGAAACGCATCCGACCTGCGCAACATGTCCGCCCGCGCTCCCCCGTCACTGAGCTGGTGCGTGAGATCCTTGTAGATGATCAGCTCGCTCGACTTGCCAGCCTTCTTGAGTTCCTTGTCCATGAACTTCGACTGCGTGACGTCGACGTTCAAATCATTGTCGCCCTGGAACATCAGCACCGGCGCCTTGAACACCTGCACGTTTTGCGCCGGTGAACCTTCCTTCACGTGCGGGCCGCTGCCGATGTAGTCAGACGTCAGGAACATGTCCGTGTATTGCCCGGCTTTGGCCTTCATCAACTCCCAGTCCGTGACGGGGGCGATGGCGATCACGGCCTTGAACAGGTCGGGATCGAGCACGTTGGACTGCAGCGCTGCGTAGCCACCGTAGGACCACCCAACTACCGCGAGCTTGGCCGGATCGGCCATGCCCTGCTTGACCAGCCAGCGGCCGGCGTCGGTGACGTCGCCCACCGAGGTTTTCCAGCCGCGGACGCCATTGTTCGCGTACCAGGCTGCGCCGTAACCTTCCGAGCCGCGGAAGTTGGGCTGGAGCACGAGGTAGCCGCGCTGCGCGAAGAACTGCGCCAGCCAGTCGAAGCCCCACTCGTCGCGCGCGCCGGGGCCGCCGTGCGGCATGACGATGGCGGGGAGATTCTTCGCCTCTGAGACGCCGGGCGGCAGCGTCAGATATGACGGAATCGACGTGCCGTCGGCGGCCGGATAGGTCATCGGCTTGACGGTCGAGAGCGTCTTGCCCCGCAGTTGCGGGCGGGCCGCCGACAGGATCGAAAGCTGCTTCCTGTCGCGGTAGTAGATGTACCAGCTCCCGGGATCGCTGTCTCCCGAAGCGTGCACCGCCAGCACCTGCTCGTCGGCGCTGGCGCCCGTGAATGTGATCTGCGGCTGCTTTGGAAGCGCCTTCACCAGCATCTCGTGCAGCTTGGCGAAATCGGGATCGAAGTAGCGTGTGTAGCGGCGATCGGTGGCGTAGGTGGCGCCGATGACGCGGCCGGCACGGCCGATCTTCACCACGTCATCGATGTCCACCTGGTCATTTGCCATGACCATCTCGCGTTTCAGCGACTCGTCGAGCGTGATGCGGAACAGCGCCTGGCGATCGCCATTTGCCTCGAGCACGTAGGCGGCATTGAGCTTGGCGTCCACGGCCAGCGGCAGCATGCCGGTGGAGCGGCCGCCGCCGGCGCGATCCATGACGTATTTGCCAAGCGGGCGCCACTGCGGGTCATTGGCCAGTCGATACGAGTAATCATTTTCGCCTCTCAGGAGGCCCGATTCCGACGAGCGCGTGACCGTCATGACACGGACCGTGCCCTGCCCGTCGGAGATGTAGCCGATCGTGTCATTGCCCGGACGCTCCACCTGCGTGGCCTTTCCGGTGCGCGTGTCGATGCGGTCGACGCCCAGCCCTTCCTGCGTGCGCGCCAGCAAGCGGCCCGTCTGGGATTCCGGCACGTAGCTGCGCGCCATCAGCACATTGCCGTCGACGCCGTTCATCCAGTCGATCACGCCGCCGTCGCCCTGGCGTTTGCCCACCTGCTCGAGCGTGTCCTTCTGGCCGAGGAAAATCTGGTTCTTCCCGTCGGCATCCATGGCCAGCGTGCGCTGCATGGTCACCAGTACGCTGGCCGTGCGCTCCAGGCCCCACAGCGTGCACACGATACGGTCGGCCGCGGAGAACTCGCAGTTCGAGATGTTGATGGGCTTGCCGTCGCCGCGCGCGATCTGCGCGGCGCTGCCGCTGGTGAGGTCGACCACCACGGCCACCGTGCTCGTTTCCGTGCCCGGCCCGGTATAGACCAGCTTCTTGCCGTCGGCGGAAATGCCCACCGAATTGATTGTCTGCATCGCGCCGAAGGCGGCGGCATCGTCGGTAACGGGTTCGGCGCCCGAAGCCGCCGTGCAGGCGAGCAGCAGGCCGGCGGTGAGGAGCGATTTGAGGTGCTTCATGGACGCGCAGTCTGCCCGAGCGAGACGCGCGAAAAAAGATCCTGCCATGCTGACGGGGCTGGAACCAATCTACCTGCCCGAGGCGCTCGTCGATTTGCTGTGGCAATCGGACATGCCGGGATGACGTGGCATGGGGAGGTGACCACCACAGCAAATCGAGGAGCGCCCCGCAGGGCCCCTATCAGACACTGGACCTATTCTTTCCAGCCACCTCCGAGAGACTGGTAGAGCTGCACGAGATTCACAGCGCCGGCCAGCCGCGTGACGATGAGCGCGCGCTGCGCGTCGTACATGTCGCGCTGCGCGATCAGCGAGCCGAGGTAGCTGTCCACGCCGCCGCGGTAGCGCATGTCGGCCAGCTTGTAGCTGCTCTCGGCGGCGCTGGTCAGCGCCTCCTGCGCGCGCAGCTGGTCTTCCAGCGTGCTGCGGGTGATCAGGCCGTCGGCCACTTCGCGAAACGCGCCCTGGATGGATTGTTCATAACGTGCGATCTCGATGCGCTTGCGCACGTTGGCGAGATCCAGTCCAGCCTTGTTCGCGCCACCCGAGAAGATAGGGATGCGGATCTGCGGCACGAAACTCCAGCTGGTCTGCCCCGACTGGAACAGCGACGAGAGATCGGCGCTGGCATTGCCGTAGAAGCCGGTGAGCGAGATGCTCGGGAAGAACGCGGCGCGCGCCGCGCCGATGTTGGCATTGGCGGAGCGCAGCAGGTGCTCGGCCGCGCGCACGTCGGGGCGGCGGGCCAGTAGCTCGGCGGGCAGCCCGGCGGGCAGCTCCTGGTTCAGGGTCTGGCCGTCGATGGCGCGGGCACCATTGCCGATTTCGGCCGGCAGCGCCTCGCCCACCAGCAGCGCCAGCGCATTGCGATCCGTGGCGACGCGCCGCGTCTGCTGCGCGATGTCGACCTCGGCCTGGCGCCACGTGCTTTCCGAGCGATGCAGCTCGATTTCGCCGGACACACCCTGCTCGAAGCGCAGCCTGGTGAGGTCGTACGACTTCTTCTGGCTGTCGCGCGTGCCCTCGGCCAGCGTCAGGAGCTGGCGGTCGGCGATCAGCACCAGCCACGCGCGTGCCACCTCGGAGACCAGCAGCAGCTGCGCCGCGGTGCGGTTTTCCTCGACGGCGAAGTAGCTCTCGAGCGCCGAGTCCTTCAGGCTGCGCACGCGCCCGAACAGGTCCAGCTCGTAGGCCGGCATGCCGGCGCCCGCCGAGTACACGCGCGTGAGCTCGCTCTGGCCGGTGCGCGACAGATCCGCCGGCGTACGTTGATTGTTCGCGCTCCCGTCGGCCTCGATGGAAGGGATGAGATCCGAGCGCTGGATGCGGTACTGCGCGCGCGCCGCCTCGACATTCAGCGTGGCGATGCGCAGGTCACGATTGTTGGTCAGCGACCGCGCGATCAGGCCCTGCAGTTCGGGATCCGGGAAGAATTCCTTCCAGCCGATCTCCGAGGCCGGCGTGGCCGCGGCCGAAGCGTCTGCGGCTTCGTAGGACGCGGGCACCGGCAACGCGGGGCGCTGGTACTTCGGCGCCATGGTGCAGGCAGCCAGTACAGACGCCGCGGCCAGCGACAAGGTAGCCAGGCGCTTCATGCGACCCCCGCATACGGCTCGTCGGCCGGCGTCTCGTCGACCTTCATGGTGGTGCGCTTCACGTGGAAACGGCGCAGCACCACGACGAAGAACACGGGCACGAAGAAGACCGCCAGGAACGTCGAGGCCAACATGCCGCCGATGACGCCGGTGCCGACGGCGTGCTGCGCGCCGGAGCCGGCGCCGCTCGACAGCGCCAGCGGCAATACGCCCGACATGAAGGCCAGCGAGGTCATGAGAATCGGCCGCAGGCGTTGTCGCGCGGCATGCACCACCGCTTCCACCAGGTCCGTGCCGCGATCGAAGGCCTCCTTGGCGAATTCCACGATGAGGATGGCGTTCTTCGCCGCGAGGCCAATGGTGACGAGCAGGCCCACCTGGAAATAGGCATCGTTCGTCAGCCCACGCCCCAGGGTCGCGATGACTGCGCCGACCACGCCCAGCGGCACCACCAGCAGCACGGTCATGGGGATCGACCAGCTCTCGTACAGCGCCGCGAGGCACAGGAACACGATGGCCAGCGACAGCGCATACAGCAACGGCGCCTGCGAACCGGATTTCTTCTCTTCGTAGGACAGTCCGTTCCACTCGAGGCCGACGCCCGCGGGTAGTTTGGCGACGATCTCTTCCATCGCCTTCATGGCTTCACCGGAGCTGTGGCCGGGCGCCGGCGCGCCCTGGATCTGGAACGCAGGCACGCCGTTGAAGCGCGTGAGCTTCTGCGGGCCGAAAGTCCATTCGCCATGGCCGATGGACGAGAACGGCACCATGCCACCCTGCGCATTGCGCACGTACCAGCGGTTGAGGTCCTCCGGCTGCATGCGCGAACCGGGATCGCCCTGCACGTACACGCGCTTGACGCGGCCGCGGTCGATGAAGTCGTTCACGTAGGTGGACGCCCAGCCGGTCTGCAGCGTCTGGTTGATGTCGGCGATCGACACGCCGAGCGCACTCGCCTTCTCACGGTCGATGTCCAGCTTGAACTGCGGAGCGTCCTCCACGCCGTTGGGACGCACGCCCGCGAGCCGCGGATCCTTGCCGGCTTCCCCTAACAACTGGTTGCGCGCGCCGAGGAAGGCCTCGCGGGGCAGGCCGCCGCGGTTCTGCAGCATCAGGTCGAAGCCGGCGGTGTTGCCGAGCTCGAGCACCGCGGGTGGCGGCACGGCAATGATGTTGGCTTCCTTCACGCTGCCGAAGTACTTGTTGGCGCGCGCCAGCAAGGCGCCCATCTGCTGCTCGGGCTTCTTGCGGTCGCTCCAGTCCTTGAGCTTGATGAACAGCAAGCCGGAGTTCTGCCCGGTGCCGGCGAAATTGAAGCCGTTCACCGTGAGCACGCCGTCGACCGTGTCCTTCTCCTGCTCATTGAAATACTTCTGCGCCCGGTCCAGCGCCTCCCAGGTGCGCTCCTTCGACGCACCTGGCGGGGTCTGCACCTGGCCGTACATGAAGCCCGTGTCTTCGGCGGGCAGGAACGAAGTCGGGATGCGCGTGAACAGCAGGCCCATGGCCACCACGATGCCGAGGTAGACCAGCATCGAGCGGCCGGTGCGCGCCAGCATGGAGTCGAGTCCGCCGGCGTGCCGTGCGCGACCACGGTCGAACCACTTGTTGAACCACTTGAAGAAGCCCTTGTGCTCGACGTGGCCCGACGGCGGCAGCGGCTTGAGGATCGTGGCGCACAGCGCCGGCGTCAGGACCAGCGCCACCAGCACGGACAGGCTCATCGCCGACACCAGCGTGATGGAGAACTGGCGGTAGATCACGCCGATCGAGCCGCCGAAGAAGGCCATGGGCACGAACACCGCGGCCAGCACCAGCGCGATCGCCACCAGCGCGCCGGTGATCTGGTCCATGGATTTGCGCGTGGCCTCGCGGGGCCCGAGCCCCTCCTCTGCCATGACGCGCTCGACGTTCTCGACCACGACGATGGCGTCGTCGACCAGCAGGCCGATGGACAGCGCCATGCCGAACATGGTCAGCGTGTTGATCGAGAATCCGAACGCCGCGAGGATGCCGAACGTACCCAGCAACACCACGGGCACCGCGATGGTCGGGATCAAGGTGGCGCGCGCGTTCTGCAGGAACAGGTACATCACCAGGAACACCAGCACCACGGCCTCGAACAGGGTCTTGACCACCTCTTCGATCGACGTGCGCACGAACGGCGTGGTGTCGAGTGGATAGACGATCTCGAAGCCGCGCGGGAAGAACGGCGACAGCCGGTCCAGCGTCTCGTGGATGCCCTTGACCGTGTCGAGCGCGTTCTGCCCCGCCGCCAGGCGGATGGCCACGCCGGCCGCGGGCTTGCCGTTGTACTTGGTGTCGCGGATGTAGCTCTCGGAGTTCAGCGCCACGCGCGCCACGTCGCCGATGCGCACCTGCGAGCCGTCCGGGTTCACGCGCAACAGGATGTTGCGGAATTCCTCGGGAGTGGACAGGCGCGTCGGCCCGATGATGGCGGCATTGATGGCCTGCCCGGGCGAGGCCGGCAAACCACCGATGGAACCCGCGGAGACCTGCACGTTCTGCGCGCGGATGGCATTCACCACGTCGGTGGTAGTCAGGCCGTAGTTGTTGAGCCTGGCGGGATCCACCCAGATGCGCATGGCGTACTGCGCGCCGAAGATGGTGACGTCACCCACGCCCTTGGTGCGATTCAGCGGATCCAGCAGGTTGGTGGCGACGTAATCGGTGAGATCCTCGTTGCTCATGCTCCCGTCGGAGGAGATGAAGCCGAGCACGATGAGGAAGTTGCGCGCCGGTTTGTTGACGCGCACACCGGCCTGCTGGACTTCCTGCGGCAGGTTCGGCATGGCCAGCGACAGCTTGTTCTGCACCTGCACCTGCGCGACGTCGGGATCGGTGCCGATGCTGAAGGTCAGCGTGATGGTGGCCGTGCCGTCCGCCTGCGCGTCGGACTGCATGTAGTCGAGGTTGTCGATGCCGTTGAGCTGCTGCTCGATGACCTGCACCACCGTGTCCTGCAGCGTCTGCGCCGAGGCGCCGGCGTAGCTGACCGTAATACCGATGGTGGGCGGCGCGATGGCCGGAAACTGCCGGATCGGCAGGTTGAACACCGAGATGGTGCCCGCGATCATGATGATGAGCGCGATCACCCACGCGAAGATCGGCCGGTCGATGAAGAAGCGTGACAGCATGAATGTCTGACTATCTCTTGGCCACGTCGCTGGCCGTGCCAGCGCGCATGCTGGTGGTGCCATTCTGGCTGGCTGCGAGCTCCTCGGCCGCGGGCGTCGCTTTCACGGGCGATCCTGGCTTGGCCTTCTGCAGACCATCGACGATGACGCGCTCACCGGCGACCAGCCCGTCCGTGATCAGCCACTCGCCGTTGATGGCGCGATCCGCCGTCACCACGCGCTCGGCCACCTTCTCGTCCTTGTCGACGATGAGCACCGTGGCTTCGCCCTTGGGGTTGTGCGACACGCCACGCTGCGGAACCATCAGCGCCGCCGAACGCGTGCCCTGCGTGAGTTGCGCGCGCACGAACATGCCCGGCAGCAGCTCGCGGCGCGGATTCGGGAACACCGCGCGCAGCACCACGGACCCGGTGCTGGGATCCACCGAGGCTTCGGACACCTTGAGGCGGCCGCGCTCGTGATACACGCTGCCGTCCTCGAGCGTCAGCGTGACCTCGGCCTGGTTCTTGTCGTCCTTGACCAGCTGGCCATTCGCGAGCTGGCGCTGCAGGCGCAGCATCTCGGTGCTGGACTGCGCGATGTCGACGTAGATTGGATCCAGCTGCTGGATGGTGGCGAGCGGCGCAGATTGGGCGCTGGTCACCAGCGCACCCTCGGTCACCAGCGTACGGCCGATCTGGCCGGTGATGGGCGACAACACCTGCGTGTAGACCACGTTGATGCGCGCGGCATCCACGGCGGCGCGCGCGGACGCGACGTCGGCCTCCGCACGCGCGCGGGCCGCGATGGCCTCGTCGTTCTCCTGCTTCGACACCGCGTTCGCGGCGATCAGCGGCTCGTAACGCTCCGCCAGTAGTTTGGCGGTCACGGCCTGTGCCTCGGCGCGCTTGAGCGCCGCCTCGGCCGACGACAGCGCGGCGCGGTAGCTGCCGGAGTCGATCTGGAACAGCTGCTGGCCGGCCTTGACCTCGGTGCCCTCCGCGAACAGGCGCTTCTGCACGATGCCGGTGACCTGCGGGCGGACTTCCGCCACCTTGAAGGCGGTGGTGCGGCCGGGCAGCTGGTCCATGATGGCCACGGCGCGCGGCTTCAGCGTGATCACGCTGACCTCGGGCGGCGGCGGCGGCCCGCCCGCGTCCTTGCCACAGGCGGACAACAACAGGGCCGCGGCGAGGATTGTCATGGCGCGCATCTTTGCGCGACGTGTTCCCGCGGAATTACTTGCCTTCGGCATCGCGTGCTCCATTCGCCAGCATGCGACCCAGGAAGTCGCTGAACTGGTCGAGTTCTTCTTTCTTGAAACCATCGAGGTGAACGTGCATGCCCTGGACCACGATGGGCCAGATCTTGTTGGCGATCTTCTTGCCCTTGGGCGTGAGATGCAGGTGCACCACGCGGCGGTCGTTGGCGCTGCGCTCGCGCCTGAGCAGGTCCTTTTCCTCCAGGCGGTCGAGCATGCGCGACATGGACGCGAAGCCCACCTGCGAGATGCGCGCCAGGCCGGCCACGGTGTCCGCGCGCTTCAACCACAGCATCAGCACCGGCTCCCATTGCATGCCGGTGAGTTCCAGCGGCTGCATGTGCCGGTCGACGCGGCGCATCAGGGAACTGGCCACCATCTTGGTCTGGCGGCAGATGGCGCGATGCACGCCGTCTTCGGCTGGCGGAACGGGCTCGGTGGCCTCGCGGAGGCGGCGGACTGCGGCTGGCATGGGCGCGCAGTTTTCCGTGCCCATGAAATAGTTGTCAAGGCAAATATTGCTTGGTTACAAAACCGTGACGGCTCAGGCGGCGCGTGCACCGGCTTGCAGCAACGCCGCAGTGTCCTGAATCACCACGGAAAAGCGGTCCGACAGGGCTGCGAGCGTTGCTTCCTGTATCCACGTTGCCGGGGAAACCCCTGTACCGGAAGGGTGAGGCAGATCGCGCGTGGCGGTTGCCGCCGCCACCACGGAATTGCGAAAGCCATGGTCGAGCGCCGAGCGGGCGGTCGCGCTGACACACATGTGGGTGGCGAAGCCCGCGATGATGATCTCGCTGCGGCCCGCGGCCCACACCAGGTCTGCGAGCCGCGTTCCGGCGAAGGCGTTGGGCAGCGACTTGATCAGCACGGTCTCACCGTTCTGCGGCGCGAGCTCGCTGATGAAGGCCGAGCCCTCCCCGTGCGGATCGAACAGCGCCGCACCGGGCGGGCCGTGGTGTATGGCATGGAACACGGGCATGCGCTGTTTTCTCGCCCAGGCCAGTAGTTGTGCGGCCTCCTTCACCGCAGCGGCCATGCCCATCAAAGGCACCTTGCCGGTGGTGTATTCGCGCTGTGCGTCGATCAGCAGCAGCACGGATTTCGATGGATCGCTGGGAATACGTGAAAGGCCGCCGATTTCAGCCAGGGTCCGCGGTACGGGTCGGGAG
>Ga0126377_10002790_pt1 | contig 12186 bp, 9 predicted proteins | sample PanSoiMetPlot_22_FD_92647 | JGI IMG/M metagenome (GOLD analysis project Ga0126377, IMG submission 92647) | Tropical forest soil microbial communities from Panama - MetaG Plot_22 | ecosystem: Environmental > Terrestrial > Soil > Tropical forest > Bulk soil | place: Panama | collected 2016-02-17
CACGGTCTTGACCTGCATGTCGTACCAGTTCTGCGCAAACGTGTTGTAGATGCCGCCGTTGTGACTGAGCTCGCGATAGAAATCGGCGAAGCCCTCCCACACACAGATCGCAGCGAGGTGCCGCGGCTGCAGGCTCGCGACCTTCCATTGATTGATCGCGTAGTAGGAGATGCCACTTAAGCCCACCTTGCCGTTCGACCACGGCTGCGTGCCGGCCCATTCGATGCAGTCGTAAAAAGCCTGAGGCTCGCGCGGCGACCAATGCTCGACGAAACCTGGCGAGCGGCCGCAGCCGCGCGAATCGACCCGCACGCACACATAGCCGTCCGGCACCCACTTTTCCGGGTCGCACACCTCCCAGCTCTGGTATTTGTTGGTCGAGCCCGCCGCCACGCTGGGATGTTTTTCCACCATCCGGTTCCAGGCGGTGGCATAGCCGTCGGCGAAGTGCAGCCACTTGCCATAGGGGCCGTAGCTGAGAATGACGGGGTAGCGGCCCTTCTTGATCGGGCGAAACACGTCGCAGCGCAGCACCAGCCCGTCGTTGGCCGTGATCGGCATGTCCCAGTCGATCCGCATCCCGTCGCGGACTTCGCTGACCTCGCGATAGCTCATGGCGTCTCTCTTACTTCTCGGGGATGACCGGCAGCAGCAGATGCGCCGGGCGCTGCGGTCCGGCATGCAGTGTGACGTCGCCGCCGAACACCGACGGCGGCCGGTCGCGCGGATCGTTGTGGGTGAACGGGCCGACGCCGGTCCATACCTTGCCGAGGGTCTCGACGCCGGCGCCGGGCTCGCCCGGATAGACGTAGTCGGTGCCGCGCACCGACAGCGCGAGGCGAAATCCTTTCGGCACCACGACGCAGGTCGGCCAGACCTCGACGTCGACCTCGTAGACCCGGCCGGGCGTGAGCTTCTGCTCCTCGTCGTGGGTGTGATAGGGCCGGTAGGGCAGGGTGAGCTTCGGGTCGAGCTTGCGGTGCGAGCAGCGCAACCATCCCTGCGCGATCGGTGTGTGCGCATCGAGCGCGCCCTGGAAGGTCACCTCCTTGAGATCGGGCGCGAACACGCGCACGACCAGAAACAGGTCGACGTCCTCGGTCGCCGACGACACCCACAGCTTCGCGGCGATCGGCCCGGTGATTTCGGTCTCGCGGTCGAGCGGTTCGGTCAGGAAGGTGACGCCGTCCGAAAGGCCCCGGTAGGTGACGGAGCTTTCAATGGTCGGCGCCGCGGCCGTCATCGTCATGTCGGCCGGATGCAGATGGAGCTTGGTCCACTGCGTGCGCGCCAGCGGCCACTCCGACTCGCGGCGCTCGACGAACTTCTCGCCCGGGTGGCGCACCTGCAGCAGCACCTTCGGCTGCTTGTCCCAGCCGGTGTCGTCGTCCTTGAGGAAGTGGCCGAAGAACTTCTTCTGCAGCGCGACGCCGTAGTCGGTATAGAAGTGCGTCCAGTGCTCGATGCCGTGCACCTCGAGCCATTTCTGCTCCGAGGCGGCGCGCACGAAACCCTCGAAGTTGCCGCGCGGGTGCAAGCCCTGCCCGCCCCAGTTGGCGGCCGAAAACAGTGGCGTCTTCACCTTGGTCCAATCGGGCATGCGCGACTGCCAGTACGGGTCGGTGTCGAGCTTGCGCGAGATGCAGTCCTCGTAGAAGTCGCGGCGGTTCTGGCCGAGCTGCTCCTCCGACAGCGTCTCGGGCCCCGACACCCAGTCGCCGTTCATGCGGCTCTTGAAGCCGCGCGTGCCGCGGCCGTTCTGCACGCTGTAGACCTGGGCCTTCGACCAGTCCTGCACGAAGCCGCGGTTGAAGATGCCGCCGTGATGCGCCATGTCGCGGTAGAAATCGGCGGCGCCCTCCCACAGACAGATGGCGGCGAGGTGCTTCGGCTGCAGCGCCGCGGTCTGCCACTGGTTCTGCGCGTAATACGAGATGCCGTTGAGGCCGACCTTGCCGTTCGACCACGGCTGGGTGCCGGCCCATTCGACGCAGGTCTTGAGGTCCTGCGCCTCGCGCAGCGACCAGATGTCGATCACGCCGGGCGAGCGGCCGGCGCCACGGCTGTCGACACGGATGCAGACATAGCCGTCCGGCACCCATTTCTCCGGATCGACCACTTCCCAGCACTGGTACTTGTTGGTCGAGCCGGTCGGCACGTCGGGCTGGTCGGCACACATGCGCCGCCACTGGGTCGAGTACAGATCATCGAAGTGCAGCCACTTGCCGTAGGGCCCGAGCGTCATGATCACCGGATAGCGGCCCTCGGCGATCGGCCGAAAAATATCGCAACGCAGCTCGAGGCCATCGTCCATGACGATCGGCATGTCCCAGTCGATCCGCATGCCGTCGCGGATGTCGCTCTTCTCGCGGTAGTCCATGGGTGCCTCGATGCTCTGGGGGCAACAATCGGTTCATGGGATGTGGGGCATTGGAGCATGCGGTCGATTCGGTCCAGGTCCCCGTCATCCTGAGGCGGCCGCGCCCTTGCGCGGCCCTCGAAGGATGAACGGCCGAGGGTGGCAACAAGCGTGCAAGTGGAACGGTCGTGGCCGTCGCCCTTCGAGGCTCGCGCCTATTGGCGCGAGCACCTCAGGGTAACGGTGAAAGGTATGAACGTGCGTGAGTCCATTTATCCGCTTCACGTGGCATTGACCCTGCGTCCATCGGCATCGAACAGAAAAATCCGGCGGCGGTCGAAGGCCAGCGCGACGCGGGCGCCGACGGTGACGTCGGCCATGTCGAGGCCCTCGCTCACGGCCACGAACGGCCGTTCGGTTCCGGCGTCGAAGTAGAGGAGCGTGTCGCGCCCGAGCGGCTCGACCAGGCGCACCGCGAGCCCGACGTCACCGGCGCCGTCGCGCGCAATGTCGACGTGCTCGGGTCGGATGCCGAGCGTGGCGGCGCCGGGCATCGCGTCCTTGTATCGCTCCGGCAGCGCCACCTCGAAGCCGGCGCCGCGAAAGCGCGCGACGCCGTCCGCGCGTTCGATCTCTCCCGCCACCAGGTTCATCGACGGCGAGCCAAAGAAGTCGGCGACGAAGTAGTTGACCGGGTCGGAATAGATCTGCATCGGCGAGCCGATCTGCACCACCTCGCCGGCGCGCATCACCACGATGCGGTCCGCGAGCGTCATCGCTTCCTCCTGGTCATGCGTAACGTAGACGAAGGTACGCTTGAGCACCTGGTGCAGCCGGTCGCATTCGGCGCGCAGCTCGCGCCGCAGCTTGGCGTCGAGGCTCGACAGCGGCTCGTCGAGCAGGAAGGTCGACGGGTTGGTGACGAGCGTGCGGGCGAGGGCGACGCGTTGCGACTCGCCGCCCGAGCACTGGCTCGGCATCTTGTCGAGCAGATGGGTGACGCGCACCATCTCGGCGACCTCGCGCACGCGCGCCGCCCGCGCCCGCGCCGGCATGCCCTTCATGCGCAGGCCGAACTCGATGTTCTGCATCACGGTCTTGTGCGGAAACAGCGCGTGGGTCTGAAACACCATGCCGAGACCGCGGTCGCGCGGCTCGAGGTCGTTGACGACCTTGCCGTCGATCCGGATCTCGCCCGCGCTCGGATCCTCGAAACCCGCGACCATGCGCAGCGTCGTGGTCTTGCCGCAGCCGGAGGGGCCAACCAGCACGACGAACTCGCCGTCCTCGATCGCGAGATCGACATTCTTCACCGCCGGCACCGCGCCGAACGACTTGCTGAGGCCAACGAGCTCGATGCGCGCCACGTCGATCCCTCCGCGTCTCTATCTGCGCACCATGCCGAAGCTGAAGCCGCGCGCGAGATGCTTGCGGATGATCAGCCCGACGATCATGAGCGGGATGGTGATGCCGACGGCGAGTGCGGCCTGGCGGCCGTAGACCCGGCCCTCGGTCGTGCCCTGGTACTTCGACAGCTCGATCGGCAGCGTCGTGACCTGCGTCTTGGTGATGATCAGCGCCAGCAGGTATTCGCTCCAGGTGAGGATGAGGATGAACAGGAAGGTCGCGACCAGGCCGGACCGGACCAGCGGCAGCACGATCTCGAAGATGGTGCGCCAGCGCGAGGCGCCCAGGATCTCGGCGGCCTGCTCGATCTCGCGCGGCACCTCGTCGATGAAGCTTTTGGTCATCCACACCGCGTAGGGCAGGGTGGTGAGGAAATAGATCAGGATCAGCCCGGTGCGGCTGTCGAGCAGGCCGAGCGCGGAGTAATAGAGCGACAGCGGCGCGACCACGACGATCGGCGGGATCATGCGCAGCATCAGGAGCTGGAACATGCGCGCCTCGGACAGGATTCGATAGCGCGAGACCCCGTAGGCGAGGATCGAGCCGAACAGCACCGCGAGGAACGTCGACGTGGTCGCGATGACGGTCGAGTTCCACATCGAGATCAGCGGCTTCTGCGAGGATATGGCGTATTGAGTCTGGGCATATTGCTCGGCCCCGAACCAGACGTTCAGATAGTTGGCGAGGGTCGGCGGGTCGGGAAAGTACACGGGCGGCCAGGAAAACCACTGGTTATCCGGCTTGAACGAGGTCGACACCATCCAATAGATCGGAAAGAACGCGATCAGCGCCCACAGGGTCAGCACCCCATAGCGGACCACGGCGGCAATGCGACGGCGCTGCGACTTGGTCATGACGCGCCCTCCGCCGTTATGGTGGCGTACATGGCGTCGAGCGAGCGCTTTTCCTGCCGCAGCAGGTGGATCGCGATCAGCACGATCACGATCATCAGCAGCATGACGACGTAGGACATCGCCGCGCCCTTGGAGATCTCGAAATACTGCCACGTGGTCATGAAGATGTAGACCGGCAGCGTCTCGGTGGCCGAGCCGGGGCCGCCCTGAAAAAGCGCCCAGGTCTTCGGGAATTCGGCCATGGCTTCGAGGAAGCGCAGCACCAGCGCGAGCAGGATCACCGGACGCAGCAGCGGCACCTGCACTTCCCAGAAGACCCGCCACCTGCTGGCGCCGAGAATCTCGGCCGCCTCGATCGGCTCGCGCGGAATGGCGGCGAGCCCGGCGAGCATGATGATGAAGGAAAATGGCGTCCAGTTCCAAATCTCGAGCAGCGCCACCGTGAGCAGTGCGAGATGCGGATCGGTCAGCCAGGAGACCTGGAAGTTGACGCCTGTGAGCGCCGAGATGACGCCGTTCACCGGACCATTGGCGTACAGCATCATCTCCGCCGTGTAGGAGACCACCACCGGCACGGTCAGCATCGGCAGGATGAAAATGATGTAGTAGAAGGCCTGCCCGCGGAACGGCTTGTGCATCAGATAGGCGAGGGCGAAGCCGCAGACGAAGCAGCCGATGGTCGAGCCGGTCGCGAAGGCGAGCGAGCGCAGCACCGCCCAGCCGAAACGCGGATCGGTGAACACGCTCGCGAACAGGTCGAAGCCGATGTAGTCGGCGTCCCACCACGAGCCGAGATAGACCGTCCACTGGTGAAACGAGAAATAAAGCTGCAGCAGCAGCACCGGCACCAGCACGACGAGAAACAGCGCGATCAGCGGCAACAGCAAGGTCAGCTTGAAACGCCGGATGGCGCGTGCGCGAGACGCGGCGCGAGGTGAGGAGTGCATTGCGCCCGCGCTCCCTCTCCCCGCAGGGGAGAGGGTCGGGGTGAGGGGCTCTATGAGTTGCATTGAGGCACCGAGCACCCCTCACCCGACGCGCGTCGCGCGTCACCCTCTCCCCTACGGGGGGAGGGAAAGACCTTTCGCGACGTCATGCCGGAACAGCGAGCTTGGGCATGGCAGCCTTGTAGCTCACCAGATCCTGCTTCAGCTTGTTGCGCCCGATTCGAGCGATGATCCTGTTCCACTCGTCCTCGGTGTTCTTCAGCACGTCTTTCGCCGCCAGCTGGCCCACATAGGCCTCCGACAGGTTCTTGCCGAGGGCGTCCTGCAATTCGATGTAGCCGGTCAGGTAGATCGGCGGCGCCACCACTTCGAAGTTCTTCTGGATGGCGGTGATGCCTTCCTGTGTATAGGCATCGATCACCGGCGCCGCCTTGAAATGCTCGGTCGACCACGCGTCGTTGAACGCATTTACCGGATCGGAGACGATCGGGATGCTGTTCTTGCCGGAGCCGAGCCACAGCGCGAGATACGCGGCCTGCGCCTTGCGCGGGCTGTACTTGTTGACCAGGATGGCGGCGAGCGGCGACGAGATCGAGCGGTGGATCAGCTTGCCGGTGAACTTCGAGCCCGGCACCACGCTGTAATAGAACTGGCCGACCGTCTTCGACTGTTTCGGGTTCTTGATCGTCTTGCAGGTGCCGTCCCAGTACTGGCAGCTGACCACATGGCCCTGCGCGATGCGCGGGATCATCTGCGGCGTGCCCCAGTTGGCCGCTTCCGGATGATTGACCTTCTTGTCCTGCAGATAGATGTCGACCGCATACTCGCCGGCGGGCGTGTTCAGGGTCGGCTTCATGTCGTCGTCGAACGGGAATCCGCCGGCGCTGTAGAAGATCATGTACCACCAGGTCACGCCGTTGGCGCGGTTGCGCAGGTTGCCGGAGCCGTAGAGATCCTTCGACGGATCCATCAGGAACTCCTGCAGGCGCAGGTTCTCTTCCCACGTTTCCGGCAGCTTCAGCTCGGCGCCGAACTTGTCGGCGAAGCGCTTCTTGTTGTCGGGATTGTCGATCAGGTCCTTGCGCGTGTACTGGATGTGCACATTGCCGTCGGTCGGCACGCCGTAGGTATGGCCGCCGTATTTCATGAAGTTGCCGTAGTCGGCGACGACGTCGAAGTGGAAGCCCGCGTTCTTGATGTACTCGTCGAGCGGCTCGAGATAGCCGGCCGAGGCAGCGACGGGATCATGTTGGAGTCGATGTGGATGAAGTCGAACTGTGGCGAGCGCGACAGCGCCTCGGCCATGGCGCGCTGCGGCGCGTCGAAGATCGAGATGTCCTGCACGGCGCCGACGCCGATGCCGGTCTCCTTCTTGAACTCGGCGATCACCGGCTGCATCGGCACAAGATAGGGAGACCAGATCATGCCGTTGACGTCGGCGGCGCCTGCGGTCTTGCCGGCCGCGACGATGCTCTCCTCCATGGTGGCCGCGAAGGCGAGCGGAGTGGTGCCCGGCAGGAAATTGGCGACCGTCAGCCCGACGCCGCCCTCGATGAAATTGCGCCGCGAGATGCTCCACGTCATGAGGTCCTCCCTGATATTTGTTTGGCGTCGGCCACACGCGCATGCCGCCGCGTTCGCGGCCGCGCGCATCGTCACCCCACAGAAGCGTCCGCATTGTCTGTCGCGGTTCGCTCGATGCTAGGCCGGCCGATGCGGGTCCGCAACACGGTGCGACATCGATACCGGATACGCCGCCCGGTCGGTCGCGACGATCGTCGGTGCGCGCCTGAACCGATCTATTCCGGGGGCGGCGCACCGATGGTTGCATCGCCGGCGGTGGGCCAAAGGCCGCGCCGTCGCGGTCCTGATCCGGCAAGGCGAGGACGCGCGGCCGTGATCGCGGCGGTGACGTTGTTCGTACGCCAGTGGTCGATGGCGGCAGCGGCTTGCTGCGGTGAGTGAAAGGCGTGCACCGATCGCGGGCTGCCCCCGAGACCGGCACTCAAAAATGCCCAAGCCGGGGAAGCCCGGCTCAAGTGCACGCCGAAGCAAGCTCACGCAATAATATTCGAGATTGCTTCGCTTCCCTGCAATGACACGTCCGAGTTCGCTTTCGCTCCGTTTGCAATGATTGCGTAATAGCAGCGCGCACATTCAACTCAAACTGACAGGCGTGTGATTTGGGGCGTGATGCCGCATCGCAACCACGAATGTCGCCGCGCGCCGTGGCCATGTGGGCCGGCGCGCGTCGCTTCATTTTCGAATTTTTCAAGACGCCAGATCTGGTGCCAGATCCGGCGCGAGGTCCTTCGCACAACGCCGTATCGAGTCGGTAGGACCGGACCGCTTCGCGCGATCGCCACGGGTCCGATTTTGCCTCATTCGGCGGCGCGCGCCTTCGCCCGATAGCTGCCCGGTACCGTGCGGAACGCGATGTTGAGGCGGTTGGCGCCGTTGATGGCCACGATCGCGACCGACAGGTTGACCAGTTCCTCCTCGCTGAATTGTGCCCGCGCCGCGGCGTAGATCTGGTCCGGCACATGGCCGTCGGTGACCAGGGTCAGCGCCTCGGTCCAGGCCAGCGCCGCCCGCTCGCGCTCGCTGTAGAACGGCGACTCGCGCCAGGCGTCGAGCAGATAGAGCCGCTGCTCGTCCTCGCCGGCTGCGCGCAGCTCCTTGGTGTGCATGTCGATGCAATGGGCGCAGCCGTTGATCTGCGACGCCCGCAGCTTCACCAGCTCGAGCAGGCCATGCTCAAGGCCGCAGCGGTGGACGAAGGCATGCAGTTCGGCAACCGCCTTGGCGGCCGGGGGCGAGGCCAGGCGGAAATCCATCCGGGCTTTCATGCGAGCCTCCCTATGAGCTCCGATGTGGCTCCGATGCGAGCCCTCACGGCTCAGCTAGTTGTTTGGCGCATATTCTTATCGGCGAACCGGTGTCTACCCCGGATCAAGTCCGGGGCAGGCTTTCGCCGGAATATGCGCTACATGTGATCGGTCCGTGGCGCGAACAGCCGCTGAGCATCGTCCCGGGTCATCGCTGGCGCAAGCGCGTCGAACCGGCCACTCGTGCGCAACTCCTCGGTCATGCGGCGCATCGCTCCCATCGTGGCGAGCGTCAGACCGGACGCGATGCTCACGCGTGCGACGCCCGCAGCCTCGATCTCGGCAACCGGGGGCATCCCGGCGCGGCCGACGATGTTGACCGGCAGGGGGACCGCGCGTGCGAGCCCGGCCACGACCTTGAGGTCGACGAGGCCGAACGGGAAGATGCAGTCGGCGCCTGCGGCCGCGTAGGCCTCGGCCCGCCGCACCGTGTCGGCAAATCGCGTCTCGTCCGTCCCGACGCGCTTGAGATAGAGGTCGATGCGCGCATTGATCACGATCGGCACGCCCTCGGCGTTCGCCGCCGCGCGCGCCGCGCGAATACGGTCGGCCGCCTCTGTGAGGTCGCGCATCGGGCGCGCGGCGTCATGGGTGCCATCCTCGAGGTTGATCCCGACCGCGCCGGCGCGAATGATGTTGCGCACGCTCTGCGCGACCTGCTCGGGCGTCGCGCCATATCCTTCCTCGATGTCGGCCGTCACCGGAACGCGCACGCTCCGCACGATCCGCTCGGTGGCAGCGACCACCTCGGGCCACGGGGCGTTTTCACCATCCGCAAAGCCGAGCGCCCAGGCCATGCCGCCACTCGTGGTGGCGACCGCGTCGTAGCCGGCAGCCTCGGTGAGTCGCGCGCTGATCGGGTCCCAGGCATTGGCGAGGAGCAGCAGCGGCTTGCGGTGATGCCGGCGGCGGAAGTCCTCGGCCAGCCGGCGTTGAACGTCGCTCTTCATCCTGTCCTGCCCGGCATATGCTGTCGGACGCGGGATGCGCCGACGAACCCACTATAGTCGGTTCGGAGCGCCCTGCGACTTTCCCGGGCAGCCGGGTTGCCCCGATTGACGTATGTGGGCAAATTCGACCCCCGCCAGTTTTGCCAAGCCTCCCGGAGTGAACACGCATGGGTGACTACGCCATCGGCCAGGCCGTGCCGCGATTCGAGGATCTGCGGCTGGTGCGCGGCGGCGGCCGCTATGTCGACGACATTTCGCTGCCCGGCATGGCGTTCGGCCACGTGCTGCGCTCGCCTCACGCGCACGCGCGCATCCGCGCGATCGACACCGCCAAGGCCAAGGCGGCGCCGGGCGTGCTGGCGGTGCTCACCGGCGCCGACTGGGCGGCCTCGGGATTCGGTGACCTGCCGGTGCCGGCCGGGATGAAGCTGCGCGACGGTTCGCCGATGTACCGGCCGAAATGTCCGGCGCTGGTCAAGGACCGGGTGCGCTGGGTCGGCGACTACGTCGCCTTCGTGGTCGCCGAGACGCGCCACCAGGCGGCCGACGCCGCCGAGCTGATCGAGGTCGACTACGAGCCGCTGCCCGCCGTGGTCTCGACCGCCGAGGCCGCCGAACCCGGCGCGCCGCTGGTGTTCGACGACTGCAAGAACAACATCGCCTTCGTCTACATCCAAGGCAACCAGGAGAAGACCGACGTCGCCTTCGCGCGCGCCGACCACGTCATCAGGCACCGCTTCGTCATCAACCGCATCACCGCCGCCACCATGGAGCCGCGCGGCTCGATCGGCGACTACAACGCGGCCGACGGCCGCTACACGGTCTACACCACCCTGCAGCGCGCCCATCCGTTCCGCAGCGAGCTCGCCGGCGTCGTCCTCAAGGTGCCGGAAAACAGGGTGCGGGTTGTCGCCGGCGACATCGGCGGCAGCTTCGGCATGAAGTCGCCGGTCTACAACGAGGTCGCGCTGGTGCTGCTGGCCTCGCGACTGATCGGCCGGCCGGTGAAGTGGACCTCGACGCGTGCGGAGGCGTTTCTCTCCGATGCGCAAGGCCGCGACAACGTCACCGAGGCCGAGCTCGCGCTCGACAAGGATGGGCTCTTTCTCGCACTGCGGGTGCGGACCACGATGGCAGCGGGCGCCTATCTGCAGATGAACATGCAGGCCTGCGTGCAGAATTTCGGCTCGCTCGCCGGCGTCTATCGTACGCCCGCGATCCATGTTGAGGGCACGGCGGTGTTCACCAACACCAATCCGATGCGGCCGTATCGCGGCAACGGCCGGCCCGAGGCCGCCTACGTGATGGAGCGCATGGTCGATCTCGCGGCCGACGAGCTGAAAGTCGATCCGGCCGAGCTGCGCCGGCGCAACAACGTCGCGCCCGGCGCGATGCCGTTCAAGACCGGGCTGACCTTTACGTATGACAGCGGCGAGTTCGAGAAGAACATGGACATGGCGCTCGCGCTCGCCGACACGCAAGGGTTCGCGGCGCGCAAGGCCCAGTCGAAGAAGTACGGCAAGCTGCGCGGCCTCGGCATTTCCAACACGATCGAGCGCGCCGCCGCGGCGAGTCCCGAAGGCGCCGAGATCCGGTTCGATCGCTCCGGCGCCGCAACGCTGTTCTCGGGCAGCGTCACCCAGGGCCAGGGCCACGAGACCGTGTTCAAGCAGCTCGTATGCGATCGGCTCGGCCTCAATCCCGCCGAGGTGCAGTACATCCAGGGCGATACCGACCAGGTATTTTTCGGCGAAGGCACCGGCGGCTCGCGCTCGGCGACGCTCGCCGGCTCGGCCTTCCACCTGGCGGCCGAGAAGATCGTCGTCAAGGCCAAGGCGATCGCGGCGCACGTGCTCAAGGTACCGGCCGAGGACGTCAAGCTCGACGACGGCATCTTCTCGTCGCCCAAGACCAACCAGACCGTGACCATCAAGGAGGTCGCCAAGCTCGCCACGACCCCAGCAAAGCTGCCGAAGGGAATGGAGGGGGGCCTGATCGCGACCGCGGTCTACAATGCGGAGGTGGAGAACTTTCCCAACGGCTGCCACGTCTGCGAGGTCGAGATCGACCCGGAGACCGGCGTGACCGAGATCGTGCGCTACAGCGTGGTCGACGACGTCGGCACCGTGCTCAATCCGTTGCTGCTGCACGGCCAGATCGTCGGCGGCATCGCGCAGGGCGCCGGCCAGATCCTGATGGAGGACATTCACTTCGACGAGAGCGGCCAGCTCGTCACCGGATCGTTCATGGACTACGCCATGCCGCGCGCGACCGATCTCCCGGACGTCGAGGTCAGGAGCAATCCGGTGCCGACAAAAACCAATCCGCTGGGCGTCAAGGGAGCGGGCGAGGCGGGCGCCGTCGGCGCCATGCCGGCGGTGACCAATGCGATCGTCGATGCGCTCGCGCAGTTCGGCGTGCGTCACATCGAGATGCCGGCGACGCCGGAGCGCGTCTGGCGGGCGATCCGGAGCGGTTCATGATGCGTGCCCCGGGCGCACCGCAGCACGAAGCGGTGCGGTGCGGACCCGGGCGTAGACGCTTGATAGAGTGGTCCCGGTTCTGCGGTGCACCGCTTCGCGTTGCACGCGCCGGCGGAGCGGCTGAACGCCACGTCTCACGACCGTAGAAAATCCATTGCGTCATTCCGGGGCGCGAGCGAAGCTCGCGAACCCGGAATCCATATCCGCCGGCGCTGGTGGTCATGGATTCCGGTTCGGCGCTGCACGCCGTCGCGGAATGACTGTTGGAGAGGCAGATGCAATTCGTGCGCCTCGGTTC
>Ga0126377_10002791_pt1 | contig 12185 bp, 6 predicted proteins | sample PanSoiMetPlot_22_FD_92647 | JGI IMG/M metagenome (GOLD analysis project Ga0126377, IMG submission 92647) | Tropical forest soil microbial communities from Panama - MetaG Plot_22 | ecosystem: Environmental > Terrestrial > Soil > Tropical forest > Bulk soil | place: Panama | collected 2016-02-17
CGTCCGAGCACGTGCGCGACGCGCTCGACCGCGCCGGGCTGGCCACAAAAATTCTCGAATCGGCCGCAACCCGCAGCGAGAAGGGTGTTCCGGTCGCCGGCCTCGTTGTCGTGGCGCGCCGCCAGGACGCCGATCGGAACGGGAAACCATGACCACGGAACTGAAGCTGCTCGCATTGAGTGTCGTGCTTGGCTTCGTGCACATCGTGCTGGCGTCGCACGCCGCCAGCTTCAAGTACGGCTATCGCTGGAGCGCAACTGCGCGCGATCAATCGATGCCGCCGCTGGAAGGTGTCGCCGGCCGGCTCGAGCGCGCGGCGCGCAATTTTTTGGAGACCTTTCCCTTGTTCGCCGCCGTTGTCCTGCTCGCCCATGTGGCGGGCAAGGAATCCGCGCTGACATGGTGGGGCGCCAATCTGTATGTCTGGGCGCGCGTTGGCTATTTGCCGCTTTACGCGTCGGGCGTGTTTCTCGTGCGTTCGCTGGTGTGGAATATCGCGGCCTTCGGCATTTTCCTGATCCTGGCCGCATTGTTCGTCTAGCTTGGCAGGGCCAGAGCGCCTACGTCTCGTGTTGATGCTCGATCGCGCCGAAAACCCGCTTCTTCCCGAAACATTCGCGCGCTGGTTCGCGCAGCGCGGCTGGACGCCGCGCGCGCACCAGCTCGAGCTGCTGGCCAAGGCGCGCGCCGGCCGCTCGGTGCTGCTGATCGCGCCGACTGGCGGCGGCAAGACACTGGCCGGATTTCTGCCGACGCTCGTCGAGCTGAGCACAGCCGCGGGCGCGGCGCCCGCCGCGCGTCCGCCGTTGCGCGGGCTCGAGCGCGCGCCGCGGCCCGGCGGCCTGCACACCCTCTACATCTCGCCGCTGAAGGCGCTGGCGGTGGACATCGCGCGCAACCTGGAGCGCCCGGTCGCCGAGATGGCGCTGCCCATCCGCGTCGAGACGCGCACCGGCGATACCCCGGTGTCGCGGCGCCAGCGTCAGCGCCGTGATCCGCCCGACATCCTGCTCACCACGCCGGAGCAGCTGGCGCTGCTGCTGGCATCGCCCGACGGGCCGTTCCTGTTCGGCACACTCCGGCGCCTCGTCCTCGACGAGCTTCATTCCATCGTCATGTCGAAGCGCGGCGATCTCCTCTCGCTCGGCCTGGCGCGCCTGTTCCGGCTGGCGCCGGGCCTTACCACCGTGGGCCTGTCGGCCACCGTGGCACAGCCCGACGACCTCCGGCGTTTTCTCGTGCCGCAGGGCGCGCCTATGGGCGCGCAAGCCGATCTCGTGGTGGCGCAGGGTGGCGCCGCCCCGCAGGTGACCATGCTGGAACCGGGCGAGGACCTGCCCTGGGCCGGCCATTCGGCGCGCCATGCCTTCGCCAGCATCTACCGGCTCATCGGCCAGCATCGCACCACGTTGGTGTTCGTCAACACGCGCAGCCAGGCCGAGGTGATCTTTCACGAGCTGTGGCGCATGAACGACGACAATCTGGCCATCGCGCTGCATCACGGGTCGCTCGATGTGGCGCAGCGCCGCAAGGTCGAGGCCGCCATGGCGGAAGGGCGGCTGCGCGCCGTGGTGTGCACGTCGTCGCTCGATCTCGGCGTCGACTGGGGCGACATCGACCTCGTGATCAATGTCGGCGCGCCCAAGGGTGCGAGCCGTCTCATCCAGCGCATCGGCCGGGCCAATCACCGGCTGGAGGAGCCGTCGCGCGGCGTGCTGGTTCCGGCCAATCGCTTCGAGGTGCTGGAATGCCGCGCCGCCATCGATGCGGTCGCCGAGAACGCCCAGGACACGCCGCCGCTGCGCACCGGCGCGCTCGACGTGCTGGCCCAGCACGTTCTCGGCTGCGCCTGCGCACAACCGTTCCGCGCCGATGAACTCTTTGCCGAGGTCATCACGGCGGCGCCCTACGCAGCGTTGACGCGACAGGACTTCGACGCCGTCGTCGATTTCGTCGCCACCGGCGGCTATGCGCTGAAGAGCTACGAGCGCTTCGCCAAGATCCGCCAGGGACCGGATGGGCTGTGGCACATCACGCATCCGCGCGTGGCGCAGCGCTACCGCCTCAATGTCGGCACCATCGTCGAGGCCGACATGCTCAAGGTGCGGCTGGTGCGCGCGCGCGGCGGACGCGCCGGCGCCTCCGGCGTCATCCCGCGCGGCGGCAAGCTCCTGGGCGAGGTCGAGGAATATTTCGTCGAGACCATGGTGCCGGGCGACACCTTCGTGTTCGCCGGAGAAATTCTCAAATACGAGGCGCTGGTCGAGGATGAGGTCTATGTGTCGCGCACCAGCGCCACCGACCCGAAAGTGCCGGCCTACGAAGGCGGCAAATTTCCGCTGTCGACCTATCTGGCCGATCGCGTGCGCCGTCTGCTCTCCGATTCATCCACATGGCTGGCGTTGCCGCAGACCGTGCGCGACTGGTTGCGCATCCAGGCGTGGCGCTCCACCGTGCCGGAGCCGCGCGAGCTGCTGGTGGAAACCTTTCCCCGCGAGAGCCGCCACTACCTCGTATGCTACCCGTTCGAGGGCCGGCTGGCGCACCAGACCCTCGGCATGCTGCTGACGCGGCGGCTGGAGCGCGCGCGCTTGCGGCCGCTCGGCTTCGTCGCCAGCGAATATGCGCTCGCCGTGTGGGGTCTCGGCGACATGGGCCTGGCGATCAGGCGCGGCGGCCTCTCACTCGCCGCGCTGTTCGGCCAGGACATGCTGGGCGACGACCTCGAGGCCTGGCTCGCCGAATCGGCGCTGATGAAGCGCACCTTCCGCAACTGCGCCATCATCGCCGGCCTGATCGAGCGCCGCTTCCCGGGCGAGGAAAAGTCGCGCCGCGAGCTCACCATCTCCACCGACCTCGTCTACGACGTACTGCGCCGCCATCAGCCTGACCACGTGCTGCTGCGGGCGGCGCGCGCCGACGCCGCCACCGGCCTGCTCGACGTCCGCCGCCTGAGCGATGCGCTCTCGCGCATCCAGGGGCGAATCATTCATAAGGACCTGGAGCGGGTCTCGCCGCTGGCCGTGCCGGTCATGCTGGAGATCGGCCGCGAGACCGTTACGGGCGAAGCCTCCGACGAGCTTCTGCGCGAGGCCGCCGAGGCGCTGGTGCAGGAGGCCATGGGGTGACGCAGCAAGATCGTCGGGCGGTGGCGTGAGCGAACAACGGAACGATTGGACTCGGCCTGCTCCCTCTCGCCAAGGGGGAGAGGGGTGGGGTGAGGGGGGCACGGGTTCGGGAGAGGATCTCCTCGTCGCCGGCACGTCGCTCGTGCTCGAACCCGCCGGCGCCTTGGTCTGGCCGGAGGAGGGCGCGCTCGTCGTCGCCGATCTCCACCTGGAAAAGGGCTCGAGCTTCGCGGCACGTGGCGTGCTGCTGCCGCCCTACGACACGGCGGCGACGCTGGCGCGGCTGGCAAAAGTTATTGCGCGCTACGCGCCGCGCCTGGTGATCGCGCTCGGCGACAGCTTTCACGACGGTGAAGGGCCCTCGCGCCTGGCAGCGACGGACCGCGCGGCGTTGCTCGACCTCCAGCGCGGCCGCGACTGGATATGGCTCGCCGGCAACCACGATCCCGCCCCGGCCGACGGAGTCGGCGGAAGCTGCGCGGCCCTGCTGGCGCTGGGGCCGCTGGTCTTTCGCCACGAGCCGTCGGCGGTTGGTGAGGGCGAGATTGCCGGCCATCTGCACCCGATGGCGCGCATCGCGGCGCGCGGGCGCCCCATCAGCCGCCGCTGCTTCGTCACCGACGGAAGCCGCATCGTCATGCCGGCCTTCGGCGCCTATGCGGGCGGGCTCAACGTGCGCCACGCCACCTTCGCGGCGCTGTTCGCCGGCCGCTTCGTGGCGCATCTGCTCGGCGTGCGCCGCACCTATGCGTTCGCCGCATCGCGCTGCCTGGCGGATTGAGCGGTAGCCGCAGCCGACCACATCGCCGGTCAGTTATGCTGGACGCCGCTCGCCAGCACCGGCTCGCGCCAGCGCTTGATCTCGGCGGCGACGAACTCGGCCAGATAGGCGGGTGTGCGCCGCGACGCGTCAGGCACGTCCAGGCCGATATCCTCCAGCCGCGCTTTCAGCGCCGGGTTGTCCAGCGCCTTGTTGATCGCGGCATTGAGCTTCTGCACCATCGGCGCCGGCGTGTTGCGCGGCATGAACACCGCGTTCCAGGCCGAGATGTCGAGACCGGGGAACCCCTCTTCGTCAGCGGTGAGAACCTCGGGCAGCAGCGGCGTGCGCCTGCTGCTCAGCGCCGAGATCACCTTGGCGGTGCCGGCACGGTGCGACGGCAGCGCCGTCGAGATGTAGTTGCAGATGTAGTCGACCCGGCCGGCGAGCAGGTCCTGCATCGCGGCACTGGCGCCGCGATAGGGAACGTGGGTGACCTTCACGCCGATCGCCTGGTTCACCAGCACGCAGCCGATATGCGAAGAGGTGCCGGCGCCGCCCGAGCTGTGCTGCATCTGGTCGTGATGCGTCCTGGCGTAGGCGGCGAACTCGCGGAGATTGCCGGCGGGAAAGTCCTTGCGCGCCAGCAGCACCTGGGGCGCGTCGGCAACCAGGATCACCGGAGCGAAATCGGTCAGCGCATTGTAGGGCGGGTTCGTGTACATCGACTGGCTGATGGCGTGGGTGCCGATCGAGCCGAGCGTGAACATGTGGCTGTCGATCTCCGCATTGGCGACGCGCAGCGAGCCGATCGTTCCGCCGCCGCCGGCGACGTTCTCGATGATCACGTGCCGGCCCAGCGTCTCGCTCAAATAGGGTTGCAGGTTGCGCGCGAGCCCGTCGAGCGGACCACCCGGCGCAAACGCCACGACCATGGTCACGTTGCGGCTCGGCCAGTTGCGCGCCGGCTCCTGCCCGGCGGCGCTGCAAGCGAGCACGGCCATGGCCGCAAGCGTGAGCAAAACGTTGCACGCGCGCATCATTGCCCCAAGGGTTCGTTGGCGCCGTGATTTTTCAAGGAGCCATCATAGCGGCATCCGGTTGGTCGGAAAGGTGTGCCGGCGGCTGGCCATATTGGCATTGCTGGCGCGGGCCTGCGGTTCTAAGGTCGCTCGTTGCAGCCAACACCGCACGCGAGGTCGATCATGTCGCGGTCCGTGGCCGGTTCGCTTGCTTGCGGCATCGGGCTGCTGGCGCTGACCATCGCGTGTGATCCTTTCCCGCTCCACGCGCAATCGGCCGATCTCGTGCTGTGCGACCGGATCGCTGCCGACCCCACCGATCCGGACAAGCCCGCCGACGTCAAAGGCGTCGCCGAGATCGCCCGCTCCGACATCGCGACGGCGATCAGGTTCTGCCGCATCGCGGCGTCGTCGTCGCGCCGGGCGCTCTACCAGCTCGGCCGTGCCTATGCGGCCAATCAGCAAATGGTGGAAGCCATGGACGCCTGGCGCAAGGCGGCCGAACGCGGCAGCACCTCGGCCATGGTCGAGCTCGGCGTGATGCTCGTTACCGGATCCGGCGTCGCCAGGGATGAAGCGCAGGCGCGAAAACTGTTCGAGCGCGCCGCCAAGGCCGGCAATGCCCGTGGCGTCACCAACCTGTCGGCCCTCTCCGAGAAGGAAGGTGCACCGGTCGATCCGGTGGGGGCCAGGGCCTTGCTGGTGAAAGCGGTGGAGACGGATTCGGCGGAAGCGCAGTACCGGCTGGGATTGATGATGGCGGACGGCGTCGGCGGGCCGAAGGACGATGTGGCGGCGCGGGCGCTGTTCGACAAGGCCGCCGCGCAGGGCCATGCCGGGGCGCTGGAGCGCATGGGCGCCTTTGCCCAGGGCGGGCGCGGTGGACCGCAGGATGCCGCCGCCGCCAAGGTCTATTACGAGAAGGCCGCAGCCCTCGGCAACGAGGAGGCCAAGGCCGCCCTGAAACGCCTGGAATGTCCCTGGGTGATCCGCGACAAGCGAGGAAATTTCGTCAGCAATCTGTGCTTCTAATTTAGCACCTATGGCGCTGCATTGGGCACGTCTTGTGCACGAGAAGCTGGCGTTGATTGCCACATTTGCCTTCAGGTGCCGTTAGCTCGAATGTGAGCGGAAAGGTTTTGAGGAAGGCGGTTCTGAAAAAAATCTTGCACGAGATAGCGCAAGAGGAAGCAACTAAAGCTCTGATCGAACCGGCTCTGTATTATCGAACCGGCTCTGTATTTTCGAACTCTCGATGATTGTGCCGGCGTTGCATGTCGGCAACAACTCTCGGCCAATTAACGGCGCGCGCTCGATCCGTCACGCTTGCGCCAAACAATGCCATTATGTCGCCGGCGCAGTGCTTCGCGGGGCTGGGGGGCTGGTGCGACTGTTGTAGCGCCTTTTCTACCTTGATCCACGTCATGCCTGCTGCGCCGATCACGGCGCGGTAGCGGTCTTGCGCGTCGTGATAGCGACGACAGGCCGCCGCCATGCGTGCTTTGTTTTAGCGGGGGAGTTGTCATGGCAGGAATTCCGTCTGTCCTTGATCTCAAAACCATCAATGGATCGAATGGCTTTACGATATCGGGCTCGGGGTATTATGAGCTCGCCGGTTCGTCAGTCGCCTCCGCCGGCGATGTCAATGGTGATGGCTTTGCCGACGTCATTGTCGGCGCACCCGGCAGGTCCATAGGTTGGTACACGGACTACGCCGCCTACGTGGTTTTCGGCCGTGGGACTGAGGACACCCCCGGGCCGTCCCGCATCGCGACCGAAGACCTGCGTCCCCCCGCGGGATTCCGCATCATCATGGCCGGCGTCCTGGGCGACTATGATGGCCCTGGCTTTGCGGTCTCGTCCGCAGGCGACTTCAATGGGGATGGATTCGGCGATTTGATGGTGTCTGCGCCGTCCTACTCATCGGCCGGCGCGGAACACAAAGGGGCGACCTACATCGTCTTCGGCGAGGCCAGCGGGTTCACGGATGTGACGCTGGGAACCACGGTGAGCAGCGATTGGATACGGATTGACGGCGCGGCGGCCGGCGATTCCAGCGGGCACTCCGTTGCCGCTCTCGGCGATATCAACGGCGACGGCTTCGACGATGTCCTGATCGGCTCACCCTATGCAGATGCCAACGGGCGCTGGTCGTCGGGCGTCAGCTACGTGGTCTACGGCAACGCGTCGGGAGCGAACATCGATCTCGCCAATTTCGATGCGAGCCGCGGCTTCCGCATCATTGGCGAAGAGTTTGCGTCTGCCGGCTATTCCGTCTCCACGGCCGGCGATGTGAACGGCGACGGCGTCACCGATCTGCTCATCGGTGCGCCCTACAACGACGTGGGGGTGTATCGTACCGGGTCGACCTATCTTGTTTTCGGGAGCAATTCCGGCGCTGACGTCGATCTTGCCAGTCTGACGCCAACCCAGGGAGTTCGCTTTGACGGCGGAGAAGTGAGCGAAAGCGGCTTCTCGGTCGCTTCCGCCGGTGACATCAACGGCGACGGGCTCGCCGACCTCGTCGTGGGCGCGCCCGACGCCAGCCCGGTTGGCCGCGAAGGGGCGGGCTCCGCCTTTGTCATCTTCGGCAAGACCAGCGGTTGGCCGAATATCGACTTGGCCAACCTGGCGCCCGGCGACGGCTTCCGCATCGATGGCGCCGCTGTCGGTGATAATGCCGGTTACTCCGTTTCATCCGCCGGCGATTTCAACGGCGATGGCTTCGCCGACCTGATCATCGGGGCGCCATATGCCGATTTCGGCGGAGGCACGAACCCCGGCGCCGCCTACGTCATCTTTGGCAAAGCGTCCGGCTTCGGCGATATCGATCTCGCCAACCTGAGCGCGGCTGACGGGTTCCGGATCGATGGTCCGCTTGGCGACCTCATCGGCAATCTGGTGGGCTTCTCTGTTGCGTCGGCTGGCGACGTGAACGGCGATGGGTATGGCGACCTGACGGTGGGAATGCCGGGCTCGGGCTATCTCAACGGGGCGGCCTATGTGATCTACGGCGAAGCGTCGGCCGCCGTGCACAAGGTGGGGACGGCCGGCGACGATCGACTCTTCGGCGGCGATTTCGACGACACGCTGTCAGGCGGCGACGGCAACGACCTCCTCGGCGGCAAGGAGGGCAACGATGTGCTCACCGGCGGCGCCGGCAGCGATGCCTTTGTCTACTCCCGTATTGGCGCGCAGCACGACACGGTCACAGACTTCCAGCAAGGTCAGGATGTGATCGACCTGAGGTCGGCAAACATCGGTACCTTCGCGACCCTTCAGCAGCTCTTGTCAACCGACGCGGATGGCAATGCCGTCATCACCACTGTCTTCGACGGCGTCATCTCGACGATCACGTTGACCGGCGTTCCCGCGGCGGCGCTCACGGCCGCCGATTTCGTATTCGCCAGCGACAATGCGGACAACCAAGGGCTCGGCGGCACGGACAATTCTGACGACGTGTTCGGCGGAGCCGGCAGTGACAACTTGCAGGGCAACGCCGGCGACGACCGCCTGTTCGGAGAGCAAGGAAGCGACTCGCTTTATGGCGGGGCGGGAGCAGACCTTCTCGACGGCGGGGAGGGCACGGACCGTGTCGGCTTTACTCTTGCCGCGGGCGGCGTGATCGCCAGCCTGGCCACCGGCGGCGTCTCCGGAGAGGCCGCGGGCGATATCTACGTCTCGATCGAGGACCTGTACGGGACCGAGTTTGACGATGTGCTCGAGGGCAACGACAAGGCCAACGTCATTCTTGGAATGGGAGGGGCGAACACCATTCGCGGTCTCGGCGGCGATGACCACCTGTCCGGGGGCAACGAGAACGACACGTTCTACGGCGGAGCGGGTGCGGACGAAATCAACGGCGCAGGGGGCTTCGACTATGCGCGGTACGACGACGCGACGAGCGGGGTGGCGGTCAGGTTTGGGGCGGGGAGTGGCGACGCGGCGGGCGATGTGCTGACCAGTATCGAGGGTGTCGTCGGTTCCGCTTTCGCCGACTCCCTGGGAGGCATCGGCGGAGCCGATGACCTTCAGGGTGGCGGCGGCGACGACCTGCTGCAAGGCCGGGGCGGGAATGACACGCTTGACGGCGGCGAGGGCAGCGATCGCGCCGTATACACCGGCGCACGCAGCCAATACTTCGTCACCTTCGACGCCGCCACGGGAACCTATGTTGTCGACGATCTGCGGGAGGGTTCCCCGGACGGCACCGATCAGGTGCGCAACGTCGAAGCGTTCGTGTTCGCTGACGGCGCGATCGCGGCCGAGTCGGTCCTGGACGGCAATCCCGGTCCCATCATCGGCGCCGATGGCGACGACACACTGTCGGGCACGTCGCTCGGCGAGGAGATTCGCGGACTGGGCGGCAACGACACGCTGAGCGGCCTCGGCGGCGAGGACCTGCTCGATGGCGGGGACGGCGACGATGCACTCGACGGCGGAACGGGCGTCGACACGGCGACCTATGCGTCGGCAGGATTGGGCGTGGTGGTGAGCCTCGCGGTTGCGGGCGCACAGGACACGGGCGGTGCCGGCAACGACACCCTGGTGTCGATCGAGAACGTGACCGGCAGCGCCTTCGACGACAAGCTGGCGGGCAACGACATCGCCAACCAGCTCAGCGGCCTCGCCGGCAACGATCGGCTCGATGGTGCGGGCGGTACCGACACTCTTCTCGGCGGCAGTGGGGACGACATCCTGATCGGCGGATCGGGCGCAGACGCCATCGACGGAGGCGAAGGATTCGATCTCGTCAGCTACGAGACGTCGACGACGGTGGCGCCGGTCCTCAACCTCATGGTCATCGACTTTTCGGATTCGCGGAACAGCTTCGGCGACGCCGTATTGGACACCTTCGTCAACATCGAGGGCGTGATCGGTTCCAACAACAACGACTTCATCCTCGGGAGGATCGGCGTTGACGACACGCTCATCGGCGGGGGCGGCAATGACATCCTGTTTGGACAGGGCGGCAAGGACACGCTCATTGGCGGCGTGGGCAACGACTTGTTCCTCGGCATAAGCGGGAATACCCGCTTCGAGGGCGGCGGTGGCCTCGACACTGTGAGCTACATCCACGGCACCGTGGACATCAGCACCGGCATCACCGTCGATCTCGAGGATCCCTCGCGCAACACTGGCATCGCCGCGGGCGACAGCTATGACGGCATCGAGAACCTGCTGGGGTCCATCCTCAACGATAGTCTCGCGGGCGACGAAGGAAGCAACATCATCATGGGCGGCCTTGGGGACGACCGCCTGATCGGCGGCGCTGGTGCCGATGTCCTCAACGGCAATTTATTCTTCAACGGCGATATCACCAACTGGTATGAAGGCGTGGCCATCGACACCGGTGACGGCGTCGATGTGGCGAGCTACGAGACCGCGACGAGCGGCGTCGTCGCCAGCCTCCGCAATCCCGCAGCCAATACCGGCGACGCGGCGGGCGACACTTACATCCTCATCGAGGGGCTCGCCGGCTCCGCCTTCGACGACACCCTTGAAGGCGACGACGGCGCGAATTCGTTGGAAGGCGGTGCCGGCAACGACACGCTGATCGGCCACGACACGTGGTTCAACGACGAGCTCGACGGCGGTGAAGGGAACGATACGGCCGTCCTGGACAGACGCCGCGCGGATTATACGATCACGTTCGATGCCGCGGAACAGGCATTCGTTCTCACCTCGTCGTCCGGCCTTGCGACCCGCGTGAAGAATGTCGAGACGCTGCAGTTTGCAGACGGCACGGTGGCGTCGCCCATTGCCGGGGACGACAACGATAACAATCTGAATGGAACGGCGGGGTCGGATGACCTCAGTGGCGGCGGTGGCAACGACACGCTGTTCGGGCTCGGCGGCGACGATCGGCTCGACGGGGCCACCGGCGATGACATGCTGGACGGCGGGGACGGGAACGACTCGCTGTTCGGCGGGGACGGCAACGACACGCTCCTGGGTGGAGGGGGCGTCAATACGCTCACCGGCGGCGCTGGCCGCGACGCGGCTTCTTATGCGCAGGCCACCGGCGCCGTGCGCGTCGACCTCGGAGTGAGCGGCCCGCAAGCCACCGGCGGTGGCGGCACGGATACGCTCGTCGGCATCGAGGACGTCGTTGGCTCGGCCTTCGACGATACGCTCACCGGAAATAGCGGCGCAAACCGGCTGTTCGGCGGCGGCGGCAACGATGTGCTCATCGGTTCCAGCGGCGATCTTCTCGACGGCGGGGCGGGGAATGATACCGCGTCCTACGCCATGACGGGTTCCGTCACGGTGGATCTTACCGTCAGCGGTCCGCAGTCCGGCGGCACGCTGATCAGCATAGAGAACATCATCGGTGCCGCGGGTTTCGATACCCTCAAAGGCGACAGCGGGGCCAATCGACTCGTTGGCGGCGACGGTCATGACACATTGATGGGCCGCGGCGGTGACGACATCCTCGACGGCGGCAACGGCTCCGACACGGCGTCCTTTGCGGACGCGTCGGCGGGCGTCACCGTCGACCTCGCGGTTGCCGGCCCGCAGAACACGGGCGAAGGGGCCGACACTCTCATCGGCATCGAGAACCTCACCGGCTCTGCTTTTGCGGACACGCTGCGCGGCACGAGCGGGGACAACTACCTGATCAGCGGGGGCGGCGACGATACGCTTGTCGGCCTCGGCGGGAATGATCGCTTCGACGGCGGCGAGGGCAGCGATACGGTGTCCTATGCGGGCGTAGCAACAGGAGTGTTCGTCGATCTCAACTTCACCAGCCAGTATACGGGCGCCGGCTCAGAACAGCTCGTCGGCATCGAGAATCTTGCCGGCTCGGCATTTGCCGACAGGCTCACCGGCAATGCTGGAGCGAATGCACTCAGCGGCGGCGCCGGCAACGACAGCTTGATTGGTGGCCTCGGCCGCGACGTGCTGACCGGTGGCAGCGGCAACGACCTGTTCGACTTCAACGCGGTCGCCGAGAGCGCAGTCGGCGCCGGCAACCGCGATGTCATCACCGACTTCCAGCCGGGATTGGACGACATCGATCTTGCGGGTATCGACGCCAGCACCGACCGCTCCGGCGACCAGGGGTTCAGGTTCATCGGCACGAAAGCATTCAGCGGCAAGGCCGGCGAGCTTCACTACCAGACCTTCGACCAGGACGGCACCGCCAACGACATCACGGTCGTCAGCGGTGACGTCAACGGCGACCGCATTGCGGATTTCGAGATAGAGATCGTCGGCATCGTGCAGCTGTCGTCGGGCAACTTCCTGTTGTGAGCTGCCTGCCGCGCGGGC
>Ga0126377_10002792_pt1 | contig 12184 bp, 9 predicted proteins | sample PanSoiMetPlot_22_FD_92647 | JGI IMG/M metagenome (GOLD analysis project Ga0126377, IMG submission 92647) | Tropical forest soil microbial communities from Panama - MetaG Plot_22 | ecosystem: Environmental > Terrestrial > Soil > Tropical forest > Bulk soil | place: Panama | collected 2016-02-17
ACCACGACGCGACGGCCCTGCGCAGGGTACCGAACGTGTTTGGCATGAATTTCCAGGCGGTCAGCGTCGGCCAGAAGCTGGTCGAAGGCAGCGTGACTGGTGGCTACCTGGACGCGATCGGAACGCCGAGCTCGTCCCTGAAGGACGAGATCGTCTTCGTCGATACGGCGATCGGGCGGATGGTCGACGAACTCAGGCGGCGCGGCCTTGAGCATTCAACCGCAATCATCATCAGTGCGAAGCACGGGCAATCGCCGATCGACCCCGCTCGCCTGCTGCGCATTCCAGCCGACAATCCGAGCACCAAGCCACCGTCGGACGTGCTCGGCTCCGCGGTCGCGCAGGCGCTCGAGGACGACGTGGCGGTGATCTGGCTCACCGACAACAGCCCGGCCGCGACCACCGCAGCGGCGGCACAGCTCGAGGCCAATGCGGCGACGATCGGGGCCGATGGCGGCGAGATCTTCTATGGTCCGAACCTGACGCTCATGTTCAACGATCCGGCGAGCGATCCGCGTACACCGAACCTCATCGTCCAGCCCAACATCGGGGTGGTCTACACGGGCAAGAAGAAGAAGGTGGCGGAGCACGGCGGCTTTGCCCATGACGACACCAACGTGATGATGCTTTTGGCGAATCCCCGCATGCGGCCGGCGATGATCAACAGCCCGGTAGAGACCGCCCAAATCGCTCCGACGATCCTGTCGCTGCTTGGGCTCGACGCCAACGCCCTCGTTGCGGTGCAGCAGGAGGGCACCCAGACCCTGCCAGGCATCCAGCTGCCCCACGAGTTCTGACGGGATCGTCCGCTGAAAGCTCTCTTTCAAGACAAGCCCCGGGGCCGCTGAGAACCGCCGCCCCGAGGCATTCCGGCGGGCTCTGTCGAAGATGCAATCTGGCTTGCCGCGAGCGGTTCAGGTTGGGCCAGGGGGCTGAGGGCCGGCACGGACAATGCGGCGCGCCACAGAAGGTCGTCGGAGCTCATCTTGCACGACGGGCTCGCGCGGCCCGATTATTCTGTCGTTCGCAACGTCCAGCTTGCGCTTTGGACCAATGGATTGGCTTCGAGGCTTGAAACGATCTCGTCCAGTTCACGCGGATCGGCGCCCGTACCCAACAGCATCGCAACCAGCTCGACGCCTCCCCCTTCTCTTTCCACGACTTCGATTTCCCTCAGGGGATAACTGGCAGATTCCAGTTTCTCTCGCAAAAATTCCCGTGCGTCGTCGAGATGCTCCACAGTCGTTGTGGTGCGAACCTCATAAATCGCTTCCGTCGCACCCTGATCGATCGGGGCGCGATTTATCGCGTTGACAAGCGGACGCAACAGTGTGTTGCCGGCCAGGACAAAGCCGGTCAATGCAATTGCCTCGAATGCCAGATCGGCTCCCGCGCAAGCACCGACTGCAGCCGAGCACCATAGGGTGGCGGCAGTGTTGAGGCCCCAGACGTTGCTGCCCTGTTTCATGATCACGCCAGCGCCGAGGAAACCGACGCCGGAAACCACATAGGCGATGACCTGAGTCGCGCCCGCATTGCCGTTCAGGTGCTGCCCGATGTCCACGAACGTTGCAGCGCCTACGGCGACCAGGACGTGGGTCCGCAAGCCGCCTCCGCGTTGGCGATACTGGCGCTCTGCTCCAATAAGGGCGCCAAGCACAAAGGCGGCCAACAGACTTACCAGCGAATCCAGGAGGTCGCTGGCCGTGGCTGAATGGAGAAACGCCATCGACACATCTCCGGGTGCGCCGACCGTCCTTTTTGTTGCCGCAAGACGGTCAACGCCGAGCTTTCTAGAACTCCCGTCGGCCTAGGAAGATACAAGGTGATGGATGGTCCAGGAAGCTAGCAAGCCAGTGTAGCGTCGCAAACGCACGGGTTTACGTTCGAAATTCTGTCCGAGCTGATCGGGCGCATCCACGATGCAGCGCTGCAGCGTGAGCCGACCATCACCGCGTTCGCTTCGACTGCACAGGAACCGCGCCGTTGCCCTGCTCGGGCTGCAGACCGGCCGCGATGTCCTTGGTGCAGTCGCGCAGATGCTCGATGAACAGCCGGGCAACCGGGTTCGGCGTGCGATGCTTGAGGGTGATCATGACGATCGGCCATGGCCGCGACGGCAGTTCGATCGGCAGGACCTTCAACAGCCGTTCGGCATCGGGCTGAATCACCGAGCGCGCGAAGGCCGCGATGTAACGGCCGGTGGCGACAAGCTTCGTTCTCAGCTCGACCGAGTAGGTCGTCAGGAACGCCTTCGGCATCTCGAGGCCGTGGCAGCGGAACGCATCGGCGAGAATCGAGGTGTTGGCGCTGTCGGACGGGGTGAGGATCCAGGGCTCGTGGATGAGGTCGGCGAGGCCGACCGTGCCGCGCCGCGCCCATCGGCTTTTTCGCCCGCAGACGATGACCAGATAGTCCTCGAACAGCGTCTCGGTGGCCAGGTCGTCGCTTTGCTTGGGGAACGGCGCAAAATAGCGGACGAGGACGACGTCGAGGCTTCGCTCGCGCAGCTTCATCAGGTCGACGTCGGTGGTCACCAGCCGGTCGACATGCAGCGCGATGCGCGGATACCGCTCGCAGAACCTCTCGATGACCTGCGGAAGGATTGTCGACGCGATCGAGTCGACGCAGCCCATCCGCAGCTCGCCGACCGTCGGGTCAGCGAGGAATTCGATGTCCTTGATGCCCTGCTTGAGCTCGTCGAACACGACGAGGCTGCGCTGGATCAGCGCGTGGCCGTATCGCGTCGGCTCGACGCCGCGCTGATCGCGGTCGAACAGGCGTTCGCCGATCGTCTCCTCGAGGCCGGTGATGACGTCCGACACCGCCGGTTGCGACACTTGCAGTTCTCTCGCCGCCTTCGACATGCTGCCGTGCTGGGCGACTGCGAGAAAGACGTGAAGGTCCCGCAACCTGAGGCGGCGACCGATCTGACTGTCCCAGTCGATCTTTCTGACCACTGCCCCCGATTCCTGTGGAAGTCCAACCTCATGGGACGGCAAGCTTAGCCCCCCACGGCGCTTGTTTCAATCAGAGCTAGAATTATAATTCCCCTGGGTCAACCTCCGGATGGATATGGCAATGCAGGTTTGCGGACGACGGCGGACGGTATTGTTTCGCGTGGTGGCATTTCTCGCCGGAATCGCGGCTGTCGCCCAGACCACGCCCGTCCGATCGGAAGGTTGGCCGCAACGGCCGGTGCGGATCGTGGTGCCGTTCGCGGCCGGCGGCAGCAGCGATGTCGCAGCGCGTGTCATCGCGCAGCAGCTCGGCAACGCGTTCGCGCAACAGTTCGTGGTGGAGAACCGGGCCGGCGCCAGCGGCGTGGTGGCGGCCGAGACGGTGGCGCGTTCGCCGGCGGACGGCTACACGCTGTTGCTCGCCACCAGCGCGCAGATCTCGATCATGCCCGCGGTCACCAGGACCCCCTACGATCCGGTCAAGGATTTCGCCCCGGTGTCGGTGGTCGGAACGAGCCCCTTCGTCCTGGTCGTGCATCCGAGCGTCCCGGCGCAGACGGTCGCCGAGTTCGTCGACTACGTGCGCACACAGCCGACGCATCTCGGCTATGCGTCGTCCGGGGTCGGCAGCACCGGGCACCTGGCGGCCGAGCTCTTTTTCAAGCGCGCCGGGCTCACGATGACGCCCGTGATGTACAAGGGCGGCGCCGCGCAGCTCAACGACGTGATCGCGGGCCACGTCAAGATCACGGTCCTGAACCTCGTCGCCGTGCTGCCATTTGCGGCGAGCGATGCCCTGCGGCCGCTGGCGGTCACGAGCGAGAAGCGCTCGACGCAGATTCCCAACGTGCCGACCTTCATCGAAACCGGCTACGCGGGATTCAAGGTGTCGACGCTGCTCGGCCTGATGGCACCGGCCGGGACGCCGCAGGAAATCGTCGACCGCATCGCCGCCGAGACGACGCGCGCCGTCAAGGATCCGGCCGTCGCCAAGCTCCTCATCGGCAGCGGGGTCGATCCGGTCGGCAGCAGCCCGTCCGAGTTCGCCGCCATGATCGCGGCGGACATCCCGCTGTGGGCCGACGCCGTCAAGGTCGCGGGAGCGCAGGAGAAGCATGACAAGTAAGCTGCGGTGGCGCCGGGTACGCGCAACCGCGGGCCAGTCGTGCGCGCGCCATGGCGGCGTCAATCCGATCCTCGGATGCGTCCAGGAGCCGCGAGCGTCGACCCTCGGTCAACCTTAGTCTACCGGTCTGCCCGCACGAGGCGTGGGGCGCACCGTCTCATTGCGGGAAGCTGCGCCGCCGGAAAAGCTTGTACGGCTGCCGCGGTCTGCGTCATCGGGCCGTGCGGTTGAGCTGTTCGCCAGCAGAGGAGTGCGCGATGAGTGTGGAAGACCGTCTTGCCGCAATGGGGCTCGCACTCCCGGCGCCGCCCGCGCCGGTCGGCAACTATCGTGCCGGCGTGATCCGCGGCAAGGTGGGCAGTCTGTCGGGCCAGTTGCCGATCCGGGACGGGAATCCGGTTGTCACCGGCGTGCTCGGGCGCGAGCTCACGGTCGAGCAGGGCCGGGAGGCCGCGCGGCTCGCCGGCCTCAACGTGCTGGCGCAGCTCAAGCACCTGCTCGAGGATTTCGCCGCACTCGACGGGCTCATCCGCGTCGACGGGTTCGTGGCGAGCATGCCGGACTTTCTCCAGCACGCCGCGGTGCTCGACGGCGCGTCCGACCTGTTTGCCGCCGTGCTCGCGGAACGCGGCGCGCACACCCGCAGCGCCGTCGGCGTCGCGTCCCTGCCGCTTGGGATGCCGGTGGAGCTGGTGGTGACATTTGCGACGAGATGAGTGCCGCGCCGCGATCTCGCGTCGGGCAATGCCGTGTCACGGCTCGGTCGGCGCCGGCACGCGTGCGACCGTCGCCTCGGCCTGCACAAAATAGTTCCGCAGCAGCACGAATGCCGCGAGCGCGCCGACGAGCGAGAGCAGGATGCATGCGCCGGGCGGAATGCCGCCCGCCAGCAGGCCGGCGCAGATCAGCGCCGCGGTCGCGCCGCCCGCGTCCCAGCCGCCCTCGGCCGCGACGTGAAAGCGCAGCGTGCAGGGCGAACGCTTGGCCTGGTTGTAGACCGCCGTGCCGAAGGCCGGAACATAGAGGCACACCACGAGCGCGCCGCACGCATTGGCGATCACCGCCAAGGGCGCGTTGCCGTAGCTCACCGCGCGCAGGATCGTTGTGATGACGAGCGCGGCGAGGGCGACCCAGGCGGCGCGCGTCCCGTGCCCCGTATCGATCAGGCGGCCGAGAAACAGCCCGCTCACGGCGCCGGCCAGCGCCGCCAGCGCCATGGCGCCGCCGAACGCCGCGAAGCTTTCGCCGAGCGAGAGGAAAAGCGCGATCTGCCAGACGACCACATACCCGATTGCGAACAATCCGTCCGCCGCGAACAGGAGCACGCCGGGAATCGCCGCGCGAAACGCGCCCGATACGTCGGAGCGCACCGCGACATTGGGCGTCCAGAGGATCGGCAACGCCGCGAGCACCATCACGATCGCCGATGCGTCGAAGGCAATGCGCGGTCCGAGCGTCGTCAGGGCCCATCCGGTGGCGAGCGGCCCGACGATGCCGACGACGGCCGCCACCGCTTCGCGCGCACCGACCTGGTGGCCGCGATGCTCGGCGTCGCCGAGCGCCGCGAAATAGGCGTGATAGGTCGTCCAGTAAAGCGTATCGCCGACCGCCGAGACGACGCAGAGCGCCAGCAGCGCGGCGCCGATCCCCTGCACCTCCGCGAGCAGCGGGTACTGCACCCCCGATGCGAGCGTGCCGGCGATGACCAGCGGCTTGAGCCCCGTGCGCCTCGCAAGCACGATGACGTTCGGACGGATCACGAAGCGCCCGGCCAGGATGGCCGCGAAGGCAGCGAGCACGGCCGGCGCCGGAACGCCGGATTTGAGCAGAAAGACGACGAAGAATGACCCGCTGCCGGTGAGCGCGAGCGAATGGATCCCATAGTGCAGATTGAGCAGATTGACTGTCGTATTGCGGAAGTAGGCCACGTCGGATCCTGAACGTTGCGGTGCGATCGCGAGACCTTTTAGCCGTCGAAGCTGTCGCCTTGAAGGCCCAGATCGCCCTGCGGTCATCGGGCTTCTCTATTCATTGAGCGGCATCGCTTATCTGCTGTGGGCGGCGCCGGCGTCGCGGTGGCCGCGCACGGACCGCGCAACGATCGGGATTCTGGCGCTGTCGGCGCCGTTCTTCTTCTGGGCAATGGCGCGCGGCATTCTTCGAGGACGGATTTCGCCTGCGCGCGATTCACTTTGTGTGGCTATGGATCGTCGTGGCGGCCGGCGTCGGCTGGTCGATCCTGCCCGGTGTGCGACTTTCCCCGCCCGGCCTCAGCCAGTCCGGCGCCGCACCAAATGTCGGGCAAGTCCGATCCGCGCGGCTGGGGGACGCGCTGACGCGTTGCGGCCGACCGGGGCGGGGCACCCCGGTCGGCACTGGAGGGCGGACATAAGACGCACACGCGTCGACCGTCGCAGCGCGGATTGAGGACGCCGCGCCCAGCGTGTCGCCGCATGCGTTCCATGAGCGAGCACCGCTCACCTTTCTATATCATCTTTACTGTATGATGGAAAGAGTCCTTGCGCGACAAAAGATATGACGCGACATAAAAATACCCGCCAGCCGCGCCTAGTCGGAGGCGCCCGGCGCCGCATGCGGCCATGAGCCACCCGCGCCGCTTTGTCGCATCTTTACTGTACAACAAAAACGGCCTTGCGCGCGCAAAAAACTTGACGCGACCTGAAAATCCTGACCGAACTCACCCGAGCGCTTGGAAACATCCAGGCCTGCGTTCATGCAGGTGCCATTTTTCGAACGGATTTGCGCGGCGTGCATTTGAGAATTTGCGGCCGCGATCTTCGGCTCCGGACTCGGGCGAGGTCGGGGGATGCGGGATCGGTGGGTCGGGAATATCGGCGACTTCGGCAAGCTTGCGTTCCTGCGGCACCTGACCGCCGGCCGGCGCCTCGCGGTCTGTTGGTATGTCACCGGGCGGACAGGCGAGGACACGAATTCAGAAAGATATTTCGACTACCTGCAGCGCCCGGAAGAATTCCGCCACCTCGCGCCCGAAGTCTTCGACGCGCTCAGCGCGATCGAGGGCGACCGCCGAAACAGGTATCCCCGCCTGATGGCACTGGAAGCGAGCGGACTGCTTGGTGATGCGCTGTTCCACAGCCGATCGGTTCCGCGGCGCGCATCGCTGCGCGAGATCTGGGCGAAGGAACTGGTCGAATCGGTCGACAAAGCCGACCTTGTCTTTCTCGATCCGGACAATGGGCTGCAAGGCAAGCGACTGACGCCCAAGCACGTCGCCTTGTACGAGGTAGCGGCGCTGCGCCGTCCGGACCGAGCGCTCATGATCGTTCAGCGGCAGTCCGGTCGCCGGTTCGAGGCCAGGTATCTCGCCGAATGCCTGCAGTCGCTCGGCTGCCGCCCGATCGAGCTGATCCGCTTCCGACTGGTCTCCTCCCGTTTCTACGTCATTGCCGATCACGACGAGACCATGAGTGAGCGCATCGCCGGTTTTGCCCGAAAATGGGGGAATTGGGTCAAGACCTACGGGTTCAGCTCGGCGATTTCGTGGGGCTTGGATACCGCGGTCGGGCTATTTCAGTAACTCCGCAACCTCGGTGTTTCCCGAGGCGAGCGCAATGTCGCGCGCGGTCTCGCGCTTCTTGTTGCGCAGGCTGCGATCGGCGCCAGCCTCGACCAGCAGCTTGACGATGTCGGCTGCGCCCTTGCGCGCCGCGATCATCAGCGCCGTGTAGCCTTGATCGTTCTTCGCGTCGCGATTGGCGCCGCGCTGCAGCAGCGGGCGAATGATCGCGGTTAACCCGCGGTTCGCGGCCAGGATCAGCGCCGTATTGCCGCTCGCGGTGCGTCGATCGAGGTCGGCGCCACGGCCGAGCAGGGCCTCGGCCGCCTCGGCGTGACCGTTCTCGATCGCGACCAGCAGCGGCGTGCGTCCCTGCGCGTCCGCAATCCGGCGGTCGGCCGCCCGCGACAGCAGCGCCGAGACGGCGAGCGCATCGCCGCGGCCCGCCGCGAACCAGAGCGCGGTGCGTCCCTTGCTGTCGGATGCGTCGAGTTCCGCTCCGCCGGCGGCGAGCGCGAGGACGATCGCGTCGTCGCACGTCTCGGCAGCGAGCATGAGCAGCGTGGTATCGCCCGCGAGGACCAGCTTCGGATCGGCCCCATGCGCGACAAGGGAACCCAGGACTTGCGCGTGACAACCGCGCACCGCGAGCGCCAGCGCGGTATCGCCCCGCTGCGATCTGGCGGCGAGGTCGGCGTGCTTCGCGAGCAGCCGATCGACCACGTCGGCATGGCCTTTTGCCGCCGCCAGCATGAGCGGCTGCTCATCCGCCTTGTTTCGCGCATTGATGTCGGCGTTTGCGGCCAGCAGCAGTTCGACCACAGCCGACGCGCCGGCGGCGGCGGCGAGCGCCAGCGGAGTGTTGCCGTCATCATCCGTCGCGGTGACGCCGGGTGGCGTCTTGATCAGTTGCCGGACCGCATCGGCCTGGCCGCGCAAGGCCGCGTCGAGGATCAAGGCGCGGCCGGCGACGGCCGCCGTCGCCGGCAGACCGGAAAGCCGCCGAGCCGGCGCCGCAGACGGAGCGGCGACAGCCGGCGCCGCGGTCGACGGCGCCTGCCTCGGCGCCGCAGCCGGCGTCGACGGGAGATTGGCAAGAAACCGGCCTGCCTCCTCGTATCCGGCGGCGGCGGCCTTCTCGAGCCAGGCCCGGCCCTTGGCGTCGTCACGCGGCGCGCCGCGTCCCGCAACGTACATCGTGCCGAGATTGAATTGCGCCCGCACGTGGCCCTGCTGGGCCGCGGCCTCCATCCACCGGAACGCCAGCGCGTCATCCTGGGCGACGCCGCGGCCGGACCGGTAGAGCGACGCCAGCTGATATTGCGCCTCGGCGCTGCCGGATTTCGCCATGCGCTCGAGCATCGCCGCCGCCTGGCGGAAATCGCCGGCGCGCAGCGCGGCGCCAATCGCGCGCTCGACGGCGTTGTCGCGCGCATCCTGCGCAGGGGCCGCCGGCGGATGCGCCGCGATGGCGGCGAGCGCAACGGCCGCCATCCGGGCGACGCGCGTGATGTCAGGCGGTGCCATATTTGGTCTCGACCTCGATGCCGACGCTCTTGAGGAACGCATTCGGGAGAATTCCGCCGGCGCAGATGATGACCGCATTGTTCGGGATCGTCAGCGGCGCCTGGCCTTTCTGCGCGATCTCGACATCGTCCGGACCGATGCGCTTGATCTCGGACTGCAGCACGACCTTGAGGCGCCCGGACTTCTCGGCTGCGTCGACCTTCTCCCGGTTCTTCATCTTGGCGCGCGAGAAACCCTCGCTGCGGTGCGACAAGGTGACGGTCGTTCCTGGCTGGTCCGCGATGGTGTGGGCCGCCTCGAGCGCGCTGTCGCCGCCGCCGACCACGAGCACATGCTGCCCGCGGTACTGCTCGGGATCGATCAGGCGGTAGACGACCTTGTTGAGGTCCTCGCCCGGAACGTTGAGCTTGCGCGGCGTTCCCCGCCGACCGATCGTGAGCAACACCGCACGGGTGGGATAGACGGTCTTGCTGGTTTTGACTTCGAAGTTGTCGCCGACCCGCGTGATGGCGCTGACGTTCTCGCCATAGTTGATCTTCAGTGGCGTCTTCTTCAGGATCCCGTTCCAGAATTCGAGCAGCTTCTCCTTGCTGATTTCGCGGAAATTGACCTTGCCGATCAGCGCCAGCGTCCATGGCGCGGTCATCACCACCTTGCCGCGCGGGAAGTGGGCGACGGTGCCGCCAAAGCTGTCCTGCTCGACGGTGACGTAGCGCAACTTGTGCTGCACTGCGGCGAGGCTCGCCGAAAAGCCGGACGGACCGGCGCCGACGATCACGACGTCGTAGCGGTCGGCCTTGCCGAGGTCGTTCAGCTTGCGCACCGACTCCATCGCCTGGCGTCCCTGCTCGATCGCGTTGCGGATCAGCCCCATTCCGCCGAGCTCGCCGGCAATGAAGATGCCCGGCACATTGGTCTGGAAGTCGCTGCCGACATGCGGGATGTCGACGCCGCGCTTTGCGGTGCCGAACACCAGGGTGATGGCGTCGGCCGGGCACGACGCCCGGCAGGCGCCGTGACCGATGCATTCCGACGGCTCGACGAGCTGCGCCTTGCCGTCGATCAGCCCGAGGATGTCGCCTTCCGGACAGGCGTTCACACATGCGCCGCAACCGAGGCAGAGCCCCGGATCGATCTCGGGATGCAGTGACGCGGGCTCGAGCAGACCCGCTTCGGCGGCGGCCGCATGCTTCGCGAGACTTTCGACCTCCATCCTGCGGCGACGTCGGAGATAGATGACCCAGACGATCAGCAGGGGCAGGGCATAGACAATGAACATCGGATCGAAGCGCATGGCGCGAGAAACCTTGGCGCTCGGAGTCCTCCACTACGGACCCCGGCGAAATCTGGATCTGCGTACCGGACCCTGCGCCCGACGTGCTCGGGATACCGTCGCATTTTGACGCCGACGGTCCGGCGTCGACGGCCCCATAGTCGGCGCCACGATTTTGTAGAATGTCGGGCAGCGCGCGATGGCGCACGCCGGGACGGCTTGCGCTGCGCCCCAGATTCGCCCGCAATTCTTCACAAAAAACGCGAAGCGGCTCGCTCTCGTCATCATCGATCGATCACGCACCTGTGCGTTGCGGATCCGCGCGCCAGCTGGCTCGCGGTATCGAAGGGGGCACGCATGGCTGACACGGTGCTGACGCACGCGCGCGCCGACCATTCCGCGCGGTCGTCAAAATCCGACCTTCGCGAGCCGAGCGAGCGCAAAGATGCCGGTGAGCGGGATCGCAAATCGCCGGGCACCGGCGAGAGCGAGCGCAGGGAAACATCGGCCCGCGGCGAAGGCGATCGCAAAGCGCCGACTGCCGACGCCAAGAGTGATCGCAAGCCGCCTGCAGCCTGCGCCGGACAATCGCAATTTTCCCACTACGCGAAGCGTCGCGCGCTGACAACGGCGCCGGCAATCTTCGCAACCGTCCTTGCGGCCGCGCTGCTGACGGGCTGGCTCAATCGCGGCGAAGAATACGTCATTCCGGAGAGCGGCGTCGGATACTGGCTCGGCGTCGCGGGCGCCTCGGCGATGCTGCTCCTGCTGCTCTATCCGCTGCGCAAGCGCATACGTCTGGCAGGATCGGTGACGTTGTGGTTTCGCATGCACATGGTGCTCGGCCTGATCGGACCGGCGCTGATCCTTTTTCATTCGAATTTCAGATTGGGATCGCTCAACAGCAATGTCGCGCTCGTCGCGATGCTGACGGTGGCGACGAGCGGAATCATTGGCCGCTATCTGTACGCCAAGATTCACATGGGTCTCTACGGCCGCAAGGCGGCGCTGCGCGACCTGCGCGCCGACGCCGAGGCGCTGGAGAAATCGCTCTGCAGCGGGATCTCGGGCTACGATCAGATCGTCGCGCAGATGCATGCCTTCGCGGACCGCGCCGCCGTGCTGCCGAAGGGCATCGCGGGCAGCCTTTGGACGCTGCCGCTCGTCGCCCTGCGCGCGCGCTTCCTGCGCCGCCGGCTGCAGCGCCAGGCTGACCGGCTCGTGAAGTCAGAGGCGAAGCGGCTCAAATGGTCGCGCCGCGTGCGCAGGCAGCAGTTCGACGGCATCATCGAGGTCGTGACGCTGCACGTCGCCGCGGTGAAAAAGGCGGCGGCGTTCGAGCTCTACGATCGCCTGTTCGGCCTCTGGCACGTACTGCACCTGCCGCTTTTCATGATCCTTATTCTGGCGGCCTGCATCCACGTGGTGGCGGCGCATCTCTATTGACCGGAGGACCTGTGTTCAGGCGCGCCGTCACGGTGGCGTTCGCAATCGCGGCGAGCCTGGCGGTGACAGCGCATTGGGCGGCCAAGTCGCAGAATCTGTTCGAGAAGCTGGTCATGCCGGGTCCCCTCGTGGAGGCGCATGCCCAGCTCGAGAAGGATTGCACCAAGTGCCACGTTCCGTTCGCGCGCGAATCGCAGACCAATCTCTGTCTCGCCTGCCATAAGGAGATCGCGGCGGACCGGCTGGCGCGCAGGCGGTTCCACGGACGTCAGACCGAAGCCGCAAGGCAGGACTGCCGGACCTGTCACACGGAT
>Ga0126377_10002793_pt1 | contig 12183 bp, 5 predicted proteins | sample PanSoiMetPlot_22_FD_92647 | JGI IMG/M metagenome (GOLD analysis project Ga0126377, IMG submission 92647) | Tropical forest soil microbial communities from Panama - MetaG Plot_22 | ecosystem: Environmental > Terrestrial > Soil > Tropical forest > Bulk soil | place: Panama | collected 2016-02-17
CGACCTGGACGGCGGACTGCGTCAGCGGGAGCATTCTGGTCGCCCGCGTCCACGGCCCGACGATGACGAACGACACGGGACGGCCGCGGTACGCAGCCGCTTCGACCCTGATCTTGAACTCGGATCGCCCGGGAAGCGGGCCCTCCCAGGCGGCGCGCGCGTCGGCGAAGTCGCGCGGCGACCACTGCGTCACCACCGGTGCGAAATCCGCGAACGGCAGGCCCGCGGCTTCGAACAGCGCCTCCCATCGTGGCGCCGGCGCGGCTTCGTCGGACGGATCGTACTGCGGCGGCACGGCGTGGAATTCCTGCAGCCGTCCCTCGGTGTCCACGATCACCGTCGTCATGCCCGAGACGGTGGACGGCGGGTCGGCCGTCCCCACACGCAGCGACACGCGGCCCGGCATCATCAGGCGCGGACTCGTCCGGTACCAGAACAGGAGCGTCGGCGGAACGCCCGACGACAGCCGGTCCCATCGGTTCGCCGACTGATCGTGTGCGGCGATCCAGCGCATGTAGTCGTAGGTGATCGCAAACGCCGATGCCGAATCGGCAATCGGATCGGCGTAACCGAGCGAGCGCAGGATCTGTTGGGCGCGGTAGGTCAGCACCGCCGGCGGCTTGTCCATCGGCGCACGGCCGGCGATCGATGCGCGATGCGACAGGGCGACGATCGCGATCATGGCGAAGCCGATGGCCGCAAGCATCGCGACGCCGCGCGCGACCGGCAGGGTTTCCGTTTCGCCCGCCGCGGCCAGCACGTCCGGCGACGGTGTCTCGCCGGCAGCCAGTGCGGCCGCGAGCGGGTCACCCCCCGGCAATGCCGCCGCGATCGCCAGCGCCGATGCGGGACGGCGTGTTGGATCGCGGTCGAGACAACGAAGGATGACGCGCTCGACCGCAGGATCCAGGTCGCGCACGATTGACGAGGGCGTGGTGACGGTGCCCGTGTCGTGCAGCGACTTCAAGTCGCCGATGCTCGTCGCCTCATACACGCGCCGGCCCGTGAAGGTTTCGAACAGGACGAGGCCAAGAGCGTAGATATCGGTCTTGACCGATGCGTTCGTACCGGCGAGCTGCTCCGGTGCCATGTACTGCGGCGTGCCAATCAGCTGGGCATCGGCGTTGGCTGCCGCAGTGGCGATTCCGAAGTCCGTGATGCGGACGTTGCCCTCGCCGTCGACCATCACGTTGGCGGGTTTGAGATCGCGATGGATCACTCCGCGTTCGTGTGCCGCCGCAACGCCCGCGCACAGCTGCCGCGCGATCGCGATGGCCCGGTCCTCGGGGAACCGGCCGATGCGGCGGAGCAGCGACGCCAGATTCTCGCCGTCGACGTATTCCATCGTCAGAAACCGGCGGCCATCGGCTTCACCGAGGTCGTAGAGGCGGCAGACGTTCTTGTGCGACACTTGGCGGGCGATTCGCAGCTCGTTGTGGAACTGCGTCAGCCGCGACGGTTCGTCGGCCACGCCTTCGGGCAGGAACTTGAGGGCGACCGGTTGATCGAGCGTCAGGTCGTCGGCGCGGTACACTTCGCCCATGCCGCCGCGCCCGAGCAGCGCGACCAGGCGGTACCGTCCGGCTATGATCACGCCTGGCGCGAATCGGCTCGTCCCCGCGGCTGTGCCGCCCGGCGAGCGCGGGGTGAACGGCGTCACGCCGCGGGTTGGCCCGGCCCCGGCCGGCAGCGTGACATCGTCGTCAGATCGCTGGGACACGTCAGGATTCTATGCGAGGGCAGGTGGGTCGGATAGGTCGCGTGGGGCGGGTGGGTCGCGTGTGGCCAGCTCGTACGGAGCGCGAGGCTTTAGCCGAGCGAAAATCGAGGGACATCATGAAATCTCTTCTTACGGCGGTTGCAGTGACGTTCGGACTCAGCGCTCTCGTGTTCGCTCAAGGCGGACGTCCGGCCAGCCCGGCAGGCGCCGCTGCTGCGCAGGTCGGCGGCAAGTACGTGCAGGGCAGCGAGGGTCCCGAGTACAAGGGCGGAAAGTGGATCGAGATCACGTCGGGCCGCCCGATCAAGCGCGGGCGCGACGTCCTGGGCGGCAGCGGCGAGAGCTACGGCAAGGTCGCCAACCCCGACGCGCCGGTCTGGCGTGCGGGCGCGAACAACACGACGCAGCTCAAGACGGAAGTGCCGATCGTCCTCAACAACAAGACGATCGCTCCGGGCACCTACACGATGTTCATCGATCTCAAACCGAACAGCTGGACGCTGATCGTGTCGACCTGGAAAGCGCAGGAGCGCTACGACCCGAAGAACACCGCGGAGCTGTTCGGTGCGTACGGCTACACGCCCGACAAGGACGTCGCCCGCGCGCCGATGACGCTCGCGGCGCTGCCGTTCTCGATCGAGCAGCTGACCTGGGCGTTCACGGACATGAGCGAGGCTGGCGGGAAGATCACGATCATGTGGGACAAGAACGAAGCGCCGGTGTCGTTCAAGGTCGGACAATGAAGAGGGATTAGGGGTCAGGGGTGAGGGATTAGGGAGGGTCGAGGGTCCAGGGTTCAGGGGGGCGAGGAGAGTGGCCTCCTAGCCACGTTGTGAATTCGACTGCGCGGTCCTCACCGCCGCGACAATCATCGCTCGAAGTTCCCCGGCTTCGTTAATCTCCCAGGCCAGGTCGTTTTGACTGGATGGGTCTGTTGCCTGCGCAAGGCGCAACCAGTAGAGCGTTTCCCGGGCCTCCTTTCTCGCGATGCACATCTTCGCGATGAAGTCTTTCTTCGACTGTGCGTCTTGTGCTTCTTCGGCATTTGCGCCGATTGACGTCGCGCATCGCGCGAGTTCTGCCGCGACATGGCGTGCGGTCGGACCACGAGTGGTCAACTGATCGCAGAACCGCAGGATCCGCCGTGAGAACTCGAACGCTCGTTCGCAAATGATCGACCGAGACACGAAGGGCGACTGCTTCAATTCCCGAGCCAACTTCGGATACGCGCAAAGTCCCGGAAACGGTCCACGCAAACGCACGAACGAGGCAGTTTCTGCCTCGCTCAGACTCGGAGAATCGCGCATTCTTGCCCCCAGCCCTGCTCCCTTAACCCTCCCTAATCCCTGACACCTAATCCCTAACCCCTGTGAAGGGGAACAACGCGTTCGCCGTTCGCGTCAATGTTCCAGATGATCTTCCAGGACCTTCGCCACGGCGTCCGGCTCCTTCGGCGGACGCCGGGCTTCACCTGCGTCGCGATCCTGATTCTGGCGCTGGGAATCGGCGTCAACACCGCGGCCTTCTCGCTGGTGAATACTCTCCTGCTGCAGCCGCGGTCCGGGCGGATCGATCAGCTCTTCGCGGTCTTCACGAAGGACCGCACGACGCCGGCGAAGGGCTACCGCGACTTCTCATATCCGGCGTATCTCGATTTGCGCTCGCGTGCGGACATCTTTGACAGCGTGATGGCGCACACGTTCTCAACGGTCGGCATCACGGACGGGGACGTGACGCGCCAGACGTTCGCCGCGATCGTCTCGGCCAATTACTTTTCGACGCTCGGCGTCCCCGTTGCGAGGGGCCGCGCGTTCACCGAAGAAGAAGAGCGGCCTGGCGCCAACATGCGAGTTGCGATCGCGTCGTACGCGGTCTGGCGGCGCGCGGGACTCGATCCGTCGTTCGTGGGCCGGACGGTTCGCGTCAACGGATCCGACTACACCGTCGTCGGCATCATGCCGCGTGATTTTGCCGGCACGATGACGCTGCTGTCGCCGGAATGGTGGTTCCCGCTCGGCAGCTACGACACCATCGTCAACGAGATGTTCAAGCAGCGCGCGACCGGGCTGACCGATCGCGGCAACTATCCATTGAACCTCGCCGCCGCGCTTCGGCCGGGCGTCACGCAATCTTCCGCCGAGGCGATGCTCGAAACGTTCAGCCAGCGGGTCGGCGAGGAGTACCCGGCCACCGACCAGAACCAGGTCGTCACGCTCGGGCCGTTGCCCCGGATGAGCGTCAGCTCGCGGCCCGACAATGGAAACCCCATCGCGGCAATTTCGGTGCTTCTGACACTGACCGCTGCGCTCGTCCTCGTAGTCGGCAGCCTGAACCTCGCGAATCTCCTGCTGGCGCGCGGCGCCGCACGCCGCCGGGAAATCGCGATCCGGCAGGCGCTCGGGAGCGGACGATGGCGAGTCATCCGGCAGTTGATGCTCGAGGGCCTCTTGCTTTCTCTCGCGGGCGGGCTGGTCGGCCTCGTCATCGGCGCCTGGACGTCTGGCGCGCTCGCCGCGTGGTTTTCGAGCGTGTTGCCGTTCGGCTTCGCAGTCGTCATGGAGCCGTCGCCACGGCTGGCGGTTGCCGCCACCGGATTCGCGCTCTTCAGCACGCTCTGCTTCGCGCTTGGACCTGCGTGGTCGTTGACACGGCAGAACGTGGCGGGCGATCTGAAGGGCGAGCTGGGTGCAACGAAGCGAACGGCGCGCCGTTTCGGCATCAGCTCGATGCTCGTCGTGGGACAGCTGGCGGTATCGCTCGCGCTGGTCGCCGCGGGAGGCCTGTTCGTTCGCGGAGGCATCAACGCCGGGCGGGCCGACACCGGGTTTGCGATCGATCGGCACGTCATCGTGTCGCTGGATCCCAGCCTGGCCGGCTACGACGCCACCCGCACGAGCCGTATTTATCAGGACGCTCTGGCGCGCGTGCGCGCGGTTCCGGGCGTCGAGCGCGCGAGCGTCGGCGCGATCGTTCCATTCGGCGAATTTCAAGAAGGCCGGACGATTCGCCTCAAGCCGGCCGATGAAGGCGTCAACGTTGAATTCAACGTCGTCGGCGCGGAGTACTTTGCGACGCTCGGGATGCAGGTGTTGCGTGGACGCGAGTTCACCCGCGCGGAGGAGGCGCTGGGTTCGACGTCGACGAACGCGATCATCGACCGGCGCCTGGCGTCGAAGCTGTTCGAATCAGGCGATCCGCTTGGTCAGACAATCCTGATCGCAGGACGGGAAGGAGAGCCCTCGCGCCCGTTCACCGTCGTCGGTGTCGTCGGCGACATGCGCCACGACGTGTTCGACCAGAGCGGCCAGGCCCACGTGTTCGTCCCGGTCGGCTCGGTCTTCCGTCCGATGATGACGATCCACGCGCGCACCGCGCCCGGCGCAGCCGAGACCGCGGTTCTCGGAACCATTCGCCGTGAATTACAGGCGCTCGACCCGCGCCTGCCCGTTCTCTCGGCCAGGACGATGGCCGATCACCGTTATCGCAGCGTGTCGGAGTGGAGCGTTCGCGCCGCGGCGACGATGTTCGCCACGCTTGGCGGGCTCGCGCTGTTGATCGCGACGATCGGTGTGCATGGACTCAAGGCGTACGACGTCGCGCGGCGGACGCGAGAGATCGGAATCCGGATCGCGCTTGGCGCAACCGCGGGCGATGTCGCCCGGTTGCTGCTGGGCGAGGCCGCGCGCACGACCGTCGTGGGCCTCGTGATCGGCGTCCTGCTTGCGGCAGGCATCGGCAAGCTCGCGAGCGGGCTGCTGTACCAGGTCAGCCCGTTCGATCCGATTGTGCTGACGTTCGCGAGTTTCGTGCTGGCGTCGGCAGCGCTCACCGCGTGCTACGTGCCCGCGCGGCGCGCGATGCGCGTCACGCCGCTCGAGACGTTGAGGGCGGAATAGCCGCCGCGATCATTGCGGAGTGCGGATTTCGGATTGCGGATTCAAATACCAGTGTCACGCTGAAATCCGCAATCAATCCGCAGTCCGCATTCCGCAATCCGAAATGTCACTGCGCCGTCGTGTTCTTCGGCGTGCCGCGCTTCTGCTTTTCGACCATCGCCTGGACGTCCGCGGCCAGCTTCTTCGCGTCGTACGCGATGCCGTCTTTGATCGTCCACTTGATGCCGCCCACCCGCTCCACTTTGCCGGTCTTGTCGTTCAGGCGGATCGTGCCGTTCGCGTACAGCACCTTGAAGTTCTGCAGCGGGTTCTGATCGATGACGACCATGTCGGCCAGCATGCCCTCGCGCACGATGCCGAATTCCGGCGCCTTGTGGAGTGGATCGTTGAGTGTCAGCGCGCCGTTCATCGTCGCGGACTGGATGACTTCGAGCGGATGGAAACCGGCTTCCTGCAGGAGCTCGAACTCGTTGATGTAGCCGAAGCCGTACGTCTGGTAGATGAAGCCTGAGTCAGACCCCGTCGTGACGCGGCCGCCCATCTTCTTGTAGTCGTTCATCAGCTTGAACCAGACCTGGTAGAAGTTGCGGAACGCGACTTCGTCCTCTGTGGTCCAGTCGTACCAGTACGCGCCGTGGTTCTGACGGTCCGGCGTGTAGAACGTCATCAGGGACGGCAGCGTGAACTTGTCGTGCCACTCCGCCGCGCGGAATCGCATGACGTCGCGTCCAGCGGAATAGATCGTCAGCGTTGGATCGAACGTCGTCCCGAGCTTCAGATGCTCTTCGAGGTACGCCTTCCATTCCGGGCTGCCCGGCGGGTAGATCTTGTCCCACAACCGCGCGACCTGGCCGAAGCGGTCCTGCTCGTTGTTGTAGTTCTGCGTCACGGGGTACGGCTGGACGACGTAGTCCTTGAGCAGCGATTCGAAGTGGCCGTAGAAATGCGTCACGGTGCCGAGGCCCATGCGCGCGGCCTTGATGGCGTTGACCTGCACGACGCCCGTCTGCTGCAGGTGCGCGGTCGTCCCCATGCCGAGCTTCTTCGCGTCCTGACAGTAGATCTCCATCAGCTCCGGCCATTCGGCGCCGAGCTTGATGCCGTCGATGCCGTTCGTATGCGCCCACTGGACCCACGCGTGCGCTTCCTCCGCGGTCTTCGGAACGCCCTTGCCCCATCCGGATCCCGGGCGCTGATAGTTCCAGATACGCGGCGCGACGATCTCGTTGCGGGCGCTGCGTTCCTTTTCCTTCACGGCGAGCGCGTTGTCCGTCAGCGGGACGCCGCGCACGGTCGTGACGCCGTGCGCCAGCCATAGCTTGTACGGATACTCGGCGTCGGGATTTTTCGGCGCGCCGCCCGCGTGGACGTGGAGGTCGACGAACCCAGGCATTACGTACATCCCGGTCGCGTCGATTTCATGGTCGGCCTGCGGGCCGCGATTCGGGCGCAGCGGCACGCCGGGCGTGCCGGCGTTGCGAATCTGCGTGATGCGATTGCCGTTGACGACGATGTCCACGGGTCCGCGCGGCGGACCGCCGGTGCCGTCGATTAGCATCGCGCCGCGCACCACCATCGTCTTGTACGGTCCGAATCCTTCTCCCTGCGCGCGGCTGGGCGCCGGATTCAGCGTCTCGCGCTGAATGGGCTGCTCCGCAAGCGGCTGCAGGGGATTCTGCGCGAGCAACATCGCGCTGGTCGCCAGGACGGCAACGGCGATGAGAATGGAGCGCGCCGTGGACGACTTCAGCCGAGCGAGATGACGCAACATCGATCCTCCGAAAAGCGCCATTCTACTCCGCTCGAAGCGCGCGGGTGGGATCGACGCGCGTCGCTCGCCACGCCGGGATCGCGCAGGCCGTGACGGCAATTCCCAGGAGCAACGCCGCCACGCCGGCAAACGTGGCCGGGTCCGTGGATCGGACGCCGAAGAGAAGTCCCTCGATCGTGTGCGACAGCGCGAGCGCCCCCGCGAGTCCGATGGCGACTCCTGCCGCCGCCGTCACCAGACCCTGTCCGACGACAAGCGCCAGCACGTGTCGCGGATCGGCGCCGAGGGCCATACGCACGCCGATCTCGTGCGTGCGTTCGGTGACGCTGTGCGACACGACGCCGTAGAGGCCGATCGCCGCGAGCGCGACGGCGACCACCGCGAACATCATGAACACAATGGTCGACATCCGTTCGCGCGCGAGCGAGCTCTCCAGAATCTGGTCCATCGTTCGCTTGGCGTAGAGCGGCAAATCTCTGTCCAGGTCGTGGACGACGGATTCGAGTGAAGGCATCAACGCTTCGGCATCGGATGACGTCCGCGCGACGATGGCGAGATAGCGCATCGACACCTGGTCGAGGGGGAGATACGCCTGCAGCGGCGTTTCCGATGTGATGCCGTTGAACTTGACGTCGGCCACGACGCCGACCACTTCGCGCCAGTCGCCCTTGTCTTCGGGCCACCCCTGCTTCAGCGTGCGGCCGATCGGATCCTCGCCTGGCCACATCCGGCTGGCGAACGATTCGTTCACGACGGCGACGCGCGGCGACGATTCGCCGTCGCGCCGCTCGAAGTACCGTCCGCGGAGGAGCCGCATGCCCACGGCCTCGAAGTAGTCGGTGCTGACCGGCGTGAACGCCGCGCTCGGCAGCTGCGCGCGCTCTGGAACGGGCTTGCCGGAGACGATGAAGACGGAATTCCACTGGGAACCGTCGATGGGGAGCGCGAACGTCAGTGCGGCGCGAGTGACACCCGGCAGAGCGCGCAGGCGGTCGAGAAGCGTGTCGCGGAACCCGTGCTGTCGCGCGTCGGTCCACTCCTCGCCGTTCAGGATGAACTGCGCCGTGACGAGATGGTCCGGCTTGAATCCCGTATCGACCGACGTCGCACGCTGCAGTGTCCGGATCATCAGGCCTGCGCCGACGAGCAGGATCAACGCGAGCGCCGTTTCCGCCATCATCAAGCCACGGCGCAGCCGATGCGAGCCGGCGCTGAAGGCGTTCGCGCGTCCGCGAACGAGCGTCTGCTGGCTGTCGACGCTGGACGCCTGGTACGCCGGGAACGCTCCGAAGACGAGACCGCAGATAGCCGACGCAGCAAGCGCGAATACGAGCGCGGCACCGTCGAGGCCGACGCCTTCGACGCGAGGTGTGCCGTCAGGCGCGGCACCGACCAGGATACGGAGCAGCCAATAGGCCAGCAGAATTCCAAGCGCGCCGCCCGTCGCGGAGACGAGCGTGCTTTCGACGAGCAGCTGCGACATCAGACGCCCGCGTCCGCCGCCGAGCGCCGCGCGGACGGCCAGCTCGTGCCGGCGCGCGGCGCCTCGTGCGATGAGAAGGTTTGCAACATTCACGCAGGCGATCACCAGCAGGCAGCCGACCGCGCCGAGCAGCGCCAGCAGGGTGAGCTTGATGCCCGACACGAGGCGCTCCGACAACAGCTCCGCATGGGCGCGGATGCCGGTGTTCGTGTCGGGGTGTTCGCGCTCGAGCGCGAGCGAGATGCCGCGAAGCTCGCTGTCCGCGCCTTCCACGCTGACGCCCGCCTTGAGCCGGCCGACGGCGCTGAACCCGTTGTGGTTACCGCGACGCAGCAGCATCTCGGAGCCGGCGTACTCGCCGACCGAGACGAAAACATCGTACGGCCGCAGATACTCGAAGCCGCGCGGCAGGACGCCGACGATCGTGTGCAGGCGTGCGTTGAGGGTGAGCGAGCGTCCGACTGCGGCGGCGTCGGCGCCAAGCTGCGTCCGCCAGAACTCGTCGGACACGACGACCGCCGGTTCGGCGTTCGGTCGATCGTCGGCTTCGGTGAGTCCACGGCCGATCGCGGGTGCCACACCCAGAACGGCGAAAAAGTTGCTCGTGACACGGCGCGCGCGAAGACGCTGGGCTCGTTCGACACCCGTCAGCGTTTGTGGATCCTCCCGCGACGCTGCCAGGACGTCGAACGACCTCGCGCGCTCGCGCCAATCCAGATAGTTCAGCCACGACAGCGATATCGTCCCGCCGCGCGCGTTCACTTCGGTCGCGAAGACGAGCCGGTTCGGATCGTTGAGCGGTAACGGCTTCAGGAGGATGCCGTCGACCATCGAGAAGATGGCCGTCGACGCCCCGATACCGAGCGCCAGCGTCGCAAGAACGGCAACCGTGAACGTCGGCGTGCGTATATAGCCGCGCACCGCGTACTTCAGGTCGTGCCAGAGTCGCTCGGCGATCATCACTGCTCCTCCAATCGGGTTCAGGGCTCAGAGTGCCGGGTGCTGGGTGCGTTCAGGGTGCTCGGTTGGAGTTCAGGGTTCATGGCGTGGTGCCGGGTTCACCACCGACAGAGACTCGTTAGACGGCCGCCCGTTCAGGATGGTTGGCGCAGGGCCGGCGACCGGCTAGACTGCCCGGCGTGAGGTCCATCATGCATCGCCGCCGAGCCTTCATCGTTGCTGCCGGCTTCGTTCTCGCTTCCTCAGGTCTGGCCCTCCTGGCCCAGCAGCAGGCCGCCGAGGCGCCAGCCACCGACCGGCGCGCCCAGACGCGGCCCGCCGTCGCCGGATTGAATGGTCTCGTCGCGACGGGACATCCGATCGCGTCGTCGGCAGGCTTGCAGATGCTGCTGAAGGGCGGCAACGCGTTCGACGCGGCGGTCGCCGTTGGCGCGATGGCGCCGCTCGGCGAGCCCGAGATGAACGGCATCGGCGGCAACGGCTTCGTGACGCTGTTCGACAAGAAGTCGGGAAAGGTCCTGTCGTTGTCGATGGCGGGCGCCGCGCCGAAGGGCCTGAAGCCGCAGGAGATGACGCCGGAAACGCTGGACACCGGCATGAACGCCGGGATCGTGCCCGGCAACCTCGGCGGATACCTGTTCCTCCTCGACCGCTTTGGGACGATGACGCTCGCCGACGTGTTTGCGCCCGCGATCGAGTACGCCGAGAAGGGCTACCCGATCGACACGCTGCTCGCCGACAGCATTGCGCGCGGCGCGAAGAAGCTCGCGCAGTATCCGACGACCACGAAGATTTTCATGCCCGGCGGCAGCGCCCTCAAGGCGGGCGACATCCTCAGGAACCCCGACTACGCGGCGACGCTGCGCAAGCTGGTCGAGGCCGAGCAGCAGGCCAAGTCGAAAGGCGCGAGCCGATCGGCGGCGATTCATGCCGCGTTCGATCGGTTCTACAAGGGCGACATCGCGCAGGAATTCGAGCGCTTCTTCAGCGAGAACCGCGGCGTCATGCGCGCATCGGATCTCGCGGCCTACGAGCCGAAGTGGAGCGAACCGCTGCACACGACGTATCGCGGCTTCGACGTCTACAGCAACCCGTCGACGTCGCGCGGCGGTTTCGAGGTCCTGATGCAGGCCAACCTCGTGGAGGGCTTCGATCTGAAAGGCTTCGGCGCGCAGTCGCCGAAAACACTGCATGCGGAGATCGAAGCTATCAAGCTCGCGAAAGCGGACATCTACCGGTACGTCGCAGATCCGAAATTCGTCCCCGTCCCTGCGGCGGGAATGCTGTCGAAGGAGTACGCGGCATCCCGCAGGACCCTGATCGATTTCGCGAAGCCGGGAGCCTACCCGCCGGCGGGATCACCCGCTGGGGCGACGAGCACTTCACAGCAGCCGCAGGGCGCGAAGGCGTTCGACGATCACTACGACGCGGAACAGCACACCACGAGCTTTTCCATCGTCGACAAGTTCGGCAACGCGATCGGCGTGACGCCGACGCTCGGCGGTCTCTTCGGCAACAGCGTCGTCGTCGGGAACACGGGACTGCTCCTGAACAACGGCATCCGGCTCGGCTCCACCTCGCCGTACCCAACGGACGTCAACTACGTTGGCGCGGGAAAGGTGCCCATCCTCAACAACTCGCCCGTCGTCGTGCTGCGAGATGGCAAGCTGGCATTCGTCTTCGGGACGCCGGGCGGCGAGACGATCGGGCAGACCGAATTCCAGGTGCTCGTCAACCTCGTGGACTTCGACCTGCCGGTGCAGCAGGCTATCGAGGCGCCGCGGTTCGTGCTGGACGCGAAGCCCAACTTCTACAAGCCGGGCGCGGACGTCGTCGTCAACATCGAGAACCGGACGCCGGCGGATACCATCGCGGCGCTGAAAGCACTGGGGCACAACGTGCGCGTCCTGCCCGGATGGGGAAGCCTCGGGCACATGCAGGCGATTCGCGTCGATCCGAAGACCGGGACGATGATGGCGGGCGCCGATCCGAGGCGAACTGGGTACGCGGTGGGCTACTGAAGGGTGGAAACTCTCAACTCTCAAGTGCCAACTCTCAAGATCGAGTTCTTCTTGAGACTTGAGCCTTGAAAGTTGAGAGTTAACGGCGACTATTTCTGCCCGAGTTCTTCTTGCAGCCGCTGAATGCGTCCGGGTAGTCCGCCGAACAGCGCGGCGACCTGCGACGAATACCCCGTGTACTTCTCGGGCACTTTCCAGTCGGCGGCGATCTGATCAGGCGTCTTGCCGGCCTTGAGGCCTGCCTCTGCGAAGGTGAGGAAGTCCTGGTTGAACTCGGCGAACTGCTTCACGTCCGCCCAGGTCGTCGTCGTCGGGCTGTGGCCGTTGATGAC
>Ga0126377_10002794_pt1 | contig 12171 bp, 6 predicted proteins | sample PanSoiMetPlot_22_FD_92647 | JGI IMG/M metagenome (GOLD analysis project Ga0126377, IMG submission 92647) | Tropical forest soil microbial communities from Panama - MetaG Plot_22 | ecosystem: Environmental > Terrestrial > Soil > Tropical forest > Bulk soil | place: Panama | collected 2016-02-17
CAATGGTCTGCTTGAAATGAAAGAATAGGGGTGCCGGATGCGTACATGCGCAAGGTCTCGCCTTGGATTTGAAATGTGGTTGTCTGCTCTAGTTTCTTCAGGAAGTTGTTTTCGACCTGTTGCACTTCGTGATCGAGGCAAGCACGTCTTGTGCTCGCAATACGTGAGAATATTAGATTTGCACCATCAACCTCAAATGCCCCGGTGAGTCTATTGCAACCGATATCACCGGAAATCCTCTTCACCGTAGGATCAAACTCTATGTAGGGGTTGGTCGTCTTAATAGCCGCACCATCCACTTCTATAAGCTTCCATTTCTTACCGTAAAGCAACGCGGCGTCGCTCGGGGGATTTTCAGTTTTCGGCTCTACCGGTATGGTGTTAATGATCAAAGGAATAACGAGTGGCATTTCGTCGCGGTTGACTTCGAAGGTCACCTGGCTTATCCGGCTCGGGCAACAAAGCGCATCCGACTGACCATAACGCGCGAATTCCGCGAAGATGCGTGTCGGGTTTCCGAGACTGATCTTCGCGAGGGCTCCATCTGTGCGCGAATTCATCGCCATAGGCGAGAGTGTCCCGGCATACCTGCCTTCCCAATAGACGAACGCCTGATAACCGAGCGGACGGCACATCCCGTCAGCGTCCGACATTGCAAAGACGACTTTTGTGTATTCGTAGGATTGCACCGCACCATAGAGCATCCATCCGGCACGAACGAGCGCATTTTCAGCGGGACTTTCCGGCTGTCGAACAAGGTCAGGGCAACGCATTTGTAGTTCCGCAACATTGGTTGACGCGACAGGACGTGGCAGTGCACTCATCTTTTTATTCCAATTAGCCGGCGGGCGGTCAAGCCATGACTCCTCGGTTCCCGCGGTTTGAAGAGCGACACTAGCTGCTACGCTTGAAAACACCTCTGACTGAAGGAATAACAAGATAATAATAGCCAGCTTGTTAAGAGACGGTCTATTCATTTCCGTAGATCGCATAAACCGGTAATTTCTTGCGAAAACTTTATTTTAGAGAAAATCGGCGGCAAAGATATAAGTAATAATCGGTATTTTTAGATAAGAGAGATTACGAAATAAACGAAAATAACGAAAAATACGAAACTTTCTATTGGATTTCGTATTTTTCGTTATTTTCGTTTATTTCGTAATCTCTCTTCTCAGGATTTTCAGTGTCGATTTACCGTTCGCACAGAATCGATCTTCAAGTAAGATATGGAAAATTTCTAGCAGACGGTGAATAAACCATGAAGCCCAGACCAACAGATTCCTGCAAAAGGATATTCAAAGCGATGCTGGTGTTGCTGGTACCAGCAGTCTTGTTTGCCCAGGAACCCATGCGCTTTGGTCGCGATGTGTTGCCGATCCTGTCGACGAACTGTTACGCCTGTCATGGACCGGATGAGAAGAACCGCCAGGCCGGGTTGCGGCTCGACATCGAAGAGGCCGCGAAGACCAAACGCCGGAGCGGTTTTCCCATTGTGCCCGGACAGCCGGAAAAAAGTTTGATCATCGCGCGCCTGACCAGCGCTGATCCTGATATTGTCATGCCGCCTCCGAGCGCGCACCGCAAAGTCAGGCCGGATCAGATTGAGACTTTGCGCCGATGGATTGCCGAGGGGGCAAAGTGGGGAAGGCACTGGTCGTTTGAGCCGGTGACGCGGCCTGTGATTGCAAGCGGGAAGCGGCCGATTGACGCGCTGGTGAGTATTGCCCTCGCGAAGAAGAAACTTACACTCCGAACTCCTGCTGAGCCACACACACTGGTGCGTCGTTTATGGCTCGATCTGATCGGCTTGCCCCCGACACCTGAGATTGCCGATAAATTTGCCACCGATCCTTCAACTGCAGCCTATGAACGCATGGTCGATGATTTATTGCAAAGACCGCAGTTCGGTGAACACTGGGCGCGGATGTGGCTGGATCTGGCGCGTTATGCAGACACGAAAGGGTATGAAAAAGACCTGGGTCGCTCGATGTGGCCATATCGTGATTGGGTGGTGAATGCTCTCAATGAAGACATGCCGCTCGATCGGTTTACGGTGGAACAGATTGCCGGTGACCTGTTGCCCAATCCCACGGAAAAACAATTGATCGCCACTGCATTTCATCGCAACACGATGAGCAATGATGAGGGAGGGACCGACGATGAGGAATTTCGTGTGGCCGCGGTGAAAGACCGAGTGGACACGACCATGCAGGTGTGGATGGGTCTGACGATGGGGTGCGCAAAATGCCATACGCACAAATATGATCCCATCTCACAGGCTGAATATTACGGTTTCTACGCGCTGTTCAATCAGACAGAAGATGCCGACCGTTTTGACGATCGGCCGACCATTGAAACACTCTCGCAAAAAAGCGAGCGCGAGCGATTTCAGGCGCGCGTGGACACGGTGAGTCGCGAACTGGCGCCACTCGAAGAAGCCATCGCCAAAGCCAATGACAGCGAAGAAAGCAAATGGCGTGTGGCTGTTGTGAAGGAAGTCATTTCCAAAGACGGCGCCACGCTCACAGCACAGAATGACGGAGTCGTGGTCGCCAGCAGAAAGGCGCCGGCAGAAGACAGTTACATCATTACCCTCACGCTTCCGGCAGGCACATACACGACACTGCGAATAGAGGTGCAACCTGAAAAACTAGAGAGCGGCCAGCTGGCTGTTGGACGAAATGGGCAGACAAACAATTTCGTGCTCTCGGAACTGACCGCGGAATTACTTGACTCGTCGGTTGCCCGGCCGTTAAAGCTCAGCGGAGCACGCGCAGATTTCGCGGAGGAGAAAGGAGCTGTCGAGGCGGCGATCGATGGCGACGAGAAAACGGGCTGGTCAGTTAATTCGCGCGCACACGAACCGCACTTTGCGATCTTTAACTTCTCTGAACCATTGCGGCTGGATACTCAAGCGGTGATGCGGATCACACTTTCACAGCAATTCGGCGATTCCTCCACCTTGCGACGCTTTCGTCTTACGACGAGCAGCGCCGATCCCGCAAGCTTGCAACCGCCGGGGATTTCACCGGAAATCCGCAAACTGCGCGATGATCTCGCACAGGCTTACAGGGAACTGAAAAAGTACAATGAAAACGTGGTGCGAATTCCGGTGATGCGCGAGCTTGCTGCCGACAAACAACGTGCCACGAAAATTCATATTCGCGGCAATTTTCTTGATCAGGGCGATCCGGTCGCTCCGGGCGTGCCCGCAGCTTTTCATAAATTTCCCGAGCGCGGGCCGCTCAATCGCCTGGGCGTCGCGCAATGGCTGGTCAGCCGCGACAATCCGCTCACGCCGCGCGTTTGGGCCAACCGCGTCTGGGCGCGGCTCTTCGGTATCGGGATTGTCGAGACCGAAGAGGATTTCGGCGCGCAGGGTTCTCCACCCTCGAACCAGGAACTGCTCGACTGGTTGGCTGCAGAGTATCGTGATAACGGCTGGTCGTTGAAAAAAATCATCAAAACTATTGTGATGAGCGACACGTATCGCCAATCGTCGAACATTACGCGCGCATTACGTGAAGCCGACCCGCGCAATCAGCTTCTCTCTCGCGGTGCACGGTTCCGCCTCGGCGCGGAGGCAGTGCGCGATCAGGCGCTCTCGGTCGCCGGGCTGCTCTCGGAGAAAATGGGCGGCCCGCCCGTCATGCCGCCACAACCGGCAGGTCTCTGGCGGACAACCTATAACAGCAAATCCTGGGTGGATGCCGAGGGCGAAGACCGTTTCCGCCGCGGCCTTTACACTTATCTCAAGCGGACCACTCCATATCCTTCGATGCTCACCTTTGACGGAGGCAGCGGCGAGGTCTGTCAGGTCCGTCGCATCCGCACCAATACGCCGCTGCAGGCGCTGGTCACGCTCAACGATCCGGTCTATTTGGAAGCAGCGGCGGGACTCGCCCGGCGGATGATGGCGACGGCTGGTAATCCTCAATCTCGAGTCGCCCGCGGGCTGCGGCTCGCTTTGATTCGCCCACTGCGCCAGGGAGAGACCTTGCCATTGATCGCGCTGCAGAAAGATGTACAGAAAGAGTTTTCGGCGGCGCCGGAGAAGGCGGAAGCGTTGCTTAAGTCTACCCGTGCAACCCCGCCGCCCGGTGTCGGCCGCCCTGAGTTCGCTGCCTGGATTGTGACTGCCAGCGCGATCCTCAATCTCGATGAATTTCTCACGCGAAAATAACAACTATGAAAACCAACGATGTTTCACCGGAGATGAACCGCGTACGTGAGATGACACGTCGCCATTTTTTCAGAAGCAGTGGTTTGGGGATCGGCGCATTAGCCCTGCAATCGCTGCTCGCACGCGAAACCCCCGCACATCCGCAAATTAAAAATCCGCTCGCACCCAAAGAGGCGATGTTCTTGCCGAAAGCGAAGCGCATCATCTACCTGCACATGGCGGGGTCCCCTTCACAGCTTGACCTTTTCGAGCATAAGCCGGAGCTGAACAAACTGCATATGAAGGATTGCCCGCCATCATTCCTCGAGGGCAAACGGTTCGCTTTCATCAAGGGCGTGCCGAAAATTTTGGCGGCGCAATTCCGGTTCGATCGCCACGGCCAGAGCGGACAATGGATCAGCGAACTTTTACCGCATTTTTCCCGGGTGATAGATAAGACCTGTGTCATTCGCACTGTTCATACCGATCAGTTCAACCATGCCCCCGCGCAGCTCTTTGTTCATACCGGTTCGCCCCGGCTTGGCAATCCAGCGCTCGGTTCATGGGTTACTTATGGATTGGGGAGTGTGAACGAGGACCTCCCCGGTTATGTCGTCCTGCTTTCCGGTGGTAAGACACCTGATGCCGGTAAATCGCTCTGGGGTTCGGGCTTCCTGCCCGGCGTCTACCAGGGTGTGCAATGTCGCAACAGCGGCGATCCGGTGCTCTATCTGGGTAATCCCGCAGGCATCGATCAAAAGCTGCGCCGTCGCACCCTGGACACGCTGGCTGAGATGAACAACGCAGAGTATCGCCGCGGCGGCGACAGCGAAACCCTCACCCGCATCGCGCAATATGAACTCGCATACCGAATGCAGACCTCAGTCCCTGAGGTGATGGACATTTCAAAAGAGCCGCAGCATATTCTCGATCTTTACGGCGCAAAGCCCGGATTCGTCTCTCCGGCTGAAAGCGCCGATGACCCGCGTATCTTTTACAAGGGCGACGATCCCACATTTGCCAACAACTGCCTGCTCGCGCGGCGCTTAATTGAGAAAGGAGTGCGCTTCGTCCAATTGTACGACTGGGGCTGGGACCATCACGGTTCTTCGCCCGGCGAAAGCATTGACGAAACGCTTCCGATCAAATGCCAGCAAACGGATCGCGCGATCGCCGGTTTGCTGACCGATCTAGAGCAACGTGGCTTGCTCGGTGAAACTCTGGTGGTCTGGGGCGGGGAATTCGGGCGCACGCCGATGATGCAGAACAATGTGCGAACCGAATTGAAAAAAGGCTTCATTGGTCGCGATCACCACACCTTCGCGTACACGATCTGGCTGGCCGGCGGCGGCGTTAAGGGAGGACTCGCCTATGGCTCGACCGATGAGTTCGGTTATTACCCGGTCGAGAATCCGGTGAGCATCCGTGACCTGCAGGCTACGATTCTACAAATTCTTGGTCTTGACCCTTATCGTTTCAGCTACGTCTATCAAGGGCTAAACAACCGGCTGATCGGGCCGACAGACGAGGGGCATGTGCTCAAGCAAATCCTGATGTGATTTCTCTCAGGTTAGCCGATAATTCCTCATAGATCATTTATAGCTTTCGTATCGATCAGGTTGTAGGGCGGCCGCCTGACCATAGCAAGCCTGACCATCCTCATAAATATTTTGCTAGAAGGATTTGCGGGATGTCGTGTACAATATGAAACAAGTCCGTTCCATGAAACGGGCCGGCTTGGAATGGTGGGCCTCGCAGTAAATATTGTAAAGAAGAAAAATAACTCGGGGACGAACAGGCCAAGGAATCGTAAAGAATGCCCAATGGCCCAGTGCATGATCGGATTACAGTTGCGGTTGCCGCCCTTGGCGCCGCCGCTGTTCAATACGAAACCGGAGAGTGGCGGCTGACCCTCATCTACGGCCTTTCGACATTGTTTTCCGGGTTACTTTTCTCACCGGACCTCGACCTGCATAGCGAGTCATACATCCGCTGGGGGTGGCTGAGATTTATCTGGTGGCCTTACAAAACCGCACTTCCGCATCGTCATATCCTGAGTCATGGGTTTTTAATTGGGGTAATCTCTCGAATAGTCTATCTGCACGTGATGCTTGGCCTGTTGTTCATTGGCCTGCGATGGTTCTGGTATGCAATCTGGGTCGGGAAACGAATGGAGGTGCTTCATGAAGCACAGGATGTTTACAATTCCGGCATAGACTTATATTACTCAATTGAGCCGACCTATTTGCTCATGGGCTTTCTCGGTTTATGGATAGGAGCTGAAGCCCACACTGTCGCGGATCTGATCTGGTCAGCCACAAAGGGAAAGCGTAGCCGGCCAACCCGGCGTCGCCAATCTGCTTCAATAAATTAAGAGCTCTACTAAATCTCCACTAGAAATTAATCTTAACCGCAAGCTGCATGACACGCGCCTGATTCAATTGCGAGGGAGCTACAACCCCAAAATCTGCACTGGCAGGGTTCGTATTGGGTGCACCGAAGCGTGGATGATTGAACAGGTTGAATGCCTCGCCGCGCAATTGCACTTTCCAGTTTTCACTCATTCTGAAATTCTTGTAGATCCCCAGGTTTACTTCATTGACACGACTCGCACGAGCATTTCCCCAACGGGTGGGATAGCGTCTCACATAATTGCCGAAGCTGGCATATACTCCATTTCTCGGATCATTGGGACCGGAAGGCCGGTAATTGGCCCCGGGAAGGTATTGCACTCCTGTCCAGGCAGGGAAGAGAGAAATATCATCATTCGAATTGGGAAACTTTACAAAGTGTGATGTGTCGAACCAGCGCGCAAGCGTTCGCTCCTCACGGCTCAAGTGAAAATCTGCACCGTCGTAAAATGAGGTGTCATTGAAGACGATTGGTGCGCCCGATTGGATCGTAAACTGTCCGGTAAGCTCCCAACCACCCAGTACTGCATCCAACGCTTTCGGCATCTTCGCAAAAAACTTTTTATTACGTCCGATTGGCAGATCGTATATCGAGGCGATCGATAACTTATGAGGCCGATCTTCTCCACCCAACTTGTGTTCGGGAATTGGGCCGGAGATTTCCGGACCCCAGAACGAGGTGTCCTCGAACAACTTGGAGAATGTGTAAGCCCCAAGGACACTGAACCCATTCGCGAAGCGCTTCTGAATCTTGGTCTGGAGCGCATCGTACTGCGTTTTACCCCAGGGATCGTCTTCACGTGTCTCCCCCCCTAAGATTTTTAGTGGCCGCAACAAGTCATAAATTGAGATCAGTTGATTTGTGGACCTTGTACCCGTGACTCCAGGGAGCTGGAAGAAAGGATTGGGAATCTGCTCATCGGTCAGATAAGGTCTGGCGAGCGGCTTGCCCGTCGCATCAAAGCGCGGTGTGCGGTACGTTCTCCAATTATCGAACCCGATGTCATTCTGCTGTAAGTCCCAGCCGATGTTATAGGATTTGTTATGAGAGTACCCGACCTCGAACAGCCAGCTCTTTAACTCATATTGAAGGTGGAGACTCGCCTCCCAGGAATAAGGTAGCTTCTGATCCTGATTGACCCAGCTCACACCCTGTCCCAGGTTGGTAAGCGGACCGAGAGAGGAACCACTCGGTTCGAGAATCCCATTCCGGAATGGGTTGGAAAGGGTGTCGTATGGGGTGAGACTGCTATCAATACTAGCCGTGAATGGCGTCGTGCGGCTGAAGCCGTTCTGCCCGCCAAAGATCTCGCTGGAGGATGTGAACCGACCGAAGCCGGCACGGATGACAGTCTTTGGAGTGATCTGATATGCCATACCTACTCGTGGCTGCAATTGATGATAATCACCGTTCGTCACAGTCCGTGACTCATCATCGACACCGGCAAAACGTTGCACACCGTAGACCTTAAATGAACTGGCCGGCATGAGTTCTGCCAACTGCTCTCCGAATGGGTAACGCACAGGATCAGCCAACACCTGAGTGAGGATATTCCCATAGGCAGCCTGTGCCGCGTCACTGATGGGATTGAGCACTGTCGGATCGAAGACACTTGTCTGGCGGTTGTAGCGTTCAATTGCCGGCCGCTGATAATCCCAGCGAAGCCCCAGGTTGATCGTCAAGCGTTTGGTCGCGCGCCAATCGTTCTGGAAGTAAAAACCATAATAATGTTGTGAAGAAAATCGATTTGCATTGCGCGGGATGCTGCCGCCGGCCGGTAAACCCAGAAGGAAAGACGCAAAAGAAGTTCCGAACCCGGTTTCACCGGTGTTGTAACGCCGGCGAGTCCAATTGGCATTAAAGTCGAATTCGCCACTCTGATTTCCATAATTTCCAGCTCCATCCTGAAGGATGCGATATTCACCACCATAGTGGAATGTTAATGTACCGTGCACATGCGTCAGGTTCGCATTCCAGTTGTGATAGGTAGTGTTTCGGTAGTCACCGAAACCACCCCCAACTGCGTTGTTGAAGAGGCCAGTGATCCGAGGAAAAGAAAATTTCTCCATCTGTGAGACGAATCCAGGGCTGAAGCCCAATGTTTCGGAATCGAATCCGGCGCTGTGATGAGAGTTCGGCTCTTCGAACCGGGTCAGGTTATAGCGCAGGTTAAGAATCTTCGTTGCGCTGATCGTCCATACATGGTCAAGCCCGATCCCCTTATTGATGCGGGTCAAATTGCTGCCGGTCGCCACACTATTGAAATGGTCGTCCAGGAACTCGTCTTTGTGATTCCAGCGGACAGTGGAAAAAGTCTTGTGCCGGCTGTTGAATGTATGGTCGAGGCGCAAGACGAAGGAAGCCATTTTGACCTGCCTGGTCGTATTGGGCACATAGTTGTTTACAGCATTTCCGGTCTCCTGGCTCGGGGCATTAGGCAGTGAAACGAATTTGAGAATTTCCCTCGCAATCGGATTAATCCGATCAGCGGGAATCTTGTTGTCAGGGAAAGGCTGGCGGAATCCAAAGGTCGGGTTGGATACCTCCCGGCCGTCCTGGATAATCGTCTGCCGTAAATCCACAGTCTCCGGATCATAGATCCTAATCGGGATGCGCACGCGCTGGCCCCCTATTACCTGGGTAGTGAAGGACTGGCTGAAATCTCCCTGGCGTTCCAGTTCGGTGGGCACCGAGATAGTCGTAAAGCGCGGATCCTTATTGCGGATGCCTTCCCAGGCTAAGAAGAAGAAAGTTTTCTCTTTGCCACGATAAAGTCTGGGCAGCCAAACCGGACCGCCGAAAGTTCCCCCGTAGAGATTATAATGAGCGACCGGTTTGTCCCGACCTGCTCGATTGGATTGGAACAGGTTAGCATTCAATGAAGAGTTCTGATGAAACTCGTAGAGATTTCCATGATATCTGCTGGTTCCGCTCTTAAGTGAAACATTGATTGTGCCTCCGGACTGCCTGCCGTATTGGGCGTCGTAGGCATTAGTCATCACACGGAACTCAGCGACCGCATCCGAAGGTGGAATATAAGCCACGCGATCACCGGTTTGATTGGGCATGCCGTCGAGCAAAAACTCATTGGAACGTCTATCCCGCCCTCCGTTTATGCGAATGTCGGAGGCGGCGTTGTTTGACCACATCAAGGCGACATTCTGATTCTGGTCGATGGCCTGAACGCCCGGCGAGAGGGCAGCGAGGAGATAGCTGATCCGGGATTGGCTGGGCAGCTCTGTAATCGTTTTGGACTCGATGACAGTTCCTGAGGTAGCCGAATTCGTATCGATTAGCGGCGCTTCGGCCGTTACGACCACACGTTCTGAGACTTCTCCCAATTCGAGCGTCGTATCGATCTGTTTGCTGTCAGCCACCTGGAGGGTAATTCCTCTGCGCTCGAAGGATTTGAAATTGGGAGCACTAATTGAAATGGTATACGCGCCGGGATTGAGGAACCGCATCGTCCACGTCCCCTGATCGTTCGCGGTGGTTTGCTGTCTCACACCAGTTTGCTCGGATATCACGGTCACCGTTGCCCCCGGAACAATCGCTCCCTGTTGATCCGTGACACGACCTTCGAGAATTGCTCTGGACTCCTGGGCCTGCAGGATACAAAAGAAGGCCAAGGAAAATAATAACGAAATCCAAATAGTACCGGGTCTAATAACAATATGTCGGGATTGATGGAATCGCTTCATTGCCACGTGGTTTAGATAATCTGACGAACTTATCCGATCATCATGGATGCCTTTTCTCATCCGGAGTAAGAGGATTTTCAATATTATCTCGCCGTGGGCACACAGGAATTGAACGCTTAAGGAACCTGTGTAAGGCCAGCTACAAAGAGCTCTTTGTATCGAAGCGAGAACCTGCGGTAAGACTTGGGGAGTGATTTCCGTTTCTCGGTTATGCACCGCGATTCAGTAATCTTTGAGTATTGACTACCCGGGTGTGAAAACGGTTACAATTTCTTTTGCCATGGATTTTCGATGAGTTAATGGGAGAGCATGGAGGATTACGAAATAAACGAAAATAGCGAAATAAACTAAATTCAAAAAATTTTCGTTTCTTTAGTTATTTTCGTTTTTTTCGTAATCCATCATCTCACTTGATTGGAGGAATGAGAAATTTCACTGAACGAGATCGTGGTCAACAGATAATCTGCCGCCGATTGCGCCATTCCACCCAGAGGCTACCCAGCCAAAAACTAATGACAGCACACGAGAACCGGAAGAAAACCTGACCAGGCCAGAACACATCCCGCAGATGCAAAGTAAAATGTTCAAGCGGTGCGGAATGCTGCCACAGATAGAATATGGTATGAGCTAGCCAAACCGTACATAAGCCTGCGAAAGATAGCCTTAGAATACGCTCGCCGCCCTTCACCATGAGGCTTACCAGGATTCCTAACGCAAACCCGCAGCTCACCTGGAATAAAACGAGAAGCAATCCGCGCGGCATCAATGACAGCTTATCCCGCATCAGGGACATCAATATCGGAGGAGTAAAACGAAAGGTCAAAACACAAAATGCTCCAAGAACAAACACCAAAAGGGAACTTGGCCGTTGCGAAAAGACCCATAGATTACGTAGTGCTTCCCGCCAATACCAGCGCTGTGCTGCCCGCGTACCGGAGTTGAGCAAAAGCTGGTGGAACTCCTCGCTCAAATCGCCTTCAATTTGCGGGAAATCCGGCTCGCTTCTAAAAATGCTCAATAAGAGCAGCGCTCCTTTCGGAGGCTTCGTTGGATCAGGCATTGGTGACCTCCCGGATCAGTGTTAAGCCATCAAGCATACTTTGCATGGCGCGTTGTGTGTCATTGAGCGCGTTCAATCCGGTGGCAGTCAGGCGATAAAATCGCTTGGCTCGCCCTCCGCGCTCGGTCGTCGGGTCGCCGAGCCATGATTCAACGAAGCCTTTCTGCTCCAACCGATTAAGACTCGTGTAGATCGCCCCGACGGCAATATCTTTGTCCGCCCTTTCGCGAAGCTCCTGGCGAATCGTCACCCCATAGGCCCCATCCCCCAATCTTAAAATCGCCAACAGAAGCAAGCATTCAAAACCACCAAGAACTCGATTGCTTTTGCTTTCCATATTCACTGCATTGTAGTACATATAGTAAAACAGTCAAGGAATTTTTCAGACTACGGCCACATTCCGGACCATCGGAATCGAATGAAGGGAGGAAGATTTTTACTAGCGTCGAGCATCAATAGCCATAAAGAAAATGAACAGCCAGACCCTTCGGGTCTGGCTGTTCATTTTCTTCAAGGCTATAAAAACACGTTAAAACTTGATTTTCGCTCCCACCTGGAAAACGCGCGATCCCCCGGCGTCATCGATCACTCCAAAGGTCGCTTTGTTCGCCAGGTTTGTCGCCGGGAGGTCAAATTGAGGCGAGTTGAAGACATTATTGATCTCGCTGCGAATCTCAAGCTTAACTTTCTCAGTCAAGCTGAAGGTCTTGAAAAGAGTCAGGTTATTCGCCAATCTGCTCGGACCACGCAGCCATCCATAACGGATCGGTTCGGGTGAAATCGTAAAATCATCGGGCAGGCTCACAAAAGCCGTCGGGTCCAGATAAGGATTGGTA
>Ga0126377_10002795_pt1 | contig 12168 bp, 10 predicted proteins | sample PanSoiMetPlot_22_FD_92647 | JGI IMG/M metagenome (GOLD analysis project Ga0126377, IMG submission 92647) | Tropical forest soil microbial communities from Panama - MetaG Plot_22 | ecosystem: Environmental > Terrestrial > Soil > Tropical forest > Bulk soil | place: Panama | collected 2016-02-17
GCGGTACGGAACCGACCATCACGAGCTCGTCGTCCGCCCCGATGCGGTCGAGCTCCTGCCCAAGCTGGCGCAGGTCTACGACGAGCCGTTCGCCGACCCGTCCGCGATCCCGACCTTCATCGTCTCGAAGCTGGCGCGCGAGCACGTCAAGGTCGCCCTCTCGGGCGAGGGCGGCGACGAGCTCTTCGGCGGCTACGACTACTACGTCGGGCACCTGCTCGCACCGCGCCTGCGCGCGCTCGCCGGCGTCGCGCGGCCGCTGGTCGAGCGCCTCCCGACCTCCAGCGCGAAGGCGAGCACGCTCGACCACAAGGCGAAGCGCTTCGTCCGCGCCGCCGGGCTGCCCGCGATCCACCGTCACTACCGGTGGAAGGAGTTCTTCTCGCCCGAAGGGAGGGCCGAGCTCTTCCGCCCGGATCGCCGTGGCCAGCTCGATCCGCTCGACATCCTCGAGCGGCGCTACGCGGAGAGCGAGGGCTCCGACGAGCTGTCGAGGATCATGGACGTCGACCTCGGGATCTTCCTCGTCGACGACATGCTCGTGAAGACCGACCGGGCCAGCATGGCCAACTCGCTCGAGGCGCGCGTGCCGTTCCTCGATCCCGTGGTCGCCGAGCTCGCGCTCGCGCTGCCCTCGAAGGTCAAGGTGCGGCCGTTCTCGACCAAGCGCCTGGTGAGGAACGCCGTCACGCGCCTCCTGCCCAAGGAGATCATCGAGGGCAAGAAGCAGGGCTTCTCGATTCCGACCTCGAGGTGGCTGCGGGGCGAGCTCCAGCCGTTCGCCCGTGAGGTGCTCTCCGCCGACCGCATCGACAAGCAGGGGCTCTTCAGGGCGGAGACGGTGACGAAGATGCTCGACACGCACGCGTCCGGCCGCGTCGACGTCAGCCGCCAGCTGTGGGCGCTGCTCGTCTTCTCGCTCTGGCACGACGAGTACGTCGGGGCGACGTGAGGGCGTACGACCGCCGCTCCCGCCGGCGGCGCAGGCGCCTGCTCGTCGCAGGCGGCGTCGCACTGCTCGCGATCGTGGTCGCGCTCGCGGTCCGGGAGTTCCCGTCGGGCGCCGAGACCTCCGACTCGGCGAACGTCTCCGCTCGCGTCCCGCATCTTCCGAAGGCCCTGCGGCGCTCGACCGGTCGCGCGTACGTCGTCTCGACGCGGGGGTCGGACAGCAATCCCGGCACGACGGGCCGTCCTTTCCGGTCGATCCAGGCGGCGCTCGACCGCGTTCGGCCGGGTCAGCGCGTGCTCGTCCGGCGAGGCACGTACAGGGAGAACCTCGAGCTGACGCACTCCGGCACGGCGAGGAAGCCGATCACCATCCGCAGCTTCCCGGGCGAGCGCGCGGTGCTCCTGCCCGGCGGCGGAGCGCGGTGCAACGACGTCCTCCAGCTCTCCGACGTGAGCTACGTCCGCGTCGAGGGCTTCAGGATCCAGGGCGCGAACGGCTGCGACAACAACACCAACGTGTACGTCGCCGGCAACTCGCGGCACATCGAGGTCTCGCACAACGACATCCGGAACGGCCAGGACCACGGCCTGTTCACCGACCCGGGGACGTTCGACGTGCAGGTGCTGGCAAACCGGGTGCACGACAACGGGACCGTCGGCTCCGGCAACAAGGACCACGCGCTGTACATGGAGGGGACGCGGCATCTCGTGGCCAACAACCTCATCTACGACCACCCCTACGGACACGCCGTCCAGATCTACCCGAGCGCGAAGGGGACGATCATCACGAACAACACGATCGTGAACACGAGCTTCACGGACGGGTACAGGGCGGCCGGGGTGATCGTCGGCGGCGACGGCCAGGGCGACACCGCGGACGACATCTTCATCGCCAACAACATCGTCGCCTGGAACGACCTCGGCCTCTACGGCTACTACGAAGACGGCTCGAGCGGGCCCGCCGGCAGCGGCAACGTCGGCCGGCGGAACCTCCTGTACGCGAACAGGTACGGGGATCTCGTGAACGACCGACCGGTGATCGGGTTCCGCGACAACATCACCGACCTGGACCCGCGCTTCGTCGATCGCGCCCGCAACGACTTCCGGCTACGGTCCGGCAGCCCCGCGATCGACCGCGCGCTGCCTCAGCTCGCGCCGCGGTTCGACTTCGCCGGGCACCGGCGCTCGGGACGGCCGGACCTCGGCGCGCTCGAGTTCGTCAAGAAGCGTTCTCAGTAGCCACTTCGCGCGGGCGGTCCTGCCGGACCGGCTCGGGCGCGGGCTCCGGGATGAGCTTCGGTAAGGCGAGCGCCAGGCCGACGATGATCCAGAACGCCCGCGTCGTCTCGGTGCTGATGAAGATCGAGGCGATCGCCCACCCGAGGAGGCTCAGGATCAGCGCGTTCGACACGCGGCCGACGAAGTGCTCGCCCACCGCGAAGGCGCGTTTGGCCGTCCTCCTGAGGAGCGCCGCGGTCGAGATCATGATCCCGAGGTAGAACATGAGCCCCGGGAAGCCGAGCTCGGCGGTGGTGCCGAGATAGAGGTTGTGTGCCTCGGCGCCACCCGGGCGGAGCACGTAGTGCGAGAGATCGATACCCGGTGTGTTGAGCAGCAGGTCGTTCGAGACGTGGCGGAAGCTCCCGTACCCGATGCCGAGGTACGGGTGCTCGCGAATCGACTTCTTCGCGACGTCCCAGAGAATGACCCGCCCGGAGCCCTGCGAGGTCCCGCTTCCCTCGGAGGCGAAGATCGAGTCGACGCGTGTGATCACCTGCGACGGCGCCCGCACCACGACGAGGGTGCCGGCGATCACGATCAGGGCGATCAAGAAGCGCTTCTGCCCGACAGACCTGAAGAACGATTGCGCGGGCAGGGCCAGGAGGAGCGGGACGACGATTGCGAGCGCGATGAACCCGCCCCGGGAGAGGGACGTGAACATCGAGCCGATGATCGCGAGCACCGTGCAGTAGAGGGCGATCCGCTGCCAGCGGGTGCGAGCGTGCGCCGCGAGCGTGAGCACGAGCGGCAGCGCGACGAGCTGGTAGGCGGCGAAGAAGCTCGGGTCGCCGGTTCCACCCTGGGACCGACCTCCCTGGAGCTCGTCGCCCGAGAGCGTGAGCTTGCCGAAGAAGGCGAGGAAGCTCATGCCGCCGACGAGCAAGGCCGCGAAGGAGAAGATGTAGAGCAGGCGTTCGAGCTGGGCGCGCGAGTCGAGCAGCGCCGCGAAGGCCAGCATGTACACGAGCGCGATCACGAGCGACAGGATCAGGAACGACGTTCCGGCGACGCTGACCGTCCAGAGCCCGCTGGCGATCGCCCACGCGGAGTAGCCGATCACCCAGCCGAGTGGCGGGGCCCAGCGGACGTACGCGCGGCCGCGAATGAGCTCGATCAGGACGACGAGCAGGGCGACGGGCGCGATCAGCCGGCTGATGCTCACCCCGCCGACGCTCACGAGCTCGAGGAAGATCGAGACGCTGAGGACGGCGAGGATGCTCGACGGCCGCAGCGTCGCCATCACTGCGACGCCGACCGCGATCAGGAGGCCGACCGCGATCTTCGCTCCGAACGTCGAGGCGACGCCGAGCGCGACGGCGGACAGGACCGCGACCGCGGCCCATTGCGCCTGCGAGACGGTCGGCCGCGGCGGTCGCTGGATGGAGGCGGGAACACTCATGCTGGAACTGATGGTAGAGCGCAAATCGCGCGGTGTCGCACCTGCGGCAAGACCTCTATCGCTTGCCCAGCGCGCCGAGCCAGCCGCGGATCATCCCGAGGCCGTACCCGAAGTGGAAGGCGCCGAAGGTCGCGGCGGTCGTCGGGAGCAGCGTCCAGCTCTCGTCCCGTTTGCGGATGCTCACCGCCGCGAAGACGATCGCTCCCGCGGAGTACAGCGCCGCCTCTCCGACCAGGAGCCGCCGCGCCGTGCTGCTGGGGATCGCGAGGACGGCGAGCACGGCGAGCGAGGAGACGAACGCGATCGGGACGAGGCTGCGGGCGCCGAGCGCCTGCTTGTGCTTCAGCATCACCGGCACCTTCCAGAGCCCGTACTCGTAGTACTGCCGGAACACCTTGCCGAGCGATCCGCGCGGCCGGTACCGGACCTGGATCGCGGGATCGAGGAGCACGGTCCCGCCGGCTCGCCGCAGCCGGAGGTTGAACTCGTCGTCCTGGTTGCGGACGAGCGACTCGTCGAACCCGCCGACCCGCGCGAACGCCTCGGGGCGGAACGCCCCGTAGGTGACCGTGTCCACCTCGACGCGACCGCCTTCGGCCGCTATGCGGGTCCAGCCGATGCCGCCGAACGGGCTGTCCATGGCGCAGGCGACCGCTCGCTCGCCGCGCGTCTCTCCCTCCGCCAGCACGACACCGCCGACGTTCCAGGCGCCCGTCTGCTCGGCCGCCTCGGCGCACAGCCGCACGTAGTCCGCGGGGTAGCGCGAGTGGCAGTCGAGTCGGACGATCAGGTCGCCCCGCGCGCGCTCGAGGCACGCGTTCAGCCCGTTCGAGACCCAGCGCGCCGGGTTGTCGATCACGGTTAGCTCGATGCCGGCCCGCTCGCAGGCTGCGGTCAGCCGCTCGACCGACCCGTCCTCGGACCCGCCGTCGGCGACGAGCAGCTCGACATCGCCTCCGAAGTCCTGCGCCGCGACGTCGGCCGCGAATGCGTCGACGTGGCTCGCCTCGTTCAGCATCGGGGCGATGATCGAGATCAGGGAGATGCTGCCGTCGGCTGACGGTGAGGCGCCGGGCGCAGTCACTCGGCGGGACGCTAGCAGCGCCGTCGTGCGTCGTTCCATCTGGCTCAGCTTGAGCGAGGAAGCTGCTCTTGGCCAGTGCTCGACGACTCCCCGCGCAGGACGCGTCGCAGCTTCCGGGCGCCGACTCTCGCCTGGAGGCTCGACCACTGGCGCAGGTTCGGCTCGGTGTACAGCGCTCCGAGCTCCTCCTCCGGCACGCGCTCGGGCGTGAAGTCGTCCCGCTCGACGAGCAGGCAGGCTTCGAGCAGGAGGCGGTCGCTGACCGCGTACGCGCGCTTCTCGACCGAACGCCAGCTGTCCCCGGGGAAGATCGGGACGGTGAGCTCGCGGACGATCGGGCCTGCGTCGAGCGCGGGCACGAGGCGCTGGACGGTCACGCTGAGCTCCCGTTCTCCGTGCAGGAGCTCCCAGAAGCCGACCGGCGTCCCCCGGTAGCGGCGGATGTTGCCGTGGTGGTACGAGAGCACGCCCTTCGGCGCGAGCGACAGGATCGGCTCGCGGATGATCCCGAAGCCGCCGCGAACCAGGCAGTCCGGGCTCCGCGAGCGGATGTAGTCGAGCGTCTCCTCACCGTAGAGGTCGTCCGTCGGCAGGAATGGCACCCCCTCGGACTCGAAGAGCTCGGCCGCGGTCTGGACCGGCAGCCAGGTCCGGTGCAGGAGCGCGTTAACGGCCTTCACCACCACGTAGCCGCCCCTGCCTTTGCGCAGGTCGCGCCGGAGCTTGGAGACCTTCGTTCGCTCGGGCCGGGTGTCGATGCACGCTCCGACGAGCTCGATCCGCGGGTCCTGGGCGAGCGAGTCGAGCACGCGGACCTGAAAGCGGTCGAGCCGCGCAGGAGCAAGGATGAAGACCTTCACCCCGCGCTTCGCCGCCGTTTGTGCGTGGCTCGCAGACGCACCAGTCGAACCTAGCAGCGTCCTTTTTGAGCCGACATTCAGTCCTCGTTAACGTCGTGTTGAGCAGCTTCGGCGCGGCCGCTCGTCCTGTTGCGCGGCCGCTGCGGCGACGATACTCAGGCCATGGACGACGCCCCGGAGCAGGGCACGGACGAGCCGCGCCCGCGAACGTTCCTCAGGAACGCGACGCTCACGTACAGCACGAACCTCGCGGTCGCGGTGCTCGCGCTCGTCAACATCCTCATCATCTCCCGCGCGCTCGGCCCGGCGGGCCGGGGGGACGTCGCGTTCCTCTCCGCGATCGTGTACCTGACCGCGAACCTGGCGGCGCTCGGGATCAACGAGGCGAACGCGAACTACGGGGCGGCCGAGCCCGAAGCGCGAGCGGCTCTCGCCACGAACTCCGTCGTACTGGCCGTGGTGTTCAGCGCGCTGGCGAACGCGGTCGTCCTGATCCTGATCGCGCTCTTCCCGGCGGTCGGCGGCGACGTATCCCGCACGCTGCTCCTGATCAGCCTCGCCACCGTTCCCGTCCTGATCATCGGCTTCTACCTCCAGTACCTGATCCAGGCCGACTACCGCTTCGTGGTCACGAACATCGCGTGGCTGCTCTCGCCGGTCACGAACGTGGTGGTCAACGGCGCGTTCGCGGTCACGGGCGCGCTCACCGTCCAGAGCGCCGTGATCACGAACCTGGTCGGGCAGGGGCTGACCTCGGTGATGCTGTTCTGGTACGCGGCGACCCGCTTCTCGGGCTTCGGCCGGCCGAGCATGCCGATCGCCGTCCGCTCCCTGCGGTTCGGGGTGCGGAGCCACGCGGGCCGGATCATGCTGCTGGGGAACTACCGGCTCGACCAGTGGCTGCTGGGAGCGATCTCGGGCTCGCGCCAGCTCGGCCTCTACAGCGTCGCCGTCTCGTGGGCCGAGGTGCTCTTCTACCTGCCGACGGCGATCGCGGCGAGCCAGCGGCCCGACCTCGTTCGCGCGAGCCGGGAGGAGGCGGCGGAGCATGCCGCGTTCATCTTCCGTGCCGCGACGATCGTCACCGTGTTCCTGGCCGGCGGCCTGATCGCCGCGGCGCCGATCCTGTGCGTGACGATCTTCGGCGAGGACTTCCGGGGGTCGATCGTCGATCTCCGGATCCTCGCACTCGGAGCGTTCGGAATCGTGGCGCTCAAACAGCTCGGCAACGCCTTGACCGCCCAGTCGCGCCCGACACTCGCGAGTGCGGCGATCTCGGTCGGGTTCGTGTCGACCCTCGTCCTCGACATCCTGTTCATCCCGCCCTGGGGAGGCGTCGGCGCGGCGCTCGCGTCGACGATCTCCTACACGGTCGCCGGCGTGGCGGTGATCGTGATCTTCGCTCGCGCACTCGGCGTCCCGTCGACGGCGCTCCTGCCCCGCTGGTCCGACGTGGCGAGCATCGCCCGCCTCGCCCGGCGCCTGATTCGTCGCCTCCTGCCGGCGCGGATCCGTTGGGGTGTCTCGCGGTGAGCCCGAGCGCGAACTAGGCTGAGTCGATGGCGTTCACGTTCGAGCGGCTGGAGTGGAATTCGTTCGTCTGGCGGAGCCCGGGGGAGTTCGAGGACCGGCTCGTGCTGCAGACGCGCGAGTGGCTCTCGTTCATTGCGGCCGCCTACGGAGCGACGCCAGTCATCTGCTCCGTGCTCGAGGGCGGAGAGCGGGTTGGCTTCTTCACGGGGCTCTTCACGCGCCGGTTCGGGATCCGGATCCTCGGCAGCCCGATGCCGGGGTGGACGACCCCGTACATCGGCTTCAACCTCGCGGAAGACATCTCACGGTCCCAGGTACTCGACGCCTTCCTGCCCTACGCGCACTCCACTCTCGGCTGCGCCCACGTCGAGGTGCGCGACCGGCTGCTCCCGCTCGAGTCGACCGGCAATGGACGGGTCGCCTGGGAGCCCTACGAGACGCTCGAGCTCGACCTCGAGCCCGACGAGGACGAGCTGTTCGGCCGGATGACGAGCGCGTGCCGGCGCGCGATCCGGAAGGCGGAGAAGGTCGGCGTGACCATGGAGGAGGCCTCGGATGCGGGCTTCGCGGACGACTACTACGAGCAGCTGAAGGACGTCTTCGCGAAGCAGTCGCTCTCGCCGAAGTACAGCGTGGCGACCGTGCGCGCGCTGATCGAGCACGTGTACCCGACCGGCAACGTCCTGCTCTTGCGCGCGCGGAGCGCCGAGGGTGAGTCCATCGCCACCGGGATCTTCCCGGGGCTGAACAAGACGGCGTACTTCTGGGGCGGCGCGAGCTGGCGCGAGCATCAGATCCTCCGCCCCAACGAGGCGATGTTCTGGTACGCGATGCGCTACTGGAAGAGCCGGGGCGCAACGGCGATGGACCTCGGCGCCGGTGAGTACAAGCGGAAGTACGGCGTTCGCGACGTCACCGTTCCGCACGTCGTCTCCTCGCGGCTCCCCGGTCTGAGAACGATGAGGCGCCTTGCCAAGGTGATGTACAGCTCGGAGCGCCTCCGTCGCGTCGCCCGGGTCCCGACGAGAAGCCGCTAGGCCGAGCGCTTCAGTACGCCGCGGGTCACCCGGCGGATTCGCCGCCAGGGCGAAGGCCGCAGCTGGTAGGAGCGCGGGTTGAGCCCGTGCCGGCGCAGCTCGCGGCGGCAGCGCCTGACGTCGTAACGCACCGCATGGAACGAGGCGGTCCCGCGGTCCGCGTCGAGGACCGCGAATCGCGCGGCGACCCGGAAGCCGCGCGTCTGGCCGACGGCGCCGGGGTTGATCACCCAGCGCTCGTGAACGCCGAGGGCCAGCGTCCGACCGTCCTCGGGCTGGACCGCCGGCGAGGTCTGGCCGCAGGCCCACTGGCGGTGCGTATGGCCCAGCACGAGCACACGGACATCGGGCCGCTCGGTCTCCAGGCGGGCGAGCTGCGAGACGGCCTGCTCCGGGCGGCGCGTGTACTCGCTCGGGTCGTCGAGCGAGCCGTGGGCGACCGCGACGCGATCGATGTCGGCCCGCAGCGGCAGCGCGCTCAGGAACGCGCGCGCGTCGTCGCTCAGCACCTGCTTCGTCCAGGCGAGGCTCGTGCGCGCGAGCGGGATGCAGCGCTCGTCGCTCAGCCGGCCGAGAGCGATCAGGTCGTGGTTGCCGGCGACGCAGACCCCGCCGAGCTCCGCGACGGCGGCGACGCACTCGTTCGGGAACGGCCCATACCCGACGAGGTCGCCCGCCACGAGATAGCGGTCGACGTCCAGCCGCTCGAGCGCCGCCAGGGCCGCCTCGAGCGCAGGCAGGTTCGCGTGCACGTCGGCCAGGACGCCGTAGCGCACGCCTAGCTCCTCCGGGAGCGGAGCTTCCCGAGCGCCCGGTTCGCCGCGAGCCTCGGCAGGAGCAGGGGCTCGTCGAGCGCGACGCCGTGCTTCGTCTCGCTGCCCAGCATCCACGGCACCCACCTCGCGAGCGAGACGTTCTGCTCGCGCGCCGCACGCAGGTCGAACCAGGGGTGGACCCAGCGAACGCCGGGCCGCACCTTCGGCGCCTCGCCCCGCGGGAGGCCCGTCAGGTCCCGATAGACGAGCTCGGGGATGTTGACGCCGGCCTTGGCCCCCGGGTAGTGCCAGAGGTTGAAGCGAGGGTTGACCTCCAGGAGGTACAGGCGGCCGTCGTCCGGGTGGCGCTTGAAGTCGAGCTTCGCCACGCCGCGGAACTCGAGCCGGTCGAGGATGTCGCGCCCGACCTCGATCACGTCGGGGTCGGACGTGATCTCGAGCGCCGTGCTGTAGCCGAAGTGCTCGGGATAGGTGCGGAGCTTGCGGCCCGTGAACTCGGCCACGAGCTCGCGGTGCTCGTCGACGTATGCGTGATAGCTCTCGACGTTGGTCTCGGGGCCCGGGACCAGCTCCTGCACGAGGACCTCGACGCCGGCCTCTCCCAGGGGGTGCAGGAGCGTCTCGAGGGCCGCCGGGCTCTCGACCTCGACCGCCTTCGCGCTCGCGATCGGCGCCCAGGCCTCGTTCTGGCGCGTGAGCGGCTTGACGACGAGCGGGAACCGCAGGTCGTGAGCGGCAGCCACGTCGTTCGGCGACACGCGAAGCGAAGGGGGGACCGGAAGCTCGAGCCGGTCGACGAGCTCGACGAACCGCGCCTTGTCGACGAGGTCTTCGGCGAGCGTGGCGTCGGGAAGCACGATCCGGAAAGCGTCTCGGAGGCGCTCGCGGGCGCGGGAGAGGGCGAGCAGCTTGAAGTCTCCGTCGTAGTAGAGGACCGGCGGCGAGGGCTGCTCGGAGCCGAAGCGGAGCAGGCGCTCGACCAGCACGTCCGCGTGCAGGGCCGCGTCGACTCCGTCGATTCCCACCTTCGTGAACCGCGAGAAGCGGGCGAAGTCCCGCGGCGGGGCGACCACGGCCGAGTCGATGCCGGCGATGCCGAGCGCGCGGACGAGGTCGATCGTGCCCACCACGCAGGCGAGCGGCCCGGAGGCGTATTTCCTCATCGGCGCTCTTCCTTCCCGGCCCACGGATTCGGTAGCGTCGCGCCATGACCGCGCCGGGCTCTCTCGTCCTCTGCTACCACGCCGTCTCCGAGACGTGGGAGCACGAGCTCTCGATCGGCCCGGCGTTGTTCGAGCGGCAGCTCGGCAGCCTCGTCAGGCGAGGGTTCCACGGCGTCTCGGCACTTGACGCGCTGGACGGCGACCGCCGCGGCCTGCACGTCACGTTCGACGACGCCTACACGAGCGTCGCGAACGCGTTGCCGATTCTCGAGCGGCTCCAGATCCCGGCGACGGTGTATGTGTGTGCGAGCTATGCCGACGACGGCCGGCCGCTCGCGGTGCCCGAGCTTGCGGACGAAGCTGCTACGCATCCCGCTGAGCTTGCCACGATGGGCTGGGACGAGCTGCGCTCGATCGCCGAGCGCGGGGTCGAAATCGGCTCCCACACGATCAGCCATCCGCACCTGCCCCGGCTCTCCGACGCCGAGCTCGAGCGCGAGCTCCGCGACTCGAAGACGCAGATCGAGGACGAGCTGCGACGGCCGTGCCGCGTGCTCGCCTACCCGTACGGCGAGCATGACGCGAGGGCCTCGAGGCTCGCCGAGCAGGCCGGATACGAGGCTGCGTACAGCCTCGCGTCCCAGCCCAAGGCCGGCGACAACCCTCGCTTCGTGCTGCCACGGGTGGATCTCTATCGGAGAGACGGCGTGCTGCTCACGACGATGAAGACGTCCGCGCTTCGGCGGCCTGCGGTTTCCGTGCTCGACTTCGTCCGCCGCCGCCGCGGCGCGTCCTGAGCCGGCTTCGGCGCGGTCAGCCGGCTGTGACCGGCTCGAGCGCGTCCTCTCCTCCGCGCGTCTTCGCGTCGGCCTGCTGCTGCTCGATGACGTCCGCGAGGATGCGGTCGAGGGACAGGGTGGGCTCCCAGCCGATCGCGTCCGCGACCTTGTCGATCGCGGGGATGCGGTGGAGCATGTCCTCGATCCCGCGCCCGTAGACGTCGTCGTAGGAGACGAACTCGAGCCTCGAGTCGCTGCCCGTCTTCTCGAGCACCCGTGCGGCGAGCTCGAGGATCGAGACGCGCTCCCGCGAGCCGACGTTGTAGATCTCGCCGGTCGCCGCGTCCGAGTCCATGAGGCCCTCGAGGGCGCGGATCGTGTCCGAGACGTGACAGAAGCACCGCGTCTGGTTGCCGTCGCCGTACACCTCCAGCGGCTTCCGTGCGAGTGCGTTGGCCACGAACCTCGGGATCACCATGCCGTACTGGCCGGTCTGGCGCGGCCCGACCGTGTTGAAGAGCCGGACGATCACGCAGTCGAGGTCGCGCTCGTCGCGGTAGGCGAGGGCGAGGAACTCGTCGATCGCCTTCGAGTCCGCGTAGGCCCAGCGGCGGGCGGTCGTCGGGCCGTAGACCCGGCGCGCCTCCTCCTCGAGGGGCAGTTCCTCCCGATGGTCGCCGTACACCTCGGACGTGGAGGCGATGAGCACGCGCTTGCCGAAGCGGCTGCAGTACTCGAGCACCGTCTCCGTGCCCTGGATGTTCGTCAGCAGCGTGTGGACGGGCTGCTCGACGATCAGGCGCACGCCGACGGCGGCCGCGAGGTGGTAGACGACGTCGCACTTGTGCACCAGCTCGCTGACGACGGAGGCGGAGAGCACCGACTCGACGACGAGGTGGAAGTCCGGGTTGGACTGGAGGTGGGCGACGTTGTCGAGCGAGCCCGTCGAGAAGTCGTCGAGCGCGTACACCTCGTGTCCGTGCGCCAGGAGGCGCTCGGCGAGGTGCGAGCCGACGAAGCCGGCGCCGCCCGTGATGAGCACGCTCTTCTTGGCACCGTTTCGGTGGCTGCCGTTGGTGAGGTCGTGTGCTGGTGGGACCATGTTCTTAGTTCTCCGTCCTTCCGTTGTCAGTTCTCCGGGTGGAGCCGTTTCCATTCGCCTTGCCGTTCCCGTTCCCGTTCCCGTTGCCGTGTCCGTTCGAGCCGTGGCCGTTGCCCTCGGCGCCGCCGTTCATCCAGGCCTCGGCCGCGCGCTGGTAGTCCTCCTGGCGGCCGATGTCGAACCACAGGCCCTCGTGGCGGTAC
>Ga0126377_10002796_pt1 | contig 12168 bp, 9 predicted proteins | sample PanSoiMetPlot_22_FD_92647 | JGI IMG/M metagenome (GOLD analysis project Ga0126377, IMG submission 92647) | Tropical forest soil microbial communities from Panama - MetaG Plot_22 | ecosystem: Environmental > Terrestrial > Soil > Tropical forest > Bulk soil | place: Panama | collected 2016-02-17
GAAGACCGTCGCGCCGGGCGTACGGCTCGGCTGGATCCAAGCCTCGGCGGCGTTCGTGACGCGGGTTGCGCGGATCGGGTACGTCCACAGTGGCGGTGGCGTGAACCACGCCGCGGCGCTGACGATGGCCGACTTCGGTGCGTCCGGCGCGTACGACCGGCACCTCGCCGAGGTACGCCAACGGTACGCGGAGCGGCGCGACGCGCTCGTTACGGCGCTACGGGACACGGTTCGGCCGGACGTACCGCTGCCGCAGGGTGGCTGGTTTGTGTGGCTCACGCTGCCCGCCGGCGTACCCGCGAATGACCTTCTACCGCTGGCCGAGCAACGTGGTGTCTCGTTCACCCCCGGCACGCAGTTCTACGCGAACGGATCCTCGGGCGACGATCACGTCCGGCTGTCCTACTCGATGCTGTCGCCGACCGAACTCGCCGACGCGGCCGGCCGATTGGCGTCGGCGATCGCGGCCGCCTCGACGCTATAGGCCGCAACGAAAGCCGCACCGCGGAAGTCAGTCCGGGCGTGTCGGTGGAGGACCTCGTGCCGAATGTGTCGGCGATCGCGCACCCGAGGCCCGTTGCAGTGCATCCTCGGTGAGTGAGCGATGTCTGGATGGTGGGTGACGCGTACGACGCCTTCGTGGGCCGGTGGAGTCGCCGCGTCGTCGTGGAGGTATTCGATTGGCTCGGTGCGCCCGCGGGAGCGCGCTGGCTCGACGTCGGATGTGGCACCGGAGCCGTATCGGCCAGGATCCTTGCGTCGAGTGAGCCGGCTGCGGTCACCGGCCTTGACCCGTCGGCCGGGTTCGTGTCAACCGCGCGTCGTCGGGTCACCGATCCGCGCGCCAGCTACTGCCAAGGCGACGCGTGCGCGTTGCCGATTCTCGACGGTTGCTTCGACGCGGTGGTCGGAGCGTTGATGCTGAACTTCGTGCCGGACGCCAACCGAGCGGCCGCGGAATTCACCCGGGTGACTGCGCCGCGTGGGGTGGTCGGTGCGTACGTCTGGGACTACGCCAGCGGCATGCAGATGATGCGCTACTTCTGGGATGCGGCAGCCGACCTCGATCCGGCGGCCGTGAGTCGTGACGAAGGGCGCCGATTCTCGATCTGCCAGCCGGAGCCGCTGGCGGCGCTGTGGACAGGGGCCGGTCTGAGCGACGTGATCGTACGTGCGATCGACGTGCCGACCGTCTTCGTCGACTTCGAGGACTTCTGGGGTCCGTTTCTCGGCGGCCAGGGGCCGGCGCCCGCGTACACGATGTCACTACAGCCGGAGATGCGTGATCGGCTGCGTGACCTGATCCGATCGCGCCTGCCGATCGCGCCGGACGGATCGATCCCGCTGGTGGCGCGGGCGTGGGCGGTGCGAGGCACGGCCTGACGGCACGAGGCTGACCACGGCTCGCCGGGAGGCGCCGCCGGATCAACCAAGGCGGGTCAACCGAGGCGGGTCAACCGACGCGGGTTGGCGCAATTGCCGGACTCGCTCCTGGCGCGATGGTTGCATGGAGATGGCTCCGCAGCCGGCATCCGCGTGCTGCCACCGACGGGGCCGGTGGCTGTCGCACGCGAGTCCGTGCCGTCGGAGGGACGTCCATGGTTTCCGCCCAGCCCCGCGAGACGGCTGACGGCCCCCGCCCGACTGGGCAAGCCAAGGCCCGCCCGGCTGGGCAAGCGAAGGTCCGGCCGGCCGGGCAGGCGACGGTCAGGTCGGCCGGGCGAGCAAAGGTCCGGTCGGCCGGGCGATCCACAGCGCATTTCCGCGGCGATGTCGCCGGCCTTCGCGCCGTCGCCGTCGTCCTGGTTCTGCTCTACCACGCGGGCGTTGGATTCTTGCCGGGTGGCTTCGCCGGCGTCGACGTCTTCTTCGTCATCTCTGGATTCCTCATTACCGGCCAGCTTCTGGCCGAGGTCGACCGCACTGGCCGCATCTCCCTTCTCAGGTTCTACGCGCGACGTACGAAGCGGATTCTGCCGGCTGCCGCCGTCGTGCTGATCGTGACCGCGGTCGTGGTGTGGTTTGCCGTGCCACGAATCCGTTGGCAGGACATCGGTGGCGACATCGTCGCGTCGGCCACGTACGTGGTCAACTGGCGGCTCGCCGACCGCGCGGTGGACTACTTCGCCCAGGGCACGCCCGCGTCGCCAGTCCAGCATTTCTGGTCACTCGCCGTCGAGGAGCAGTTCTATGTGGTGTGGCCACTGCTGATCCTCGCGGCGGTCGCGATCGCTCGCCTCGGCGGGCACCGCATCCGCACCGTACTCGCCATTGGTCTCGGCGCGGTCGGGATGGCGTCGTTCGTCTGGTCCGTCGTCGACACGTCGATCGATCCCGGCCGCGCGTTCTTCGTGACCACCACCCGAATCTGGGAGCTCGCGGTCGGTGCTGGTATCGCGCTGGCCGCGACCTACTGTGCGCGCCTGCGGCGCAGCCACGCCCTAGTCATCGGATGGATCGGGCTCGCCGCGATCGTCGTGTCCGGGTTCGTCGTCGACACGACCACACCGTGGCCCGGGTACGCCGCACTATTGCCGACACTCGGCACCGCCGCGGTGATCGTCGCGGGTACCACTGCCGGGCGGCGCGGTCCGGTCGCGATCCTTGGTACGCGCCCGTTCCGGCAGGTCGGTGATCTCTCGTACTCGTTGTATCTGTGGCATTGGCCCCTCATCGCGATCGTGGCCGCGGACGGCCATCTCTCGGTGGGCATCGGGCTGCTGCTCACCGCTGCCTCAGTGGGGCCGGCCTGGCTCACGTTCCGCTACGTGGAGAACCCGATCCGGTTTTCGCTCGGCGTGGCCGCCTCGCCGCGGTTGGCGCTGGGCCTCGGGGGCAACTTCACCCTCGCCGGGATCAGTGCCGGCATCGCGCTCGTCATCTCTGTCGCGTTGTCGGTCACCACGGTTGGCAATGCAGCCCGGTTGGCGCCCGGTGCGGCAAGCCTGGGTCGATCGCCGACGTTGCCCTCGACGGTGATTCCCAACCAGGTCCCGTTCATCACCCCCGATCCGCTCCGCGCCGGCGCGGACGTTCCGGTCACGACGGCCGACGGATGCTTCCAGAACTTCACGTCGTCCACGGTGTTGTGGTGCACGTACGCAAACACGCGGTCGAAGACTGAGGTGGTGCTCGTCGGCGACTCGAAGATGGACGAGTGGTTCCCGGCCTTCTACCGGTTGGCAAAGCAGAACAACTGGAAGCTGTCGATCGCGGTGAAGGGCGCATGCGCGTTCACGTTGGCCAACAGCCAACAGGGCGAACCGGCACGGCCCTACCCGAGTTGTACGGCGTGGAACCGAACGCTGCTCGCGAAGTTGCTGGCGGACCGCCCGACGTACGTCGTGACGAGTCAGGGCGGCGGGTACGCGTACGACTCGAAGGGCCACTCGACGGTCGGCGCGATGGTCGCTGGCATGCGCGCGTCGTGGTCGGCGCTGGCCGCCGTGGGTACGAAGGTCATCGCGCTCGCCAACAACCCACACCCGGGACTGGACATAGACCAGTGCGTCGACCAGCACCGTACGAGGTTGTCGGCGTGTGCGTATAGCCACGACGTACGGCGGACCGACTCCGGCTACGCCGCCCAACGCGCGACCGCTGCGATTGTGCCGGGCGTGAAGATGATCGACCTGTTCAACAGCATCTGCCCGGGCACGCGGTGCTCGCCCGTGATCGGCGACGTGCTCGTGTATCGCCAGGGGTCGCACCTAACAGCGACGTACGTGAAGTCACTGACACCACAACTTGCCACCGCTCTGTCGGGCGCCGGCCTTCCGGCACGGTACGGCCCGGCACAGTGATCGTGTTTCCGTCGGATGGCGCAGACTGTGGTCGTGGAGGCGCCGGACGGACCCGCCGAGGTGCTTGAGCGGTGGCAGACACCGCGCGGTGAGCTTGCGCTTCGCCGCGTCGGGCCGCACCTCGAGATCATCAGCAACGGCGTGTTCCTGATGGATACCCGTAACGGCGAGTCCGAGCGGCGCCTGGTGTCCGAGGCGTTGGAACGGTGCGCCGCTCCCGCACCTCGGATTCTCATCGGCGGCCTCGGCGTCGGCTTCTCGCTGCGTACCGCCGTCGGGGCGCCACATGTCAGCACGATCGACGTCGTCGAGATCGAACCCGCGGTCGTCGCGTGGCACGCGACGCACTTGCGGAACATCACCGGCACGGCGCTCGACGACCCTCGCGTGTCGATCCGCGAAGCCGACCTCGTCGACGTTCTCGGCGCTGGCGGCGACGCGTACGACGTGATCTGCCTCGACACTGACAACGGCCCGAACTGGCTTGTCTTCGACGCGAACCGCGGTCTATACACCGCGGATGGGCTCGACATGCTCCGGTCACGACTGCGGAGCGGCGGCGTGCTGGCCGTGTGGAGCGCGTCGCGGGACGAAGCATTCGAGCGGCGACTCGCGCGCGGGTTCGGTGCGTTCGACACGATTGAGATCCCGGTGCCGCGAGGCAGCCCCGACATCGTCTATCTGGCGCGCTGCGTCGAAGATGCCTGAGGTAGCGACCGCGACGTCGCAGTGACCGGCCGCAAGGACTTGGCAGCCCGTGGTACGGCTGCGAACGGCGACAGCGTGAACCACGACGGTACGGCGCGACGCAGCGCCGCCGGCCCGTGCGTCGCGACCGCGCCGGACCGCAGCGCGTCGGACCAGCGCAAGTCGCCGCGCCAGATCTCGACCATCCGGCGAAGGCTGGCGGTGACCGTGACATCCACGTCGAAACCCGGATCTTCGTCGCAGACGTCCGCGTCGGCCGGTGTGATCACCAGCCACCAATCGCGGGCAGCCGTTGGTACGTCGGCGAAACGGAACTGGAGGACAGTGCGGCCCGCCGGCGTGGCGGTCCGGTCGATGTGCCGATGCATGTCCCAAAGCAGCAGCTTCGGGTCAAGGTCCTGCTCGCCGATCTCGCCTATCCACCGGACTCCCCACGCGCCGAGCGCTTCCACCACCGGGCGAAGCTCGGCACCGGCCGGCGACAACACATAACGCACGTCGTCGCCGTCGGCGAACCGGTCGACGACACCGGCGCGCACCAATTGCTGGAGGCGCTTGGAAAGCAGCGTGGGAGACATGCGCGGCAGGCCACGCCGCAGGTCGTTGAAATGCTCGCTGCCGGACATCAGCTCGCGCACGAGCAGGAGCGTCCAGCGCTCGTCGAGCAGTTCCATCGCCTTCGCGACCGGACAGAACTGGTGGTACGACGCGCCCATGACGAAAGGCTATGCGCCGCCCACACGCGGGTCCTCGGAAGTGGCGGCAACCCGACTGCGGCGACCGGCGCGGTGCAGTACACATCTAGTACTAGGTGGGGCGATCGCGGCCTCCTACCCTCGGTCCGGTAGCAAGGGTGGATACGCCCAGCTAGACCAAGGTGACCGTGGAGGATCGCGATGACTGCACCAACCGGCACGGTCGAGGCCGACCGTGCCCTGAAGGCCAAACACCGCGCGATGTGGGCGATGGGGAACTATCCGGCGGTCGCGGCCGACCTCGTCCCGTCCCTCGGCCCGATTCTCGTCGACGCCGCCGGCATCAGGCCCGGGCAGCGGGTGCTCGATGTCGGGGCCGGCACCGGCAATGCATCGATCCCGGCGGCACTCGCCGGGGCCGCGGTGACCGCGTCCGACCTGACCGAGGAGTTCTTCGACCCCGGTCGCCGGTTGGCGGCCGACCAGGGCGCGACGCTGGACTGGCGACAGGCGGACGCGGAGGCCTTGCCGTTTGCGGACAACGAATTCGACACCGTCATGTCGTGCATTGGCGTGATGTTCGCACCCCATCACCAAGCAAGTGCCGACGAGCTGATCCGGGTCTGCCGACCAGGTGGCACGATCGCGCTGTTGAGCTGGACGCCGAACGGATTCATCGGCGAGTTGTTCGCCGCCATGCGGCCGTACGCCCCGCCGCCGCCGCCCGGAGCGCAGCCGCCGCCGTTGTGGGGGAACGAGGAGCACGTGCGCGAACTTCTCGGCGACCGGGTCGTCGACGTGGTCACGCGACGGCAGACGTTGACTATCGACCAGTTCCAACGTCCCGAGGACTTCCGCGACTACTTCAAGGCGACGTACGGGCCGACGATCGTCGCGTACAAGAACATCGCCGCCGACGCCGCTCGGGTCGCCGCTCTCGACCGCGACATTGCCGACCTGGCGAAGCGTTTCGATCGCGGTGGGGACTCGACCGTGATGGATTGGGAGTATCTGATCTTCACCGCCCGCAAGCGCGGCTGACCGGGCGTCGCCGGGACTGCGTGCCTTGCCCCAGACTGCTAGCCTCGGCCGGAATCGTGAGCCGGCCGCAATCGGCAGTCGCACCAGGGAGCGGGGCATGGGCCTGATCGACAAGATCCGTGGCGAGTTCATCGACATCGTTGAGTGGTTGGACGACTCGCGCGACACGCTCGTATGGCGTTTTCCCCGCCACGACAACGAAATCAAGATGGGCGCCCAACTCGTCGTGCGCGAGTCGCAGACCGCGGTGTTTGTCAACGAAGGCGTGGTCGCGGACGTGTTCCCGCCCGGCATGTACGAACTCGAGACCGAGAATCTGCCGATTCTGTCGACGTTGCGGGGCTGGAAGTATGGTTTCCACTCGCCGTTCAAGGCAGAGGTCTACTTCGTCAGCACCCGGCTGTTCACGGACTTCAAGTGGGGCACGCAAAACCCGGTGATTGTGCGGGATGCGTCGTTCGGCATGGTACGGCTGCGCGCGTTCGGGGCGTACGCCGCCCGCGTCGCCGACCCGCGCAAACTCGTCACCGAGGTGGCCGGCACCGATCCGCAGTTCCGGACCGAGGAGATCCAGGAATACCTGCGCCAGACCATCGTCGGCCGGCTCGGGTCGGTGCTCGCCGCCTCCGGCGTCGGCGTGCTGGACCTTGCCGCACAGCAGTCGACGATCGCCGCTGGGTTCGCCAAGACGCTCACCGACGAGCTTGCGCCGGTCGGCATCGAGATCCCGAAGTTCATCATCGAGAACATCTCGTTGCCGCCGGAGGTCGAGGCCGCGGTGGACAAGCGCAGCCAGATGGCCATCGTCGGCGATCTCGGTGCGTACACCCAATACCAGACCGCGCAGGCGATCGGCGACGCGGCGAACAACCCCGGCGGCGCCGGCGAGGGAGTCGGGCTGGGGCTCGGCATGGCGATGGGCCAACGGCTGGCGAGCGGCCTGCCCGCGCAAGGCGGTGCGGCACCACAGAGCCCGCAGCCCAATGCGTCGGACGGCGCAGGCACCGGGGATATGCCACCGCCGTTGCCCACTGAGGCCGGCTGGTACGTCGCGATCGATGGCGCCCAGCAGGGACCGTTCGACCACGCGGCGCTGGTTGGCTATGTGGCGGCCGGCACGCTTCGGGCCGGCACGCTCGTGTGGCAACGCGGCATGCCCGAGTGGCGCGCCGCGGCGGATGTGCCGCAGGTCGCCGCCCTGCTCGCCGAGGCGGTGCCACCGCCGCTGCCGCCGCAGTCGTGAGTTGCCGCCCGTCGAGACTGCCCGCGCCCAGACCGTCGCATCCCCCTGAGGACCTGAATAGCGATGACGGAGTCGACCCCACCCCCGCTCGCAGCAGCCGAAGCCCGCGAGACAGACGCTGAACCGCAAGCGCCACCGGCCGAAGCCGGCTCGCCGACGTATTCGTGTGACGGCTGCGGCGCTCGGGTCGAATACGCACCGGGTACGACCGTGCTGCGGTGTCCCTACTGCCAACACGAGCAGGCCCTGATCCCGGTCGCGCGGACCATTCACGAGCACGCGTTCACCGAGTTGGCGCACAAGCCGCGGACCGCCGTGGCGGCACACGTGATGCGATGCGAGCACTGCGGCGCTACCTCGGACAGCGATGCCCTCGCCACGCGATGCCAGTTCTGCGGTTCGCCACTGGTCGCAGCGACGGACGCCACCGTGCAGATCCCGCCGGAGGCGGTGCTGCCGTTCGAGGTGGACCGCGCCGGTGTCCGCACGGCGCTTCGCGGGTGGGTCACGTCCCGCTGGTTCGCGCCGAAGAGCTTCCGCAAGATCTCCGAAGCTGAGTCGTTGGCGGGCACGTACGTGCCGCACTGGACGTACGACGCCGACACCACGTCGGACTACACCGGGCAGCGCGGCGAGCATTACTGGGTGACGGAGACCTACACCGTCACCGTGAACGGGCAGACCGAGACCCGGACCCGCCAGGTCCAGCGCACCAACTGGTACCCGGCGAGCGGCACCGTGTCGCGGTCGTTCGACGACGTCATGGTGCGGGCCACCGCACATGTCGCCGACGAGCACCAGGACAAGCTCGAGCCGTGGCCGCTGGCGCAGGCGGTGGCCTACCAACCGGAGTATCTCGCCGGCTACGCCGCATTGCGCTACGACGTGGAGCCGGAAAGCGGCCTCGACACCGCTAAGGCACGCATGGCGCCGGTCATCGAGCAGGACTGCCGGATGGACATCGGCGGCGACGAGCAACGCGTACAAAGCATCAGCACGGCGTACGCGAACGTGACGTACAAACTGATGCTCCTGCCGGTGTGGGTGGTGTGCTACCTATTCGCCGGCCGTACGTATCAGGTGCTCGTCAACGGCCGCACCGCTGAAGTGATCGGGCAGCGGCCGTATAGCAAGTGGAAGATCGCGATCGCGGCGCTGCTCGCGATCGCGGTGGTCGCCGCCATCATCGTGCTGGTGGCGCTGAACTATCACCATTGAGCGACCGCCTGAGCGACGTTTGAGCGACGTTTGAGCGACCGGTCGTTCGTGCCGGATCGGACGGTGCCGCACACGAATCGTCGCCCAGGCCGGCTAACCTCGATCAGATGACGCGGTCGAACACTGCGCTACGACATGTCTTTGCCATATGCCTCGCGGCTATCACGCTCGCGCTCGTGGCATCGTGCACGAGCTCCGACGGCAGCACGCCACGACCCACCGCCGCACCACCGGTGCATCCGGACGGTCCCCAAGCCACGGCGACCGTGTTGGCGGATCGTCTTGACGTGCCATGGGGTCTCGCGTTCCTGCCGGACGGCAGCGCGCTCGTCACCGAGCGGGACCGCCACGACATCCTGAAGCTGACACCGTCCGCGAGTGGCGGCCGTCCAAGTGTCGCGAGGGTACAGACCATCGACGAAGCGGTGCCGGGCGGCGAGGGAGGCCTGCTCGGCATCGCGGTGTCGCCGCACTACGCGAGCGACGGCCTGGTGTTCGTCTACTACAGCACCGAGCGCGACAACCGCATCGCGCGGATGCGGCTCGGCGAGACGCCGCAGCCGATCGTGACAGGTATTCCGCACTCGGGGATCCACAACGGCGGCCGGCTCGGGTTCGGACCCGACGGATTCCTTTACGCGTCGACCGGCGACGGCAGCGATCGGGGCCTCGCACAAGACAAGTCGAGCCTCGGCGGCAAGATCCTTCGGATGAATCCAGACGGAACGCCGGCCGCCGGCAACCCGTTCGGGACGCTCGTCTACTCGTACGGCCACCGAAACGTCCAAGGCTTCGGTTGGACATCGGACGGTGCGATGTACGCGAGCGAGTTCGGTCAGAACCGCTTCGACGAGCTGAACCGCATCCTGCCCGGCCGAAACTACGGCTGGCCGGACGTCGAGGGCACCGGCAGCAACCCGAGCTTCGTGAACCCGCTTGTCACCTGGCCGACGTCCGAGGCGTCGTGCTCCGGTCTGGCGATCCGCGACCGCACCGCGATTCTCGGGTGTCTCCAAGGGAAGCGTCTATACGTCGCAAACCTCGCCGACGACGGGACCGTACGAGGCAAGCCGGCGGCGGTGTTCAGCGGCTCGTACGGTCGGCTCCGCACGGTGGTGACCGCGCCGGACGGCTCGGTGTGGTTCACCACGTCGAACCGCGACGGACGCGGCGACCCGCGCGATCGCGACGACCAGATCCTGCGGTTCACGCCGGGCAGCTAGTCAAGCAATGCTGGCGGTGATGGGATGAGCGACGTCGCGGGCGGGTCGAGCTCGACGCGTGTGAGCACCGCGTCGACGATCGAGTCGGCCGACCGATCCAACGCGTCGTCGACCTCGAGCACCTCCCACGGCAGCGTGGCCAGCACCCGCATCGTGACGACCCGTTGATGCGCGAGATAGCCGCACAGGTCGGCCATGTCCGGGTGCGACGGGACGAGACCGTAGCCGGCGAGCTTCGCGCCGTACCAGTCGAGCCACTCGGCACCTTCGCGGGCGGCCGCGCGGGCCAACGCACGCTCCTCGTCGCCGTGCAGCACAACGGCAAGCGTCTGCGCGGGCGGCATGCGCTCGCGGAGGTTGGCGGCAACGTCGGCGATGCCGGGCTCGTCGTGCCCGAACGCCAAAAGCGAGGGTACGAACGGCATGAGCGAGTCGGTCACTGCCACCTCGACCCCGCTGTCCGCCATGGCGAATAGGTACGCGACGGTCGCATCGACCAGAATCCGCGGACTGACGACGCCGGTGCTACGAAACTCCTCGGCGACTCGCGCGAACTCGGGTCGAACCAGCACGTCGGCCTCGTCGAACAGCTCAACGCGGACACCGTCGTTGGCCAGCCGTGCCGTCAACGCCCGGCACAGCGTTGTCTTGCCTACTCCCGGTACCGCGCCAACGACAGCCACGATCTGCACGTCACCATCATGCGCGGCCGACCAGAAACGGGTCGGGCCCGGTCCGGCTAGGACCGGGCCCGACGCTTGCCGTGATTACTTCAGGCGCTTGACGTAGGACGGCAGGTGCGAGAAGTCCGGCAGGTGGTTCGCCGCGTGCGGCGCGATGCTGGCCGGCGCGCTTGCGGCCCGCTTGCCCAGCGCGCTCGTCTGCCCGGCCGGCCGCTGCACCAACGTCGGCACCTGCTGGAAGCTGCCCGGACCGCTGATCAGCGTGGCGTACGCATTCGAGACCGCGTTGGACACGACTCCGGTGTCGCCGAACACGGCCTGCGCGCTGAGTGACGCCGAGTCCAGGTCGAGGTATTGCGACACGTTGGCGTTCGACGTGGTCGGTGTGGTCAGCAACAGCGGTCCACCGAGCGTGCCGAGCAGCGCGCCGCCGGCGAGCGCGTCCGGGAAGTTGAGGCCGGTCGCGACCCCGAAGACGTTCGGGCCGGCGAACAGGAAGTCGGCCACCTCGGTCGCGGTCTCGTATCGGTTCGAGCCGACGATGCCGAAGCCGTCGATGTTGGCCGCGACGAGCGCGTTGACCGCCGAGCCACCCACTCCGATCACCACCGGCGGGTTCGCTCCCGCGGCCAGCCCGTTGAGGTATGTCTTGGTGTCCGTCGGCATCGTGGAGTCGCTGGTGAGAACGACAACGGCCGACGTCTCGGAGCCCGGTACGTCGAACGAACCGGCCGCCGCCCCAGCGCTGAGCGCGTCAGGGAAGTTCAGACCGGTCGCCACGAGCACCAGACCCGGTGCGGTGCTGATCTTGCCGGCGATGCCGACCGCCGTGGCGAAGCGGTTCGCACCGGAGATCCGGACGACCGCGTAGCCCAGAGCCCGTACCGCATTCTCGACGCCGGTCGAGATCGCGCTCGTACCACCGACGATGTAGACCGTCTTTGTCTTGTCCGCGCCGAGGACTCGCTTGATCTCGTTGCCGGTGGGGGCGTAGAGCGAGGTCGGCGGCGTTAACAGCAGCGGGCCGTGCTTGGCAGCGGCGAGCGCCGAGCCACCGAGTGCATCGGCGAACGTGTCGCCTCGACTCAAAACGACCGCGTCCGCGGACAGGCCATCTTCCTGATCGCCGCCGTCCGCCCAGTTCCCCTGCGAGATGGCGATGGCGGTGTCATAGCGGTTCGCACCCGCGAAGCGCGCCGCGACATCGAGCGACTTCGGCTGGTACGCCGGCACGCCGGACAGCCCGGCACTCACCGGCGAGCCAGCCTGGCTGCCGTCCGCGGCCGCGGTGAACACGTCGGTGCCCTCGTCGAACGCGATGGTCGTGCCGTCCGGCGACCACGTCGGGTTCGAGTGGTCGGCCGCGTCGGAGGTCACCTGCACGGTCGTGTCCGTCGCCGGGATGTAGTCGAAGACCTGCACGTGGCCGCCGGTGCTGCGCAGGAACGCGATCGAGCTGTCGTTCGGCGCCGCGGCCGGGCTCGACGCGTTCGTCACGACCGGGCTGCCGGGGTCCACCGAGTCGTCCGCGAGGTTGAATTCGTCGATCGCGTA
>Ga0126377_10002797_pt1 | contig 12165 bp, 12 predicted proteins | sample PanSoiMetPlot_22_FD_92647 | JGI IMG/M metagenome (GOLD analysis project Ga0126377, IMG submission 92647) | Tropical forest soil microbial communities from Panama - MetaG Plot_22 | ecosystem: Environmental > Terrestrial > Soil > Tropical forest > Bulk soil | place: Panama | collected 2016-02-17
CCCAGCGATCGGAGAACCACACCCAGCGGCCGTAGTGGAACGGCGCGAATCCCCACGGCGCGTTGTCGACCCAGCTCCATCCCCACGGCGACACCCAGACCCAGCGACCATAGCGATACGGCGCCCAGCCTGCTGCGACGTAGGTGGGCTGCCAGACGTAACCATATGCAGGTTCGTTGACCCAGTAGCCGTGGCGATCCAGGTCCTCGTAGCCGATCACTTCATTGGACACATAGCGCGAGGAGACGCTGCTCTCGCTGCCGCGATTGCGATCGTTGGCCCAGTCTTCGAAGGCAGTACGCGGGCCCAACCCGTGAATGTCGGCCGCCAGCTCGCCCGTGCCGTTGAAGGTGCCTTCCTCGTTCGAGCCGATGCGCCAGGACTTCTGTCCCGCCACGACCTCGCTCTCGCCGCTGCGCGTACCGACGATGGTCTGGTCGCCTGCACTGTTGGCTTCGATGTGATACTCGCCGGGACGCAGCAGCGTCACCGTCGCATTCGGCGTATCGATCCCGATGCTTTCGTCGTCGCGCTTGCGATTTACACGGACCGTGGCCGTGCCCTCGGTCAGCGTCAGGTGCAGAACATCGTCGTCCAGGTTGACGATGGACAGGCCACTGCCCTGGTCCAGGTCAATGGTCGCGGAACCGACCTGCAACTCGGCGCGTCCACCGCGGTCCACCCAGACACGATCGCCGCTGGTGAGCGGACGGTTGACGACGGCCTCAGCCCATTCTTCCGTACCCGCTGGCGCTACCGATACTTCGCCCTCGGTGTAGCTCAGCCGCGCCACGCGGCCAGGCGGATCAACGACGGGCTCTGGCGCAGCCGCTGGCTGTTCAGCGACGGCCAGGCCGGCGATGGCCAACAGGCAGATCAGCGACAGACTACGCATGGTTCACCAGGTGCAATGGCTTGCAGATTAAACGTTTCCAACCCTATCGTGTTTCGCCCCTCTACGGCGCACATATTGGGTTCGGACGCGTGAACTCAAAGTGAACGTCGGGCGCCGCCTGACCGGACTGCTAAACTGAACGCAATATGACCGCCGGGCATATTCTGTACAGAACCGTCGTCCTTCTCCTGATGGTGCTGCAGTTCTCAGCATGCAGCACCCCGTCGTCGCGGTCCACGCCTGCGCAACGCAGCGGCAACGGAACACCCGATGCCATGCTGGCTGACGCAATGCAGCGGCAGGAGGCCTCCGATCCGGAGCGTGCCCTGGGGCTCGTCAGGATGGCCGCCGAGAAAGCACCGGACCGTGCAGACATCGCCTGGCTCTATTCGCAGCTGTGCGCGCAGGTTGCTGGCTGCCAGCCCGAAACGGCCGAAGCGCGTCTGCGGCGGCTCGATCCGGGCAATGCCTCTGTATGGCTCGGTCCGCTGACGCGGGCACGCGAGGCGCACGACGCGGCGGCAGAGAATGAAATCCTCGAGGCCATGAGCCACGGCGAGCGTTTCGACGTCTACTGGAATTCGCTCGTGTCGAAGGTGGCCGTGGTCCTGAGCGCGGATACGGCTTCCCAGCTCGGTCCGCAGTCACCGGACCTGGTGACCGGCAATCTCAATGACGCAGTGGGCTGGATCTCCTCGATCGTCGTGCCGCGTTTCACTGCGCTCAGCGAATCATGCAGTACGGCGCGCATGACCAATCCCGCCATCGCTCAACGCTGCAGCGCCATCTCCGAGGCACTCGGGCGTGGCGACAGCTACATCGCGGAAAGCTTTGGTCTCGCGATCGCCGAACGACTGGCAGCGCCGGGTTCGCGGCAGGCGATGACCGTCGCCGAACAGATCCGTCGGTCCCGCTACCAGCGGGACACTGCCGGGCAAATCATCACTTCACAGGTGGAGCGCGAAAAATTCTCGCGCGAGATGCTCAAGCTGATGGAAAGCCTGCGCCGCGAGCAGGATGTGTTCCTGGCGGTGATCCGCTGGTCAGGCCAGCCGACGGAGCCGACGGGATAGGTGACGCGTGACGCGTGACGGGCAGGAAAAATTCCCGGACGGCGTTCTTTCTCGTCACGCGTCACACGTCACTTCAATTCACGCCGCCTTCTGCTGCGCCGGTTCGCCACCGAGGGCTTCGCGCAGATCGCCGAGCATCTGCGTCAGTTCGCCCGTCATCAGCAGGAAGTCGATATCGAATTGATCTTCGGGCGACACCGCTTCGTCGTCGTCCGGCTTGTCCTTCGCGATCTCGAGGAATTCGACACGTTTGACCTGGAGCTTGTCGGTGAGCACGAACGCAATGCGATCGTTCCAGGTCAGTCCCAGCCGGGTGGCAAATTTGCCCGAGGAAATGTGCGCCTGGATTTCCCTGCCTTCGAGCGGATGGCGCACGTAACGCACCGTGGCCTTGGTCTTGTCCGCGGTCTGCAGTTCGAGATCGTGATCGATCGCGAAACGCAATGGCGCATCGCCGAGCACGAGCCAGGCCGCCATCGACGCATGCGGTACGCGCTCGGTTTCCAGGAACTGCACTGGCAGGCTGCCCAGCGTGTCACGCAGCGTCTCGACGAGCTCATCGGCGCGCGCACCGCCCGCCGCATCGACGACGAACCAGCCGTTGACCGGATCGATCCATGCCCGCGTGACGCGACGCCGTGACAACGCGCGAGCCCGCAATTCTTCGGTCACACGCTCCTTGATTTCGCGCATCTGCCGCCGGCCGACCGGGAATCCCTGCTGCTCCGCCTGTTGTGCGGCGCGCTCGGTTGCGACCTGCCTGATGATGGAGGCCGGCAGCAGCTTCTGTTCGACGCCGAGCGCAATCAGGTGCTGACCATTGGTCGTGTGCACATAACGCTGCGCGGGACTGGAGTGCACCCAGCCGCGGCTGAACATTTCGAAACTGTTCGGCGCCTGCAGCGGGCGATTCGACAGCCGGCTCTCGAGTTCGACTGCGGGAACGGACCAACCTTCAGGCAGGCGATAGATGATGAGATTCTTGAACCACATGGAGAATGAAGTTACCGGTAGTGGGTGACGAGTGACGGCCAGAAACAGGGAACCGTGCCGACACGCGGGTGGCGGAGTATTACGAAACGAGGACGGCGCGAACAGACTTGCATCGGCCGCGCAAATGCGCCAGTACCCGGAGAAGTTGACAGAACAGCGCTTGCCTTCTGACCGTCAACCGTCAACGCGCTCTCACGTCACCTTCAGTACCAGCTTGCCGAAGTTCTCGCCCGAGAACAGCTTCAGCAGCGCATCCGGGAAGGTCTCCAGACCGCCGACCACGTCTTCGCGTGTTTTCAGTTTTCGGTCCGCATACCAGCCCGCCATCTCGCGCATGGCCTGCGGGTAACGTTCGGCGTAGTCGAACACGACCATGCCGCGCATGCTGGCGCGATTCACCAGCAGCGACAGGTAGTTCGCCGGGCCCTTCACGCCGGTGGTCGAGTTGTACTGCGAGATTGCACCGCAGATGACGATGCGCGCGTGTCGTGCCAGCTGCGTGAGGGCGGCGTCCAGGATATCGCCGCCGACGTTGTCGAAAAACACATCGATACCCTGCGGGCAGTGCTGCCGCAGCTCCTTTTTCACGTCCTGCGATTTGTAGTCGATGGCGGCATCGAAGCCGAGTTCATCGACGACGTAGGAACACTTCGCTGCTCCGCCGGCGATTCCGACCGCGCGGCAACCCTTGATCTTCGCAATCTGCCCGACAACGGATCCCACGGCGCCGGCCGCCGCGGAGACGACGACGGTCTGGCCTGGCTGTGCTTGGCCGACGTCAAGCAATCCGAAATACGCGGTCAGGCCGGGCATGCCGAGCGTTCCCAGGTACACCGGCAGCGGCGCGAGCTTCGCGTCGATTTTCGTCAGCGACTTGCCTTCGAGTGTGGCGAACTGCTGTACGCCCAGCGTGCCCTGCACGTGGTCACCCGGCGCAAGGCCCGGATGCTTCGAAGCAATGACTTCACCGACTCCGCCGGCACGCATCACTTCACCGATCTGCACCGGCCGGATGTAGGACTTGCCTTCGTTCATCCAGCCACGCATCGCCGGATCCAGCGACAGGTACAGCGTGCGGACCAGGACCTCGTTGTCGCCGGGTTCGCGAATCGCCTCCTCGACGTAGTTCCAGTCGGAGCGTTTTGGCATGCCAGCCGGCCGCGCCGCGAGACGGAACTGGTGATTCATGGCAGTCATGTGCAATCCCCGCTGCAATGCCGGACGAAACTATTCCTCTTCTTCTTCGTTGTCGTCGGCCGGTTCGTCATCCTCGTCATCCGTGTCGTCGGCACGATCGGCTTCATCGCCGCAATCGGCGCTGAGCCAGTGGCCGCTCAGCGTGCCCTTCATCGTGAACTTGTCTGCGCCATCGCCCATGCTGATGTCGATGGTGCCATTCATGGTTTCCGGCGTCGGCGCCGATACTCTGAGCACTCCGGTCCCCTTGTGCTCGCCCGCGCACACCAGTTGCACTTCCTGAGTCGTGCGCGTGGTCTTCGTTATCGTCTGCCGACAATCCTTTGCATCAGACGAATCGAAAGGATGATCGAGATCCTTTTCGGTAATGCATTCACGCGAAGTGTCACGAGTGGGCCCGGTGGCTGCCTGCAGTTCGGCCGACATTTTCGCGAGCTGCTCCGGCGTCAGCTTGTCCCGCACTTCCTTCGGCAGCGGTATGACGCCATTGAACTCGCTCACCGTCCTGATTTCCCACAATCCCGTCCTGACGTTGAGCCGATCCGCGGCCGCGACCACGACGGGGGCGCACAGCGTGGCAATTGCGGCAACCCTGAGAAGTGAATTGCGGGTCATGTCGGTCTCCGCGGCGAACGCGGTCATCGCGAACAGCGCCGGGTAGTGATGTCGAGGACTGCAGAGCGTAGCGGCAAACCGCTGCGGAGTGAACCGCGACAACACACGTCACGGATGCTGCACAGCGGACCCGCCGCACCGCAGAACACGGGCATACTCACGCGCACGCCCAGACTCCGGGAAAGCCATCTGTGAGACTCCTGACTGTCTTCTTTGCCATCGCCTGCACCTTCATGTCCGCAACGGCCGCGGCAAACCTGGTGGATGACATCAATGCATTGCGACGCAGCGGCTGCGGCGGCCGTCCGGGGGTCCAGGCACGTCTGCAGCCAAGCCCGGAACTCGACGCAGTGGCGCGTGAATGGTCGCGGGGCGGGCGGTTGCGCGATGCGCTGACACGTACCGGCTATCGCATCGTGAATTCCGCCTCGATGCAGGTCGAGGGCGCACCCGATCGCGCGGCCGTGCTGCGAGCCTTCACCGACCATTACTGCGAGACGCTGACCGATCCCACGTTCACCACCGTCGGCATCTGGCAGAAGCCAGGCCAGGTGTATGTCGTGGTCGCACTGCCCTTCTCTGCACCGTCAGTGAAGGACGCGAAAGCAATCAGCGAGCGAGTGCTCGTGCTCGTGAATGCCGCACGCGCGCAGCCGCGCCAGTGCGGCGGAACGAAATTTCCCGCCGCACCGCCCGTAACACTGTCGGCCATGCTCACGCGCGCTGCGCTGATGCAGGCGCAGGACATGGCGCAGCACAATTTCTTCGAGCACGAGGGATCGGATGGCAGCACGGCCGCCGTGCGCGCGACGCGCGCAGGTTACGAATGGCGCAGCATTGGGGAAAACATCGCAGCGGGTCCGACGACTGCGGACAGCGTCGTGAAGGGCTGGCTCGACAGTCCCGGCCACTGCGCCAACATCATGAGCCCGTCTTTCACCGAGATGGGTGTGGCCTATGCGAGCGATTCGGGGAGCGCTGCGGGAATCTACTGGTCGCAGGTCTTCGGCAGTCCGAAACAGAAGAAGTGAGCGGAAACGGCGGGGCGCATTGTCAGCACCCCGCCGCTGCCATGGACTATCGTGTCACCGACGCAGCCGCTGAACCGTTACCACTGACGGATCCCTGCGCGTTGACGCCATTGTCCCGCGATGCGCTGGCGTTGCCACTCGCTGCGCCGTTGCCGGAACCGCTGAGCACATTCGTCGGCGCAGTCGCCGGCGCGACAGTGCCCTGCGAATCCTGCGCGGCCGGATGGTCGAGCGCGCTGCCGAGCGAATCACTGAGCGGCGATGACGGAGCAGGCGCCGATCCATTCGAGTTCGGGCTCGCGCTGCTCGCGATGTTGCCGGCCGACTGCAAGGCACCGCCCGCCGCGAGATCACCGGTCAATGAACCTGGCTGCGATTGCTGGCCGGTACTATCGACGTTGCTGGCCGCCTGATTGCCGGCGCCAGAAGCCAGCGAGCCCGTTGCATTGGTCGCGGTACCGAGCTGCGCCGACGGATTGCTCTGCCGTGCGGTGTCGAGTGCACCGTGTGCCGCGCCCGTTGCATTGGTCGTGGCGGTTCCAGTGCGCTCTCGCGCCTGGCCGAGCGTGGAGCGGGTATGGTCGCGCAGCGTGTCCGTCGAGCCGCGCATGCGATCCGTCATCTCGCCGGAACGACGCAGCGCGCCGAAGTCGCCGCCGAACGCGCCGTTGGCGCTGCCCTGACCGCTGGTCATCGCTCCCATGTCGCGCATGCCGCCCGTCAGTGTTCCACCCAACCCGCCAGTGACGTTACCGCCGAGCACCTGGGCCTGCGCGAATGCAGCAGCGAATACACCCGCCATTGCGAGGCCGATACGAATGGATGTCTTCATGATGTTCCTCCTCTGACTGCAGCCAATCCGCAGTCCTTGCAAGGAGGACGACCGGGCGACGCGATTTATTCCATGCCCGCAGAAAAATTCCGCTGACACTATTCCTTGCTCAGCGCCACGCTCTTGTTACGTAACCCGCTGCCCACCAGACCCTGTCCATAGATCGGGTCCCGCCCCCGGGATCCGAGATCGATGGCCTGGCTTGCGAGCGTTGCAACGGCGCGCTCGGCGTTCGCCCTGTCGGGAGTCGTCACGTTCTGCGCCAGCAAGCCTGCAACAACCGGCGCTGCGAAGGATGTGCCGCGCACGAGAGCACTATTGTGTTCGAGCGCAGCAGCGGACAGATCGGCTCCCGGTGCGGCAAAGGAAACCTGCGGTCCGCGGCACGCTTCGAGCAATACATGATCGCGTGCGTCGACGGCCGTGACGCCGATGACGCCAGGATATGCCGCGGGAAACAGCGGCGGCGCCGACGGTCCATCGTTGCCGACGGCGGCCACGACAATGTGCCCACGCGCCAGCACGACGCGAATGACCTGTTCCAGCGTGGCGTTCGCGGGTCCGACCAGGCTGACATTGATCACCGGTACCCGCTCACGCGTCAGCCAGGCAAATGCTTCGGCCACCGCATCGACGGCCCCGCCGCTGGCGACGCCGCAATAAACGTCCGCGACATACAACTGCACGCCCGATGCCGCAGCATGAAAATCCGCTGCCGCAACCAGCAGTGATGCAACCGCAGTGCCGTGGGCGCCTGGTACGGCCGGCTCGCAGCCGTGCTCATGCAGGACGCTCTGCTGAAAAACCGGATGCGAACGATCGACGCCGCCGTCGATGAGGCCGACGAGTCGGGTCGGTGCGACCGGCGATTCGCGCCCCACATCGGGTGTTGCCGGTTGTTGCTGCGTGGACACGGCATCGCCGCTCTCCATATAAAGATGATTGAAGTCGTACACGCCGCCCGGGTCGGCGCGTTGCAGCGTCCGCAGGGCCCGTCGCGTCGACATGCCCTCGGGCGCACGCAGCACGACCATGGTGATATCGAGGCCTTCCAGCGCACGGCGCCGCGCAATCTCGAAACCGGCGTCCTGAGCACTCTGCAATGCCTCGGGGCTCGGCGACAGCGCCACGATCTCGCTGCGAACGATGGGAGCGCCGCGCGGGTCTGCTTCAAGGACCTGGCGGTTGGTGCGCAACAACTCACGGACCCGCAGGCGCCGCAGCTCCCGCAACTGGTCGGGGTCGGTGACGTTGACGACCTGCCCGACGGTGCGGTTGAGATCGGGGGTTTGCACCGGCAGTTGCGGCAGCTGCACCTGCGGCAGCGTGATCTGCGCCAGCGCCGGGGTAACGGGACCGAGGGCCAGGATTCCAAGCAGCAGAGGTATTCGCAGGCTGTACATGGTCAATTCACTATACGCGCGAGCCCGGCCAATCCTTCCATGAAGCCCCACCGTGCTGGCGCCGATTTGATAACGTTGCGGGAAGAAAACGCCGTTGCCGTTCGTATTCCTCACTGACAGATGGCTGTACCGGTCGAGCAGATCCGCGAACAGATCGTGAGCGCCCTGCCACGGCTGCGCCGCTTTGCCCGCACCATCGCGCGCAATCCGGCCGACGCCGACGACCTGGTGCAGCTGTCCATCGAACGCGCGCTGCTGCGATTCGAACAGTGGCGCCCCGAGTCGCGTTTCGAGAGCTGGATGTTCGGCATCATGAGGAACGCCTGGATCGATGAGGTACGCGCCCGCCAGCGGCACGACCGGCTGTTCCTCCCCGAGGAAGTGGGCGAGAACGTCGGCGATGCGACGCATGAGGCGCAGGTGCAGCGGCTGTCCCTGCAGAAGGCGCTGACCGCGTTACCCGAAGAGCAGCGCATGGCGATTGCCCTCGTACTGATCGAAGGACTGTCCTACAAGGAAGCGGCCGATGTCCTCGATGTGCCGATCGGGACGCTCACGAGCCGGCTGGCGCGCGGCCGCGAAGCATTGCAGTCCCAGCTGACCTGAACCGGAAGAGTAATGAAGTTCTCAGACGAAACACTGATGGCGTACGCCGATGGCGAACTCGACGCGGAAACGCGCGCCGCCGTCGAAGCTGCCATGCAGGAGGATCCGCAGATCGCGACGATCGTGGAGCGTCACCGGCGCCTGCAGTCCGATCTGCGCGCGGCCTTCGATGGCGTATTGACGGAAACCCTGCCAGAACACCTCATCAACACTGCACTGACCGCGAGGGCAACCACCGCGGCGCCGGTCGGCGACATCGCGCAGGCTCGTGCCGCGCGCGAAACCGCCGCGCAGCGGCGCTGGTCCTGGCGGGAATGGGGCGCGATCGCGGCCAGCGTACTCATCGGCGTCGTGATTGCCCGCATGCCATGGGGACGCACGGGTGCGGATTCCATCGTGGCAGGTAATGACCGCGTGATCGCAGGTGGCGCGCTGTCATCAGCCCTGACCGGGCAAGCCAGCGGCACGCGTGTCGCAAGCTCACCCGTGCTGATCGGCCTGTCGTATCGCGACAAGTCGGGGAATTATTGCCGCACATTCACGATCAATGAAGGCGCCGCGCTGTCCGGCATCGCATGCCGCGAGGGCGACACGTGGCGTGTGCAGGCACTGGTCCACGGCCCGGCCGCGACATCGAATGGCAATTACCGGATGGCCGGGACCGCCGTCCCGCCGCTCATCCTGCAGACGGTGCAGGACTCCATCGAGGGTGATGCGCTCGATGCCGAAGCGGAAGCCGCAGCGCGCCAGCGCGGGTGGAAACCCGCGCCGTAGTCGCAGGTGCTCTACTTCTCCAGCAGGCTGCGCAGCATCCAGGCCGTCTTTTCGTGCAGCTGGATGCGATGCGTCAGCAGATCGGCCGTCGCTTCGTCGCCCGCCTTCTCGGCGGCTGGGAAGACGGAGCGCGCGGTGCGCACGACCGCTTCCTGGCCTTCGACCAGCTGCCGGATCATGTCTTCGGCTTTTGGCAGGCCTTCCGCTTCCCTGATCGACGACAGCTTCGCGAACTCGGCATAGCTGCCCGGCGCGAAGAATCCCAGCGCGCGGATACGTTCGGCGACCAGGTCGACGGCCGTGGCGAGCTCCGTGTACTGGGTTTCGAACATCAGGTGCAGGGTCTGGAACATGGGACCTGTCACGTTCCAGTGAAACTTGTGCGTCTTCAGATAGAGCGTGTAGCTGTCCGCCAGCAACCGCGACAATCCTTCGGCCACCTTGGTCCGATGCTTTTCGCTGATACCGATATCGATCTTCACGGAGCAGCTCCTTCAGGGCTCAGGTTGGGGCGAAGGTTACCGTACGCCGCCGCGTCTGACGGTTGCAACTGACGCTGCCGATAGTCCTCAGCGGCAATATCGATCGGAGTCATACCGGCACATCTATCCTGCCTGGTGACAGACAGCTTCGATGTTGTGACCGTCCGGGTCGAGCACGAAAGCACCGTAGTAGTTCGGGTGATAGTGCGGCCGCAGACCTGGCGGACCGTTGTCACGACCGCCGGCCGCCAGTGCTGCACGATAGAAGGCATCGACGATCGCGCGGCTGGCAGCACGAAAGGCAACATGAATCGGCGGCTGGTTGGGCTGTCCCGTGCCGATCCAGAAGTCAGGCTTGGGCGGTTCACCGAAACCCGCGCCCTGGAAGCCGCCTGTCTGTTCGGCCGTGAGCTCCATCAGCAGGCGATAACCGAGCGGCTCGAGCGCGGCCACGTAGAACGCCCTGCTCTTCGCAAAATCACTCACCGACAAACCGGTGTGGTCGATCATGGGGTCTCCGGAGAGGGAATGGGGACTGGGGAAACGGGAAACGGGAAACGGGAAACGGGAAACGGGAAACGGCAGAGCATGCGCGTCGCGTGTTTCAGGTCAATGAGAATACGCGACGACGGCGCTCCGATTCCCCATTCCCGATTCCCCATTCCCGACTCCCGCCTCCCATGCCCTCCTGCCTCCACTGTGATCCGGATCAGTGCTGTTCTTCCGGAGTTCACTACAATCCGCACACATGGAAGACACCGACAACAATCAACCTGCGCGTCGGCGCTTTCGCAAGCGCTGGCTGGGATGGGCCCTGCTCGTGATCTGGACCGCGGTAGCGGGCTGGAATACCGTCAAACCCATGCCGCCCGGAACCGGCATGAACACACCGCCGGCGACCGTGGATGCGGGCAGCGTGCGCTTTCTGACCGATCTGACCTACAACGATCCGCAGGGCCAGCCGGTCCACGAACAGCAGATCTTCGATGAGATCTTCGGTGTCATCGACAACGCCGAGACCTTCATCATTGCGGACTTTTTCCTGTTCAACGATTTTCTGGGCGCGAGTGCGCCGCCGTATCGCAATCTCAGCCGTCAGCTCGCGACGCGGCTGATCGAGCGCCAGGCCGCAAAGCCCGGGCTGCAGATCCTGATGATCACCGATCCGATCAATGATCTGTACGGCGGTGGTCCCGCGCCGCTGCTGGAGGAGATGCGTCACGCCGGCATCCACGTAGTCGTGACGGATCTGGAAAAGCTGCGCGACTCCAATCCATCCTATTCCGCGCTGTGGCGCATGTTCGGCCAGTGGTGGCCCGCCTCGAAGGGCAAAGGCTCGATGCCGAATCCGTTCGACACCGAGCCCGCGGAGGTGGGCATGAGCACCTGGCTCGCGCTGCTGAACTTCAAGGCGAACCATCGCAAGCTCATTGTCGCCGACCGCAGCGACGGCCAACTCGTGGGGCTCGTGGCTTCGGCAAATCCCCACGATGGCAGCAGCGCGCACTCCAATGTCGCGCTGCGTTTCACCGGCGAGCCGGCGTTGAAAATGGTCGAGAGCGAGCTGGGCATTGCCCGCTTCTCCGGCTGGCAGGGTCACATCCTCGCATCCTCGCCGGATGCAGTGCCCGTCGATCCGCAGAACATGGTGCAACTGTCGTTCATTACCGAAGGTTCGATCCGCGAGCATTTACTGAACGCCATCGATGCGACCCGCAACGGCGACTCCGTGCGGATCGCCACGTTCTATCTTTCCGACCGCAAGGTCATCGCCGCGCTGCTGGCGGCCGCCCGACGCAATGTCACGGTGCAACTCATTCTCGATCCCAACCGCGATGCCTTCGGTCGTCAGAAGGATGGCGTGCCGAATCGGCCGGTTGCGAATGAACTGGTCACGGCCAGCGGCGAGCGCATCCAGGTGCGCTGGTATCGCACTCACGGCGAACAGTTCCATACCAAGCTCGCGCTCGTGACGCACGGCGATCGATTGATCGCCTCGCTCGGTTCCGCCAATCTCACCCGGCGCAACATCGGCAACTACAACCTCGAGGCCAACGTCGAGGTGGAGATGAGCAGCACGTCGCCGCTGGCCGCGCAGATGCAGGGTTACTTCGAACGTCTCTGGACCAACCAGGGTCCCGCGGGCACGGAGTACACGGCGGACTTCGGCGTCTACCGCGATACCGATAACAGCCGCTACTGGCGTTATCGCCTCATGGAAGCGACGGGCCTGGGGACGTTCTGAAAGAACGAAGCGGACGGCG